>Ga0181343_1000093_pt1 | contig 40260 bp, 56 predicted proteins | sample Su13VDMLBSD_FD_130110 | JGI IMG/M metagenome (GOLD analysis project Ga0181343, IMG submission 130110) | Freshwater viral communities from Lake Michigan, USA - Su13.VD.MLB.S.D | ecosystem: Environmental > Aquatic > Freshwater > Lake | place: USA: Michigan | collected 2013-07-15
AATACGAAGATTTTGAGTCAAGAAATCTGCCTTATAATTATTGTTCGCCATAATACCACCAACTTTGGCAGCAGCAACAAAAACATATTTTGGTTTTGCTAACTGGAAAAATCTATCAGTTTCATCTTGATTTGTGAAATCTACATCATCACGAGTTCCTTTGATGATGTTGGTATAACCTTTACTTTCAAGGTTTCTCACTATTGCAGAACCAACCATTCCGTTGGCGCCAGCAACCAAAATCTTACTATCAAGTTTCATTAGTACACATTTCCTCAACTAATTGATCAAATGAAATTTTAGGTTCCCAACCCATTTTTTCCTTTGCCTTCGTGGCATCACCTAATAAAGTCTCTACTTCAGCAGGTCTAAAATATTTAGGATCCACTATTACACGCACTAATCCATTATTTTTATCAATTCCAACCTCAGTTCCATCTTGACTGAACTGCCACTCAATATCCATTCCAAAGTAAGGTGCTGCTTTTTCAACAAACTCACGAACTGAATATTGCTTACCAGTTGCAATAACAAAGTCATCAGGTTCATCCTGCTGGAGCATTAACCACATTGCCTCAACATAATCCTTAGCATGACCCCAATCACGAAGAGCATTCAGATTACCAAGTTTCAGAACAGTTTGCCTGCCCTCAGACATTGCCTTAAGACCCCTTGTAATCTTACGAGTAACAAATGTCTCACCACGGCGAGGAGATTCATGATTAAAAAGAATCCCCGTGCAAGCATACATTCCATATGCCTCACGATAATTTTTAACAATCCAATACCCATAAATTTTAGCAACTCCATAAGGACTTCTTGGATAAAAAGGAGTTGTTTCTGTTTGAGGAATTTCTTGAACTTTACCATAAAGTTCAGAAGTAGATGCCTGATAGATACGAACTTTACTTTCCATTCCTAGAAGACGAACCGCTTCAAGCACACGAAGAGTTCCAAGACCATCAACCATACCCGTATATTCAGGAATCTCAAAAGACACTTTTACATGACTTTGAGCACCTAAATTATAAATTTCATCTGGTTGAACTTGTTGGACGACTCTTACAAGATTTGTCGAATCCGTAAGATCCCCATAATGAAGATGAATACGATTATAAATGTGATCAATACGATGAGTATTGATCAAGGATGCTCTGCGCACAATGCCGTGAACTTCATATCCTTTTTCCAAAAGAAGTTCGGCAAGATAAGACCCATCTTGCCCTGTAATACCAGTAATTAATGCTCTTTTCATAGAATTTTTTGAACAAACTGATTGACGATTTCAATTTCTTTTTTCAGACCATTATTCATACCAATATCGAACTGTGGATTATATCCAAATACAGTATTATACATCGGATGAACGCAGAATCCATTATCAATATAATAGCACTTTTTGCTATAAGCATTCTTATATTCACTCAAAGGAACTTCATCAAATCCGTCATTTGGAAGTTGTAAAATTTTACGCCAATCTTCAGTTTTAAACGCAAAAATATTATTTGTAAAATAAGGACGATTGAACTCTTTTAATGAATAGTCTTGTTTACTCAATAACTTATCGATAGTATTAAGAATATACTCATTTAATAAAAGTTGTGCTTCAATCGAAATACGAACTGGATGAATACCTCTATAATAATGATTAATATCTGCAACGCCTTTATAATAATCTTCAGGATTCCATTCTTCAGAATCTACAGTGTATTTGTTCAATGAGGTATAATCAACTCCCCAAAGATTATTGGGCATATGACGATTCTTAAACAAAGAATATAGTTGTTTTTTCACCTCACTATCTTCAACATATGCCTCAATAAATTCATCAACAAGAGGAATATTAGTAGATACTAAAGGTGATAAAAGTAGAGTATCTGGATCGTCAAGGATATGAATATTCTCAATCATATAATCCCAGACATGATTGCTCATAAAACAATCTTCATCTAATTTTACTGAATATGGATTTTCATCCTTACTTGCAAAATGCGATTTAGCAAGATAATTACCGCCGTAAGGAAAAATAATAGCCTGGGAATCTATATCATTTCCAAGGTAATCTAACCATGACCTATCATCCGTAGCAAGAACATTAATTTTGATTTTCTTTTTGTTTTCTGGTTTAATTTTATTCAGAAAATAAGATGTCAGGCGCCAATACTCAATCGGCCTTGAATGTGGTAAATAATTGATCGTTATAGACATAATTAATTAGTCGATTTTTAATGAATATTTTTCTAAGAGTTCAGGAGAATATTGCTTAATATCTTTAATATTATTTTCTTCTCTTTTTGCTTTTTCAAGTTCATAAACTCTATTTCTAAGCTCAGTAGTCGAATATTGGTGTCTCCTCAAATGATAGTGAATTTCTATATCATTATCAATACAATATTGTTTTCCAGTAAAATCAATATCTTTATATTCTTCACTTAAGAATCTGATGTGAAAAGTTTGAGTCTTAATTAGATTAAGAAGATCTACTTCAGTATCATAGACAAGAATCTCATCAACATATTTACACCCATGCACTTGGGCATATCTTTCGTAAATGGATTGCACTGGTTTATTTTTTAAACCAGGCCTATCAATTGTAGGATCAATCTGAAGTGCCACCTTTAAATAGTCACACATCTCTTTTTCCATTTTAAGCATTGTGACGTGCCCTGCATGAAAAAGATCAAAACAACTGCAATTAAACCCGATTTTCATATTATTACTTTTTCTTTTATTATACTAAAAAAGGTGGGTTTATGCAACCCACCTCAGTAATTCAGGCTCGCCACCAATTCTTTAACTGGAAATTGGAAACCAGGCGGGATTACCCCATCCGCACCACTTGCTCTTGAGAAAAGCAAGAAAACAATAGGGTCATACTTGACTCCACCAGTTCTGTTATAGTCCATCCGTGACTAAGGGGTTTGCTCCCGACCAGGGCAAGTTTTAAGTCTTTCCGAGACTATTCTTCATCCCCATCATCTTTAATATAACAAGGAACTCTATCTGGATCCAACCAACGGGCATATTGATGGTCTTCCATAGCAGTCAAACACTGCATTTGATTATCAAAAAGATAGATATCATTCCATCGTTTTGTGTATTCATTTTTCTTTTGAAGACGATAATCTGGGTTGCCGTTTAGTTCAATAATACCAACTTCAACAAATCGATATTCTTCACGTTCTAAAAGAACTTTTGTCATGCAACCTCAACAGATTCTAGATCAGCAAGGACGTATTCCATAAGCATATCATAATCATCCAAAGGATCACCAGAGAATACTACACCTTCTTGCTCATAAAAACGACGAACTTTTTTAAAGAGTTTTGGATTCTTTACATCAAGATAGAAATCGCCATTTGCAGCACCACGAAGGGTCTGAACGTCTTTCTTAAATTTAGAAATGAGAGTCATTGTTTTGAATGTTGACCTTAGTATTATAAGGGTTTGACTGAGAGAAGTCAAGTAGGACGCTTTCGGAAGTGTCCAGTGCTCCTTGCGTGGATCGAACACGCCTCAGGCGAATTATGAGTTCGCTGCATTCACCAGATTGCTAAAGGAGCAAATACGAGTGCCTGGATTCGAACCAGGTCAAAGCCGCTAATCTGGCGGAAAGAGTTTATAAGGCTCCTCTGACTACCAAGTCTCACTCGCTTAATTTCAGATCTATAATAGCGGATCTGAAACGCTTTGTCAAGGGGCTTCTTCGTGGTCTCTGTAAAGTCTTGTAAAATCTTCTTCAGAAACTCTAGAATCTTCAAATACATCTACAACATCTTTATATGGAACTAACATAGCATTCCCATATTCACTCTGAACAATAAAGGTCTCCCCATTATCAACTCTTTCCATAATTTCGTCAAAATTTTGCTGGAAATATTCTACGTTAAATTTTTCCATCGTGGGCGAAATGTTTTCCATATCTACAACTTAATTTATAATTTATCGAAGTTTAGGACCAAGCATCCAAGCAACTAAAGAAGTTCTTTTTCCTTTAGTTACAGGAGTTACTCTATGAGGAACTCTAGAATCAAATATGATCATAGTTCCCTTAGTTCGTGGAGCAACAAGAGTTCTTCCGTGATAATCAATAAATTCAAGATCTCCACCTTCATATTCAGAAGGATCATTTACAAGTAAAGTAGCACTTAATTTACGTGTATGATTCGAATCATCTGGATTACCATAGTCTGCGTGCCACCCATAATGCTCTCCTATATCATAACTGGTTACCTGAATACCTGTCAAGTAGGTTAAATCATATTCCCAGAACTCCCTATTTGCTTTGTTGAAGTAATGGGAAAAAATAGAACATACCCAATGCTCTTCATACCACCAAGTGATCTTAGAATTCCTTGTTTTAGTTTCAATAATAGAACTTCCAGAATCCCCAATACTGGCTTCTGAAAAGACTTCATTGTCGATACTTTCAACTTCTTTAACAATTAAATCCATCAGTTCATCTGGAATAGCTGCCTCATAATGTCCAGCAGATTTGGCAATTTTATGCTCATTCATGAATTCAACTTAATAATTTTTAAATGTCATAAGACAATCGGGGTGATAGGATTCGAACCTACGACCTCCCGCTCCCAAAGCGGATGCGCTACCAAACTGCGCTACACCCCGTCACACGTTTATTTATTGCGGTGTATAAACATAATACCAGCAAAAGGAACCACTGTCAATCCCATACCGCACATAAACAACCAAATTTGGTTCTGTGCGAGTGCTTCTACAATGTGAAACATCAATATCCCCTCCAAGATTTAAACTCATAATAAAAGTATTGATCAACAACATTATCATTTAATGGAGGGGTTTCAGTTTTATAAGACCACATCTCACAAAATTCTATGATGCGATGATCGTTTAATGCTTTATGCCCCCACATTCTTACAAATGATGATGCAGCAAATTGATATCTTTGCTTAATGTGCGGTTCCATTCCCGTTGTATTTCTCTGTATCATAGTATCCCCCTTTAGTGCCGAAATAAAGAGTTGCTAAAATAAAAGGAACTGAAGTAATTAAAAGTAATTCCCTCACCTTACGTGATGCCCACCAAACATATAACGCATACCATTCAAAATCTTGGCAGCGAAAGTGCCCAAATTGCGTGAATTAAATCTTTCATAAAGGGCAGTAGTAATGACAGGAGCGGGTATACCAAGGTCCACAGCGGCAGAAACAGCCCAACGACCCTCACCGCTATCGGATACGCCTCCAGAGAACTGTTTAAGTTGACCATCATTCCGTAGAACATCAGCGGTAAGGTCAAGTAACCAGCTACCAACAACGCTGCCACGACGCCACAACTCAGCAACCTCAGCAACGTCAATATCATAGCAATAGGATTCTGGGTCTGCCATAGGGGCAACCTCTGCATCTCCTTCTCTGACATACTGGGCACCTGCATTAGCATTCTTGATGATGTTAAATCCTTCTGCATATGCCTGCATAATACCATATTCAATACCGTTATGCACCATCTTCACAAAGTGCCCTGCACCTGGACCACCACAATGCAACCAACCAAACTCAGCAGAAGTTACGTCTGAGTTAAACTGAGTCCTTCTGGCAGCATTGATTCCTGGTGCAAGGGCATCAAATATTTTTGCACAAGTGGCGACTGCAGTATTTCCACCTCCAACCATAAGACAGTATCCACGATCCAAACCATAAACACCACCGCTAGTGCCACAATCAATATATTGGATACCCAGTTTTGCCAGACGTTCTGCTCTCTTCCGACTGTCCTTAAAATTGCTATTGCCATGATCAATAATAATATCTCCTTCACTACAATATCGTAGTAGTTCATTAATAGTTTCCTCTACTGTTTCGGCAGGAACTACCATCTGAAAAATACCTGGTTGAGTTCCACCTCTTTTATTTTCCTTAACTACTTTAACAAGATTTTCAATGGTAGTTGTAATACCATTCACGTATCCATTCTGAAATGCTTCGTTTGCCTTATCATAATTTCTCCTATAACCCCAAACTTCAATTCCTGCTTTCATCATGCGGCGGGACATTCCTTCGCCCATTCTACCTAATCCAATCAATCCTACTTTCATAAAACCCTCGAATATGTCTGTGTAAGTCCCCATTGAATAAACAATCCAATAGAAGTAAAAAGAAGAATCGCTAATATTATTGATTTAATCATCTTCTTCATCCTCATAAGTAGATGGTTCTTCAAATAGTTCGTCTATTTTTTGCCGTAAAACTCTTTGTTGAAGTTCTTTTAGATCTTCTTCCGTAAATCTTACTACCATTTCTTAAAATCTTTTAATTAAGAGTGATTTTTAACCACGGCAATATAGGTGGAATTGCACCAATAAGCCTTAAAAGTCCTTCAGCAAATAGAGCAAGAACCACCCAACCGACGCACATACTAATGATAGAAGCATTACGGTTGTGTCGTCGTATTGCTGCATCGATCATCTCCTGAACTTCATTACGACTTATAAATTCATCACCAGGTTCCATCACTTTTCATCTCCAAGAAACTTTGCAAGAGGATCTTTACGGGTTTTTACAATTTCAACTGCTCTCTTATAGAACATATTACCAGTGTTACCAGATGATTCAAAAGTTTCCTTTATTTTCACCCAATTATCATAGGTATGTTGATCCATATGAGTTAAGTTGAATATTAATAGTTATACTAGCAAATACTTCAACTTGTCGATTATGTGTTCATACGGTAACACTGTTGAAGAAATTGTTAAATTTGTAACTTAAGTTAAAACGGAAAGGGTGGGATTCGAACCCACGGATGCTTTCACATCGCTAGTTTTCAAGACTAGAGCCTTCAACCACTCGACCACCTTTCCAGTAAAAAGTCCTTAACGGACTTCAAAATCTAATCTACGAACCTTACGTTGACGACGTGCCTCTTGCCAGGCAATATCTTCATTTGAAAGAACTCCAGATTTTTGTTTTGTTCCTAATGAGTTTAGCATAACCACATTAGATAAGTCAATAGCACTAATGCGATCTCCACGAATTGATGCCATATTTGGGCATCCACAAGTTACAGTTTTAGTAGGATGCCCTTCCAGTTCCTTATTACAGGAACGACACCTAATTCTTAGGTTTTCCATTGCAACATAATGTTGTTAAGTGTTTTATTTATTCTCCGTTTCCACCAGCACTAGATGAAGAACGTTTTGCCATTGCCTTTCCTGCCTCTATATGCGTCTTCTTGCCTGTAATTGGGTTATAGACATTGTGAGGTTTGGAGGCAGCATAAGCGATTTGTTTAAATTGTTTGTAAGTTTTCATTGTAAATGTGCTCTTAATTGCCAAACAAATTTCCCGTGAGACTCCATCAAATCTTGAACTAGATTAGCAGTAGCATAAGATTTTTGCTCTTCTGCTTCTTCTGAAATCTCAGACATTAACTCACAAAACTTAGTGTTATTATCAAGAAGTTCTTGAAGCATTTCCTTTGCTCCAGTCGAACTTGCTGCTTCTTTGATCTGAGTTACCTCAAGCATTCTTGAGAGAGAACTCAAAGGTTTTACATTTAAGTATCTCATATGTTCAGAAAGCCTATCGACTTCACCAAACATTGTTTCATATTGACCACCAAAAAGTTGGTGAAGTTGTGTAAAATCTTCCCCAACAACATTCCAATGAAATGCCCAGGTTTTATGAAATAACACAAAGAGTGATGACTGAGCATCACTCAAGAGTTTAAATAGTTTTTCCATTATACTCTTTTTCTAAGTATTTATTAAGTGGGCGATGACGGATTCGAACCGCCGACCTACTCCGTGTAAAGGAGGCACTCTACCGCTGAGTTAATCGCCCGTGACCTCTGTCTAGGAATCGAACCTAGTTTCCAAGTGCATTGTCTGCCTGTCCTTACCAATAGACTACCAGAGGTTATGGTAGGCGGAGATAACTTTACCTATGTTATCACTCTTCACATTCACTCAGACACAGAATACTAGATCTGAGGAGCGGTTTTGGCACCTACAAACAGGGGTGATCAAATCCCCGACCTAAGCGAACTTAGGATTTCGTGAGTCGGATATGATGATCCCGACTCTTATGGAAGACCCGAACATTTCCAGACCTTCCAACTCCTGCTGCTGGGCTCGAACCAGCGACATCCGGATTAACAGTCCAGCGCAACTACCAACTGTGCTAAGCAGGAATAAAATATAAATAATGGTATAACATTTATATTTAATACCATTATGTCTAAGAAAGAAACTAGGACTTATGCAGAAAGAAAAGCAAAAAATCCTAACTGGGCAAAAAATATGGCAGATAGGGTTTGTAAGACTAGAAGAAAAAATGTTGCTTTGATAAAAGAAGAAGCAGGTGGAAAATGTTGTATTTGTGGATACAACAAATGTATTGCTGCTTTAGATTTTCATCACTTAGACCCTAATAGTAAAGAAGGAGGTGTAATAGGAACAACTGCTTCTTTAGAAAAGCAAAGAGAAGAAGCAAGAAAATGCATTCTTGTCTGTGCCAATTGCCACCGCGAAATTCACGCTGGATTTATCACCTATAAAGAACCTTAAGGTTCAGAGCGGAATACCGGATTCGAACCGGTGACATCCAACTTGGAAGGATGGCGTTCTACCACTGAACTAATTCCGCTTATGAGACAATTATAAACTACTCAGTTTTAATTGTCAAGTGTCGTTGAAAGGACTTGAACCTTCACAGATTAATCTACTGGAACCTAAACCCAGCGCGTCTACCAATTCCGCCACAACGACAAATGGAGGCGGGGGGTGGAGTTGAACCACCTACCTGAAGCTTATGAGACTTCTGTGCAACCGTTACACTTCCCCACGATGATGGATTAAGTGTGATACACCTCATAAGGATGTAACAGGGACTTAACCTCTATCTCTTTATATAGTAACAAACTCTTAAGAATTTGTCAAGCACTCTGAGAGGGATTTGAACCCCCGACTTCTTCGTTCGTAGCGAAGCACTCTTCCACTGAGTTACCAGAGTATAGGCGAAGGATGAGGGACTTGAACCCCCACTAACGGTTTTGGAGACCGTCGTGCTACCAATTACACCAATCCGACAGGTTCTGAGGGTAGGATTCGAACCCACGAATGGCGGGACCAAAACCCGCTGCCTTACCACTTGGCGACCTCAGAAGCCCTCAGTCGGATTTGAACCAACGACCTACTCATTACTAGTGAGTTGCTCTACCACTGAGCTATAAGGGCGGGGTGACGTATGGGAATTGAACCCATCTAGGTGGTTCCACAAACCACTGCCTTACCACTAGGCTAACGTCACAAGGCAGTGGGTAGAATTGAACTACCGACATAGAGGGTATGAATCTCTTGTTCTACCACTGAACTACACTGCCAACGGAAGTGGTTGGATTCGAACCAACGGATGCCCTTAAAGAACATCGGCGGATTAGCAATCCACTGCATTAGACCTCTCTGCCACACTTCCAAGTAGGAATGATCGGATTTGAACCGATGATCTCACGGTTATCAGCCGTGTGCATTAAACCACTATGCTACATTCCTAAGGTGGGAACAATCGGATTTGAACCGATAACACCAAGATCTTCAATCCTGTGCTCTACCAATTGGAGCTATGTTCCCAAGTCCAGATGGAGGGATTTGAACCCCCGACCTTCTGCTCCCAAAGCAGTTGCGCTACCAAACTGCGCTACATCTGGATAGTAGTCCTAACGGGATTTGAACCCGTGTCTTCACTGTGAAAGAGTGATGTCCTCACCACTAGACGATAGGACCAGATGGGAGGGGTATCCCGCAAAGTGATGATTTAAAATCATCGGGCGGAAATCCCTCCCCAATTCCAGTTATTACTACAACATTCTTCTGCAAACTGGCAACCTCTGAAGAATGCGTGAGAGTTAGAATACTGTCTCTCAACGACCCATACGGGATTTGAACCCGTGATCTCCACCGTGACAGGGTGGCGTCATAGACCGCTAGACTAATGGGTCAAGGTGGGAGGAGCAGGATTCGAACCTGCGAAGGCAGAGCCGCCTGATTTACAGTCAGGTTCCTTTAGCCACTCGGAAATCCTCCCACGATGGGTCTGGTGAGATTCGAACTCACAACTTCCAGGTTAAAAGCCCGTTACTCTACCGTTGAGTTACAGACCCATATAATGTGGTAAATATTCAGTTTTCGATGTTCGGTGTGGTCTCTCAACCACCCTTTAAGAATACCACCATTTGAACTCTGAGGGGAAGTTGGTGGGCACTTAGGAAACTGTCACAAGCAACAAAAAAGGGGAGGAAACTTTTGGTTTCTCTCCCCTGTCTTTGCTTTTATGGATTAAACATCTTACATATGTCTTTCCATATCCGCAAACAGGGGAGCACCCTCAATATGCCAATAGCGGCAATCAAGGTTACTAATCTGTTTGGTTGGAATTGGATAAGACATTGTTTCGACCTAAGTGATTTTATTTATAAGACTTTTTATTAAAAAGTCAAGTGGAGAATAGCGGACTCGAACCGCTGACATCCTGCTTGCAAAGCAGGCGCTCTACCAACTGAGCTAATTCCCCTGGCAGGCACGGCTGGACTCGAACCAGCAATAGACAACTTAGAAGGTTGGTGCATTATCCATTATGCTACGTGCCCATAAGAGTCCTCCCTGTTTGTGCATCGCTGAGAGGCATGGGAGGGGCAGGTCTTACACGAGGTTTGGACCCCCGCTGCCTATGAGATTATTATATAGGATCCTCGTTCCCCTGTCAAGCGCGTCCCCAGATCTGTATGGTGTATCTCAGTTCTGGACTCATAGGAGAAAGTGGAGTTACCATATGTAAAGTTTCATCAGTATTTAGAACCATAGTTCTACATTCTGGAACTACAAGTTTCCAGTTCTCATTATCATACATATATCCCTTATCAGGATCTTCCCAATCAATCCCCTTATTATAGTATAAGAAAGTTCCTCCCCAATCAATATCCCAAGAAGGATTTAGATAAATCGTAGCAGCAAAATTATACCCATGATCCGTGTGCTTTGATATTCCAGAATGAGGTTGCCAAATATAAAACATTGTTGTGATATCAGTTGCATCTTTTGGAAGATGATGTCTAATCTGACTTAAAATCTGATATCGAATTGACTCATCAGTGGTCGTGACAACACAAGATCCAGTAATACATTTCTTGATACCTTCAGACCAAAAAAGAGAACTAGATGTCCATACAGGAGATCCTTGTAATCTTTTAATTTCTTCTAGGCAGTAATGAGCTAGATCTTCACTTATACTTTCTTTAATTACTTTCATTCAATTTCTCTAAATCAATTTCACGAGGATCTGCAGGAACCCAGGAACCACGAATACCCATAGTTCCATCAGCAAATTCATAATATACTGCGTTCTCTAAGATCTTTTTCTGAAGATCATTATACTTACCTTTATTAATTTCTTCAAGTATATTCTGGTTCTTCATTGAGATAACTCTATTCTCATTCTCATATCGTTCATAAGAATTAATTGCGTCGTCAACATCTCTTCGGACTCTATAATCTAAAAGTTCAGGATCTTGAATAATCTTACGGTTCAACTGATCCCTGACTTCTTCTATTATATCATTCGTTTTCGGTAGATCCCATTTGATTAATTTCTGAAGTTCAAAATACCATCTGTAAATATCCCTCTCAGTAATTCCACATCCACGCAAATTAACAATTAAAAATGTTATTACAGAAGCAATAATAGCAGAAGCAATTGTTTTCCTACCGAAAAAATAAACTTTCATTTTTCCTTCTCGTAATCTTGAATTGCTTCATTGATTACTCTATCTATACGATAACCAAGATATTCTTCATCTTTTATAATATAATCATTGAGAACATCTATTCCAAATTTTTGTTGGATGTTATCAATCAAATTAAAGGCATCTTTTTTCTGAACTCCAGGTATTAAGGAAACTAAACTTAAACCTACATCAAGAAGAATTCCAACCTTTGCGTAATGAAAGATATCCTTTTTCTCCTTTCCATATTTAAACTTAAAAATATTATACTTATCCATTCCAAAAATCTTCCAATGCTTGGTCGACTATGTCTTTGGGATTTATATCTTTCTTAGGTTCTTTAAGTTTTTTTGTATCGAATGTTAATGTGGGAATGATATTTCCATTATCATCAACTTCGATCTTTGTTCCGAATATTGTTCCTTTTGGTTGAATATTAATTTGGTTATAAGAGTCTAAACTTATATCACCAATCTCAGTTTCTACCTTTAGATATTCTGCTTCTGCTAAAGTATCTATTATCTTTTCTTTATCTGGTAAGTCTTCTATTGTCATTTAAAAAGGGAATGTCTCCATTCCCCTTTATTTATCAAGCAGTTGCCTTTGCTTCTTTACGTGCAGTCTTTTCTTCCGAAATTTCTGCCCTTCTTGATTTTGCAAGTTTTGTAATTTCTTGCAGTGCCTTACGTGCTCTGGTGCCAGCAGCACTATTTCCTTTTACAAATTTTTCATCTTCAGCTTGCCAAGTCGCAAATGCATCAGCAATTTGTTGTGCAGTCTCAGTCATAATACTCCTTTAAAATAATTATAGAGGTTAATTATATATATGCGTTTTTGATACTAAAAAAGGGGGTTCTGCAGCACCCCCCATTTTTATTCAATTTTTTATGATTTTTAGACTTCAGTTAGAACAAGACGATTTGCATAACCATAAGCAAAGTCAGTTCTTGCTCCATGATGTCCCCAACGAATCCACATTTTAGCAAGTCTCATATAATCATTAATGGATTTGCCAGGTGTTTTCATTTTGTCCTCAATCATCTTCCAATCACCTTCATTCAACATATAATCAAGTTGCGCGTCCATTGAGGAAGGACTTGCCCCAATACGGGCAGCATGTGCTCCTAGTCCATAAAAACGAGGAGCATTGGTCCATTGGATAAGACCATAACCACCACTTCTACACCCACTATAAGGCACTCTGGCACCACCTTCACATATATTAGGGATGAAGGTAGATTCTTGGCGAATATTACCCATAATGGTTGCTAGGGCGTTTTTGTCAGTGATTCCACGATCTTGGAGAAATTCCAGTGCTCGGGACTCATTAATATTACATCCTTTACAAACTAATCGTTTTACTTTAGGTTTTTCGGGAACAACCTCTTTGGTCTCTGTCTCTTGAGTAGGACCTTCAGGAACAATTGCAAATGGTGATTGTAGTGCTGAAGTTGTTGCCATACTCGGTGCTGGCAGTGTTGCCGCTGATGTTGCAACCGCACCTAAAAGAGCTACGGTTACATTTGTTAGGTTTTTAAACATTTAGTTAATTTGAACTCTACATCCGTATAGGCAAAGGAGAGTTTCCCCTTCTCAGGGGCAGCGCCCACGGCTCTAAATCAATATCAAAGACTCATAATTAAAAAACCCCGCTCATAACGGGGATTCCTTTTTGGAATTTTAACATAATAATCTAATATTTATTGTTTGTCAAGAACTTGAATTACCGAATATCAATCTCTTGATCGTCGGTCCATTCAGTATCCTCAAGACAAAGATATTCAAGTTCTTCTTTATCTTCTGGAAGATTAATCCATTCATCAAACTCAGCAGCAAGTGCTCGTGCATTTTTATGGCGATCCGCTTCGTGCAGCAATTCAATCTTTTGAATTGCCCAATCACGCACTTGTGCCACAGACTGGCTTTCAATCTGAGTTTCCATAGTAATCTTTTCGGAAGTATCGGTTGAGGATGTTGCTATTGTAGAACGCTGGCTCTCCGCTGTCAAGGGATTCTGTGAGGACATTATTGGTGAAGAGTCGTCGGGTCTCCTCAAAGTTTGTTTTGCCCTTTGTTTTATGTAATGATAAGATAGTTCTACTAAAATTTTCTCTGCCAACTTTGACAATGTCCTCTTTAAGTTCCGGGCAAGACCCATAGTAATCCTTCCAATTAGATTCTGATTTTACTTTCCTTTTTTTACCTTTAGGAGTTCTAAACTGCCAGAAATACTTCCTGCCAATATATCTCCTGCTATTAAGATTATTCTGGATAAGATAAACAAAACCAAAAAAATCTTGTATATCGTCCGAATTAAAAGGAACTCCATTATAGACCCAAGGGTTCTCATAGTCAATATCTATACTCATCAATAACATCAAGGACTTCGTTAAGGTATTTATGGGCAAGTCCTTTCATATCCATTTCGGGTCTAATATGATCCTTATGAAGTTTATCCTTCAGTTTTAGGATACGAACTTTAAGTTCTTCTTTATTGAGTTGATTTTTAGGCATAAAAAAAGAGGAGAAAGAACTCCTCTATCTATATTGAATTAGTCAGTTGCATCTAACCAAATTTTACAATAATCAAGATTTCCAAACAAAAAATCATCATATTCTGCAGCTTCTTTATATGCATTTATAATTTCTTGCTCACACCATTCATCATAGTTTGAATCCTGAGAAAGTATTTTTGGTAACATCTTGTTTGATTCCTCCGACTACGTAGGACTCAACTTCCGTTTCTTGTGGAGCAACCTGAAGTCCCTTAGAGGAAATCCAATGCTGGGTCCAAGGAAGGGGATTATTATTTGCTGAAATATCATACTGAGGTTTAAGACCAATCGCTTTTAACCTGCGATTCGCAATCCATTCAACATACTGTTGAAGGAGTTTATCATTAAGTCCAATCATGCTTCCATCTTTGAACAGATAATCTGCCCACTTCTTTTCTTCATTTACAGCACGATCAAACATTTTATATGTCCACTCCTCCTCTTCTTTCATAATCTTTTGCATTTCAGGATCATCACCTTCCCTCCACTTATTCAAAATGTTCTGAGTAAGTGCTAGGTGCTGATTTTCGTCTCTTGCAATAAGAGAGATGATCTTAGCTGATCCTTCCATAAGCTTAAGTTCACCAAAAGCGAAAGAGCAAGCAAAACTAACGTAGAAACGAATACCTTCAAGAATATTAACGTTTGCGACTGCTCTATACAGTTTTCGTTTGACATCATTGAGTGTTTCCTTTGCGTTTGTGACTCCTTCAAGTCTGAACATCCAATCGTTAGATGTTCCATAATTTTGCGCAGATTGAATAAAGTCATCATAAGACTCGGTAACGCTCTTAGCACGTTCTAGAATACGCTCATCCCCAATAATAGTATCAAACACTTCAGATGGATCTGAATAGATGTTTTTAATGATATATGTGTAAGAACGGCTATGGATCATTTCCATAAATCCCCATACTTCCATACACGCTTCCAGTTCTGGAAGTGAGCAATATGGGATAAATGCCATACCAGGACCACGACCCTGAACAGAATCAAGCATAATCTGATACTTCAAATTAGAAGTATAGATGTGCTTCTGCTCTGGACGCAGTGTTTGATAATCTCCACGATCCTTCTGGAGAGACACCTCTTCGGGTCTCCAGAAGTAACCAAGTTGTTGTGTCGTCAGTTTATCGAAGATTGGATATTTGTATGAATCATATCTTTGAACTCCTAAAGGTTGTCCAAAAAACATAGGTTGTTTTTTGGTATCAACTTTTTCTGTATTAAATACGGTCATTCCTTTAATGTTTGTTTGTGGTTCTTCTGTGGAAGAAATTTTAAACTGCACAGGATTCACACTCTCCCTCCTCTACTGAACTTAACTCACTTAGCAAATCTTGAAGATTGGGTTTCTCTTCTACTACCTCATCAGTCTTAATATCATAAGTGTTTTGATAGTATGAGGTTTTCCACCCCATCTTGTATGTAGTCAAAAAGTCATTCGCCATTACAGATACTGGGACTTCGTTGTCAGGATAATTTTCTGGATTATAAGACCAATTTCCAGAAATTGCTTGATCAAAAAACTTCTGCATCATAGCAACAATATTAATATAACCACGATTGGACTCCATATCCCAAAGAAGCGTATAATTGTTCTTAAGAGATTGATATTGTGGGACAATCTGTTTGAGAGGTCCTTTCTTTGATTTCTTAATGGACAAATATCCTCTAGGCGGTTCGATTCCATTGGTTGCATTTGACACAACGGAACTGCTCTCCGATGGCATCTGTGCGGACAGTGTTGAGTGCCTGAGACCGTGAGCCAAGATGGATGCTCTAAGACTTTCCCAATCATGATGAAGAGTAATGGATGTAATTTCGTCTACTTCTTTTTTGTATGTATCGATTGGTAAAATTCCATCAGAATACTTAGTGCGACCAAAGTATTCACAATATCCCTTTTCTTTGGCAAGTTGATTGGATGCCTTTAGAAGATAATATTGGAAGCTCTCAGAAAGACCATGAACAGCATCCCATGCTTCTTGTGAATCATACTTGAATCCAAGTTTTGCCAAATAATGCGCTAACCCAATAAACCCTATACCAAGAGAACGACGTGCCTTCGTGGCGATTTCTGCCGCCACTACGGGATATTTTTGATAGTCAATCAACTCCTCCAAACCACGAACAGAAAGATCACAAAGTTCTTCAAGTTCTTCATCTGACTTCACTTTACCAACATTAATAGCAGAGAGAATACAGAGAGCAATCTCTCCCATATTATCATCAATATGTTGAATAGGATCTGTCGGAAGTGTAATCTCCTGACAAAGGTTACTCATATTCACTTTGTCCTTAAATGAAGAGTGTGAATTGCAGTGGTCGATATTCATAATGTAGATACGACCCGTTTCTGCACGTTCCTTAAGGAGGTTGAGAATAAGTTCTTGTGCTTTAACAGTTTTTTTCTTAATGGTCGGATCTTTCTCATATGAAACATAGAGACTGTCAAACTCAGGGAATCCAAAAGCATCATACAATCCAGGTACATCATGTGGGGAGAAAAGCGAGATCTCACCATCCTGAATGAACCTCTCATAGAAGAGTTTGCTGATCTGAATACTGTAATCAAGTTTACGAACACGATTATCCTCCGTACCTTTATTGTTTTTAAGAACGAGGATGTCTTCTATTTCTTGGTGCCAGATTGGGAAGTGGACTGTCGCGGATCCACCTCGTATGCCATTTTGCGTGCAACATCTGACAGTTGCTTCAAACTTCTTGAGAAATGGTACAACACCTGTGTGTTGAACTTCTCCACCTCTGATTTTGCTGTTGATGCTACGGATTCGACCAGCATTGATGCCGATACCCGCCCTCTGTGCAACGTATCTGCCAATAGCCATATCACTACTAAAGATACTATCGAGGGTGTCATCAACGTCAACAAGGACACAGCTAGCAAATTGTCTAAGCGGAGTTCGCACTCCTGCCATGATGGGGGTTGGAATGTTGATTTTGTGTTTTGAGATTGCGTCATAATACCTCTTGACATATGCCATTCTGGTTTCTTTGGGATACTCTGCAAAGATAGTCAGAGAAATCATCATGTACATAAATTGTGGCGTCTCATAAACACCTCCAGTGCTTCTATCCTGCACTAGGTACTTATCAACGACCTGCCGTAAACCTGCATAAGTAAAAAGATAGTCGCGGTCATGATCAATATAGGAATCGGCACGTTCAATCTCTTCTTTAGAGTATTTGTTGAAAATGTCATTATCATACACCTCCTGATTAACACAATTATAAATGTGCTGCTCAAGATCAGGAAGTTCTTTCATCTTCCCATACAGTTGCTTACGAACTGCAAAAAGAAGCAGACGGGCAGCAACAAATTGATAGTTTGGGTGATCCAAATCAATCAAATCAGAAGCAGAACGAATAAGGATCTCTTGAATTTCTGGAGTTGTAATTCCATCATAAAACTGAATACCAGAGGTCATCTCAACCTGACTCGCAGAAACTCCCGCAAGACCTTTACATGCCTCTTCGACCATCAAATGCATCTTATCTAAGTCAAGAGACTCAATTCGACCATCACGCTTTTTAACTTTTGTTCCGTTGCTCATATTTTTTTCCAGGTATTAAACTTAAGTTTTGCTTCTAATCCAGAATAAGTATTTAATTCTATCACATTCTGAACATCAAGTCCAGATAAAACCATATCATTAATATCCTTTTGATGGATATTATTATTCCATATTACAACTTTTTCGCCATTATCAATGCATTTTGCGATTCTTGATACGATGTCTCTATTACGTGGTTCGTTGTCATATATCCAAACACGATTGCTAACACCCCACTTATCAAGATCACCATCAGCTCCGCACATAGCAATCGAGTTGGTGATAAATGTCGAATCAAAAGGTCCTTCGGTGATGTAGACAGTTTTACTTTTTTCAATTTCATCGAGACCATATATTTTTGGCGCATTTTCATCTAGCATTATTGTAATGTATTTTATACTACTTGATCCAAGTGTTCTACCTTGAAATCCAACTAGTTCTTGATTGTAGTATAGAGGAATTATAATTCTTTCCTCTTCATATTTCAAACTCTGTCTATCAAATGTTTCTATTTTAGAATTAGTCCACTCCTTAAATTTGTCGGTGTAATAGAATTTATAAGGGTTTAATTTTCTATTTTCAAGATACTCCTTTGCCTTTTTATTTTCTACTGCTTTAGGTAAATCTAAAGTTGTTTTAAATTTAGGTTTCTCAAATTTGAAAACTGGTTCCTCTGCTTGAAAATTCCTACCAGTATTTCCTTCTTTAAATTTTTCAAAAATGTATTGCCTATGCAACTCTACATCAACTTGTTTTAAGAAATTATTGAAAGAAATATTAAGACCACAATTATGGCATTTGAAATTTGAATTATTTTTAACTTGATAAAAATATCCCCTAGCTCTATTTTTATTCTTCTGAGAATCACCACAGATAGGGCAACGAAAATTATAAAGATTATTTTTAACTTTCTTGAACTTCTGAAGACGCGGAGAAAGAATACTAATGAACTTAGTATCTACAAAATCCATAACCAAAATTTAACGTAGTAGTATTCTAGATCGAATTGGCAGATCAGTCAAGGTTCTTTTTACAGTAAGACGAAAGAATTCCAGTCCACTTTATGACTGAGTTGGTTAATTTTTGAAGGTTATAGAGTGTTAATTTTTTCTTCGTTTTCATTTGGCAATACGCCAATATTTTTGCTTATTTATTTTGATCAGGAACATTTTGCTGATGCAAATGCCCATGTTTTTGCATTTGCATTTCAGATGGTGTCCACCATCCTGAAGCAAGAGTAGAAAATGCGGTAGTAAGAACTGCCAGAAGAACTCCACATCCAACAGTCATCCACTTTATTTTCCCTATCTCTTGAACATCCTCTTCTATTTTATCAATTCTTTCAGATACTGCTTCGTGCTGATCTTTATTCTCAAGTTTTAACTCTTCAACTAACCTTCCAATATAGTCATCTGCTTTGTGGCACTGCTCAATCCTTTCCTCATGAACTGCCAGCATTTTACTAATATTTTGATTGGTCTTACTTACTAGCTGAATGGCTTCGTCTATTCTTTTAAGCATTAATTCGTATGCAGATAAGCGTTCCTCAAGAACAGCAATCTTAGTATCTGCCGAAGCGTTTGGATTAAACATGGTTCTAGTTATCTGGAAAGACCACCCATTCTCTTATCAGAAAAACTAATTGTTTAGATCAAACTTATAAGTATTTATAATTTTAAGTCTTCTTGTCTAAGTTTTTAACCCACTTTTTATAATTATTTGGGACTGTTCTATAATCAACTTTCTTTCTTCTCACAAACCTCATAACAGGATCAAGACCAGCAACTGGTCCTTTTGGATCTGCCCTTCCAGTAAATCCACCGTCACCAACTTTATTCACAGGAACTGATGCTGCCACCATTCCTTCCTCATTTAATTTTCTAAAACAACTAATAACCTTATCAATCTTTTCCATTTTTATTATAAATTTTCTGAAGTTGGGATAGACAATCTAAATCAATCTCAATTTCGTGTATATAACATTTAGGAAATTCGGGAAGTTTATTTAAGAATACAATAAAAGTTTTCATAGAAGACCAAAGTTCCTTTTCAATCTTATAAAATAACATAGGAGTTGTGGCATCACCAAATATATTGTAAAGAACAATAAAATGGTTAATTAAAAGATGTGCCCGCAACTCCCCTGTTTTTTGATATCTTTTCAGAAGTCTTTTGATATACTTAAAATGATTTAGATCCTTATCAAAGTCTTCTTTAGTGACTGCCTGAGGATTTTCATAGTTTTTAATAGCAAACAAGAGGAAATTCTCCTCATTCAGTTCATTAAATATCATTTACCATCAAGCAACGCTAATTGTCTTAACTAAACCATATCCAGTAACTCCCTTTACATCACCACTTACAAATACCTTATCAGATACTACGGATGTTCCACTATCAACGATTGTTCCAGTGATAGATCCAGCAGGAATTGAAAGAACTTGAGTTGTATTTGGAACGGTAAATGTAAATTCAACTTGCTGAACAGAAGTTTGAGCAGCCGCAGTAGCAACAATTGCTCCAGTAGATGTTCCAGCAACTCCAATAGTAGCTCCAGTAGATACTGTTACCTTCTCATTGTAATTAACGATAACGGTGCCAGTTGCAAGCTTGGCGTAAGATGCTGCCTTAAAGTATACACCAGCAATAGTTGCAGCACCAAGTCCAACAGTAGTAGACCCAGCACCTGAAAGACCACTGATTGTCACAATAACTTCTTCAAAACCATTAGCGTGGCGAAGAACCCAACCTCTCTCATCAGCAAAACATCTATTTAAATCATTTGCAGGTCTGTCGTTCTCCCTCAACCACTTTGGTCTAGATTCATCAGATGTGCTTTTTCCCCAGAGTGCCATTCTAGTTACCTTTACTATAAATTTGCCTAAGAATATTTATAAAAAATGGGGAGTCCAAAATCTCCCCATGATTTATTGAGTTATATGTATATATCAGGGAGTTGGATCTTTTGCTCCACCATCAACTGCCTTCTGACGAATTTGCTGAAGAACAAATGATACTAAACCGTTTGCTTTGATTTTTGGATTTGCGCCAAGAAACTCAGAGATAATCAAAAGAATTGTAAGAATTGCTGCTTGATTTGCATTATAAAAGGCGATAAGTGCTGCTAAAGACATAATAACCTCCGTGTGTGAAAGTCTATCCTGTGCTATTTAGCAATTTTTATTTTAAAATCAAAGTATCAATCCCAGGCAGATTTATTTTGTCCGTATGACTTTTTATAATCTGCTTCATACTTAGAATATCCAGCAGCATCTTTCTTTTCTTTTGAAGTAAATCCGTGCTTCATTACTCTTTGATTATGTCTACCAACTCTTCTATTATGAGTTTCTGATGGTGTTTCCTTTTCACCTTTTTGCTTAGGTGCTTGTCTAGATGCAGGGAAATTTCTGGCGTGTTCTTTCCCTTCTTTAGATCTAGAGACATCAAGCTTTACACCAGTTTTCTTTTCGTGCTTGTCTAAAACTGATTGACGCTTCTTAACTGCCGCTACAGATGCTGCTGCCTTTTCACGGCGACCTTCAACATCACCTCTATGAGGTTCTGCAACACCTCTCTTTGCTGCTGCAGTTGCTTCATCAACCATTTCACCTTCTGGTGAATAATGAGAATTCTGAACTGAGCGAATTAATTTACCCACTCTATCCTCACCAGATGCTGCTCTTTCCTTAGCAGCAGCACGACGATCTGCCTTTGCCTGATTATCAAAATACTTCTTTCTCAGATCATCGGCAGCAGGGTTGTTGGCAGTGCTCTTAGATTTTCCAAGACCACCCGCCTTAGTCATTGTCATTCCACTGCCAGAACTTGCTCTAACTGCAGCACCTCTTGGATTTGTATCGGAAGAACTGGCGCTTCCGATTGCTCTACCCTCTTCGATCTCATAAGAGTCCTTCAGAGGAATTCCCTGCTGAACCTGCTTCAGTTTAGCAGAAAGTTGCATTTTCTGAATAGAAGCAAGTTTTCTATCTGCTGGATCTGGTTTTTGTTTCTGCAACTTTTGCTGTTGCTGCTTTTGCTGCATATCCTGCGTTTGATCTTGCTTTTGTGCAATAGGAGATGCTACTGCTTCCTCCACTCCGCCAGTTTTTTTTCTATGACTCTTATACCCCTTGTTTTTCATATACCAAGCAAGTGCATAAGGATTATCAATTTCTCCGTGCTTTTTCATTGCCTTCACAGTTCCCTCAAATCCAGGAGGAGAAACCTCTTGAATGTTCTCTTCGCTCATAGAACGAGCAACATTTCTTGCTCCTCTTGAAACTGCTCTTGCTCCAGAGGCAACTGCTTTCTTAAGACCACTCTTGAGGGCACTGCCAAGTCTGGAAGCAATCCCTGGTTTCTTTTCTGCCTTTTTGGCATAACGATATGGTTGTGGTTTTCTGGTTCCTGATGAAGTTGAGTCTGAAGTTTTTTCAGTCTCTTTTGCTGCCTCATACCCTTTCTTGACTTCGCTACCAACTTTCTTAGCAGTTGAAACTACCTTTCTGGCAGCATATCCAACTCCATGAGCAAGTGACTTACCAACTTTCTTTACAGTATCCTTAATCTTATTGATTTTGCTTTCTCTTCTACCAAGTTTAGATGCATTTTTCTTAGAAGTTTCAACAGCAGAATCGTAATAAGAATCAGATACTTCACAAATCATTTCTAAAGAAGTATCAAGAGACTCAATGAGCATCTCTTCTACATCTTTAACCTCATATCCTTCTTCAATACACTCTAAGAAAAATTCTTCGACTGCTTGCTCAATAATATCATTTGAAAGGAATACCAACTCTGCATCACAGATTTCATCAAGAACTCCCTCAAAAGAAAGTTCTTCATCAATTTCTACCATTTCAATGAGTTCTCCACCCATCTGATTGATTTTTTCACCAAGGTCTAGATTAGGATTGATAGTAATTTTATTTTCTACTTTCTTTTCTTTGATCTCTCCTTTCTTTTGATTTGAAATTTCATCATCAACTACTTCAATAAGATCACTTCTCCAATTAGAAAATCCTTCAGACACTCCAGATTTCTTATTATAAGGTTTGTCAGAAACCTTTTTATTTGCAGCAGACTTTGACATTCCAGATGCCTGCATTCTTGCTGACATTACATCTGCGAAATCTTTGTCACCATCACCATCTTGATCTAAACCTTTACCTGCTTTTACTCTTGCAGTTTTCTTTCCCTGAACATCATCCTTATCGTCAGGATGATATGAAGTTCTTTCTACTCTTGAAATGTTTGGATTTGAGCGAAGATCTGCGATTTTCTTTTCGGCAGTTGATTTTCTAAGACTGCGGCGATAAGTATTTCCAGTCTTCTTGTCTGTTACAACAATCCATACTCTATCATCTCCACCTGCTTCCTCAGAAACTGGAGTTGATGATGATGAAGGTGTAGAAGAACCTTCTAATTTTTTCTTAGCAATTAATTTCACTGCTGCTGGAGCAGGTGATTTTGCTAATTGCTGCAAATACTTCTTAGCAATTTCTGCAGGATTAAGGCTTGTATCCTTTCCTAATTCTTGTCTTACTTTATACTTGACATCTGATGCAAGTTGAGATGCTTTCTTTTCAGCATCAGTATCACCAGCAGCGTGACCAAGATGAGGTCCGATCTTATCCTCAAGAATTGCTTTGCTCATTGGAATTTTTAATGATTACTTTTTCTTCTTGTATCTATTTATGAAATTACGTATTTCTTTCGTTCCAGTCATCTTCATTGTATATTTTCTTAGAGCATCAGTTCCAACTTCTCTTTGATTTGCAGGAACTCCAGAAACGTTGGTCCACTGCTGTTCTTCAATTTTGTTTAAATCTTTAATCCAAGATTTAAACATAAGATTATCTTCGGTCACACAAATCAAATAATTAGTTCCTCTACGGATAATTTTTCCAACTAATCCAGTGTTTATATTTTCTACAATCTCACCTTCACAATAAACCTCATTGTTAATATATGACTCACGAAGAGATGCCATATCTTCTTTAGGTGCAATTTCCCAGAGATTAAAACCTTCTTCAACCTTCATTGATTTGCGGAGAGTCATAAAGAACTTTCTTGCTTCCTTATCATCTAAGGACTTTGGAGTTCCTTTTCTGAATGTTTCAAAGTCTCCTTCTGCTGCTGCCTTGCGAAGTTTTGATGCAGACATTCCAGTTACATCTTCAGCATCAGGGTCTCTTTCTCCTGCAGATACAATATTCAAATTCTTGAAATCATACAGGTCTCCATTATACTTGGTTGCAAGTTTTTGGAACTCTGCTTGACGATCTGATCCAACAACAATATTTACACCAGAATATCCATCTTGATGTGCCTTCTTCAGAACATCAAAAATTGTTTTTGATCCTTCATCATTTACAATTTTTTCCCCGTGCTTTGGATATAACCTACGCATCATTGAAATCTTAGTATCAGGATCTAATGGATTTTTCTTAGGATCATTAGATCTTGAAGGATAAATGCGATACTCACCCTTATCTGCAATATTAGCAACAGTATCTAAAAGTTTTTCGTGTCCAGTTGTTGGAGGATTAAAACGACCAAAAGCAATGGTGAGAGTTCCCTTGTCTTCCTGCTGCCCCTCTTCTGGGGGTGCTTCCTGCTGCCCCTGTGGTTGCTCCTGTGGTGGTGCTCCCTGCTGTGCCTGCTGAGAGGATGGTGGTTGAGTCTGGGTGGCAACTGGCTGCTGGTTGGCGGCAGTTCTACGCTGAGGGGGGTCTTGTTCCCCAGGAACCTGATTCTGATTGTAGAACTTTAATTTACCACCTTCTGTCTTGGCAGTAAATTCACCATTTTTATCATACCATCCGCCGTGACCATCTCCAGTCAGACCAAGACGCCTCGCTTGCATTACTGCCTGCGACTCTCTTGCCTCAGATAAAAATCGTGAAAAACTCTTCATATTGATTGTTTGTATACTTATATTTATTAATATATTTTTAAATGAAAACCAGCGCCAAGTAAAGCATCATATGCTTTTTGATCTGGACCCAAACTGAGAAGATCATCTTCATCTATACCGAGATATGCAGCTCTTGCCTTTATCTGCTGAAGACTTGCGCCAACATTAATTCCACCAGAACCAGCAGCTAAATGAAGATTTTCAATTACAATATCTCTAGCATTTCTATTAAGAATTTTTGTAACCGCAACAGCCAACTCTGCAGCCCCAGTTTTTGTACCAATAACTAAATTTTTATCATTTGTAAACTTTCCAATATCAAACTCAGAATTTTTACCAGGACCATTAACTTCTCTCATTAACTCATTCAAATAAGGAAGTAAATTTTGGGCATCGTCATTTAATTTTGTATACTTTAAAGTTCCCAACCACTGCTGTCCACCCGTGGGAAACAAGTCTTTTATTTCTGAAAATCTTCTATCTGAGCGAATTTGTTCTAAAACTCTAATTCCACTATCGTTAGTATTTTTAATTATATATTGCTGCAAACCATTTCCTATTGATCCGTGTCTTGCTTTAGAATCTCCAACCTCATATATTTCAAGTCTAAACCCACCTGCTTTCGTTTTAAGTTTTGCATATAAATTTTTTGTTGAAACTAATTTTTTATTATCATATGTTTTTAACTTATAAAAAATTTGAACATCTTGATTTGTTGGCGCTAAAAGAACTTTTTCATACTCAACAGTTTGTTCAATCTCATCTCTACCACTATTAACTTCTATAATTCTTGGATTTGTACTACTTTTCTTCAATGAAACCGGATATACATCACCACTTTTATAAAGAGATATAAGTTTTTTATTAACAAGATTCATAAAACTTGACGAATATGTTTCTGCTTTCAGGGACTTTAGTCTTTTAGCTTTAGAATTCCAAGAAGAAATCATTCTCAATCCCTTTTGACTAAAAATCCAAAAATCTGCAGGATTCCATTTATTTGGGTCTATTTTTTGTTGAAGACCAACAAAAGATTTTAGAGCTTCAGCAACATAACTATATGTAGTATACGGATTAATATCTTCCGGTAAAGAACTAGGTCTACAGATAAAATAAGATTTACCAATATTAGAATATTTTGACTTGAAAGCCTTTACTTGAGATCTTAAAATAGGATCCCATCCAGCAACTGTCAAAAATCCATGCATTTTTGAAATTTGTGAATTCAATGCAGAAGTATCATTGTACTGATATTTTAACATTAAAGGAACTCCAGAAAAATTCCCACACAGTTCACGAAATTTTTGAGCATTGTCAACGGATTGCCAAACATCAGGATTATACGAATCTAAATGCCCATTAACATGCATTGCAAAATAAAAACAAAATCCAACTTCACTAAGAACTTCAGTTATTACTCCACCAGAAAAAGATCCAGAAGATTGTGTTTTACCACCCTTTCCTCCAAATTCTGATGTTTTTGCTATTTTTGAAAATCCATATCGTTTATTATCGGTTCCAATAAATGTAACTGTACCAACAGATGATGGCATAGCCATCCACATTGACCTTAAATTTGAACTACCGGGTTTATATTCAATAGATCCTATTTTTATTTTTGAAAATTGAACGCTTGTACCATCTATCAATAAAAAATTTTCTTTGCCATCAAATTTATCTAAAAATGCTTCAACTCTTGAAGCATCTTTTCTTAACTGCGCCCACCCTAGAGGAGAGTATAGTCCCATTATTCAAATACCTATTTAAAAATATTTATTAAAAAACCCGCCCAACCTAAGTCGAGCGGGTTGGAGCAACCTTCCGTGGTTATTTATCAGCGACCCATTTGCTTAGCATACCACTTCTCAAAGTCCTCTCTACGCTTATCACCTCTTGGGGGCATAGGAGTTCTTTCTCCACGAACAGGAGCAGACTTTTTCGCTTGCTCTCTTTCATACTTCTCAGGGTTGTTGCGAGCCTCTTGTGCTTCATCCATATACTCTTCATTCTTAAGTGCTGCTGCTCTTTTTGCTGCTTTGTTTCCAGTTCCACTGTTAAGTCCAGTAAAGTTTGATTTTACTGGGTTCTTAGCAACCTTTAGATTAGGTGGGGTTCCACCATAACCATCCACATTAGCACGACCAATGTGCTTGATTTGAGCAACATTAGCACCTTGACCTGACTTTGCTCTACCTGAAGGAGTGCTACGAGCAGCAATCATTTCTGCTGCCTTTGCTTTACCCTTTTCGCTGGTGATTGCTTCATCAAGTTCTTCCTCACCAAGAATAATCTCAATTGCTTCTTCATCAATGATATTTGCCATCATCCACTCTGCTTCTTCCAGAGTTTCAGCAAATCCTTCTACTTGAAGGAACTCAAGAACAATATCAAAAATATCAAAAGACTCATCGCCCATATTGAGTTGCTTTCTCTCATTAGGAGTCAGAGCACCTCTTTGAGCACCTCTTGCTGCCTGCTTTGCTTTTACTGCGGCGTCATCAGACTTGTGCTGTCCAACGTGAAGTCCAGGATTTGAAGATGCGGTCTTACGGAAATCACCTCTTTGCTTTCTGGCATAATCAGTTCTCTGTTTTGCCTTCTTAGCATCACCATAGGTTGGTCTATTCTCCAGTGAAGTTGCTCTATCTGCTGCTTCACCACCACCTGCTCTTTTACGAAGTTCAGTCTCATCGTGGCCACGCTTTGCCATCGCGGTTGCTTCATCAATCTCCTGAGGAATATAAACCTGCTGATACGCTTCTGCAAGATCTCTATAAATGTTTGCCATCTTTACAAATACTTTTTAGTTATTTATAAAAAAAAACCTCCCAGAGGAGGTTTAAGACGACTTAGATCACAAATCACCTTCTACACGGTTTTCGGAACGATAAACATCAAATGCACCATCAGGATAACGAGCACTCAGTTTCTCATAGTTCATCTGTAGAACTTCATCAAAAGTAGTATCAAGTGCCATACACGCTTGAGCAAGATACCAAAAAATGTCTCCAAGTTCTCGCTTTAAATGAAACTCAGTCTCTTGGCTGTATGGTTTGCCTTGTAGGAAAACTTTCTTAACAACCTCAGTAAATTCACCTGCCTCGGCACTGATACCAAAAGCAGCAGTCAAAAGGCGGGGAGTATCTACGTCATTCTCAAGTTCAAGTTCAGTCATACGAGCAACTAATTGGTTAAAATCAGAACTTGCAGGACTTGTTGTTTGGCGAACAAAATTAATATACTTTTCAGTATCGATCACTTTAGTTTCAGACATAATGGGTTTATTCAGTAAAAAGTCAGTTTTTAAGCTAATCAAAATTTGAATCCTTCAAATGATTTTTTAGGTTTCTTTTCTTCATAATCATACTCCTCTTCTTTCCCAGAGTCAAGTATGTCTTGCTGTGCTGATTGTTCAACATCATACAATCTCATTTTGGCACGATCAATACCAACAACAAATCTCTTGTAAATTGTTGGGTCATTGTATCGGTTCTTAAGTTGCTTCACGAGTATCTGCCCCAACTCTTCTAACTCTTCAGTGCTAATCAAAGCAAACATAAGGTCAGCAGTAGCAGGAAGACCAAATGACTCAGAAGTATCAGTCAACTCAACATCACTATTACCATAACCTGAACGGGTGGTTTGAGTAGCAGAAACAATAGGAACATTGAACTCTACAGCAAGACCACGAAGTTCTTCTGCGATTGCTTTAATATAAGAATATGAGTTGATGTTGCTGTTTCCCTTATAACGCGAAGAGGCACAAATATTAAGATAATCAATAAAGATAATATCTGGTTTGAATGATTTCTTAAGAGAGAGTTCATTCAAAAGAGATTTGAAATGTCCGCTGTGTGCGGAAGCAGTTGGATACTCTTTGATAATCAGAGTTCCTTGTGTTTTCTTTGCAAGGTTTGTGACCTTGCTTTCAAACATTTGCTTAGGCAAATCAATGATAGATTGAATAGGAACGTTCAGGAGGTTTGCGTCAATTCTCTCAGCAATTCGTTCTTCTGCCATTTCCATTGTAATGTAGAGAACGTTCCTCCCCTGGAGCAAGACGGAGCTAGCCACATGGCACATGAATAGAGACTTCCCTACGCCCGTACCAGCAAGAGCGATATTAAGAGTTTTGTTAGGGATCCCACCTTTCGTGATTTTATTAAAATATTCAAGATCAAATTCAATTTTATCCTCCTTTCTATGATATGCTTCGTATCTTTGTTCATAATCTTGTAAATAATCGTGCCCAACGTGATTATCAAAACTTACAGCAAGAGCATCAGAAAGAATAGAAGGAATACTATCTGGAGTTTTCTTTTCACTCTTACCATCTGCAATATGAATTGACTCCATAAGTGCCAAATAAATGGCACGATCGCGACACCACTTTTCAGTAGTAGAAACTACCCAATTAAACTCAGCAGGAATATCATCCAAACATCCAATTAAATGAATAATTTCTTTAAAAGTAGTGTCATTGATATCCGTTCTTTTCTCAACTTCAATACAGAGAACTTCTTTCGTTGCCAACTGATTGTATTTGTTGACGAATGATAGTATTTCCTCAAAAACTATTTTTTGATTTTGATCTTCAAAATATTCTGATTTTAAAAATGGTATAACTTTGCGCAAATATTGTTCATTATATAAAAGGTTTCTAAGAATTAGAAACTCAATTTTTTCCATAACTAAATTCCTTTTGTGCGATTTCGTCCAACTGTTGCATTACTTCTTCAGTAAAATATACCTCAGGTTCTTTTAGAATCTGCTTAGCATAAATTTTCTTCCCATCTATCTCATATCTTCCAGCAACGTTTTTCCAAAGTCCACCAAGTTCTCCGAGTTCAAGTAGTCCATAATATCGATCAAGTCCCCTCTCATCATAATACAAGCGAACTTCAACCTGTTTATTCTCTTTACTCAAACGCGACTTAGCAGTCTTAGCTTTGATAATATTGCCGACCACTTCTGTTCCATCCTTTTCTTTCTTTTTGCTGAGATAGATGATCGTAGATGCTGCGTATTTAAGTCCACTGCCTCCACCCATTTCTTTCGTTGGTACATAAGCTCCGATGACATCGTATGTATGATTTGTGACAATGAGCGGTACATTTGCCTGTCCTAGTTTGAGTGTGAGCATACGGAAAGCGCCTTTGATAAGTTGTGATTTAGTCATATCACGAACTTCTTTTTCATTTAAGGCATCAGTAATTTCTTTACTGGTCGAAAGCATTCCCAAAGAGTCTAGCACAAACATACAAGGATTGCGCTCTCCTTCTGGTTTTTTCATATAAAGATCAACTGCTTTAAGTGCTTTAGTGCGGAATTCTTCTACAGTGACAACATTAACCACGACAAGCCTTGATGTGTCGATGCCGCGACTCTCCAAGAGAGATTTGGTAATGGCAGCCTCAGTATCAAAATAGAGACAATAACCATCGGGATGATTATCAAGAAAATTCTTAACAACGGCGAGACTGAAGAAAGTTTTTCCAGTAGAAGACTCTCCAGCAATAGCAGTAATCTTATTCCCAGATACACCACCAAATATGCTACCTGAAACCAGTGCATTAAAAACGTAAGAACCCGTGTCAACATAAGTCTCAGTCTCTTCAATATCAGATGCTAATTTTGTATAGTCATCACCTATTTCTTTTACAATATCTTTAAGAAAATCCATACCTATTTCTCAGTTTTAATATTTTTAAAATTAAATTTATAAGTCCATAACTTATTATAAAGTTTCTGATCCTTACTTTTAACCATTTCAATTATCAATTCTAATTCCTTATCAGTAATTGGCAAATTCATCATACAAAAAAAGATTCCAAACTTGAAGATTTTTCAACACTCCATCCAACTACATCAAGAATGCTCTTGAGGGGTTCTAAAAATGCTTTCTCAAATTGTAATTCATAATCTATGTATTTGTCAAGATCAAGTTCCTTGGGAAAATCTTGAATGAAAGAGATTACATTTTCGTGAATGATATTTGGTTTTTTAAGGAAAATATATTTAACCTTTTCACCATTCTGAATAAAAGAATACTTATTAGTAAGTTTCCTTTGCTTAACATAATAATTGAATAGCAAAGCTCCCCTAACGTGAATTGGAGTTTTCGATGCATAAATGTTAGAAGATGATGAATACTTTTGAACATCAGATGCAGTTCTAGGAAATGCAATTTGCTCAGGTTTCATATTCTTAAATTTTGTGCGGCACTCTTCAATATACTCAATTATGTCATCTTCACTACCACTCATCATAATGTTAAATGACTTTTTCAACATACTACGACAAGGTGCAGGAGTAGAAGATTTAATTGCCTCAATACCCTTGATCTTTAATTTGGGTTCTTCATAAAGAACACCTTCACTATCCCAAACACTTAGAATATATCGCTTCTTTGCAGTCCAAATACCACGCTCAGCAATACATTCACGCTTCATAATCATTTTCTGATCATAAGCATTTACATAGGACGCCAATTCTTGGTAGCAACTTTCAATATACTTTTCAAGTTCCACCTGACAGACCTTATCAAGGAACGAAACAATGCTTTGAGTAGTTTTCTCTCTTCCTTTGAATACACTCTCAACCAGAGGACCCATATTGATATACAAAGAGTCAGTATCAGAAGCAATAACATAATCTTCCCCATCAGTCTTAAGAACTTTATTTAAATAAGAATTCATCTTATCCATAATCCACTGAATGGAAACCTGACCAGATAAGGTGATTGCCTCAGCGTTTGCTAGTTTGTAATAGCGGAAATACTGATTACCAATAGCACCATAAGCAGAGTTAAGTTGGATCTTTCTTGCCATTTGAATGTTATTACAGCGAGCAATCTCTTTGACTAATTCTTTATTCTTAGTCTTTTCATACTCTTGCTCTGCTGCAAGCATTTTCTTCTTGAAGATTACACGTTCGTTGTAAATCTTCTCCATCAGTTCTGGAAGAAAACCACGAACGTCTTTACGATACATTGCACCATTGGCACATACTGCATAGTCCTTATACATCTCAAAGTTCAGATCCTGATTTAGAATTTTATCCACATTTACTGTAGGATGCCTTTCGTCTAAAAGAGTTTCTGGAGAGATGTTATATTGCATAATGAGGTGAGGATATAGTGAGTTCAAGTCAAAACTCACAACCCAATCATACATTCCTGGAATAGGTTCCTTAACGTAAGCACCAGCATATTTTTCATCTTTCTTAGTCCTATTCTTCGGAGGAATAACGATATCCCTCTTTTTAAGGTAAGTGTAGATGATATTATCCCACATACGAACCTGATAGAAAACATCAGCATAATTCACTTTAGCGTCATATGCCATTGTCAATGCAAGTTCGATCAACTTCATCTTGTCTTCCAAACGGTCAACAAGTTCCACGTCAACGATGTTGTATTCAATATACTTCTGCCAACCGTTAGTGTAAAAGTCTTTAAAGGTTTCAAACTCGGAGTGATCAAGTTTCTTCTGCCCCAGTTCCACTTCGGCAATGTAATCAAGGCGATAAGACTCTTGAATTTTATAAGTAAATTTCTTATAAAGATCAAGGTAATCGAGTTGAGTTAAACCACCAACGTCAAACGTAGTGTGCTTACGTCCATTGATATAAACTTCACCCTCAGTTACAAGACCCCAGTTAGAAAAACGTTTCATCAGTTTTTCACCAAGAACCCGATTAAGTCTCTTACAGATATAAGGAATATCATACATCTGAACGTTCCAACCAGTAATCACATCTGGAACATCATTCATCCAATAATTGATGAAATGATTGAGAAGTTGATATTCAGAGGGGCAATGATGATATGTTACATCACTACGAGTATTATTGAATGGTTTAATTCCCCAAGTAATAATCTTCTTGGTAGTATAATCCTGAATTGTAATCGCAAGAATTTCTTCAGAGCAAGATTCCACATCAGGAAACCCGTGCTCTGAAGCAACCTCAATATCCAGAGTTACAAGTTTGATTTTGCTAATATCAAACTTAATTTCATCCTCTGGATACTTTTCTGAAATATATTGATAGACATAGCGATCGTTTCCATAGATCTCAAACCCATCAACATTTTCATATTTACTGTAAAACTCACGACAGTCCCTAACTGTTCCAGGTTTTACCTCTTCAACTGCTTCACCACTTAATGTTCTATATTTGGATGCCTTTTTAGTTTTTACATAAAGAGTTGGAAAGAACTCGTCCCTCGTTTCAAATCTTTTACCATTTTCTACTCCACGAACCAAAAACTGATTTCCAATCAATTGAACATTAGTATAAAATCTCATTCTTTAATCAAATCCTCGTATTTTTCAAGAAGGGTTGGGGTTGGATCTGCAAGAGTAAGAATCTTGTCAGAACTCATCATAAATGTATCTTGTTTTGTAACTCCCATTAGAAATGGTTCTAATGTTCTAGAAAGTCCTTCAAGTTGAGGTTCTTTTATAAGAAAGGGTTTAATTAACTTACAATCAGGTTCCCCAACATCTGCTCCCACTTCTTCAATTCGACTGATCAGAATCTGATTGTTCGTTAGTGCTAGTATCTTTGTCATCTTCTTTTCCATAATTCAAAACTTGATTTTTATACATTTCGGTAAGTTTATCAATTGGTTCTACGATAGTAACCACCCAATCTGAAGGAACTGGAATCGTAGAATCTTTAGAAATAGGAATCCAGGGAAACAATGCAACCTGAAATGACTTTTCATCAGATTCCAAAATTTCTTGTGGATTTCTCATCCTAACGGCACAGGGCTTATTGAAAAAATATCCAACAACCTTTGGATTTTCTTCATCACCCACTACCATTTCTTTAATATCTGCAATAATATCTTCACCAGATTTTAAAAGTGCTAATTTTACAGTCATAATTTTTCTTCTTATCCTCAGTTATTTTAGCAAAAAAATAGAGGGGAGTCAACTGGATTTTGCCAGTATCCCCTCTTTGGCTAGCGCCGACGATATTCAAATATATTTATAGATAATCTTTACGCTTGTGATGTTCGGGAACAATCTTACCAAGAGTAACGGTCAACAACCCATCCTCAAATTCAACTGATCTAACTTCCGTTTCATCTGAGAGTGTCCAAGATCTGGTGAAAGATCGTTGAGCCAATCCTTTGTGGACATAGTTGGTGTCTGTTTCTTTGTCTTCTTTTTGTCCTTCGACGAATAGTTTTCCATCTTGAGTGTAGACATAGACTTCTTTTTTCTTAAATCCAGCAAGAGCAATCTCCAATTTCGATTCAACGTTGCTCACTTGAACAAGATTATATGGTGGATAATTGGAAGTTGTTTCGTGAAGTTTAAATACGCGGTCAAAGTATTCATCCATTCCAATAGTATTGCGGTTAATTCTTTCCAACAAAGCAGGAAGATCCGCAGCCTGATATTTCATAAGGTTAGTCATTATGGTAGCTCCTTTTAAAGCGAGTTTGTGTTTTGAGGACCCTTACGGCATCCACTACTAATTATACAGGAAACATAAAAAAAGGGAGTGTTGAACTCCCCACAAAATCATTCGGTTTCCTGAACCTTTCCTTTTTTACCAATATTATATTTCTGCTCTAAAATCCATTCCCCCTTATCCCGATAAGAAAGAACTTTAATCTGATTAAGTGGCGCAATATCAACAATAGAATCCTGATTTACTACAGTAATCAGACCCCAATCAGATAATAGACGAGTAATTCTATTTCTACGCTGAACATCATTTACTGTCAGATTTGCGTGTTTTCCATCAAGCGCAAACAGTTCTTTGAAATGAACAAGATAATATCTACCTTGCTTATGAAGAATGTGGCAAGATTGATAGAGTTTTCTTTCCTTTCTAGAAGCAACTCCGATACGAGTCAAAGTTTCACGGACTTTTAGAAAATCATCAGGTTCATTTAAGATTACCTCCACCATCATATTAGGTGACCAATTAACCTGTGGTTCAATAGAGTTTGTCATTTTTTTCCGCCCCTTTCAAGTCTTTTTTTGATAAATTCAAGTTGTTCTTTATTTAGTATTTTCAAAGCTTGGGATGCTTTATCATTACTATATCCATAGTATTGTTTAACGCATTCTAAATCTTTGACTTTATCTTTTCGGATCCAGGGAGAAAATCTCTTCTTTTTCCTCAGACTATTTAGATAAAATGAATACTGCATATCTTTAGGAAGATAATGTTTCATATTCATTTCATTGGCAAACATAATACAATCAATGTGCCCAGAAAGACATCGATTAATAATATAAGGAGGATAGTCCTTTATGATCGTTGGGTCTTCTTCTGTTAGATCGTTTTTATTAAATGATAAGGAATCAATCCAATCCTTCAGTTCGTATTTCATAATTAAATAATAAAAGTTCTTTGCGTTTTTTCTGCTCCCTCATATACTCACCAACAGAACGCATTGTATAAGTCAAATCGAATTCCGCCGCTTTCCATTCGGAATCAGTAAATCTATCTTTGACTAACTGATCAGAATTATAACTAACTAGCATATCCATACTATTAACACTGCAACGAGCAGCGAAAAGATCGTGATCAAATCCTTTATGCATTGATCCTTTGTTCCCATAGAGATTATCCTTAATGTCATAAGGAGGATCGAGATACATAAAAACATTTTTATTACTATCCATTATAGCATCATATGAATAGTTGGTAATTCTCCAATGTCCAATCAGTTTAGAATACTCTTTTAATTTTTCAATACCATTGAGAGAAAAATTACTACTTGATGCTTGCTTGGAAAAAGAACTCGACTCCGTCAATCCACTGAAAGAGCATTTATTAACAACATAAAATGCTACTGCCCTATCAAAATTACTATAATCTAAATCGTTAATAATTTTTTTACAAGAATCAAAAAGTTTTTTGGCAAGAGTTGGATCTGGGTGAGATGATTTTAATTCAGACAATCTAGAAGAAAGATCATCCCCAAACATTTGGAGTTGCTGCCAAAAATTAACCAATGGTTCATAAAGATCATTCACCCAGATCTTAAGATTTGGATACTTTTTAGTGATATGAATTGCTACAGAACCTCCCCCAAGAAATGGTTCCCTAAACTCCTCATAGTTACGGAGATCTGGAAAATAGGGATCCATTTTTACACAAGCACGAGACTTGCCTCCAGGATATCTAAGAGGAGTCTTAAGTGATTTAAGTGTATTTGCCATTAGGTTATCAATTTACTATTTGGGGTAATTAATTTACTGAACATTTTGGAATACTGCTCTACAATTCCCCCATCAGGTTCAGCAATATAAACAACAAATCTCATATTGACAGTTAAAGATTTATCATTTTTACTTTGCAAAGGGGACCAAGGAGCAAATCCAATAGATCCAGATGATGTAGGAACTGCCACAATACTATCTTCAATAGTAATGGTTTCTTCCGTTTCATTCAACACAGTTGCAATCACATCTTCACCAGAAGACATTCGAATTAATTTTACACTCATTTTTAAATTATATCAACGTTATATTTAGAAGCAGTTATTCAAACTCACCAGTCCTATTCTTACCAGCAGCATAAGAAGATGGTGGTTCATATGGGGGAACGCAAGTTACAGTAATAGAAGAAGATTTAGTTACCTCTGCCATTTCACGATAACCGAGACCAACATAAATCTGTCCACCAACTACAGCAACTGCCATAGATCCCCAGAAAATGTAATACCAAGAGGATTTAATTTGATGCCTAAGGTTTTTCATTTGAATTCACACTCCACCATAATTTCAGTCAATGCTGCTAGGAGGTTAATCTCCTGATCAGCCACGAACGCACATTGGTATTGATACTTAGCAATAACAAGAACGGCAGCGGGGATAGATTGGGGTGAAAGGCAATCATAACAGGCGTCATAAATCCTGCGAAGTAGAACAGGAGCATCGTTGTCCAGGTTGGATACCACCCACTTACGGACTTCTGGGAAGTTCCTATCTTTGAGGTTTTTGACGAGTTCATTTACTGAGATGTCTGAGAACGATGCAAGAATTCCCGAGTCAATTTTACCCCCTGTAGAATACCTTTGACATTCGTTGAGGACTCGTCGGAAGTCTGGGAAGTGCTTTGTAACAAGTTCCGCAACGACTTTTTCATCATACTCAATTTTTTCCGCATCAAGGATTTGGAGGACTCTTTTGAAGAAAGATCCTGCAAGTTGTTGCTTTTGTTTTCCCTTGATTGTGAAGTCAATGACAGCACATCGGGAGTGCAGGGGTTCAATGATTTTGTTTTTGTAGTTGCAGGTGAAGATGAATCGGCAGTTGCTATAAAATGCCTCAATATTTGCCCGTAGTAAGAGTTGAACGTCGTTGCCTGTGTTATCTGCCTCATCGATGATGATGACTTTGTGTTTAGAAGATCCCGTAAGTGAGACGGTCGAAGCAAAGTTTTTTGCTTGGTTCCGTACAGTATCCAGGAAACGTCCTTCGTCGGATCCGTTGATGACATAATAATCTGCCCCTAATTCATTACATAATGCTTTTGCGATTGTAGTTTTACCAATACCAGGAGGTCCAGCAAGAAGGAGATTTGGAATCTCACCTTTCTCCACAAACTCCTTAAACGTTTTTTTAGTATCATCTGGAAGAATACAATCCTCGATTACTTGAGGACGATACTTTTCCACAAAAAGAAATTCACTTGTCATAATATTACGAAAATTCTTTAGATAGGGTTTCAATTACAATTTTAAACTCACTTTCAGGAAATGCCATTCTCCCAAGATTAAATAACCTCCGTGTTAGAACTGTATTTTCATAAGTGTATCCTTTTGAATTATCCAATCTTTCAACACTTATGGCAAATGGATGATGTTTAATATAATTAAACTCTTCATTTAATTCCAATTTACTCCAATAACATTTTCCACCCTGTTCTTCATATTTTTGAATTAGAGTTTCTTCCGTTAGTAAGATTTCTTTAACGGGTCTTTTATTCACCCTATTTCTTCCTTGACTGTAATTCACATTTGCTAAAAGTTTTTTAGCGGTTTTTATGTTCATAATTTAATTTATCCACGAAGGTTTTCGTTGCGGCATACGAAGATAATTAGATGCAACCCAAGGTTTGGATGCGATATACATCTTGTAAGCAGTAAAAGTGTCAATGCTTGTGTCAAGTTTATACTCATCAGGCATTGCGCGAACGAAGTTTTCTACCTTATTAATTTTACCACGAGGGAACATATAAAAGGAATCTACGAGTGTCTTGTAACAGGAATGAACCTTACCATAACGCAAAGTATATTCATCGCACAGATTAAGACCGTGTTTAATCAACCAGTAAGCATTATGAATAGATTCTGCTGCCCACTTGGTGCAGGGGTGGTTGCGAAAAGCACCCTTCTCAGTGCTGTAAGGAGTGCTATCTGCCTTGAGAAGGGGACCATAGTTGTGATACCACTTAGATGCCACAATAGAAAGCATCTGACAGCATTCTAGAGGCATTTTAACTACGTGCTTATCGGGTAGACAGAGAGCACTTTCTGCAGGGTATTCACTTGTCACAAAGATGTTCATAATAAAAGTAAGTTCTCAAATCATCATATCACCCAAAGGTGCTGTCTGGTTCAAGAGCGATCCAATACGTAACATCAAATCCAGTATTCTTAAAACGCGATAAGAGTTTGGAAGAAACAACTACCTCATAGTTGCCAGGAATAATCTTAACATTTTCAACCTTAAAGTTGAAGGCAAATACATCATCAGTCTCACCAACAACTACAGAGAAGTCGTTAGAAGTATCGTTCTTCTTATCACGAACAACCAGTTTCACCACACCTGCCTCACCAACCACAGACAGGTCAGGAAGTTGATACACAGCAGCAGCTTTAAGGAGTTTATCAAGTTCTTTGGTATCAAGAAGGAAACAAACATCTTCACTCGGTAAAGAAATTGATTTATCGGGAGGAGTAACAATTACATTAGGATCTGCAAAGAAATACTTAGAGCGAGATTTGCCTTCACGAATAACCACATAGTTATCGTTTTCAAAATCCAGTTCAGCATTTTGATGAAGGTTAAGACCATTCAGAAATTGATTAAGATCGTAGATACCAAAGTCCTTAGGTAGATCTTCTTCAATTTTAGCTTCCGCAAGAATGTTCTTCATCACAGAAATAGTGCGAAGAGACTTACCTTCCTTAAACAGGATGGACTGGTTAATGGAAGAAAAGTTCTTAAGGATCGTAAGAGTTTTATCAGAGAGTTTCATAATAATCAGCGAAATTCAGAGAGACCGTTATCTTTGCGGGTGTAGTGCCCATCGAAGTGGAGTAGAAGCATAGCATAGTGAATGACTTTCATCAAATCACGCTTGTTACGCCCATCCTTATCACCATAGCGAGAACCATATTTAAGGATGTTTGCCTGGCAAAATCCTGCTGCTAGTTTCTTTGCTGCCATAAGGTCAATAGTCTGGATATCAGCATAACCATCACTATCACCGCAGTAATGACCGTGATAGGTAGTAGTTACATAGTCTTCAACATCCTTAAGGATTTTATCTTCGTTATATTTCCAAAGATGATTTTTATGTTCAGTCATATTAATAGTAAAAGTTGATTCAATCATAAAGAAAGGGAAGGCACTTTTTTACCTTCCCCAATTATATCAGTTTGTTTGCTTCTCGTCAATGTATTCTACAGTTAGTTCAGTTTGAACTGGCATCTGAAAATCAGCATCCACCTTGTCATACAGTTCAAGGAATGCTTGCTTGGTTTCATCATCAAAGCGATTCACACACACTTGAATTGCCTTTGCCTTATCACCAAAGATGCTGAAGGCACGGACAACGTGAACCAGGCGGCGGGTGCTGATGATTTCCTCAATACCACCATCGTAGAAGGTCTTGCGGATGATGTCTGCCCAGTCAACCAAACGCTTACAGAAGTCACGATCCTCCACACCAAGGTCCAGAGCAATACCCTCAAGGATCTTCTGCTCAGTTGCAGGGGCAGGGTAGGATTGTTCAAAGGTCACAGGGAAACGCTCCAGGAACGCCTCATTGAGCACGTTGGTGCCAATGAACCTACCGTCATCAGAACCCTTGCCCTTAGTGTTTGCAGTGGCAATCACGTTGAAACCAGCAGCAGGTTTAACAAACCTACCGATCTTTTTCAGGAAGACACCTTTACCTTCCAGAACGGATTGCAGGCACAGGATTTTGTTGGAAGCAAGGTCAATCTCGTCAAGCAGCAGAATAGCACCACGCTCAAGTGCCTCAATCACAGGACCATTGTGCCAGGCAGTTTCACCATTCACAAGGCGGAAACCACCGATCAGATCATCTTCATCAGTTTCAATCGTGATGTTGACACGAATCAATTCACGCTTAAGTTGAGCACACGCTTGCTCCACAGAGAGCGTTTTACCATTACCCGAAAGACCCGTAATAAACGTAGGATAAAAGAAATTGGACTGAA
>Ga0181343_1000094_pt1 | contig 40219 bp, 53 predicted proteins | sample Su13VDMLBSD_FD_130110 | JGI IMG/M metagenome (GOLD analysis project Ga0181343, IMG submission 130110) | Freshwater viral communities from Lake Michigan, USA - Su13.VD.MLB.S.D | ecosystem: Environmental > Aquatic > Freshwater > Lake | place: USA: Michigan | collected 2013-07-15
ATACCGCTCCATGTCGTTGACCCCGCCGCTCAGCACAAGCTGCTGCGTGTCGTGCTCTATGCGTTTGATCTCTTTTAAAACTTTTTCAGCAAAAGTGAGCATGGTTTTTTCCATGTAAGCAGAAGGTAATCGCCACCGTCTGAAAGGCGTCAAGCAGTCATTTAGTAGATCTTTACGTCTCTGTTTCCGTCTTTTTTCTTCACTATTCTGGGTTTTACCGCCCCTCCTTCGTTCATCTTGCGTGATTTCCCTGCCTCGGAAAGGGCAATGGCAACAGCCTGCTTATTGGCAGCAGCCTTGCTCTTTGGCCGAGACGTGCCGATCGTACCCTTCTTTTCGTATGATCGCATCGTCTCGCCTATGTTTTCGCTGATAACCTTGCGGCTTTTACCCTTCTTCAGCGGCATTATCTGCCTCCTGCTGGCAATGTGGGGGTTGGTTTTGGTGTATTGATGCGCTCGCGAGCGACATCAAAGCGACCTTGCGCAATCTTCTCCTGAGAAGCAATGCGCTCATCGTTTGCCTGCGAATTTTCTTGAATGCGCAGCTGTTCGTTTTTCAAAGCCTCCTGCTTAACCTGTATTTCAGCCTGATCCTTCGCCGCGCGCTGCTTCAACTCCTGCTCCTTGAGGGCAACAACAGGATCAGGGCCCTCAGCCCCTGTGCCCGCCAGTGTTGCCTGCATCGCCTTCACGTCCATCAGGTATTTTGCGACGTTCAGCGATATCATCGCCTCGCGCTGCATGTCGGATACCATGCGATCTGGATCGTTGCCATATTGGGTGAACAACTGCACCTCGGCGTCCTCCTCTGCCTTCAGGCGGACGTGATCCATGATGTGCTTCTGCAGCTCCACAGCCGCCAAGGGGTTGCCCTGCACCAATGGAGAGAGCCCCATGATCAAGTGAGAGGCAATGTGCGAGTCGTGCTGCTGGCCAGCAAACGCTTTGAGCTGCTTGCCGTCGATCGCATCGATATTCTCGCTGGCAGGATCCTTAGGTTTCTGATTGGTCTGGGTCTTCAGGATGCCGTCGATGTCGCGCACGTTCATGGCCTGATAGACGCGGTAGTAGGCCTCGTACATGTTGTGCATGTTCGGAGCGCTCTGGGCCAACTGAAGCTGGGTCTGAGCCAAGGTGATGCGCTGCGCAGAGGAGAAGACATTGGGGTCGGCAACGGGCAAAACCGAGACCTTATTGTCAAAATCCGCCTTCTTGATAAAACGAGATGCGCCGGGGACATCGTAGGGGTACTCTGGCGGTAAGTATTGCCCAAAACCCCGGAACAGCATCTCAAACTCTTGCGTCTGCGCGTAGTACAGGCGCTTGTGAATGGCCGACATCACCATAGAGCCGCGCTCAAGCAGCGCAAGGGTAGTGCCCACAGCGGCCTGCTGATTGGCGTCACCAACTTGCATGTCGGCGGTGCTGGCGAGGCGCCTGCCGGCGTCCACGGTGAACCCCAGAAGGGCGAAAAGGGTCTGACTCGGCTCTTTATAGGGCAGCGGCATCAGTGAGGAGGACAATTCTGCCCCGCCAGCGTCAATATCTCGCCATTCACCCGGCTGGATCGGCTTATCATCGTCTGAGATCCGCGCGCCCTTGGCCTTAAAGCCTGCGGGCAGGTTGTGAAGCGTGCCAGAGTCCAATAATTGACGCAGCGCAGCGGTTGCGGTCTTGGACAGACCACCAATCAGGTGGACGAAGCCCAAACCATAGGCGCCAAGGCCAGAAACCAGTATGTAATGCCCAAAATACTCTTTTCTGATGTGCAGCGGGTCCTCTTCTTCCCAGTTTCGACGCACACTGATCACTCTTCCACTGGTTTCGTCAGTTGTGACCACATACGGCAGCTTGATGCCGGTCGGTTCGCCATCCTCGCCCACGTCTTCGTAACCGGGGATGTCCAAATCAACGTGAAACTCCAGCAAAGAGATCTCTTCTGGCTCTCCAGCCGACTGCATTCCGGTAATTCGGTCGATAGTTGCGCCAATCTGGTCTTGTGTGATGCCAGAACCGTCTGGTGACACCTCAATATCGATGTATTCACCCGCATAAACACGCTTTTTGAACTCATTTGAGTCCATCGCAATGCGATGCGTGATGCGCCGGCACTCGGAAATCACGCTCGAGCCGTGATAGGGGATGTAAAGGTCGTCAGCAAGCACCAAGCGGCTGACCATCCTGCCCAATTGCGCGTCGTAATAGACCTTTTTGAAGGTGGATCCGCCATATCCGGTGTAGAAAAGCAGCTGGTCGAACTCCGGCGTGTACTCCTTCATCACCGCAGTGATCTGGTAGTTCATGAAATCCTGTACACGGGCGGCTTGCTGCACCTTGTCGAGGGTTTCCTTGCCCAACGTCTGCGTGCGGACTGGTCCGCCAGCCGGCATGAGCTCCTTGAGAGCCTGCGCTTGGAACTGGATGATGGCCTCGGTCAACATCGGATGCACAACGCCAGACGCCCCACGGAACGGCTGCGTGCGCTCCTCCATCTTGAGGCCCAGAAGATCCAGCCCCTTGGCATACATCTCCTCCCACTGGCCGCGAGAGCTCTTGTCAGCGTCGAATAGAGCCTGAAGCGTGATCGATATTTCCCCAAGATCCTGCGGATCGATACTGTCCGCAAGGTTTGCGTAAAAATCCTGCTCCTCCTCGCCTCCACCGATCTCAATCAAGGCACTTCCGTCATCCTCAATGATGATCTCAATGTCTTGATCTTCGACATCATCAAATTCAATCATGTCGGTGCTTGGAGCCAGATTCACTACCTTGTCTATGGGCATGTTTTATCCTAAAGATATCTTCGATTATCGTGTGTGGCGCGCTCTACGTTGCTTTTGGAGGCCATGCCGCCGGCTGCCAATCCTTGTGGAATCTGCTTGCGGAGTGCCTCTTCAAATTCCTGCTGAGTGACGTAGGAGTTGTCTTGCAACGTCCCGTTTTCAATTGCTCTTCTTACCATTTGTGAGCGCTCTTCCGGGTAATAAGCACGCAAGGCTTCGTCCTGCGGCGTGAACCTCGCCGCTTGGAAGGGGTCGTTTATGTCCACCTTGTAAAGCCCAGTGTTCTGCAAGTCCCCAACCCAGTCCCACTGCCCAGTCTTCACAAAGTCCTGCACAAAGGGCAGATACTCTTTCACAGGAGCCCTGTTCGCTTTTCCTTTGATCTGCACGATTTCTTGATTTGGTCGAGCATTCAGTCGCTCCAGCAGAGCAGGTCGATTTTTCGCAAGCCACGCATAGGAGTCATAATGACCATTGTCAGCAACAATCTTATCCCAGATACCCGGCTCCATCTGATTGAGAATCTCACCAGATATCCCTTGAACAGTGTCCTGCACCTCTATCGTCACATGAGGCTCACCCTTCGCATCGCGCAGCGAGTATATGCGCGTCGCGCCACTTGCAACATCGTCACAGTAGCCGCCAACGCAGTGACCCATCGTGTCGCCTTCGTATTTTAGGGCGTCTTGCAAGGTCCTCCTGTTCCATGCGTAATTTTCGGTTTCTGGCCTCTCCTCAGGGGCTGGCTTCTTCAGCTGAACCCATCTCAGCCCCCGACTGTTCGGCTCGCTGCTGAAGGGTACCGTGTCATACTCCTTGAAAGGCACCGCAGCCGCGTTGTTTGCTCGAGCCAAGTCTGCAGCTACCTTCAGCTCAGCTCGGTATTTATTGATGTCCGCCACTTTCTCCACGATCTGAGGGACAGACATACGGTCCAGCTTGTTTGCGTCAATGCGCAGGCGCTCAGGCAGATCCGTGTTTGGTCTGACGGCGTTGTTGAGCTCGTCGATGAGGTGGCCGAATCCGAGGGCGTTGATTGCCCGCACCGCCCCTGCACGGCTCAGGTCATACACGTTTGTTTCCGGCGCCACTTTTGTCAGCCAAGGGTTTTCTTCAAGGAATTCCTTGTACATCCTCTCTTGCGCAAATTTTGTCAAATACTCGCTGTCATACTCACCGGGGTCCAACAGATCCCTTGCAGTATTACGAGCCACCGACACATCGGTTGCATCCTCCCATGCCTTAGCCGCGTCGCTTACACCTAGTCTCGGCGTTCCAGCTGCGCTCCTGCGGTCAACTGCTTTATACCGGTTCAATCCCACCTGATCAGGATCAATGTGCAAAATCCCTCTCTCGGCCAGCGCCCGAATCGGGTCGCTCTCAGTGCCCATTTCGTTGCGGATGTACTTGGCAAGCTTGGTGTCGATCCACTTGTCGATCTGTGCTTTGCCTTTGAGCAAATTCATGCTGGCGGCGGTGTGACGAGCCGACTCAGGGCTAAGTGACGCAATAACCTCTGGGGTGTAACTCCCAAACATCTGTTCAAGCAATACCGCAGGTGTGTTGGACAGCACGCCCTGATTGTTTGCGCGCAGCATTTGCATCTCACTATCAATGCCATCACCAAGCCAGTTGCCGCCACGCTCTTTGATAATACCGCTGGTGGTCGGCCCCCTCGATGAACTGCCCAAGATGTTGTCCAAGGTGTTGTACGCACCGCCACCGGCTATCGCTGCTGCGATTTCGGCAGTGACATTGTCAGGGGCCAGTTCGCGTGCGCCCATAGCGGCAAGCTCCGCACTGGCGGCAACCGATGCTTCCCGGTCCAGAATCGGGGTAAGCCGCGAGAGGGTCTCGCGCGCGCTGCCGGGCGCCGCCATGCTCATCATGGGGCGTGTCGCAGCACCAGCAGCGCGTAACGGCCCTGCGGCTGGTAGCAGAACACTGGCCGCAAGCGCTGCCGGCGCGTATGGGTCGTAGCCCGCCACGCCAAGGGATTCTTGCACGGCAGAGGACACGGGAGTGAACGGCTTTGTCTCAATGCCCAGCCTCTTCGCGCCGGCCTTCGCGCCCATCTGCAGCAGGTCGCCAACCCCAGCCGTCATGTCCAGCGCAGCACCGGTCACCGGAGCCGTCACGTTCTGCCCGAACGCATCACTGAGGCGGCGCAGCATGTTGCGGCTCTCGGTCACTTCGCGGTCAGGGGCGCTGCTGGCGGTGCCGTAGGCAGTGGCAGGGGAGTTGGCCATGCTGCGGTCTATCTGGGCCAAGAGTTCCTGTGGCGTTGGAGAGGACGACACTTCGCCGCCCTTGGCCATACCTTCCGGCTCCTCTTCCGCAGTTGTAGCCGCTGCCCCGGCGCCAACAGCGACTAGAGGTATCATGTACGTCTTCGTCACGTCCAGAGGGTCAAACACCACAGCAACCTTCCCAAGCTTAGGGTCGATGGTTGTGAACCCAGAGTAGCCCGATTCGGCAATCCTGCGCTCGGACCCTGTTATGTCTCGCGGTATCCAGAGGTTCTCGGGGTCCGCCTTTACGTCATAAATAAGCTCTGGCTCAATTAATACTTCGTTGCGAACGGCACCTATTCCAAGCTCGGGCCTGTATGCATTCTCGGATGCAGGTACGCCATAGTACGACCTTTTGACAAAGTCAGGGTCGGATGCGCGATTAAGTTCTGCCAGCGACCGTCCCGAGAGACCCTGTCCATAACGCTCAGGATCGACTCTCTCAAGGGGTCTTCCTGAGTAGTGGATAAGTCGCAGCTTTCCGTCATCAGTAATTGCTCCCTGAAGCCCATTTGCATTTCTTGAGAGAGCGTCAAAGAATCTATCTCGTCTATCGGCATTTATTATTGTCCCTGCTTCTGACGCCCATCTGGGCATCAAGCCTACTTTCTGGTCAGCGAATATTGTGTCTTCTACCTTCGCCGCTCTGTTTGCGTCACCGTACGGGCCGTAGTTCACCCATGAGTTCTGGCCGCGAGTCTCACTTGCCAGCGCTCGTCGGGCAACGGGGCTATACATACCGGCGTGTGCCTGAAACGCATTCTCCTCCCCGGCAGCCCTAAAACCTGCCCCGCTCTTTGCGTGACCGAAATAGTCATGCACAGCCCGGAACAGGTCGTTGTTTGGAGCGATCTTGCCGTCTATCATTCTGCCTGACGGCAGCAGCAGTGGGTTTCCTTTCGTGTTGAATTTTGGGTCTGACCCAAAACCTTCCACTGTTGGAAATATACCAATCCTGTTGTTCTCATGAATATCAAACAGCGCCTCGTAAGCACTGTTTGGATAAGGGTTGCGAGCTGCGTCGATATAGTAAGGCGTGATGCCAGCCTCGATCATGGCGTCATACTGCGCCAGAGTCTGCCGGATCATCTCGTTATACGCCTTCATGGTGTCGCGATCCTCTGGCGCGTGCTTCATCAACTCGTATTCTCGAGCGAGACGAGTGGCCCTGCTCACGTCAATCGGCAGGTACTTGTCGACGCCTTTGTACGGCACGCCTGCGAGCTCTGCAGCTCGAAGTGCGGCGAGCTCTGCCCGTGCATTCCTGCCAAGCTCCACTGTCCCAATATTCGGTATGTTCGCCGTCCTCGGCGCTCCCGGCAGCGTATTGCCCCCAAGAGACCTGACTCTGCGTGCGGCTGCCGCTGCGGTATCTCCAACAACCGGCACCATGCCAGCCGTTCCGATGGCTCCAAGGATCGCAGCCTCGCCGAGGTTGCCCTGCCGGTACGCTTGTCTAGCGTCGGAAAAAGCCAGAGCATCGCCCACAACTGGCGTAAAATCACCGACCAACCTCGTAACGCCCAAAATCTTCTCTGCTCGTCTGGTCGCCTGCGCCCGCTTGGCCGGATCTTCGTCGTTTCCTCCCAAGATGTCGAACAGGGCGTTGAACGCTTGCCCTCTCACAGACTCATGCTGCACCGAAGGCGGTGTGGGCATCTCCCCCTGCTGAGCCCTAACGCGATCCAACGCACTTGGAAAAAGGCCCCTCATATCTGCGGCTGCTGACCCCTGCGCTGCCGGCTTGTTCGCCTTCTTCCCGCTAAGGTTCTCCAGCATGCGGCGGGAGGAGGTTACTGAGCCGCCTTTTTTGAGCTTGGGGATGCCGCTACCGGGCGCTTGATCGAGCCCGTCAGGTACAGGTTTTGAAAGCTCTGTCCCCGCTCTTCCGCCATTATTTGGTTGCGTAGGGCTTGCGCCACTCGGGAGCTCTCCCCCCGCTCTGCTATTTCCTCTTGGAGCTGTTCTTGTAAGGTACTCATCATAGCCATCCCTAAAAAATACTTGCGTATCGTAATAATTAACTCTTGCATCAGATACATTTTCATCCGCCATCGTATCGTTAAGCACGCCTCTAAACAAGCGCTCTTTTTCTCTGTAAATCTCATCTGCACGGCTTGGATCAAATCCTTCATCAAATTCAGGCACGTATTGAAAACGCAATCCGGTTAGAGACGCGGTTTCTGGAGCCCCTGATCGAGCCTGACGGTTGATTCTGTCATCAAACCGCATATCGGTTATGTAAGTGAAACCGTCAATTCCCCGCTCGCGCAAGCTGGCAGTAATTTTAGCCAATTGGTCTGGAGAAGCCGCTTTTTTGAAAAATATTTCAACTCCGGGGCGTGCGTTAGGGGTTCCTGCGCGCACTGCCTTTGATATAAACACAGCGTCTTGATCGTACTTTTTACCCTGCTCAACCATTCTTCTGATTAAGGGGTCTGGATTAAAATCTTGCTGGACGACAAATTCAGCATTTAACGCCCTTTCTGTGGCCCCCATGAAAGACCCATAGGTATTGGCGAGGTTGTATCCTAGAACCGAAGGATCATTACGAACAACGTCATCAAGCTCGGCTGCAAGCTCGGCTTGCGCGTAATTGCTCATAGGCAATGCTGGGCGCTCCCCAGAAACCCCCAGTGTATAGCGCTGAAGAGGAGCATTGAGAGACCGGAGCTCTATGCCTGCCAGCTCCTGCTTGTTGTCATACACACGCCTTGCCTGCGCAACCCTGTCTGCGTACTCGGCATCTGTTTCTTTTTTTCTTTTATTTGGCGCCTTAAATCCGGTATTGATTTCGCGCCGCAAGTCGTCGATGCGAGCCTGCTCAGGGCTGCCGGCCAAGGACATCTCGTATTCAAGAGATCCGCCTTCCCCTGCTTTTGTTGTCCAACCGTTTTCCGTCCATCGCTCCTTTTCCATAAACCAAGCAACTGCCTGCAGATCATCCGGCCCGAGATCGCCCATTTCGGGGACAATAGATTTTACATTGCCAGATGCGTTAATTCTGTTTGCAGCGTTGCGGAACACTTCTTGGCCAAAGCCAAATTCGCCACCAACGCGCGGGCTTCCAAGACTAGATCCAACAAGGTGGGTTCCTGTGACCCCTTGTTCTGCAACAGGAGGTATGCGCGACTGACCTGAAAGCCTGCGCAGCATCCGCGCTGCCCAAACATCGACAGTCGCCTCATTTGTAAGACCGATGAGATTGCCGGTAAAGTTGGGCGTTTTTGGAGCGCTGCCGGTTTTTACTGATCTGAACATATCCAGCAGCGCCCCCATAGAGGACGGGCTGTTGGTATTGAAAAGCTTGCCAGCTGAGTTGGTAATTAATGGAAACTCTCCGGCGTTGTGCAGCGCAGTCAAGGTCTTCCCATCAACCGGGAGACCTTGTTTGATTCTATTTTCATAAGCCTGCAACTCTGCATCGAACTCCCCTCGGCTATATCGACGCAATATCTCAGATGCATTGGCAAAGTTTTGCTCAACATTCGTCTGTGCGCTTGTTGTACCAAGGACATCAGCAAAGACATCGCCAATTCCGCCAAACTCAGAGCGCAGCTGATCTCGCATCCCGCGATACCAGTTGGCCTGCCGAAGTATGCCAAGAGCTGCCTTATCGCCGGCTCTGGCGCGCTCTACTACGCCGTCCACTTCTGAGACTAGGCTGTCAGAAAGACGATTTGCCCATGCTTCTTTTTCAATGCCGGCTGGAGGTTTTTGAAATCCATACGCTATTTTTTGGAACTCAGGCTTGCCTTTCTTGACGCCTGAAAACTCAATTCTTTCCCAACCGTCTGTTGGCAGGAAATTTCCCTTAATCCTGCGGGCCTCTTCTTTCATAAGCCTTTGCTTGCTTCTATTCGATCCAACACTTGCATTCACTCGACCAAGCTCTGCTCGGCTTAAACGGACGTCAGGCGTAGTCGCCTGATCCAGCTCGTCCAACATCGAAGCTGCCGACCCAGCCGGCACATCACCCTCAGGAACATCAGGCGCACCACCGCCCTCAGGCGTCAGCGCATTCAGCATCCCCCGCGCACTGTCCGGAGGAACTTCGGACATGTCGCTCATGGCCGCGCGCCGAGCACCTCGAGCCCCGATGCCGCCAAACGGGACCGCCCCTGCAGCTGCCATCGTGGCAATCTGCCGGTAGCTATCAGCAAGTGCCGTGTCACCGGCTGCCTGCGCCTCGTTGGCCATGTCCGAGTACTTCTTCGCGTCCATCCCCGAGCGTATCTCGCCGATAATCGGGGTCATGTCCAAGCCAAACCCAATCGGGTCCTGCTTGAGACCTTCGTACATACTGCCAGCCATCGTGCTGACGTCCTCGCCAAGCGCTGACAGAGGGCGCTCGCTCTGCGCAATCTCCTTGCCGTACTCGTACACGGTGCCGGGGATCTGCGCCGCGCCAGAGAGCAGGTTGCTCAGCATCGACGCGCTTTCTGTCTTGGGCTGGGCAGCCATCTGGGCCGCTCTTGCCATGCGGGGAGACGGGGCCGTCTGCCGACGAATAAACTCTTCCACGGGCACCTGAGCATCAGGGCTTACGCGCGGAGCTTCTGTGATGTACAAGGGGTCGCTGGGGTCAAGTGGACGACGGTCTGCGGTGGCCATCCCTCCTTCCTGAAACCCTTGAGGCTTTGTGACAGCGCCACCCTGACTGAACCCGAAGCCACCGTAAGTCAGCGGCGCAATCGGCTCTGCGTAGCCGCCCGCAGCCGTGCTGTCGGAAACAGTGCCTGTGCCTGCAATCGGCTCGACCGTAGCAGCGCCAAGACCACTCACCAGATCTTGGAAGCGCTTGCCTTCTGTGGTTGTAGGATCAAACGCGCGCTGCGCATCACCAAACTCGCCGGACATGACCCGGTTGCGAAGCATGTTGTAGGTGCTGGCGTTCTTGAGCCGAGGATTTGTCTCTAACAAGGCACGCAAGCTGCGATCAATAGCCGCACGGTTCTGCGCAAACTGCTGAGACTTGGAAGTCAAGCCGCCATAGGCCTGAATCTCTCTGGGGCTCAGCAGCGATCGCGGACGTGAGGTCACGCTCGGCGGGGTCCATGTGTAGCCCGCACCAGTGGCAGGCCGAAGCTTCGCAGCAGGAGTGTAGTCAAACTGACCCGGCATGCCGGGGATCGCGGTGCGAGGGGCGCTGTTGCGGAAGTCCACGTCAAGAGCCGGCTGCCCAGCCCCATAGATGTCAGGCTGCGATGGCAGCGGCTGGTACACCGTGGGTCCAGCATTGGGCGCAACGTAAGGCTTCGGCTTCTGCGCCACCATGTTGAACAGCACACTGGGGTCAACGCCCGCGTTGATCAGGTCATCAAACGTGTAGCCACGCTCAGTCGCGTACTCCAACATCTGCGCACGCTCAGCGGCATTGATGCCATCCTGCTGCAGACCCTCTACGTACTGCCGGCCCTGCGCGTCCAGCGCCGCCCGCCCATTCTGCCCCATCGCACTCAGACGGCGCGCCTCGTTCATCAAATCCGGACTGCGCTCGTAGGCAGAGGTCATACCAGCAGGGGTATTGAACTGCATCGCCGGGGCCGGTGCCGGAACAACCTGCCCCGTCGCCGTGGTCTGCCCAGCCGGCTGCTGCACAGTGAAGATCTTGTCCAACACCGCCTGCCCAACGCCCGCGTTGATCAAGTCAGACGTGCTGATACCAGACTGCACCAGCACGTTGTACGCCTCAGCGCCCGTCGGAGCATTCGGGTTGGCAAGGTAGGCCGCAGCGTCACGTCTCAGGTTGGCGTAGTAGTCGTCAACCGTCTGCTGGCCACCGGTCTCCATCGCCTTGCGATACGCAGCCGACACACCCGCAGCCTCCCCACCCTCCGCCATCCGTACCGGCAGCCGCGCCAACATCTCTCGAGCAGTAAAATTGGGCATATCAACACAGCCTCAGCAATAAATGTCTCGCCCAGAACCGCAGGCATTGGGAGGATTTTAACTCAATAATACTCCGGCACAAGCGATTCGTCACCCACCTCATCCTCCTCGTCCGTGTTCAGCGAAATAAAGTTCCCAGCCCGAAACCTCATCAGCGCCTGCGTCGTCGAGTCCACAATGTCATCGTTGTCACCGTTGGGGAACGACGCACACTCCTCAATCACCTCCTGCGCCCAGTGGTCCTGCGTCGCCCACACCATCCCCGACTCAAACAACGGAGCAACCGCGTTCGCCCTCGACACCTTGTCGTGCCCAGCCCGCCTACCCCCCGGCGAGTACATCGTCACCGGGATCCCCATCCGCCGCAGCTCCTGCTGCAACGTCGTCCCCGTCGCCTTCGCCTCAATGAGCACGTTGTCCGGCTGCCAGTACATGTACAACTCCTTCGCCATACGCTTCAAGTCCGGGAAATCCCACCGCCCCTTGCGCATGTCCATCAAGATCAAGTTCGGCCCCGCATCCTCCGTCGGGTAAAACACCCCCCACGTCGTGATCACCGAGTAGTCCGCAGTCTCCTTCTTCGAGTACGCCGTGTCATACGACTGAATCACATACTCAACCTGCGGCAACACATCCCGCTCCCAAATCCGCCACCACTCCCGCTTCAGAATAGCCCCCTCATCCGCCGTCGGCCTCTGCTGGTACATCGCATTCCAACGCTGGACCGACAGCTGCGCTCTCACCGCCTGCAACTCCTCCAACTTCCAGTACGAGGGCCACAACGGACGCTCATTCTCCTCCCCCTCGTCAAACACCGCCGGGAACTCAATCACCTCCCACTGGTCACTCTTCACCGTGTTCTGACTCTTCAGCAACCGAGCCGTCAAGTCCTTCGTCCCCCACCGCGTCATCACCACCACAATCGCCGCACCCGGCTGCAATCGCGATCGCGGACCACCGTTGTACCACTCCCACGCATTGTCCAACGCCAGCGTGGACATCGCATCCTGCTCCGAATGCGGGTCGTCAATAATCAACAAGTCCGCTCCCCGGCCCGTCATCGCACCACCAACACCCACCGCAAAGTACTCCCCTCCCTTGTTCGTCTCCCAACGACCCGCCGCCTTGCTGTCCGCCTGCAACTCCACACCCTCAAACAAATCCTTGTAGTTCTGCGTGTCCATCAGGTTCCTCACCTTGCGACCAAACCGAACCGCCAACTCCCCCGTGTGCGTCGCCTGAATAATCTTCAAGTCCGGCCTGCGACCCATCGCATACGCCGGCAACAAGTACGACGAAAACTCACTCTTCGTGTGACGCGGCGGCATGTTGATAATCAACCTCTTCAACGTCCCAGCCACTATCCGGTCAAACGCACTCGCCATCTTCTGGTGGTGCGCCGAAAAAATAGCCTCAGGCCACGCATACCGCGCAAAGTCCAAAAACCCAGACCGGCTCTTCTCCCGCCTGTCCAACAACGCCAGCCGCAACTCCAATCGCAACCTCTGCGCCTCAACCTCAGGATCCAATCGCATAAACACCCCACTCCATCATTAGTTTCGCTCTGGCAACCTACCTCCTGCCGCCAAACACCCCACTCCCAAAATTTGCAAAAAATTTTTAGCCCCATCAATTCCACAACACATGGGGGCCATTTAGCCATATCCCACCCAAAGCACAAAAGCGGAAATACTTTTGGGGGGGAGATTTACTGTGCGGAAGCCGGCTAAAGCGGCGCCCCGACGCGCGCGGGGCCATCGCGGGGTGCGCCCGATCGATCCGGCCCGTCCTCCCGTCAAATCGGGGGCAAGGGACCCGCTATTTCCGGTAATGATAATTACCGGAATTAGTGACTTCAACGATATCAATGACTTACGTGTTTTCGCGTGCATCAGCGTGCGCCAAACACTACATCTTGTGGTTTGCACCCCTCCGTTCCTATCGATTCCCATCAGTTCCCATCAGTTCCAGTGCAACCGGAACGCAAGGGCAGGGCCCAGCAGTGCGGGCGTTTTGGCCACCGACACTGGCTATCTGGCCTATTCCCAGTTCCCCATTCCCCCCATGTCCAGAATGCCATAGTGAGTGGCCAGATATTCGCATTCCAATTAGTAATGGCATTTCAGTTTGTTATTCCATTTAGGAATAGGTCTTTTTGGTGCTGATTTTGGGGTGTCGAGTGGTTTGGGTGGGGTCGCTGGCAGGTTACCCTGTTATTTTTGCAGGTTGCACTGTCTTAAGCTGTTGATATTGAATGGTTTAAAGGCGAAACAGTGTAACCAGTGTAACCAGTGCAGCACTTTGTAGAGGGGAAGCGCTGTTTTGCTGGTGGAACGGCAGAGATGTCTGCCCTTAGGTATCCATTCTCAAGGATAAGGTTTTACTAGAAAAAGGATACACTGGTTACCCTATAAAGCCGAAACATCATATATATCAAAGCTTTAACACAGTGTAACCACAGGGTAACCACAGGGTAACCTAGTGTAACCTCGGGCGGTGTTTTCTCACAACCGTTTGTCTTTTTGCTGATGTGAGAAAATCAGGGTCGAGACGTCAAAGGCGGGATTACTGGGATCATTGGGATATTTTTTTGCCGTGCGATCCTGATATGCAGGCGCACAAGGTCCTGCCACTCGACCGGACAGCCCCTGAGAGCGGCTCGTTGGGCGTCCCTGCCCTGAGCCTCGAGGTAGGCCTTCGCGTAGTGGCGAGGCCTCAGGCTGGTTACTTGCGGAAGGCTTTCGGTGGGCATAGGACAAGCTTCTGGCCGTTGCTGCGTCGACACTGGTCGCCGTTTCTGGCGCGGATGAGTGTGCCGGCGATCATGGTGTCTGACTTGGTGGGCCGGTCTATTCCGCACTCGATCAGCACGGTGGATGCCTGCACCCATCGCCACAGTGTGGTTGGCGTGTTCCAGTCCAGCGATTCAAGCAGGCGCTCCTCCACGGGATCCACAGCCATGAAGTCGGTGTTGTGTGCGTTGAGCGCGTCCATCTCCTGCGCGCTGAGGTAGTAGCCCTCGCCTGACTTCCACAGCGCGTAGACCTCAGCCCAGACCTGCTGCATGTCCAGCCCGTGGTCGTGGTTGATGTGCTGGCACTCGATGGTCCAGAAGCGGCGGTTGCCGGTTGAGTCGTGCAGGAACTCGCGTGGGTTGACGCTGCCGAAGAACAGGGTGCGCCGTGGGAAGCGCGACTCTCTGCGGGCGTAGGCGAGCCTGAGCACGTCGACCTGTTTGGTGATGAATGCCTTCAGCTGCGCGATGTCAGACTTGCGGAAGGTGCTGTCCAGCTCGCCCAGCTCTACCAGCCAGTAGCTGGTGCATTGCTTCACGCTGTCCTTGTCGTCTGGCTTGAGGATCATGCCCTCCTGAATCAAGTCCAGCTCAGCAGGCACGAGCGTCTTGAACCACTGAGTCTTGCCCAGATACTGGGCCCCCTGCAGCGTCAGCACGCCCGGTGCGCTGATGCCGTTGGGCATGTAGGCGGCAGCGACTGCGGCGATCATCCAGCGCTTGATCAGCGTGTCCTTCATCGCAGCGTCGCCCTTGGCCGTGATGGTGTTGCACAGCGCCTGCAGGCGCGGCTGCCTGTCCCACGGCTTGGACCCCACCCACGCCACCACAGGGTTGAACTGTGTGCCCTCGGCGAGGTAGGTGATGAAGTCGGTGATGCGGTCTGTGGGGAACTTGAACAGGCTGCACTCGCTCGTCAACCACGCCAGTGAGGCGTTGGCTTCGTTGTCCATCGTGTAGCTTTCGCCGGGTATAATAATCTCCTCGGACTTCTTTATTACATTGTACCGAATCACCACGCCAAGCCTGCTGCAGATCTCCCGCAGGTTGTCTATGTGACGCAGCGGCCTGAGCTTGTCGTCGGTCCATAGCAGAGGGCTGTGATGATCGCCGTGCTGCTGCTGAGGGGCTGGGGCGGCAACGCCTTGAGTGGCCGGCTGCTGCTGCGGGGCGCGCGCCGACGTATTGCCCTGCACTGGGGACGGTGCGATACCGAGCAGGGACGCAGCAGCCTTGACTGCCGCTCGCAGGTCGCCGCCGTGCTCGTAGTGCGAGTACAGGTCGAAGGCGTTGACGGGGCGCCCAGTCTCCTCGCTGCACAGCGGATCTGATGCGTGATGTATCCAGCACGAGTTGCCGTCCGGGAATAATATTACACCCGGCAGCCCAGAGTGACTGTGCGGTGACAGGTAGCGGCTGGTGCCCTTGCGCTGGTATCCGTACTGCTCGAGCATGGACACCAGATCATGCGCGTCCGTGAAGGCATCGATGACACTGCCCCTGACGACGGATGACGTGTCGACCTTCTTCTTCAGCTGCGCGATCGGCGCCTTCTCGGCTGGCAGCCACGGGCACATGGCCTTGACCTGCGGCTTGAAGCGCTCCCAATCCCTCCACATCGCCAGCAGCCAATGCGGTGGCTCGGGCCACTGGTCGGTGGGCTGCACGAGCCAGCGATACGGCTGCCCGGTGTCTGGGTGTATCGACGGAGGGAGCACGTCCTGCCTCTGCTTGCCGTCACAGCCTGAGCGCAGCTCGAAGACGGTGTATCGGGCCCACCTCTGCGCGACTGCACGGATGCGCAGCTCACGCTCGGTGTCCCCGGCACCCTTGGCAGCAGCTGCAGCAGCCAGCGCTGCCTTGTGCTTGTCACCGGTCGGATCGTTGCGGGACGGCCAGTCCAGCTTGTGGTAGCCCAGATCCGTGTCCGCCGGCACACGGAACGTCACGCGCCTGCCCTTGCTGCGACCTTGGATTACGGGGTAGGCCTCGAGCGATGACGGATCTATGCCGTACTCGTCGCAGATGTGGGCGAAGGATGCGTCGCAGTCGATGTCGAGCGAGCAGATGCGCGATGGTCCCAGCGCCACGCCCATGTTCCAGTCGGGGTGTTTATCCCAGAACTGTTCTGCTGCCACCGGGTCGCTGATGGTGTTGTTGCCCCAGTCGGATGATCTTGGGAACTTTCGGCTGGGCTCTATCGGCACCAGATGCATGCCGAAGCGCTCAGTGTATCGGCGAGCGTACCAACTGATCGGCTTACTCATGATGAGCGCCTCTCTCGATGTAGCTGTGGATCGTGGCGTCGGCTGGGATGTCGTCAGGCTTGAGCCAGAGCTTGCCGCCGTGCTGCTCGAGCTTGATGCACTCAAGGCAGTCGAGGCACTGGGCGCCGAAGTGCAGAGCACCAGTGGAGATTTTGCGCCGGCAGTATTGCCACCGCTGATGCGGACAGGGGGATGTCATAGTCACCTCACAGGGTTAAGGGCCGCAGCCCGTGATTTATTGTTTGAGCAAAGCCAGCGCCTCGTCGACGCTCCTTGCAACGCCAGCAATCCCGCCAGCTTCTTGTGCAACTTTCAGGAACACTTCCTGCTCGGGGCGCAAGCGACCGGTGTCAGTCTTTACCTCGACAGCAAGGAATCGCCCGTCAGGAGCGATCCCGATGATATCAGCGCCACCCTTGGTCAGGCCAGCCTGAATCATGCGCGCGTCGGCCAGCGTAACCGTGTCGCCAACGCGGTATATCGTCTTGCCAACCCACGCGCCAGCGGTCTCGCAGCGCCAGACCTTGCAGCCAGCCTTAGAAAGCGCGAGCAGAATCAGGGACTGAAGCTGTGATTCTTTCATAGTGATCCTTCGCGAGTTTGAATTCTGCAGGAGTGGGTTTGCGTCCCTGCCTCTGAGCATAGACTATCGCAGCCCAAGCGGCTGGGTTTTTCATTCCGCGACTGACCCCTACGCGCACGAGGTCTGGGAGCTCACGCGCCTTGCCCTGCTCACGACCGCGCTCGCGACGAGCAGCCTCGATGTCGACCTCCGCCAGCTCTCCGTCGACCTGCTCGATCTTGCGCCCGGTCACGACCAGCAGCACTCCGCACTCTGGGCATGCAGGTGGACCTTTGCGGAAGATGTGGAAACAGTCTTTGCACTGCTGGATGTGGATGTCAGGATCTTCGTCCTTCGCCGATCGCTTGCGCTTCTTGCGCCCGTCTAGCGACCACTCGCGCACGTCGTCGGGCAGGCCGTGGCGCTTCCAGTTGTTGACCTGATCGAGAATGACCAGCTCGCCCTTACCCTCTTCCACGCGCAGGCCTCGACCGATCAGCTGCAGGTAGACGATGACCGACTGCGTGGGGCGCAGCTGCTGCACTGCCTCGACCGCAGGGATGTCCAGTCCCTCAATGGCGAGCTGGACCGTACACAAGACAAGGGTATGCCCCTCCCGGAATCGCGTGAGTGCCGCCTCCCGCTCTGCGTCGGTGTGCGTACCGTCGATGTGTTCTGCGGGGATGCCCGCAGAGTTGTACTGCTCACAGGTGTGCTCCGAGTGCGCGATCGACACACAGAAGACCATGCAGCGTTTTCCGTCAACATATTGACGGTACGCGCGGATGGCATCACCCGTGATAGTCGGCCTGTCCATGACCTGCTCGGCTTGCTTGATGTCGTAGTCGCCAGCCTTGGTCTTGACTGAGCTCAGGTCCGGCCCCTCCACGGGAGCCACCAGTCGGTACGGGGAGAGGAAGCCGTTGCGGATCAGCCACGAAGTGTCCTGCACCTCGACCATGTCCCGGTAGAGCTCACGCAGGCCTCGCCCGTCAGTGCGCTCTGGGGTCGCTGTCAGCCCGATCACGTATGCATCCGGGCATGCGTCGACGATCTGCTGGTAACTGCCGCTCACGCTGCGGTGACACTCGTCGAAGATGATGACCTTCGGGCGCTCTGATGCGGGCATAGACTCGATGCGGTTGGCGGCTGTTATGACTGTCGCGATCTGGGCCAGCTGCGGTGACCGGCCCTTGCCAGACATGATCATGCCGTGCGCAAGCTTCGCGTCCCAGAGGGCTTTACTGGTCTGATTGCACAGCTCCCGGCGATGCACCACGAACCAGCACCGGTTGCCCTGCTCGACAGCGCCCTGCATGATCCTGATCGCCATCCGCGTCTTGCCGGCGCCGGTTGGGGCCACGAGGATTGACCTGCGGTGCTGGCGTATCGATTCGCGCAGCCTGCCGACGCCCGAGAGCTGGTAGTCACGCAGACTGATCATTGCGGTGCTCCAGATAGTCTGACAGGGCCTTCACTGTCTCGTATGTGGGCCGGCTGGTGTCGCTCATGAAGCGGTAGATCGTGGCCGCAGCTACCCGCGACCCTTCTGCTACCTTCTGGATATTGCGGTCCCTCAGGGCCTCTCTGACCTGTTCAGGGGTCATCATCTTTCTCACTCCCGTAAAATAATTTTCGCGTGCGTTGACAAGATTACACACAGCGGCTAAAGTTTTCAATACCCGGAAGTACTGAAGGGGAAATGGAACTGAGGCTGAAAGAAAATGTTTTTAGACATCAAGATAAGCATGACGCTGACAAGCATGCACGAATACCACGGGACTCACGGGGTCATAGTCAAGTTCACTGCGATCTGCCCAGACGGGGTGCGGCGCAGGGTATACGTGTGCCAGCAGGGCGACAGCGAACAGTACAAATGCTACTGCAAGGGCACGAATTATGAGCAAATAATCACCGGGTCAGCTTACCGGGCGCTTTGCGCAGGAAGGTAATCGGATGAAAATCACACCGTATCAAGACTGGCACGGAGAGTTCCCCGCGCTCGTGTCCGGCATGCCAAACGACAGCTACCACGGGCACTACGCCAGCATCAGCAACAGCGGGTTATCGCTGGTAGACCGCAGCCCAGCCCATTATTACCACGCACCGCGCAGCACCAGCAGTCGCGCACAAGAAATCGGCACAGCGTTCCACACTGCGCTGCTTGAGCCGGAGCGCTATGCGCTCGAGTACATGGTCGTGGACCAGTGCGACGACCGGCGCGTCAGCGCATACAAGGAAGCCGCGAAAGTCTACGGCGGCGACAAGACTTTGACGGAGTCAGAGGGCGCGTCCGTGCGCGTTATGCAGGAGTCTATCCGCGCGAATACTGCGGCAAACGAGGAGCTGTGTAGGCCCGGACACGCAGAGCTGTCTGCGTTCGTCATCGATCCCGAGACAGGCGTACTGATGCGCGCCAGATTTGACTGGCTCACAGACGACGGCGTGTGCGTTGACATCAAGAAGACGCAAGACTGTCGCGAGCAGGCTTTCAGCAGGTCACTGCACAATTACAGGTATCACGTCCAAGCGGCGATGTACTCGCACGTCTACGAGCTGTTGTTCGGCAAGCCGCTGGCGTCGTTCAAGCTGCTGGCGGTGGAAGAGCAGCCGCCTTGCGCGAACGTGCTGTACGACATAGATCCCTTGGCAATGCAGCACGGGCACAAGCTGTACCGAGAGGCGCTGCTGGCTTATGCAGCAGCGCACGAGTCGGGCGACTGGGGGTCTTATTCTGGAACGGGAGTAATAACACTGCCAGAGTTTGTGCTGGCGGCACTTGATAACGGCGAAGAGGGATATTGAGATGGCAGACGTAAGCAAGGCGCTGGAAGCGAAGAGCGACCAGCTGAACGCGACAGATATTTTGGGGGCAGAGCCGGTCATCCGGATACGCAGCGTTGATGTCAAAGGTGCAGAGCAGCCGATCTGGGTGTTTTTCGACGGCGACAACAACAGGCCGTGGAAGCCAAGTAAGGGTATGCTGCGAATCTTGGCAGCCGCATGGGGGCGCGACAGTGATGCGTGGATTGGAAAGCATGTACAATTGATTTTTGAATCAACAGTCATGTACGCAGGTAAAGAGGTGGGCGGTATTCGCATCAAAGCTCTGTCTGACATCCCGGCAGCAGGAATCAACTGCGCGCTGACGATCAGCAAGACCAAGCGGGAGCCGTACCATGTACCTTTATTGAAGGTGCAGTCCAAATCATACCCTGCGGATAAGTTCGATGCAGCGCTGCCCAAGATGACCGCTGCTATGAAAGAAGGAACCATGACACTGGTGCAGGTAGTCGCGCAGTGCCAGAAGACCGGACAACTCACACCGGAACAGCTCAAGCAGCTCGAGGCTGCCGCGCCAGTTGAAGTGACTCATGATGATGATAGTGTAGAGGTGTATTGATGAACGTATGTTCTTTTACAGGTAATTTGGGCCGCGATAGCAAGACCAACACGGTCGGCAGCGCGACAGTGTGCAACTTCGCCGTAGCTGTGAAGTCTGGCTTTGGTGACAAAGAACAGACTCTATGGATCGACTGCGCTCTATGGGGGAAGCAGGCAGAGAGCAAGCTGCCACAATACCTGACCAAAGGCGCGCAGGTAGCGGTCAGCGGCGAGCTGGGAACGCGCGAGCACGAAGGCAAGACGTACCTGACTTTGCGCGTGTCGTCGATCGGTCTGGTTGGCGGAAAGCGCGACGATGTGCCGGCGGCATCGCAACCTGTACCAGTGTCCGGCCAGCCCGCTGCAGGGCTTGATAATCTCGACGACGATATTCCGTTCTGATCTAAGCAGGAGAGTTTAAATGCCGACCAAAAAGGAGCGCATGGGGATACTGTTCAACTCTTCCCCAGTGCGAAAAGCAAAGCTCAATCAGCGGCTCGCCACACCTGTAGCGCCGCTGGCGGAGCAGACAAGAACGGTCACACCGCAGCAGTGGCGCTTCATCCAAGCGCTGGTGGACGGCGACGGGAGCATCACACTGCAGCAAGCGGCTCTCAACGCCGGGTATACAGAGGCGACAGCAAAAGACGTTGCTTACGTGCTCACGAACCCGAAGCGCAATCCGCACATCATCGCCGCCATCCAAGCTTACCGGCAGGACGTCGCTGAGAAGTACGGCACGACGATTGACCGGCACATGCGCGACCTGCAGATCATCCGCGACAAGGCGCTCGAGGCCGGCAATTACTCCGCTGCAGTGCAGGCTGAGTACCGCCGGGGTCAGGCGCTGGGCACGATCTACGTGGAGCGCAAGGAGATCAGGCACGGCACGATCGACACCATGAGTGCGGAGGAAGTGCGCCGGAAGTTGGAGGAGATCAAAGCCATGTACGGGGACCCTGCTCGAGTGATCGATGTCACGCCCATCGCGGACGAGATTGCGCAGGAGATCCCCGACGACGAGGATGATGATGATGATGATGATGAGGACGACGACGTAGAGGACGCAGAGGAAGAACCAGAACCTGAACCAGAACCCGAACCTGAACCAGAACCCGAACCTGAACCAGAACCCGAACCTGAACCAGAACCCGAACCTGAACCAGAACCCGAACCAGAGCCAGAACCAGAGCCGGAAGAGCTGACGGTCGCGGCAAAGCTTCTCGAAAAGATGGCAGCCACGAGGTTGAAAAAGATGAGATGAGTACAGTCACTGAGACAGAAGTTCCAGCAAAAAAACCGCGCAAGGCGCGAAGGGCTCGCAGGGTCCCTCCGCCCAAGCGAGAGTTCAATTTTGTGAAAAAGCACCACACGGCGGTTTTGTTGCGACCCGAGCACTACTTCATGTTGCGCGAGCTGGCCGACCTTTACGAAACGCCCCTCACGCGCTTGGCAGGAGCTCTCGTCGTGCGCGAGTACTGCAAAGTGCTCGCAGAGACCGACCCCGTCGGCGCCGCCGAGATCACACGGCTCTACGCTGAAGACGAGAAGTACCGCGAGTACGTCACCCAGCTCACCATGTAGCCCCCGCTTGGGGGCTGTTCTTCGATACACAAAACAAATCAGAACGCTGCTATTTATATAAACGATTGCTTAAATTGTGTTTACATTTAACACGTCCTTGGATATTATGCATTCCAGTTCCGCAATAAGGCGGACGGCGAAAAGGGGTGGCAAGATGTTTAAGGTAGCAGCAGTCAGCGATTTGTACGAAGCCGGACGCACAAACGACGGCACACAGTTTTCGGCAGAAGGCTTTTATGTGGTTGTGGAGAATGGCGCTGGTCGTCGCTGGGCATCTTACGACTTTTTCAAGGGTGCTGAGGTTGTGGTGGACGAAGAAGGTTTTGTGTTCTTTCCAGACGTGCGCGAAGAAGCGTCAGCTGCAGCCGAGGCTCTGGCCGCCGCGACAAAGAAAGTTCTGGCATCAGGCGGAAAGCTGTCACTGGAGGATTGGTATCAGATTGATCCCGCTTACGGCTCTCGCGCTTATCAAGCAGACGGCATCGAATTGATCCGCGCTTACGAAGATCGTTACGCAGCTTAATCAAACCACCGCCAAGGATGGCGACAAATAGGAGAACAAGCATGGTCACGATAAGCACAGCAAAAAAGATTTTAGGAAAGCGCATAAAGTGGGTTGAGGAAATCAGCGCCGACTCTGAAGTAATCGAGGTCGTGCTCAAGGCGGGATATCAAAACATCCCGCAGCGCGAGACGGTTCACGTCTTCGGGCTTGATCGAGACTGCTCGATCTCGGAGTACAAACAAGATTTAGAGTACTGGCTTGAAGGAGTCCAGCCGGTAATTTAACAACTACCGCCATGCATGGCGCAAACAAGGGGAAAGAACATGAATCAACAAGAACAGCATCAGCACCTCGCGGCAATCGCCGCCACGATCGGAGGCACGATCGAGGAGGCCAAGAAATTGTCGGATGCGATGTCCGCCTTTTTTGGTCCTGCTCAGAGCGAACAACAAAAACAGGAAGGTAAAAAATGAAAGCACTGAAGCTGAATGAAGACACTCGGGAAGAAATCTTCGTCGATCTGATCCATGAATTATGGAAGTACAACACTGATGGCATCAAGGATATCGCGCAAAAAGCTGGCTGCCATTGGGTAACCCTGTATGCATGGAAGTCAGGGCGCACCAACGCGCCCCGCCTCGACAAGCTGGCGCCGGTTGCGCGAGTGCTCGGTTACAACCTCGTGCTCAGCAAAACAAAAAAGCCTGTTCCAAGACATCTGCGGAGCGTGAAATGAACGACACCACCCTGCTGATACGGTTGCTGGAAACAGCGATCGAGTCGCAAATAGGCGGGCACCAAGTGCTGGGGCTGTTGGCCTCGGCACGAGACAAGCTGATTATCCTGAGCGCCGCACAGGATGTAGCAAAGCGGCACGACGTCACGCTGGATCTCCTCCAGCAGATACTGGACGAGGACAACTGATGAAAGAGAAGAATATTCACATCCGCGTCACAGCGGATCAACACCAGCGCATCATGCAAGAGGCGCGGAAACTGGGCTTGACGGTGTCAGCTTACATCTTGATGTTGGTAGATGGAGGCACCGCAAAGTGAACGAGCGTATCGCAATGATCCTAACTTTACTCTGCGCCTTCATCATCGGCGCTCTGGTGATCCTATGAATATCGAAAAAGAACTGGCACAAAACAATTTGCGCTATTGGACAAAAAGTTACGCCGAGTGGAAGCAAGCAAAGCAAAGCGCCGGCTGGAAAGGTTTTGTGATGCAACACATGAACAATTCCCGCAGGAATCTGGCGAAAGCGATCCGCGAATATGAGCAAAAACTCGGCAGGCCGCATCGCTACCTTCCGCAGTGTGGGGCAGTGCAGTACACGCGACCGGAGGCGATATGAGCCCAAAAGACTCGGCAATTGTGCAAGAGCTGCTGCGCAATCTGGGGATTGCATTAGATAATTTTTGGGACGACCCAAGCAATAACCAAACTGAAGGGATAAAGCGAGCGATTGTCATGAGCACATTGACCAATGCGCTGGTGGCAAGCGCGGTAGCGTATGAAGTCCCGATAGAGGTCTTGCTGTACAACATTGCTGACACTCTGAATACGCACGGAATGCTGCACGACGACGACGACCACCCCGTGCATTAGGAGCAGAACATGTTTGATTATGATGATGGTGAGCGCCCCACCCGGCGCCAAAGATGGTACCAGCAAGACCTGAGAAGGCATCCAGATTGCCGTGATCCAGACCACCCCGGATGCCCAGACTGCAACCCCACAGATGATGAGGAGGAAGGCGAAGATGGTAATCCGAGAGATAAAGAATGATTGGTTTAGGCTGGATGCTGACGGGCTGGTGTTTTTTGGATATACCCGCGAGCAAGTGTGGCACAAATATCAGGCGTGGGTACGCCAGTACGATTTGAGGAGAGTGAGATGACAGCATTAACGAAGCGAGAGCAGTTTGCGATGGCCGCGATGCAGGGGCTGATGTCGGATTTTGAGGCCGTGTACGAAAGCTGCCCCACGGGAGTGATGCCTGCTGACTACGCCGTGTCCGTGGCGGTAGTCATAGCCGACAAGATGATAGCAGCACTGGAGAAGAACGATGAGTAAAGACACTGGAGGACGGGCGTTCCCGCAACAATTTGACGATCAAGACGGCATGACCCTGCGCCAATACGCTGCAATAAAGGCGATGCAAGGGTTTCTCAGTAATAGCAGGCTCCCCGCTATGGTGCCCACAGGGTCGTCCGTTGTGGTGGAGTCAATAAAAACGGCAGACGCACTGCTTGCCGAACTGGAGGCAAGAAAATGACAGAGCGTGAACCGACAGAAGAAATGATAATGGCCGGGATTAATGCGGCGAACAGGTCGATGCCGTACATAAACGATACGCAAATGGTGCTGGCAATCTGGAAAGCAATGCAAGCCCGCGCTACTCCCGCACTGCCGCAGGCCGAGCATGACTTGGAGGACGTTCGGTGCCAGTGCTGCGGATACATGACATATCACAGCGAGCACATGGGCTGCATTCGCTCTGCATACAAGCAAGCACTGCCGCAGGTTCCCGAAGGCATGGCGATTGTGCCGGCGGAAGGGTTCAAAATCGAAGCAGGAAGCGAGGCGTATCAGGAAATAATCGTCACTGCGCCGGATGGCGGTCAGCAGATATTTTGGCCTGAAGATGCAGCGTATGGTCTGATGAAAGCCATGCTCGCCGCCGCAAAGGAGAAGGGAGAATGAGAAAGCAATCCGGATACATAGATGTGCAAATAGGTGCCCTGCTAATACTAGGCGGAATTATCGGCGCTGTATTTACAATAGCTGTTTACATAATCGCTTCGTGGGCATGGCCGTTCATCAAGGCTTTCGTTCATCAGATCACGGCATAAGGAGCAAAGCAAATGAGCATTAAGCCGCTGGCGTGGATAAACGCCGACAATACTATGGCAGGAATCCCATCGGTGCTCACTGAGTACGGGCCGAACAGGAGGCCGCTCTACGCCATCCCCAACACGCACAGGGTTGTGAGTGTGGATGCCCTTAACCGCATCATGGAACTGGCTGGGGTCGCGCTTGTGTACCAGCCCTTCGGCACTAAAGACCGGCAGCATTTTGATGCACTGATGGCAATCATCGAGGACAAACCATGACAGACCGCATCCACACATGCAGTTACTACTGCCACCACGCAGCCTGTATTAAAGCGCAGCGGGACGAGCTACGAGACAAGTACGTGGAAACTAAAAATACGCACAGGGTTGTGAGTGTGGAGCTGCTAAAGGAAGCTGTCGGCCAGCTCAGTGAGCTGAACACCTTTGCTGCGATTCGCGCAATCATCGAGGACAAGCCATGATCTCCGCCCTCTTCTGCGTAGCCAGTGCCATATACTTCGAGGCCCGTGGCGAACCCATCGAAGGACAAGCCGCTGTGGCATGGGTGATCTACCACTGCACTGCCTCGCAGCAGTACCCAGACACCGCCTGTGGTGTCACGCACGAAGACGAGCACCGCAAGTATCAGTGCCAGTTCTCCTTCATGTGTGACGGCAAGCGCGAGGACGTACACGACGACTGGGCATATGCCAAAGCCATGATGGTCACGATGCTCACAGCCGGTGGCTTTATACCAGACCCCACTGACGGGGCGACACACTACCACGCGACCAGAATACAGCCGTGGTGGGCAGCGGAACTGGAACAGACCGCACAGATTGATAATCATGTTTTTTATAGAGGTGAGTGATGAAATACTTGGTGAACAGAGAGACGAAAGAACACAAAGTCGCAACGCCTTTGGCCGAAAGCATCATCAAAGGCTATCCTGATTTTAAGGACGACTGGCAGCTTGTCGAAGCCGACTCCGAAGGCTGGATTCCGTGGAGCGGGGGAGAGTGTCCGTTGCCGGAGAATGCACTGGTTTGTATTTGCGTGGTCGGGCATAGATATAGAGGATCAAGCCCTGCTGCTAATTATAATTGGGGCGCGAGAGCTGGAATTGAATACTACCGCCCCATCCTCGCGGAGCAAGAGCCGGACAACCACTTGAGCGAAGAAGCGACAAGAGCAATCAACGAGACCTTTCGACGACGGACGGACGAAGCAAGGCTGGCGACAGAACATCTAACGCACTGTAGAAACAAAGGATGTTTTAACGACGCAGTGGGTGGAGTTTACTGCACAGAACACGGACCAGCACAGGCAGAAGGCACGCCATCCGTATTCGACCGCCTGAAGTCAGCCGTTGCCGCTTCGGAGTCCATTCCGGGGATCATTGCGGAGATTGACGCTATGCTGCCGGATGGGTATTGCGTTACAAGGTGCGTGGAACAGCCCGCCGAGGACATGACCGATTGGACGAACTGGCGAGACGGTGATTTGATTGAGTGCGTCAACGATGAGGGGTGGGAGACTTTTCACGTAGGTGGGATTTATAAGTTTACGCGGTGGGGGAAAGGGGGTGGGTTCGACGCAGACGTCACCGAGGTTGCGGACCAGTTCGTGGCAGACTTCCGCTTCCACTCACGACCGGCCAAGGAGAGCGTGTGATGACAAACGAAGAACTTGAGAAGAAAGCCGGAGATTGGACAAAGCGAATCGAAGACGTTGTGATTGAAATGGCGTCTGTGACGACCACCGATGGGCTGCTCGTTTACTTTACGCACGAGAAGATAGTCGCTGCGTTTCGGGAGTCGTTGGCGGCGCTCGTAAACAATCACGCGAATGGGCAACCGTTTTATTTAAACAACGGTGTCTATGTTGCTGAAAATGACACCGACGAGGAGAGTGTGTGATGACTGAACTCACAGATAAAGAAAAGGCGCACGCGGCCCTTGATAAACGCGCGTCGGGCACCCCGCTCACAGACGCAGAGCGGGACGAGCTGTACGACGACATTTACTGGTACATACGTTCCCTTGAGGACGAAGTGAGGATGCTGGGATGAACCTTGAAGAACTGCAAGAAGCGCTTAACGATCTAGAGCGGGCAGAGGGGCGGGAGAAAGGTGCATTTGCGCGGGTAGAGGTGCGGTTTTACAGCAGTTATGGAGACTCCGGCCAAGACGTGCTGTCCGTATACTACAACGACGACACCAATACTGTCTGCATAGACCTAGACGAAGGCGCAGCACAGGAGACCGATAATGCCAACAATTGACAACCCAACAACAGCAGCAAACATCCTCAAGACCGCAATAGGGCACATGGAAGAACGAGCGGTCACGTATGACAACCCACAAGGCGAGCGCAGCATGGGCAAGACCGTGGCGATGTTCAACACGCTGACCGAGCACGGGCTGACGGAAGAACAGGGCTGGCTTTTCATGTCCTGCTTGAAGATGGTACGCTCCCAGCAAGGCGAGTATCGTGCCGACAGTTACGAAGACGGCGCAGCGTATTTCGCGCTGGCCGGCGAGAACGCAGCACAGGAGCGAGCGTGATGAGATTTGCAAAACTGACCACAACGGCCACCACACCGACGCGCGGGACCCCCGGCGCGGCTGGGCTGGATCTGTACTCTGACACCGAATGTTTGGTGATCAGCTACAAAACGGAAATGGTCGGCACAGGGATTGCCGTGGAGATACCAGAAGGATATGTGGGGCTGCTGTTTCTACGCAGCAGCATCGGGAAGGCGGGAGTCGCGCTGGCCAACGGGGTGGGGGTGATCGACTCTGACTACCGGGGAGAGGTGCAGCTGTGCCTGACTTACGCGCATGACATGGGGGGGCACCACATACGCCAAGGCGACCGCATAGCGCAGCTGGTCGTGGTACCAGCGCCGATGTTTGACTTGACCGAAGTGGACGCACTGACACCCACGGAGCGTGGAGCTGGCGGCTTTGGGAGTACTGGGAGATGAGAAGCAACACCTACTACTACAACCTCGAGCGCGCTCACGATCAGCAGAACCCGGAGCGCGACAAGCTCGAGGCACAGATCAAGGAGTATCTGGCGAAAGGGGGGAAGGTGACGCAAGTGCCGCGAGGGGAGAGCGGATCCGGACCAATTTCGGACCATCAGGTCCACAAGAAGCTGGAAAAGATAAAAAGCTTTGGAGAAGAGTAGTGATCAAGCGCATCCACGTTAACCAGCACCACATCCGCGCTAATAGCAAAGGCGCCGACCTGCCGGTGCTGACAATCAAAACCAGCAAGGGCAACGTCAAGTGCAACCGGGTCGAGATCCACGGCCCGAGCACCGTGGTCTACTCCCCAGACAAGCCCCTGTCCTGCGGGGCAAAGGTGTGGATCGAAACCAATGCCGAGATCACTGTGCATGGCTCGGCAGTGGCTGGCGTTACTTTATAACATCTTTCGCCACAAAGTTGACGTACTCCGTATACGGTAGCGGCAGCTGTTGCCGCTCTGCACGGATTACTGCGTAAGGGGCATCTACCTCGCTGTCAGGTCGGCTGTGGAAACTGAAAACGGATGCGCAACGGTAGTGAGGATATCCATGCTTATCAACAAAGCTGAGAAACCCACGCATATCGCAAGTGCTTTGAATTCTGTAAAGCGTCCCCTTACTATAGCCAAAGCCCTCGGATGTGCATAAGAGCACATCCCCAACACGCCAGTTTTGCCATTGGCTCATGTCAGATGGATCAACAGCATCATCGTCCAGCGCAACACTGCACTCTTCGCATCGAGTGTTCGACACCTTTTTAAATTGTGCTCTCGGAAGAACGTGCCCGCAGCTCAAGACAAGGTGCTTAGAAAAAGTTCTGGTTATTTTTTCAACGGTGACGTTGACCCATTTTTTATGGATCTCAACTTTTTCGGTGACCACGTCGCACTCGCCGACGACATCCCTTCTTACGTTGTGATATTGCATTTTTTTCCCTCAGATTATGATTATGCGGAAATCAGCCCCTGCTCAATCAGTGACGCCGCCGTGCGCCCAAACGAGCCCTGAAGCTGGTAGGCGAGCCCGGTGTCGTGGAGGTACTGCCATGCGGCCAGCACCTCTTCCTCAGTCCCTTCTTCAAAGCCCTCTGCGAGGGCCACTGCTTCGTAGTTGCTCATGATTTAGCTCCTGTGTCGACAAACACATACCCGGCCTTCGTTCCCCCAGCAATCCAGCGCGAGCTGAACGCCTCCTCTGGATCTATCCACTTCAGCTTGCGTGCCAGAGTCTCTGCTGCCAGCGCGTGGCAATCGACGCCAGACAGCTCGTATGGGTAGCCGATCGTCACCCTGATGCCGCTGGCTGTCGTGGCAGAGATTCGGCTGCCACGGGTGTCCGTGGGGCCGTGCTTTTTCGTTTCGATTGACTGCAGTGCGATCATGGTAGTGCTCCTTGGTGATGGCCGTCCGTGGCCCTGTGAAGTTTTAGATTTCGGAAAGTTCGGCTCTGATCCTGTCGAAGTCAGCTGCTGCCTGTTGGTAGGCGATCTCGAAGGCTGGGGATCCAATGCGACCTGCCTGCTTGGCGATGATCTCCAGCACGATGTCTTGACCACGGCCTGATGGCAGGTGTCCGTGCAGCAGGTTATCGCGAACCGAGGCTACGAAGCCGTAGTCGCCCTTCAATGCGCTCAGGATAGGCGCTGCGATGCTCGCGATCTTGGCAGTGCGATCGGCTGCGCGTTGAGCTGCCTGCTGGCTGGAGAGCTCTGCGTCGGTCAGGCCGCTGTTGCGTGCGCGCTGGGCGTCGAGCTCGGCGTTGTATGCTGCCTGACGAGCCTGTTGCTGTGCTTCACGCTTGGCATCACGGGCAGCCTTGGCCTTCTTCCTGAGCGCCAGCTTTACCTTGCTGATGACCTCGGTGTGGTGCGTCTTTTCAACACAGTCTGTGCCGACAGAAAATCTCTCTCCGGTCGAATCAACGATGATGCAGTGATTGCTGATGCCGGTACCGCAATGATCACAGCTGAAGTGGCAGCACGCTGGCTTGCTGCGCAGCTGTGCGTTGTACGCCTCCGGATTGGCTTCCAGCAGCGCCTTGGATGGCGCAGACCAAATGCCGACAAAGCGAAATGGTGCTATACCGAATTGGAAGTGCTTGTGGACTGTCGCTGTGCTCATTTTGCTCTCCTCTGGCAGCTGGATGCCGCCGATGTGAGTACTATAAGGCCTTGCATACTCGATTGCAACTACTTGTGCGAGCAATCGAGTATATATTTACCTGTTATTGCCATGCAGGTCACGCAGGACGAAGTAGGCGTAAACGTCAGGCCCTTCCTCGGTGGCATCGTCCAGATCCGTGAAAAGCTTGCGCTGCCCCTTACGTGCCGGCTTTATCCGGTTCACAGCAGCGTAGGCCGCGCGGGTCAGTGCATCGGCCACTGCCTCTTCCGCTGGCGCCACGTAGTCAGCCTGCAGCACTCTGGCAGCATCGCAGCTGCCAGACACGTAGCCCTGACGCAGCTCGTGCCGTATGGCCTGCTTGAGCGCTGTCAGGGTCATGCCGCGCCAGACAGGTACCGCTACGTGCGGAAGGTGGTGACCTCTCCAATAGTCTGGGAGGGAAGTTTCGGCGTGAGCCCACTCGAGCACGGGGCGCGGGGTAAGCGTCAGGTCTGTGTGTAGCGGCGCGATGGTTTGCATGTTCTACTCCTCGTTCTGGGTTTGTTTCTGGATGAATTGACGTGCTTCGTAGAGCCACTGCTCTGGTGACAGCTGTCCGGTGGCATGCACCATGATCGACTCTGTCTCAAAGCTGAAAGAAAGGGGATCGTCCCATACTAAGTAGTGGTACCCATCCCCCTTGACCAGCTCACAGCGTGAGTCGAGCTGGCCGATGGCGGTGTTGATGCGCTGGAGGCTCACAGCCACCCTCTGCGCGGGTACGACAGCGGCTCCAGCTCGTCCAGCTTCGCGTTGAAGCCGTCCTGAATCTCCGACTGTAAAAGGTATCCGAACTGCGCGAGTATCACCGACTTGGCTGCGAGCACGCCGCCACGCTCTTCAGTTGTCCGCTGTGCGTGCAGCTCAGTGGCCAGATCCGCGCCCAGCTTGCGTGCTGCTTTCTTTGATGTCTTGATCATGATCTTGCTCCTGTGCCCCCGTGGTGGCTGATTATTGGTTAGTAAAATCTGGCTTCGTAATCTGCGCTGCCGAGGCACTCGTTCTGAGCCTCAACGTCGTCTTGTGCATCGATGACGGCGAAGATGGCGCGGACGCCTTCCTCGCTCAGCCAGAAGATGTGGCCGTTGCCTTCGTTGTCGTCTCCCCAGCCTAGCCCCTTCGCTTCGAGTGACCCGATCAGCGCGGCCACTTGCTGGTTGTTCCAGCCCAGCGCCTTCTTAAATTCTGCGTGGCCGCCGTTGCTGAAGTTGTCGGACAGTTGTCCTTCCAGAGAGTCGTAGTTCAGACAAATCTTCAGTGCTGTAATTTCGTTGCTGGTCAGTTGTGTGCTCATCTTCATCTCCTCTGGCCGCGACATGCCGCCGATGTGAGTAATATAATCGATCACATACACGAACACAACACTTTGTGTGCGCGATTGATAATATATTTGAGATAGGTCTGTTTGACAGAGGATGTTGCCGTGGATAGAATTGCAGCCGATCAAACACACAGGAGAAGTGCGATGTATACGTTGGAAGAAGTACGAGAAAAGCTGCAGCACAGGCGGCTGCCGGAAATGGCAAAGGCCACCGGGCTGGCTTACGGCACGGTGCGAAAGTTGGCTGCAGGGGATAACAAGAGCGTGTCTTACGCCGTCGTCAAGAAGCTGAGCGATGAGCTCATGCGTCTCGAGACGGCTTAAGCCACCAGCGGATCAAACGGAAAAAGCTGCCTCAGCATCTCTCGGCTGGCGCCGGGCTGTGCTGGTGCAGATGCCTGCCCGCCTGCCGGACCAGCCGGCTTGTCCAGCCCCGGCACGCCTCTGGTAGGGGCCGTAGGGGGCTGAACGCGCGCCTGCGGGGGGATGGCAGGGGGAGGTGGTGCCTGCTCGTCTGGCTGATCTGGAGTCGCGCCAAAACCCACTCCTCCGCCCAGCACGAGCCTGTCCAGCGTGGTAGGCGTCGTCTGTAGAGCGCCTTCTGCTGCACTGAGCGCACGGCTGACCCCATAGGACCTTTGCACGCCGTTGACGAGGAACCACTCGCCAGCTGCGCGAGCCACATCGGTTCTGCCCATCATTCTGAAAAGGCTGCCCAACATGCTGCCGACTACTGCACCGGAATTGGATCGATTTTTCTCTGTGCGCATCATCCGTGCCGTAGTGGACGCCAGTGAGTTCATGACTTTTCGCTCTTCGCCAGTGAATAGCGTGCGCACAAGCTCAGGATTTCTACGCTGGGCATCCGCCCACTCTCGGGAAAAAGTGTTTGCCACTCTCCCAGTCGCATTCGAGACGATCCCGTCAGAGATCATCATGAAGGCCTCCTGTCGCAGCAAATCCCACTCAGCTGCAGGCAGCGTGTTCTTGAGCGTGGTCAATGTCCGGATCGCCTCTGGCTTGCCGATCAGACCTGAGAATGTCGATCCCAAAATAGCTTTTGCTGCAGCTTGAGGTGCCACAATTAGCGTTTTTGAGCCGTCGATCATTCCTTCTTTGGTGAGGCTGTTGAGAATTCCGCCCTGACTATCCCAAAGATTTTTAAACCCACGGTAGTTTTTGATGGCGGAAGACCATAGCCCTACCGCCTCGTTGTTGCCGTAGAACAAATTGTGCTCAGCCATGTCGAACAGTTTTTGATCAAGCTGCTCAACTGCCTGTCTGGCAGCGGCGCCCTCGCTGCCAAGGTTTGCCGCCTGACTGGTCAGCTGGCTACGGACAGCCTGAATGTCATCTAGCGACCCGCCATTCTGGAAAATCTCATCCAAATCGCCCAGAATTCCGTAAGTGGTTGGCGCGGATCGAGGGTTGAAGTTGGTTTTCAACCCTGCAATGATCTCGGCTCCAAACGTAGCCGCTTGAGCCGGGTCTGCGTAGGCTGCACCCGCGCTTCTGGCTTGCTGGTACATCTGGTCGGCATTTTCCTTTGCAGCAGCGCGCGCATTCACGAGAGCGGCCTGTACAGCTGCGCCACCCTCCGTCCTCCCTACGACTGGACCACCTCCTGCAATGATCCGCTGAATTTCATCGATATTCTCCCGCACTGCCGCATCCTGAGCGTCGAACTGAGCGCGGATGATGTCCTTCGCTTTCTCGCCGTAGACGCCTTTTTGTGCAAGATCCTCAAAAAGCTGCTGCTCCATGTCTCCGGTAATCTGGCCAGAGGTCAAATCGACACGAACAGGCAGCCCTTGGGCCTGCATCTTTGCCAGAGCTTCTTCCGGCACAGCACCCTCGCGAATTCGCTTTGCGATGTCCTCAAAGACATTTACCTGCACCTGCTCAGGGTCAATCCCAACGCTTCGCAAGTAACTTACCGCCTCGGGTGTGAGCTTGGCGTTGCGGTCGATGACGCGCGCAGGAGCAGTCTCAAAAAGACTGCCAAGCTTGCCACCGATGCCCTTGAATATCTGACCAAGACCGTAAAACGCAGATCCAAAAATCGCACCTTCAGCTACCGGCCTGCCAGCCATCGGATCGCCGGAAGACATCGCAGAAAGCCCCTCTGCTGTCGCCGCTTCTGTCGCCGCAATTGCGGTCGATTTCATGCCCAGCGTAGTCGGCACGCCAATGGCGCCCAAACCGGTTTCTATAAGCGGTGCCGCTGCAACGGCGCCAGATAACTGCAGTGCAGTAGGCATATCCAGCCCACGAGGGTTTGGATAAAACGTCGAGAAACCCAGCAGTTTTCCCTGAGGGTCCTTCACCGGGACACTGACGAGCACGTTGCCGAAAGTGTCGCGACTGGTTTGCGCATTCGGCATAATTTCCACAATGCCTCGCTCAAGTCGTGCCGGGTCGAGTGTGGTGCCAACCAGCGCCATGAGCCTTGCTTGATCAGCTGCTGGCAGGTTTAGATCGCGCACGCCCAAGCCTTGCCCAAGGATTGGCAGCTGGGGATAGGTCACTTTCGCCCCTCTGGTCCAGTCGTAAATGTCCCGTCCCGCAGTCGCAGCGGCTCCGGCAGCATTGCTGGCAGCAGAGAAAAGGGATGCCTTCAGCCCCTCTGGGTCCTCTCCGCTGACGATCCTGACTCCTCGTGACGACATCGCCGCGTAGTTTCCCTGACTATAAAAGTCCAGATCGGAATCCGACAACTTTGACAGGTCAACGGTGGCAGGCGTCTGTCCGGGGGTGTTTTCTTCGGCCATCATTAACTCCGGTTTACTGTATAGGAGGCATGCCGCGACGAGCTCGCTCGGCGTTTATCGATGCTACGTCTGGCGGCACGATGCCGGCAGGAGGAGTGGCTGCTGGGGCCGGCGCTGCTGGCGGAATCGGTGCATTTCCAAGCTGATAAAGACCCAATAGTTGCGTTGCTGAAGGGTCATCTTTCAGTACGTTGGCGTACTGAGCCAGTCTGTTCTCGTGGGAGCTGATTCGGTATTTTGCCGTCTTTTCGAGCGCGCCCATCAGCTCTTTTACTTCTCCCTGAGTCATGGCGCCAAGATCCCCAGCAGACGCCCTGCGTATCAACGCACGCTCATTTTCAGTAATCGCGCCTTGTCCACGCATAGCTTGTGCCGCAAGCAGTTCAAATTCTGCTAGACCCTGCATGGCTAAAACCGTGTTTTGCAACCTTTCTTGACTGTTTCCGCCTTCAACACCAAGGGACTGGCCGAGTCTGGATACTACCATTGCCGATGAACTGAGCGGACCACTAAACAGCTCTTGCTCCAGCAGCGGGCGGACGTTATTCACCGTGTTCAGCGTGCCCAGTGCAGCAGTGGCCTGCGTGTAGGATGCATCCAGCTGGTTGGCTGCATTGGTGCTCAAGACGTCGCTCAGCTTGCCTCCGCCGACATTGATATTGGTCGCGGGACTCGGGCGTGTTATATCAAACTTCCCGGTCGTCTCGTCGACCTGAACAATGGACTCCGGAGGGGCTCCAAGCGCTGCCAATTCCTCGGGCGTAGCCATCCTGAATCTAGCCCTATTCGCCAGCTCGTTGGCCTGCTGCTCCCTCGCCAGCAAGATCGCCCGCTGATCAGCAGACAGGGCTGTATTGGACGCCAGAATCGCATCTCTCTCGGACTGAGCCTGCTGCAGCGCAGCCAACCGGGCTCTGGTCTCGTCTTCTTTCATGGCAGCAGCGCGCGCGCCAAGCTGGCCGGGCAATGCCCGTGTGGCACCCGCCAACCGAGCAGCTCCTGAGCCCCGTAGCGGCTGTCCGTCAGGTCCGACGTTGGCGGCATAGCCCAAAGCCGCCTGAGCGATGTCAAACAGCATCTGTGACTGCGCTGTGCGGTTGTCCGCCAGCCCGAGAAGCTGCTGATACTCAGGCGTCAGCTCACGCGCGCGGGCCATCGTATCTTCCGGAGATTGGCCGCGCAGAGCTAAAAATTCGTCAAGCGGCGAAGTTGCTCGGGTAACGCCCGCCGCGCCGCTACCGTCTTGAAAATGCTGAACGATTCCTCCGCGAGCCATCTGCATAGGCATCTCAGCCGGGAGTGAGGCGATGCCCTCGGGAGGCATGCCCATCATCTCTGGGGGCACCATCGGCTGCTCTGCGGGCGGGGCCATCCCCATCATCGCAGGATCCATCGGCGGCTGGCCACCCTGCGCCTGCATGCCCGTCATGGCGTCCATCGGCAGCGCACCCACGTCTGCTCCGCCCATCGGCAGCGCAGCAATGCCTTGCTGAGCAAGGATCGGCTGCAGCAGTGCCAGCACTTCGTCTGGGGTCTGCTGAGCAGCGTTGTATCCGACGCGATCTGCCAGCTCTTCGCGGCGGGCATCAATGGAGCGATAGTCGCCTCGCAGATTGTTCATGAGGATCTCGGGAGAATTGGGCCGGCGATCGAGAATTCGCGCCATGTCGGCGTCGTCACCTTCCTCAACCTCGCTCTCTTTCTCGATCTCTTCCATCAGCTCATCGATGTCGTCGAGAAACCCGGACATGATGCCGACGTTTTCGATCTCGTCATCATCGACCATCTGTCTTTTCTTTTCTGCCATCATATTCACCTTAGAAGACTCCTGCTGTTTTTGCCGCCGCGCCTGCGGACAGAGCCCCGATACCCAGCCCTACAGCTGTCTGCAGCGGGCTGGTAGAGGGACCTGTCTGGGCTGCCATCGACATCTGCGTAGACGGAGCGCCGCGATAAATGTCGCTCACGAAGCCCAAGCGCTGGTAAGGATCCATGACCTCCTGCATCTTGGTTTGGCGGATAGCGTCAAGCTGCGCCTGTTCGTTCTGTCGCTCGAGAAGACCGACGTTGCCCAACATGCCGACATCTGCGGCATTCAGCTGCTGGGTAGCCTCGCCCATCGCGCCCATCTGCGTGCCCAGTGACCCCATCTGCGTACCAAGGCCTCCAAGCACCTGAGCCTTGTTGAGATCCGTGGCGGCTTGCTGAGCGGTCAGCGCACCAATCCCCTGCCCAAGCTGGCCAAACTGCATGGCAGCATTGCCAAGCGCTTGGCTGGACGCCAGCTGACGACCCTGCTGTGCTTCAAAGCCCTGCATCGCAGCCTGCTGTGCCTGCTGATAGTTTTGAGCGTAGTCCTGCATAATACGCTGCTGCATCTGGTCCTGCACGTTGCGCTCGAACTCTGCGCGCTGTACGCCCTCGCGAGTACCTCCAAACGCGCCAGCACCAACGGCCTGCGCCGCCTGCCCTTGCCGTGCAATATCTGCCTGACGACGCATCTCTCCCATCGCATTCTGGGTCACGGCCTGCTGGTACGGGTTCATGTAGGATTGAGCGGAGTTGGGATCATAGGCCTGAGCAGAACCCAGCAGCCCACCAATCCCCTGCCCCAGTACTGGCTCTGCGCGCGCGACCATATTCTGCGCAGCCTGATACTGCGGGGCGGTTTCCACGGACCCGGCTGCCAGAGCGCCGCGTTGCGTAAGATCCATCCCCTGCGTGATGGCCTGAGATCCGCCTTGGATGAATGGCTCAAAAGACCCGATGCCCTGACGCGCCAGATCCATCGCCTGCTGCTCACCGATAGACAGACCAGCTGCCTCAATCGCCGGCATGTTTAGCGGCTGAGAGTACAGACGGTTTGCTTCGTCCATCAGGTCCAGTTTGCGCTGTTCAATACCCGGCGCTTCCCGCTGGTATACGGTTTGGTAATTTTGTTCAGACATTTTTTCGCGCCTCCAGCTTTCTCATCAGGGCATACATTTTTTTCGCTCCTGCTCGTCGAGATCCGTTGCCCATACCGCGCACGGCCTTGGCAGTGAACACAAATTCGCCATCCGACAGCATAGCGGGGATGTCGTCACTCGTGCCTGTGCCGGGGCCGTTTATCGGGCCGGTTTTACGCGGAAAAGCCTTGTCCATACTGCCGCCTTTCGCAGCAGCTCGTGGCGGAGTGTAGCTGTACGGGTTGTACTGGGGCATCGTGGCCTCTGTGTTAACCCCGCCATACCGTATCCTGTCAGCGTCCTTTTGCACTGGGATGCCTGACATGAAGTCCTCAAAGCCCTCGGGAGGCTGGATCTGCTCCTCCTCGAACCCGCCGCCCAGAGCCATGATCCCAAGGCCGGTTGCGGCGAGGGGGGCGAATTGCCTGATCATGCCGGGTAGCGCGGCGTCATATGCTCTCTGAGCCAATGCTTCAGATTGCGTCCGCGCCAGCGTGTCCGAGTAAGCCTTCTCAGCGGCAAGCACGCCTTGCTCTTTGGACGGAAAATAAGCGTCCTTGAGTCCTTGCCCAAATTTAATGTCATCGCCCGGAGTGAGAGCTCCTTTTACATTCGCGAAGAAGCCCCTTGGTTCCGGCGTAGGCCCAAATCTGGCCTGCGGGACATCAAACATGCTGCCAAGCTTCTGAGCGTCCGTAAAAGGCCCAGCTGCCGCACCAGATCCAGCGGTGAGAGCTCCGGGAGCCTGTGCAGGTGCAGCAGCTTGACTCGGATCAAAACCACCACCCATCATCGGGGTGCCGGTCGGGCGATATACTGGCGCAGGGGCTTGTGCAACAGGCGCCTGAACAGACATAGGCAAGCTCCCTATGCCCTGATCCGCGATCGGAGCACCAATTGGGGTGCGAGTAATGGGAGCCGCCCTTGCCGCGCCAAATGTAGTGGCACTGGGCTGGGCTGGTGGTGCTGCACCCATGTCGAGCAGGGGCTTGTTGGCCACAGGGGCAGGCGCGCTCAGGCGGCTCATGGCGCCCTTGGCGGCACCGGCAGTGATACCGCTGATCGCACCAGCCTTCAGAGAGTCTTTGAGGTTGCCACCAGCAATCAGGGATGTGCCAGCGCCACTGACAAAGCCACTGATGCCTGCGGCAGCAGCACCGCCGGCAGTGGCCCCCAGCATACTGGCAGCGGCAGGGCCGGCAACCATGAACAGCGCGGTACCAATCACAATCTTGCCAATCGTGGTGTTGGCGAACTTCTTGACCGCCTTGCCGAGCTTCTTGAACATGTTCTTCAAAAAGAACTCAGGAGCCCCTGTCTGTGGGTTGATCGTGCCACTTCCGCCGTAGCGGCGAAGAATCTGGGCCTCCACTGGGCTGATGTGAGCGAGCATGGTGTCGCCGTAGCGACCAGCTGCAGCCATTTCACGCGCCATTGGCTTCAGGCTGGCAATCCCGCCTCTGGCAAAGCCCTGCGGGGGAGCCATATTCTCAGGTCCACGCAGCTCATCAAGGGCCACGTTCAGAGCGGCAAACAGACCGGCGTCGAAAGCCTCAGGCAGGAGCTCTTCGTCCACGCCCATATCAAGATATTTCTGACGAATGACCGGATACTCACCGGGGGCGGCAAGCACTTCGTCCACCATTGTGTTGAGCATGTCGATGACCTCGGGGGCCACTTCCAGCTCTGCCAGCTCTTGCCGGAACTCTGCTACCGCGACAGGATCTGCCTGTTCGGCAGTCGCCAGCATTTCACGATTGATTTCTGTAGGTGAAACCTGCTCCCGCAGCTGCTCAAAAGCTGCGAGCTGGTCTGGGGAAGGTTCAGCAGGGGACATTTGGGGGGCGCCCATTCCCGGCATAGCGTTGACCATGTCTTTTTCCTTTAAAAGTTAAAAGCCACACGGGGCTGCGCGCCGGGGAAGGTCGCGAGAATGCTTAAAATTATCAACGAAGACGACATCATTGTCCACCATCACGACCGATCAGTCTCAAGGTACGACAGCACAAACGTCACGTTGGCGACGCTCGATGTCACCTTCAGCACATCGGCTGCCTCGAGCACACAGGGGATGCCACTGAAGACATCCATCGTCTGCGTTGTCGGCAGCTGATAGGTCTTCAGCAGTGCGTGTGCCGTGGCACCACCACCCGGAAAGAAGTTTACCGAAATAGACGCCACCGAGGCGTTGGTGTTGGTCACGCGCAGAGACGATATCACAGTGGTGTTGGCAGCCGGCACCGTGTAGATGGTGGTTTCGGTTGCCGCCGCCGGTATCAGCGGCTGCCGGAGGTATTTGTTGGACATGGTAGCTACCCTGCTGACACAAAGTTGATGGTGAGGATCACGGAGGGTATTGCAGGCCGCGTGGGGCTGGTGTTCGCGTCGTAGTGTTCAAGGTAGACATCGACGTTGTCAGACCACCATGCGATTTGCAGATAGTTCACCGCAGGGTCTGTGACGGTGAAAATACCCGTGACAGCAGGCACTACATGAGCCCAAATGGTCGCGCTTTTGCGCGCCGGGATGTCAAACCGGGTATTGCTCAGGGGATAGTTGACACCAGTGTCCTTGGCCCAGATCTCAAATTCCGCCGCCGTATTGCTGCGGTTTGTCATCTGAAGCGTGAAAGTCACCAGATACTGCCCGCTGCATGGAACGTAGATCTTGGAGTTATCCACCACGCGAACGCCATTGCTTAGCGCGACGGTGTTGAAAGTCACCAGATTCTCGCTGGTGATGCCGGCGTTGGCCTGATCCGCGTCTGACAGCAGCATGGCGTGCGGCTGCATCACGCCGTTGGATAGCTGAAAACCACGAACACCTCCGGCAAAACCACCGCCAGCTCCACTGCCGGCGCTCATCCACGTGGCTGCTCCGGCACTATTCTCGCTGGTGACAGGAGTGTACGTGGTATTGAGCTGCAGAATGATCTGCTCAAGCGAGCGAACCAATTGGTTGAACTGCTGAGGCGTGTACTCTGCCGAGGCGTTGGGCAGGCGGACGCTGGTAATCTTGCTCATCGCAGGCCGTCCGGTTGGATATCGACACGCAGCGTACCGTATCGCCACGTACTCCC
>Ga0181343_1000095_pt1 | contig 39890 bp, 46 predicted proteins | sample Su13VDMLBSD_FD_130110 | JGI IMG/M metagenome (GOLD analysis project Ga0181343, IMG submission 130110) | Freshwater viral communities from Lake Michigan, USA - Su13.VD.MLB.S.D | ecosystem: Environmental > Aquatic > Freshwater > Lake | place: USA: Michigan | collected 2013-07-15
AGTTACAAGTTCAGCGCGAATCCGTTCGTTCTCAAGTCGCAGGATGTCGTAAGCGTTCTCCTCTGCAAGAAGTTTTTTACGCAGCCGTTCGATCTCATTGGCTGCTTCCCAAGTTAGGTCCTCGCATCGGGTGAAGGCTTCACGGTGAACATAATGCAGCCCTTCGTTTTCTGCGAGTTTCTTCGTGTGGTGGTTGATGACACGAAGACGGGACACAAGGTCACCTTTTTCTTCTTCCTGCCACGCTTCAATGCTTGCTGGATCGTCACTCATTAGATGTCTCCTTCTTCGTCTTGAAGTTCAAATTCGGCCAGCCGTCCTGATTCCTTGAAATATCTCAGGGCTCCTGCAATACCCGTGTCACCCGTGAATCGGTTCTTGAGAACACGCATAACCAGTTCATTCGGATTCTCACCCTGTTGGTTACGCTCAAGACCGATCACCGCATCCGCCAGTTGAGCAATGGCGTGGGAGCCACGCAACTGGGCCAGACTGGTGGTCGCTCCTTCTTCGTGCCCACGGTCCCCATCCGGACGGCGCAGATGGCTGACCACAAACAGGGAGCATTGAGTCTCTTCGACCAACGACCGCAGGGAGGTCATGGCGTTGTCGATTAGCCTGCGCTCGTCGCCCTCACCAAGACCAGACACCACGATGCTCAGGTGATCAAGGAAAACATACTCGCATCCCAGAGCCTTGGTCATGTAGCGCATCCGGGCCAACAGGTTCTCTGGGTCAACGGATCCGAAGTGATCAAACAAGACCACCTTGGCAACCGTAGCGTCAAAAGCCTCCCTCTTCTGTTCCTCCGTGATTCCACGGTCCACCCAGAAGTAGGGAGGTGTGTTCAGGTGAATGCCCATCAGGTTACGGGCGGTGCGCTTGACGCTTTCCTCAAGCATCATCAGGCCCACCTTCTTGCCTGCTCGGACCAAGTGGGCAACCATCTCGCGGCACACCGATGACTTGCCGATGCCCGTACCAGAGGTGACCACAACCAGTTCCCCCCGGCGGATGCCCAACAACTTGTCATTCAGTCCAGTCCATGGGTAGGGCGTAGATTCATTGATGTCCTCTTGCAGGACCGTATCCCACAGGTCAGACCCAAGGACTACACCGTCAGGACGGTAAGCCTTGGCTCCCCAGATGGCATCAATGACCCGCTTGCCCTCGCCCTGTTGCAGAGCCTCGTTGGCATCCTTGAAGCCGACGATGGTTCCGATCTTGGCCTTGCCGGGGGTCAGAACCATGGCGCACTCACGCGCTGCCTTGCGACCCGGCTCGTCATCATCGAACAGGATCACAACCGATTCAAACTTCTCCAGCCATTCCAAGTTGTTCTGGAATGCCTTGAGGGCACCTTGGGCTCCGTTGGGAACCGACACCACGGGCCACTTGTTGCCGAACAGTTGCGACACCGTGAGAGCATCCACCTCGCCCTCCGTGATCGTGACCATCTTGCCGCCGTCACGCCACAGGTGAGATCCGTACAGCGGCAGGCTCTTGGTATCCCCAAGGATCAGGAAGTCCTTGGAGGGGAACCGCAGTTTCTGCGCGATAACATTGCCGTCCTTGATGTACTGAGCGATCTGTACGGGCTGACCAGAGTACTCACCAGTTCCATAGGACCAGAACTTGCAAGTCTCTTCGTTGATCCCTCGCTTCTTCAGCGGGGCAAATTCGATATCAATCATGGATTCCTTTCCTTTCATTGGAGAAGTCTTGACCTCTCCAGTTGCTGCTTCGTAGTGCCGACAGCCAAAGCAATAGCCGTGGCCGTCACTATACCGGGCTAGATTGTCCTTTGAGCCACACGCAGGGCACGGCTCATGTTGGACGAACTCTGACTCGTTCTGGTTCAATCTGACATTCCTTCCATTCGACTTCGATTCGGGGCGAGTCGCTGTATCGCTTGGTGGCTTCGATAGTCACAATCTGCACATCGTCGTGCCACGCCCATTCATTGAGCGCATCAAGGATGGACTTCAGGTGATTATCGATATCTCCGATTGGATACGGATTGCTCGGGTTCTTTGGCCTCTTGCAGTAGAAATGCACGACCACCGCAATGGGCCCCGCTACTGGACAACCCTTGGGCTTTTTTACGGCACCAAGGGCTGTCGTAGCGGCTTGACGAAACTTGTTGTAGGACTTGCTGTAGTAAGCAAACCCCTTGCGTGAAACACGCGGACGGCTAGCCGGAACAGGTTCGACCCACAAAACTAGTTTCATCAGAAGTCAGACTCATCGTCACTCTGGGTTTCCGGCGACTCACGCGAGTCATCCGTGGAGACAACAAAGCCGTCCGTGGCCTTGAACCCATAAGCGTCGAAAGAATCTCCGGGCACATATTCCTTGAGATCAAGGATCTGGACTGCCTTCATCCGCAGGCTGACTCCGGCACCCACCATGGCGGTGAAGTACGGGATCACCTCAAACGAGACACGGATCGTGGAGCCGCTGCCGATGTTGGGCGGGTTCTGGAGAGGATTGCCCTGAGCATCGAACAGCATCGGCTTCTGTGCCCACGACTTGTCCTCGTTGCCTGCCTTGGCCTTCAACTTGAACTTGATGCGGACATTGCCATCGTCGGTTTCCTTGATGGGCAGTTCCGACCGCTTCAACTTCTTGCCGCCACGCTTCTCGCACTCGGCCTTGTAGGCATCGTCTGCGGCCTTTCGGAGGCTGCTGATGAATGCGCTGCCGTCCTTGCTGTTGGGATCCATCTCAAGATCCACGCTGTACACGCCGTCCTTGTCGAACTTGGTGTCGGGGGCGTTCAAGCGGGGATAAACAGCGGTGCCCGTGGGCGAGGTGAACTTGATGAACTTACGCTTCTGCATTGCTAACTCTCCTTGTCTAAGACTTAGACTCAGTTGAAGTAGTACTCTGAGTCAAGCACTTTCGTGATGTCCAAAGTACCGTACTTTGGCAACTCAGGTACTATAGCAGATCCGGGTAGCAGCGTCAAGACCCCCTGCCTGAACTCGTCAAGCAGATCCCTGCTGAACAACTCCACAGTAGCCTTGCGGACACACCCGGATGTGGTTTCATAGTCTGCGGCCAGACACATGATCTGATCGTGGACAGAACCGATACTGGTCACTCCCCTAGACGAACACAGGTTGATGGTGTGACCAAGCAATCCACCGAATCCGTCGAATGAGTGAATCAAGTTAGCGGGGCCACCATTCAAAGCCTTGCGCTTGGATTGACGGCCATTCTCCTGACGCAGGGACAGCACCTTGGCCTTGGCCCCAATGCGCGTAGACACCGTGATGATGTCGTAGTTCTCGTAGCGCATACGCACAGGGAATCCGATGGGGGTCATCCACCATGGTGTGACATCGTGTTCAATCAGAGCAGCCATGCAGCCACGGATAAAGTCCATGCCTCGCTTGGCTGAACCAACGACATCGTCAATGGACTCCCAAATCGTCTTGCCAAGCACAGCCACAGGCTTGTACATATCACCTTCAAATGGGTTTCCCTTCTTGCGCCCAGTCTCCTCAAGCCACTCGCGGGTGTACCCGATGCAGGAGTGCAGAGTCAGGCCATAGGGCAGAGTCATGGTCTGACGCTTGGTAGTGGTGCGGTTGATTCCGAACTCCAACAACTTGCGCTCCATCTCTCCACCAGATGCCTGAAGCCTGCGGATGACGCTGTCGGCCACGAACTGGTACGGGTCACTAGGAGCATCAGCAGGAAGCACATTGGTAGCCGTAGCGGCCACGGGATCTCGCAGCAGCATAGCGTAGATTTGCAGTCCCTGCGTGGTGGCATCCATTCCAATCGGCAGGGTGCTGATGAATGAGGAACCTGTATCCTAAAGGCTACACAGTTCTCGGCAGGCCATCACAAAGGCGAACGGTTCATCAGCCTCAAGCCAAGTGCGGTTGCTCCACGGGTCTGCTGCGATGGTCCGGATCATGGCCCGGTTCTGCTCAATCCACGCAATCCGCTTTGAAACTGGTTCCTTGTCCAGTCCAAACTTGTTTGCGGTATGGACATACAGAGCCCGTTGGCTGGACTCAGTCTTCATGGGCTTGCCATCAGCAAAGCGAAGCATTGCCTTGGCGTAAGACACCGACTGCGGATGCAGGAATAGAGGCAGCGGGTATCCACGACCACGGAAGTCCAGTTGGTGTGGGAAGTACAGCCGCTTGTGCTGCGACATCTTGTCAGCAACAAACAGAGACTTGAGAGTCAGTAGACGCTGGGACTCGTAGGATTCATTCAAGAAGTGGATCTTGGCAGCAGCCTTGCGCCATTGCCTACGGGCTTCTTGGTTGGTGTCAATGTCCTCTGGCCGCGTAGGCAGCACTTCATCACGGCTAGGAGGCAGGCCATCGACTGTGATGCCCTCGTCCCAACACTCCTTGACCAGAGCCATCGACTGCGGATCCACGGTCCAAGCGGTATTCTGCACCGTGTTGACCGCGCTGTAGACATCCGAAGACATCGACGATGATAGCGATTCTTGGTAACTGCGGCTGCGGGACTTGACGAGCGGCCTCGGCTTCCACTCAAGGGAGGCATAGCCACCAATCCACGGGTTGTTCCAGTTCTGAGGACGCTCAATCATGGGCAGGAACATGGGCTCCAACGATTCGTGGTATTCGTGGCAGTCCTTGATCCACCGCCGGATGTCCGGGGACGGCTGAATGATGCAGTACTTGCGTCCACGGGCATTCAACTTGGTCAGGATGTCGATGATCCCCGTGCGCTCACGCATGGTTTCGACCAACAGCAGCCCCACAGCAAGTGCATCGGCCTTGGCCCATCGTGTGGTGACCAAGTTGACCGCCTTGGCGGCATCACGGGCAAATCGACGCTTGAACTTCTGCCCCACCGACTTGAAGGTCTTCTTCTGAATCGACTTGAGGAATGCCGGGTCTTGATCGGCCAGTTGATTCAGCAGGATCTCGTCTTCGATAGCCCGACCAACGGCGATACAGGTGCTAGTCAGCATACGCTCCTGCGACAGGGCATCGATGACTACCTTGGCGGCAATTACGGCTGACTTTTCTGCGGGTAGTTGGCTCAAGAAGGGCAGACATCGGTGCCTACGGCCTGCGCTTGCTGCTGCCTTGGCTAGCCACAGGTCAATGGCCTTTGCCAGTTCTGTGGTGGCCCGGTTCAGCATCATCCGCCCGGGGATGGTGTTGCTTTCTGCTGCAATTTCTGTGGCCTTGGTCTTGCGATTCTGATACCGCTGCTTCCCAAGTTCCACCATTTCCTTGTCGAGTTTGCCTTGGCGCATACTAGGCAGTCTAAGACTTAGACTCGTATCCAAGGCGATAAAAGCATAAAGAAACCCCCGATCCCACCATAGGTGGAACCGGGGGCCGAAAGGAAAGGAGAACCCGCGAACGGGCCTCCCGGCATTATACCGTAGTCAACTCGTAGTGGTCCTTGAGTTCCCGCTCAAAGCCCAAGAGTCGTGAAGGAGCCTCAAGTGGGTTGGCCTTCTTGAGGAGGTGCGTGAATGCCGCGTGGATGTTATACACAGAGCCAGCCGTGGTCCCGTAGTCGAACGACGGGTTCTCTGCCTCCTGCACCAGATCAAGGATCTGCGTCTTGGGCAGATAGTCCTTGGCGGCAACACGCACGGCAAAGTCACAGAGAGTCGTGTGGGTGCCGCGGACGAACTTCATGTCCTCGTAGAAGCCGTAGGTCTTGTTGACCTGTGTCTCAAAGAGGTCGATGGTGTGGTCGATCATGGGCTCAAGACGCTGCCACACATTGGTCGTGTGCTTGGTCGAGAGAATGTGTTCCGCGACAATCATCCCGTTGGTGCAGACGAAGACCGTACCACCGAACAAGAACTTGACTGGGATGGTCTTGTTCCATGATTGCATACACGCGATATTCCATGACATCTCATGCTGACCGGGAAGGCGAGGAGCCGTGATCTCCACCTTGGAGATGAACACAGGCTTCTTGCGGTGCATCTGATGCGACTCGGTCGTGATCGTGAAGCCCCGGTCCCGAACAGCGTTGCACATCGTGTTGAACAACTGCACTTGGCTGACGGGTTGCCATGTGCGGGTTGCAGCAGGCATCGGGATGCGGGACAGGTCGATGATGTTTGCGAAAACCTTTGACATTTTTGAACCTTTCGGGGAGTGGTTTATAGAGTCTAAGACTTAGACTGGTGGATGATCCAAGGCAACGGTAATGAACACTTGCTCCTCATCTGTGAGGGCATACTTGTTCGTCAATCCGGACACTACGACGGCCCAGTCAAACGACTGGCGATAATCACCCGTCATCCATCCCATGTACGACATGGAGATGGCATCTGAAACAACGAATGTTGAGGATGTAGGGAGTTCTGCTTCCATTTCTGAATACTAGCAGATCGTGTCTGCCATGTCAAGGCAAAGAAAACCGCGTGGTAGGTATGCGCGGCCCACCTGTGGAGGCGAAGTTAGTGAGACATTGCCAGCGTCAGACGCTCAAGGAAGGTGTCACAGAGTGCCTTGCGGAACTGCGGCGAGTCGATGATGCGCTTGAGCAGGATCTCCGACAAGCCCTTGATGATCTCGTCCTCGCTGTCGCGGAACATTCGCTCGACCAACTCGTTCGTATCGATGTTGGCTGCGATCTCGCCTGTGTCCACATATGACGCAAGCAGTTCGTAGTCGGGGTCCATGCTCTCTGCGATGTCACGGGCAGAGAACTCCTCGGCAAGAGTGGACACATCAATGTGTTCCGCGATTGCACGATACGAGACACGCTCGGCCATCTTGGAGGCCAGATCCTCCGCTGAAGGGGCATCCAACAACTTGTCGAACAAGGACGGCTCGGGAGTTGCCGGAGTCAGCGACTTGATCTTGGCGATGGCTTCGGGCGACAGAGTGATGAACAGGTCCATGTCACAATCCTTTCGATGGTCTAAGTCTTAGACCGGGTTGAGAACTAGTGGTGAGGAAACATTCCCCACCAAGACACATACTACAGGAAACGAATCACGGTGTCAAGAGGCTTTGAGTTCAGCGATCTTCTTCTTGGTTGCTTCGATGGCGTTGTCTTGCGACCGGGCCAACATCAACAGATCTTCGGTGACCATTTGCAGCACCTCGGGCTTGCAAGATGGGTGCAGGATTTGAATGTAGATGCGAACAGCGGTTTCCCAAGTGGTGGTGAGGTCGATGACTTCTGCGTTGTTGATACCGTTGGTCATTGGTTCTCCTTTGCGGGAAGATCCCGCACCTTGTTGATGATGTCCCCGATTTCAATGGGGGTGTAATATTCAGGATCCGAATCGTCAGCGAACTCGTCACCGTACATCACGACAACTTCAAGCAAAGCCTTGTTGCGGCCAGAGATGATGGAGATTGCGTAGCCGTTTGGGAAGCACAGGCGCACACCGGGGTGGCCTTGATACCACACAATCGTTCCTGAACTGTACTCGTTGGTCATGTTGTTCCTTTCAGCAATCCATGGTGTAGAAGATGCGCCAACCGTTGGCGACCTGTGCCTTGGCCCACATGAGTGCAGCCATGGCATATACGATTTCGTACTCGCATCCACCGTCCTGAAACTGCTCCCAACACTCGTTGGAGGTGGTGGCGATCAAGCCTTCGATGTCATCCGTGATGTCTGTGGTTGAACACAGGCACCGATCTTGGATGAACGACTCGGGGTGCAGGGATTCGATCTGTGCATTGAGCCAGTAGTTCTTCCGCAGATAATGACACCACGGTCCCTCCCACGACAACTGGCGGACGGTCTTGAGGTCGGACGCTGCATACAGGTATTGATCCATGCCCATGTTGGGCTCCTTTCGTGTTGGAGTCTAAGACTTAGACAGAGAACCGATCACCCCGTGCAACGAACACGGAGTCCTTGATGTTGCCCTTGGCCCGAAGACCAACGACAACACCGAATGGGTCAGCCCAACGGGCATCTGAGGCATCACCGTCGATGACCTCGTACCCGTTGAATGACTTGGGCAGATCGCCCTTGGGGAACACGATGGCGACATTGCCGCCCCGATTTAGGAACTGGGCACACTCGATGGCGTTGTGTCCTGAATAGGACAGGGTCAGCCTGTAGTTGTGTTCCCACCCAAGGCTAGCCATGGCCCGGGCGAACGATTTCGTATAATCGTAGCAGACCTTGGGCAGCGTGAGCAACTCGGGGAACACAGCCTCGTAGGGGATGTCACTCAGGACATTGCCACGGAATGCGAAGTGCCCACCACGCCGTGCCCGTCCAGTCAGATCCCACAAGACCTCACACCAGAACGATAGGGGCTTCTCCATGAGATACCGGGTCTTGTTGATCCGTGCCTGCTGCACATTACTGAACCGGGATCGGCCTGCGGTCAGGCCCAAACACGCAGTCTCGCATTCCTTGGACCGCCATGGGCACAACTGGTAGCCGGATTGTCCGGCAGGGGCCAAGGTCAGCCCCCAGATGGGCAGCGGTGCTGACTTTGACAACTTGGTGTTGGCCCCCGGTGCGGTCAGGATGCCACTAGGGTACTCACGGAACACAGGCTTGAACCCCCCGCCCACGATGTAGTGGTAGGCAACTTGGGCGGCTTCACGAATCTCGGCCCACTTGGGGGCCATGGGTTGAACGACGGTCAGGTTCATTTGACTTTCCTTTCGATGGAAGTCTAAGACTTAGACTGGATGAACTGAGTTGAGAGAACATCTCCCAACACCTGAATACTAACAGAAACGATTCCCTGTGTCAAGCCTCCCAACGGGAGCGCATCCGTTCTATGGCATCGGGCGGCACTCCATGGATGTTGCCGAAGTCATTCTGACACACGATCACGAAGACCGTGTACCCGAACTGCTGCGCGAAGTCGATGTACGGTTGATACTCCCACTTCTGTGTGGATGTGTTGCTAACCGCTATTACTGGAGCCTCATTCTGCATCGACTGCACGACCTGTGCTTGACACCATGCGTGTGCTTCCTTGAGCAATGTGGGCTCAAACTTGTACACACCATAACGCACGAAGTACTGGTCTGCTTCATAGACGATGGGACTCAGTTTGTGAGCAAGAGTAGTCTTGCCTGAACCGGGAAGGCCGCGAATGATGTAGAGTTGCTTCATGTTGCTTTCCTTTCGTTGTGTGTGGTCTAAGTCTTAGACCGCGTGGTTCTGTTCAGTAGTGAGGATGGACTCCATCCAGTTCAGCCGAGCCTCGACCGCTGTGCGGACTAGGTGGAAGTGCTGCTCGTCCGTGGTCAGGGGAGTGATCTTGGGGAAGTACAGGTTCTTCTTGATACAAGCCACTTCTTCCAGTAGGTCTTCCTTTTGGGCTGTAAGAAGACGAATACGCTCCGCATCCTTGAGAAACCGTTCGTCAAACTGGAACCCGATGTCCCGCAAAGTCTTGTTCTCATGGAACAGTTCCTTGTTCTCCTTGGACAGACTTGCGTTTTGCTTGGACAGTCGCGCATTGTCTGCCTTGAGGAACTCGTCGAATCGGACACCTGACTTATGAAACTCGCTGATCTCGGCATTGCGCCTGTCGATCATGGCTTCAAGGTCGGAGACCAGTTCATCCGATCCTTCGATGGACCACTCCAAGACTTCGATCTGCCTCTTGAGTTCGTCAACATGGAACACAAGCGGAGTCAGGAGCAACCCAGCGATCCCAAGGTTGAGCCACGCAGGGGCATCCCACACGGTCAGGAGGAACAGGGCCACGATGGTCAGGCTTGCGAACAGGTAGTGCTTCACGGTGCTTTCCTTTCGGGTCTGAGTCTAAGTCTTAGACTCGGGATTCAGTCGGTTACGCCACACGGTGTGGACGCAATATCGACTGAGAGAATGGTAACAGATTGTTCATTTGGTGTCAAGTGGTGAAATATCTTGGATTTACCATAGGGATACAGGTTGAATACCTTATGTTGTCTAAGTCTTAGACTTAGGTTGATACTTATACAGATCTATATTTAATCTTGTATAGGTCTATATCTAAGGATACTGGGGTCTAAACCAAAGGTTACCTAAAGGTAAGAACTGGGCTCGACCTGAAATGGAATCGGCGTGTCTCTCGCGGGGATGGGGACGGGCCTGATGATAATAAACATCTGTGATGATAGCGACTTGAAATGGAATCGGTCGATGTCGAAATGAACTGGGCTCGGGTTGATGATAGAGAATGCCCCGCGATGGCAATAAAAAAACCCCCGGCCACCCGAAGGTGACCGAGGGTCGAGTGAGGCTTGGGAGTCTAGTCTAAGGCTTAGACTGCCTTGCCCTGAGCCTTGGCCTTGCGAGCCTCGGCGATGCGGTCCGCGGTGCCGTCGTCCTTGGCCTTCGCTTCGTCTGCCTTGGCCTTGGCCTCAGCAAGACCGTCGATGGCCTTGGGCAGGAGTGCGGCGATGGCCTTCGCTACTTCGGGATCGCCACCGACGGAACCCATGAGCGATGCCGCGACGATTCCGGCCAAGCGTTCCCGCTCCACGGAGAGTGAGTAGTCGGGAGCCTTAGCCCCGGTCCCCTGATCGCCCTTGGCCGCGTCCTTGCAAGCCTTAGTCCCGCCACCATTCCGCCGAGCCGTGGACATCATGGCCTTGGCCGCCTTGGCCGGATTAGCCTCTCGCTTGGCCTTGGCACCGATCAGCATGAGACCTTCTACAGGCAAGGTAGCCGCCGTTGCGGCATCGGCCAGATAGCAACGCATGGCCGCGACGCTAGCGTAGGCCGTGGGCTTGGCCATTCCGGCGGCCATCATGGTACGCGCTGCGTAGGCCTCGGGTTCCTGCCCGTAGGCTTGCGGGACCTTGGCCGCGATGGCCGCAAGAGCGGAAGCGATCAGAGCGCGCATGGCACCACCTGCATTGAATGCGGCACGATGAAAGGCCAAGTGAGCCGTGAGTGCGGGACCCGTGAGCGCGACCTTGGCCGGAATCTTGGGAGCGACATAGGTCGGAATTGTGCCAATTGAAGCGATGACTTCGGGACGGAGTGCGTCAGACTTGGGAGCGTTCTTCGTTGCGTTCTTCATGGCATTACCTTTCGATTCGATTCGGGCTTTGGGAGTCCGGGAGTCCGGGCGTTCCCCAAGGCCATGCACGGAGTCTAGGGTATCTGGTCGGCGATGTCAAGTCCACTACGGGAAGCGTTCGGGAGTCTAAGCCTTAGACCGGACAATGAAACGGGGAGGGAGAAACTGAGAGAGGCCCAAGGCCCACCCATTCAACCCACGCCCGTTCCCTTGAGTCACTCCAACGGATCCCCTCGATTTGACTCATTCAAATCCTGCGGCCTGATGCAAGTGAACGCCCACGGGCGAACCGCGTGACCCCTATGGGGGGACATGGGCTGGCTGTAAATCAATTAAAGCCTCTCAGATTTTTTCCCCAAATTTAGAGGCTACCAAAATCTGCCCCACTTATTCACTTCTGTAGCACTTTCGATCCCACAACACCTGATCTCCAACCTTGGCCGTCTTCCAGCACTCGTTTAAAGCCTCTAGGAGGCTATTAGACGGCTCCGAGACACTCGGGGGTACCTTCGTCGGTCTTGAGTCCCCGGGCCCTGTAAAGCCATTCCTAGACTGGTCAAGATCTCTGGGTTCTGACACATCAACTGCATCAGGCTAGTCTCCAAAATCCTGATCTTAGTCTCCGATAACCCTAGTTCATAGGCAGCATTGATCATCTCCAGTAGTTCATGTACTAGAGAAGAGTAATAGGGTATACCCCTAAGATCCTTAGACAGGGTTACTCTAGGAGTAGGATAAAAGAAGAACTCCCCAAATTCATCCTTGGGCATCTCAATGTGATCCACAGGTACTACATAGGGCGACCACTTGATGTCCATGGGAGACTCCTAGGGTTAATGCTTGGCTCTATTGACCGACTTAGGGACGATCCTTAGATTCGTCCTACGGTTATCCCGGGGGTTACCGTTCTTGTGGTCAATGTCCTTGCCGTCACCCTTTCGGACCTTGCCTTCACGGGTCAACTGCCTGCGGACCTTGTTTCTATGGGCTCGGTCTTTCTTGTACTTGGAGGTACCGTGGTACTCTCGATATTCTTCTTTGTAGTCACGGTCTGACATTACTTGGCCTTCTTGTTGACCTTAAGACGGTTCTTGACCTGACCATAGGCAATTGCATATGCCTTGGCCTTGGACATACCCTTCTTCATCAGGGCTTTGACAACCTTCTTTGGCATTACTTCTTACCTCCGCCGCCAGTATTAGGAAGAGACTGAATAGTTGTTTGGGTTTTAATAGAACTAACATTACGCAAAGTCATTGCTCCTTTAGAAGTTGCTGCGGCAATTTCAGCCTTAATAATCTTAGGAGTCTTTAGGTTATTCTTTGATCCTCGGGCACGCTGAGACTGAATCTTAAGTTCAGGAGCAATAAACTTGTTCAACAGGGACATGATTACCTCTTTGCAGGAGAAACTTTAGGACCAGATGCACCGCGCATCCCGATCTTCATCTTTAGCCATTACCAAGCCTTACAAGACCAGTATCGGGCCTTCGTCTTGGGACCGGGGTTATCGCAGTTATGGCGGGCCCTAAAGTTCTTCCTGCGACCCGGAATGTGCTTCTTGATCTTCATATTCGGATCACCGAACCGGACGATCTTGGTCTTGTCTCCATCCTTGACACACACGGCAGACTTCTTGGGTCCACCCGGGGTCCTGAAGGGCTTGTTGATCTTCTTACCGTTGCACGGACTTGGCATTGACAGCCTCCAGTAGTTCCTTGGGCAGAGCCTCGCGCAACTCACGCATGGCCTTTGCCAGCCCCGTAGCCGCCCTCAGAGAGCGTTCGTGACGGAGATGGTCTTCATACTTGGTCAGGGCGATACACGCTTTGTGGGTCAGATTAAGCGACCACTCAGTCACAGGCTCATCCATGTGTCACCTCTGGGCTTTCGCCCTACAGCGTGTTCCATAAACCGTTCAAGTTCACGATCCAACTCCTCTTCCTTCCGATTAGCCATCTTACGGTTAACATCCTGAGCCATCCGTTCAGCCCAGAAGCCTACGGCCATAGCCAAGACATCCAGTCGGTCATCGTAGGCCAGAGCCTTACGGACCCGGGTAATACGGGACATCTGCCACATAAGTGAATACTGGAGGGCCTTCTCCGTGGCATATGTTTTGGTGGACTCGTAATCGTTTCGGATGACCCCGGTGTCAAAGACCAGCCGATGCTGGTTCATAACAGGCTCTAGGGTGTCCACAATCCGGCGTTCCTTCTGGGTGTTGTGGCGAACTTCCTCAACCGTACACGGATAAATCTTCATCAGGTACGGCTTCAGCAGTTCAGAGAACATACCGTCGCCAAAGTTTGATTCGATGATGATCTGGTTGACAGACTGAGCCTTGGCAATGTTGACCAACTTGGTCATCGTGGCCTCGTCATAGCCGCCCTGTAGACCACCAGCAGCGGTCACATACAGGAAACCATTCAGCATCTTCACCACAGCATAGGCGGTTTCATTGTCGCCACGACCGCTAGGGTCGATAGCCATAATCCCACCCTCATAGGGAATCCACTTGCCTTGGATGTCCATAGGCCCGTAGTAACGGTCGCCATTGAACCCAACACAGGGGATGTCCTTGATGATGTTGTTCGTATTTGTGGCCCAGATGGGCTTTTCAGGGGCGTTTTCGGGGTTCAGACCCAGCACAATCAGGTCGCTCAGTTTCAGCGGGTACCTGTCTGCATCGCTCAAGGTGCTGTCCAGCATGAACTGGAGGGCAAACCCGGTACGGCCATAGGAGGCTTCACGCTCCATCAGATCCAGCGTGTTAAAACGCCTAGGGTCTGTGGGGTCACCAATGATGCCGTTCCGCAGGAAGGGAGCCAGTTTCTCCCCAAAGGCCACCTTCAGGCGTTCATCAGGGAACCGGGCAGGCCAGACACGGGTGTCATAGCCCTTTTCGTGCAAACCGTGGTAGATCGACTGCTCGGTCTGCGGCGTACCCAGATAAATCACCTCCCCTCCGGGTTTGAGGACCGCTTCAAACTCAGCAATCGATGCCTGCAACTTATCCCGCATCAGGAAGGTTGCAGAGTTATTCAATGACTCAACATCGTCAGCAATGATCAGGTCAGCACGGCTACCCGTAATCTGACTGGTGATTCCCTTAGAAACAACACTAGGGGCTTGCGAGGCCGGAGCAGGACCAACATCGAAGGCAATCTTGGAGTTACGCTGTCCCTCCTTGGGCTTCAGATGCTGGCAGATTGGGATCTCATTGATCAATCGAAGGGTAAAGGTACTGAAGTCATCTGCTCGTTGCTTGGATGCAGACACCACCAGCACATTCAACTTGGGGTCCATTAACAGTCGATAGACCACATAGGCACTAGTCAGCCACGACTTGCCTACCCCACGGAACGCCTGAACGACTCGCCGCCTAGGCCCCTTCTGGAGATACTGGGCAATATCCACCTGTACCGGGGTTGGTTCCGGTAGTCCAAGGTGGTCCCACGCCAGATAGACGAAGTTCCGAAAGTCCTTCAGTTTGCGTTCTAGTTCACTCAAGCGGCTTCTTCTTCATCAAAGGGCATGATCTTAGCGAGATTCAGCATGGGTTCTGAGGCCGCAGGGGCACAGTCAATGCTGTTATCCTTTAGGAACTGACGGGCCACGCTGAGATCGGCGGGGGTCGCATCCCCGGACTCGATCTTGCGTAGCAGTTCCTGAGCCAGAGCCGAATGGATGGACTCAAGGATTTGCTTATTCATTTTATTCAGCACCTATCTGGGTTACAGTAGTCAAACTATTCAACTGCTGTTGGGTAAGGTTTGTAGGGAAGAAAATAATTCTACGAATCCAACCGTCAAAGGTAGTAGTACCAATACTCAGCGTTTCAAACTGGGCTGAGACTTGTTGAGCCTTGTTGAGGTTCGTAGATGTTACGGTGCTACCATTCAATGAGCGAAGATATGCGCCAACATTAAGCGAATACCCAAAGCCGTGGTAGTTGTTGAACGCTAGATTCGACGCAGCCTGAGAAGTCTGTACCCCGCTAGGCCCATCCACTACGGTCGTAAGAGTCAAGGTAGATGTGCCTGATTGGTTCAAAGCAATAAACTGGCTGTTATCGTTTGTGCCTATCTTGAAAATGGTGGGATTTAGTGCATTAGTTGCACACTTAAAATCAATAACAGCAGAAGAGGGGTTGCTGCTTGTTAGCCAGTTTCCAGAAGAAGACAAGAACTTGTACTCGGTTGCTGGCCGTGTTCTAGGTGCCCCAATAGTTCCAATAAAAGATGTTGCCTTTGGTCCAACTTCTAGTTGAGGAGCCGCAACAGCCATGCCCGCTTCAGATGTTTGTGGCAGAAAGGTTACACCAATGCCATCTTTTTCTACCGCAATAATCAACTGCTCAACATCTGTTGTGTCAGCAACAAAACTAACTGAACAACGCCACACATTTTGACCAACCCGCTCAATACTTGAAGTAGTTCCTGTTGCTCCCGAAATTACAGTTGTAGTTCCCAACGCCCCAAATGAAAGCCCTTGATCAGGGTTTGGATTTACAATAAATCTAGCGCGAACAGCAGTATTGACCGCAGAAGATGGGAGAAGCGAATTGTCTTCTTTGGCTCCCATAATAAAATTCAAGTATTGAGGTGGAGACAGGGCATCAATTCCATAGAGTAGGGGAGATACATAGATAGAAAAAGTATATCTAGTTCCCGCAGTCAAAGATACGGAACGCTTCACCCCATGTTCCATAAAGTAGTTTGCACATTGAAGCACTTGACCTCTTGGCTCCTGCCATTCAGGAGGCAAAGTATTGTCCAAGAGCATTGAGGTGCTTCTAAAAATTGGATATGGCGCGTCCAAAGCCGCAATTGCAGTTCTTTGGGGGAATGTGCCGCTTTGGTAAGTAAACAGCGAACTCCAATTGATAAAAGGATTAGTCCAAAGACTATCTGTAAGTAGATTTGTAGCCGCTGGTTCTAGGCGGAGACCACGCAGTTCGCCTGAAAGGGGATCGTAGTCAATAGGGGCTTCGTAGGTAAAGGTGTTTGTAGTCGCTACATAGGGGTTTTCTTTGCTTGAATCCAGCGTAAGTTGGGCACCCCATGCCAAAATGTCAACCGTTTTATCGGTTTCGCTGTTACCAATAAGAAAAATACCGCAACCTACTTGAGAGCCAGTAAGAATAAAATTTGTGCTGTTTGCTTGAATGCTGTACTTTTTCCACTCAGGACCCACAGTAATCTTATATAAGAAATGGTTTCCCAAAGCAACGGTGTAAGTTGCTCCTGTTTGGGACTTAAGCCAGATAGAAAAAGTTTTTAGGTTGGTGCTGATATTTGAAGTTTCAAATACAGCAAACCCGCCTCCCGGCCTTTGGTATACCCCACACCTAGAGTTGGCAAAGGATAGCGCATCCGGATCATAAAATGTTTCGGTAGATCCCAAAGACAATCTAATTCTTGTGGCTGTAATCGTTCCTTCTGGACTCTGTGCAAAATTTGCTGTCCGCAGTACGGTATTTGTTGGGCCGTAGTTATGAGCAATCCATGGTGAAATACTTAAGTTTTCACTATAGTAAAGCGCATTGATCGGTCTACATTGTGTAAGAGGGGTTCGGGCTCTTTCTCGGTTTACTGTGTATCCATTAAAAGGAGCCACATTAACCTTATGTTCCGATTTTACATAAGGAATTGGTGCCGTAGTCCCAGAAAGTTGGGCCCCAAAGATGTAAATTCCTTGTACATTAGGGCTGGTGGTAGGCAGAACCCGAATACGGCAAGAAACCTTTGCGCCATCCAAAAAAGCATGAGCGCGCTTGGTTTCATTTGAAACAGTAATCGATACCCGATACCAGCCATTTCCAACATTCTGAATAGATGAGGTATTGGCATACACAAAGGCTTCAATAATGCCTTGGTCTATATCAAATGTAGAATCAGCAAGCGTAATTTCGGGATCTGGGCCAGTTTCTGAAAACGCAAACATATACAAACGAACCCTATAAGGCTGCGTTGTAATAAAGTCCCCACCCCCCGTAGGTGGATTTCCCATCTTTACATAGATAGAAAAGGTGTATTGATTGGGCGAGGCGATGTTTACAGGAACTTCAAAGGTGTTGATTCTCAGTTCATTGGGAAATGCGGGTCCCGTATTACCAAGAACCAAATAAGTAGCGTTTCCTTGTGTGTTTAACGGATTGCTGAGGGATGAAGTCAGAGCCGTTACATTAACCCAAGACCAATCCGTGGGAACTAGGTCTTCTCCGCCACCCAAAATTAGGTATTCGGGGTTCCGTACAGCAAACTCGTTAAAATTTTCTGAAAAGCGTAAGAGGTTTTCGTTTTGTGTTTTCCCAGTAACGGAGTGAGAAAACTGCGTTGTAGCAATGACCCCGTTATTGAGTAGGGTTTTTTGAAAGCGTAGATCAAGGGTACGCCCATCGCCCCCAACAGTACTTGCGGTTTCGGTGCCGCCGAGGGTAGCAATACCTCTTGATTTTCCGTCTTCTGTTGTTGGAATAATGTAATTAAACTTCATTATTCCCCCAAAGTAGCGTTAATTGTTTCGCCTTCATTATTTACAAACTGCACACGAACATAACTAACCAAGGGCACAACACGCACCCAAGAATTGTTCACCGAGTCTTGGTAATCAGCGTCATTAGTTTTAAAAATTGCGATATCAAACCAAGTGATATTATCCCACGACCCTTGATAAAACAACTTAAAAGTGGAAGTAGACAAATACTTGTCTCCATTGTGTTGAACACTTAGAAGTCCAAATTGGTCTGGGTTATTTTGGGGCTTATAAACAGCACCGGTAGCATTATTAGAATCAGAACTAATGAGGTTTTTAAAGCGCATTTAGTTTCTCCAAATAGAAAAGAATTGAGTCAATAGGGCAACCGCGCCCCCGATAAGGGCTACAATGCCCATTGTAAACGACTTTGAGTGTTCTAGTTCCCGAAGACGGCCTTCGTGATTCTTGAGTTGATCTTCTTGAAGACGCTGCATCTGTAGTAGCGCATCCACTTTGCCCTCAAGACGGCCAATCGCCAACATAATTTCCGGAGTGTCATGGGAGTGCATTAGGCTACCCTCTGGACCAAGATGGTTTGGATGTAGACAGTACCTATACCACCAGTTGGTAAGGCCGCTTGGATAACATTTGATCCCCGGCATCGCCAAGTTCCACTAAGTAGAGTAAATCCAGAAGCCGTAGTAGTTCTTAGAACATTGGTTGTAATATTATAATACACGGTTACTGCTTGATTTAGGGGTATGGTTACAGTTCCCCCTGCGTCAATAGCGATTGCAAGAGTGCTGCCAATTGGGTAAACAAGATCTCCGGCGGCATCACCTGTTGCTGTATTAACTTGTGCGCCCGAGGCCGCGCTATCTACATAAGACTTTGTAGCAACATCCTGTGGATCAGTTGGGTTAGCGCAGGAGACAATCCGATTACTTCCACCACCAGCATTAATAGCCACATTTCCCGTGGCTGTTCCCCACGAATTCAATGGGATTGAACTCATGGCTGTGGCTGACGGCGCAACAGTAGATGAACTATTGTTTGCGACTACATTAAATGGTGAAATAGTTGCCAGTTTAGAATAAGCAATACCGGCACTAGGTGAAATTTCTGCGTTCGTTACTGTAGTAACCGTAGCCAAAGCCCCAAGACCCAAAGTGGTTCGCATCGCGCTAATAGAACCATCATCTAACAGCGTTCTAGCGGTTGCTGTACAAGGGATATTAAAGCGTATTCCATTAACGGTTCCAAGAACTGTCTCACCAGCGGGTGCCACAATACCAGCAATAGGAATTGTGCCAATAAGTCGATCTGTGGGCAGACTCAAGAGTTGAATCTTGCTTCCATCAATACCTACAGCCCCACCACTTGTTGCCGGAGCAATCTTTGCATCGGTAATTGCACCATCTTCCACTTTGGCTGTAGTAACGGCATCATCCAAAATCTTTTGAGTGGTTACAGCAGCATCGGCCAAACGGCTAACATCGACGGCTTCGGCTGCAATCTTAGCCGTAGTAATTGCGTTGTCGATAATGTCGTTTGTACCCCAAGGACCTCCGCCACCACCGCCTCCGCCTCCTCCACCCGATGCTGCAATAGCCGACTCTACCCAGCCTTTTGAAGCCGCCGAAGTGGCTGTAGGAGGGGTTGTGGGAAGATTACGAATATCCAAACCCTGAGCCGTCCAGAACTGGGCAGTAGGGTTTGAGGTGTCTTTGGGTAGATACTGCCCTCCACTAGAAGACAGGCTACCTTGTTCTTTGGCTTCTTGCGTCAAATGAATCATGGCCTTAATAGCCAGATTCAATTGCTCCGCATTCAAGACTTCTGTATTGAAAAACTCAAGAACATTGTCCTTAAAAGTTGCCAACTTATTTGGAGTGACTCGCTGAACACGAATGGCCGATCCAGCGGTAATTCCTGAATTGCCTAAAACGCTGACAATAGCCGAAGAGTACTCAGGAAGTTCACTCAAAATCCAATAAGGATCGCCAATTTTACTCGGGGATCCATATGGAATCTTGGTGTTGTTGACATACACCTCAAGGAAGTCCCTGTCAATGTAGCCGTCAATGCCCCCAGAAGCATTATACACCGTATAGGTGTGGTTGTTATTCGGCCCGGGAGACACATACTCAACATAACTATTGGGCATTTTTTAAGTCCTTAGATTCAGTTCGATGAGCGGGGTTGAGATCGCCGGAGGTTGTACTCGTAGGCGACATCTTCTTCAAGAATGTTCAGGTACTGCTTGAGGAATGGGAGGTTCTGACCGGGCATAAGTCCACGGCCTGCATGGATGGTCTTGGTCGTGATCTCACGCTCAATGTCCAACCCAAACGGCTTGCCAATAAGGGCACCACGGGCATCGCTTACAACCGTCCCAAGGTTACGGAAAATAGACTGCCCCGGGAAACCATACCAATCCAGACCTGAGTATCGATACGGGGCAAACAGGGGATCCTTGCTCCCAAGCGACCACATAGCATCTCCAGCCTTGGTCAACAGGTACATCTCAGCGGGTCCAGAGAAGGCACCACGGATGAAGCCCTCGGCACTAAGGAGTTCTTCCATCTGCTCGGCCTTCTTGTAGTTACCAGCCTTCTTGTACGACTCGTAGTCAGCCTTGTTGCGGCCCCAGCCAATCAGGCCAGCAAGGACCATGGTTGCAGTCATTTCCTTGGCAACCTGAAGACCACCGCCACCCTTGACACGGCCAGCATTCTGGATCAGGAAGTTGTCGATACCCTTCAAATTGAAGGTACTGAACTGAGTAAACAGACGGCCCCACCAAGTAAAGGCAAACTTAGCAAAGTCACCGCGGGTAGGAACATCCTGAATACGGGTACGCACCATGCGGTCAACGAACTGCTTAAGTTCCCGCATCTGAGGGCCGTCCATGTTCTTCAGGTTGACCACGCGGTCGCCCAACAGTCCAGCCCGGGTTTCGGCATTTTCTGCCACCCACTTAGCAAGAGCCCGGTACTGATCCGGCTCAAGGCCCAGAGTACGCACCGTAGCGTCATCCAGCCCCTTGGTGCCCATCTTACGGCCCACCTCAAACAGGTGCTGAATGGTCGTAGCCGCCGTCAACTGTTGGGTCATGCTGTTGATGGGGGCCAGACCAGAGATGTCCGACATGGCATTTGTGGCCCCACGGACAGCCCCAGCAAAGGGACCAGAGTAACTAGCGTCCCCAAGGGGATCCATGAAAACACGCCGCATACGGTCCGTAGACGGGTGGAACCATTGATCCAAGAACGATGCAAAGTTTGAAGTCTCTCGGTCAAGGTTCTTGTAATTTTTCAGCATCTCCATAATGATGGGCATCTGACGAATCGTGTTTCGCAGGCCAACAGTCCCAACAATACGGGCAATTTCGCTAACGGCAGCAAGGCCGAACTGACCACCAGTAGTCAGGTACCCATACTGCATGAACAGAGACATGGCCTTGTCGCCAAACTTAGGCGCACCAGAGTAAATAGGCTCGTAACGCAGGGCTGCAATAACTTCCTTGAGTGCGCTTTCGGTCTGTTCGCTGATGTCGCCTCCGGTAGCCCGGGCATTAGCCAGCATCTCGTCAATGGTGTTGACCTTCAGGGCCTCCTGAATTTCAGTACCATCTTCCAGAATCTGCTTGGGACCCTTGAAGCCATTGGCTGCAAGAGCATCGTTATAGGCATTGATCAACTTACGCTCATTGACTGCCCCCATAACAGAGGTGATGTACTTCCGGAAGACCTTGGGAAGATCGTCATCAAAGAGGTCATCAAGAGCCAGCGTGGCCTTACCGTTGCCCAACAGGTCCTTGCCGACAACAATCTCGGTGCTTTCGTCCAGCAGAATACGGGAGCGGCCAAAGGGAGTCTTGCTGCCCACCTTAGTCTTGAGAGGCCCAAGCAAGTCACCCAAAGCCTCAACCAGTTCCTGATCCTGCGAGGACATCGGACGATTCTCGGTGTTCTTGGCAATCGAAATAAGACGGTCGGTGAATGCCTTGGCTGCTGCCGCAGAATCACCCTCAAAGACTTCTTCGACTCCATCAATCACAACCTTACGACCATTCTTGTCAATCGCCTGCTTGATCAGACGCTCAAGAACTTGGGTACCCTCAGCCGTGTTAGCAATGTCCCGGATCAGGTCAAATCGCCACATACGGGGCATATAGTTACGCACCGCTGACTTGGTGAATCCCGCAAGACCCGACTCAAACGCAAGCCCATGGACCTTCTGGAAGATCTCTTGGAAGCCCCGGGCTGCATCGTTAACGGCATCAACCGAATCGTCAAAGGCCCCAGTACGGAGTTGCTTGGCGACCCGCTTATTGAAGTCCTGACGAACGGCTTTGTTGCCAAAGGCAAACCGTAGGTTGTCCACAAGCGATACAGAGTCAGCCGCGACATTGTTCACCCCACCGCCAGAGGCGAACCGTAGGTAAGTATTTCGGTACCCACGCAGGAAGGAAAACATACTGGCGTGAAGCAGTTGAGTGCCTTCTTCAAAGATGGTGTACTTGATTGCCTTACCGACTGAGCGACGGGCGTTGAATGCAAGGCTCGCAATGTGACGGATGGCCGGGTTATCTGACTCCATAGCCCGTGCAGCCTGATTCAGCAGGGGCGACAGTAGCGGAATACGCTCGGTCAGGAACGCAGTCAACTGCTTAGGAGCCGCATTGTCCCAAGTCCCATTACCAGCCGTGGGGGTAGCGGGAGCCCCATCAGGACCTCCAGCCATCACCGCCTCTCCAGTAGCCGCCTGAGCAGCCCTAGGCGTGGTCCGGGATCCCAACTTGGCAAGGACGCTTTCAGGAATCGACACAGGCTTTCGGGTTCGCCCCGCAGCCCTACCTTGAGTTCGTGCGCTGCCTGCGGCCAAATCTCCAACGCGGTTATTGATGATTCCGATCACCGCAGCACGACGGCCAGCGGGGTCAAGAACAGTACGGCCCTTGGTATTCACCCGGGTAGGCGGGTTTTTTGCAATAGCCTGCAACTCGTCAATCACTTCAGAAACAACCTGACGATTGACAGTACCACCACGGGTACGGATCTCTTCAAGAACCACAAAGATCAGAGACTGAGGTGCCGCCGGGTCTGCACCATATCGACCAGTATTGAAGTACTGCCAGACCTGATCGACCAGTTCACCCCGTTCAGCAACAGCCACAGCCCTTGAATCGGCTGAACTAAGTACTGCACGGGTACCCTGTGGGCGTAACTTTTCTGTAATCTCTGGCCCAAGTTCCTTGCTCAGTTCCTTCCAGAAAACTGAGTTAAAACCAAACCCGTATCCGCCAGCGCGTTGAGCAGCAGCCATGGCCCGGGTAATTGCAGAAAAAGTTTGAACCGTGGGCTGAGTTCCAGTAGCCAATGAAACTTCAAATGCAGCGGCCATCATGGGATTACGACCACCAATTTGACTGGGATCTAGGGCTTGAGGAAGCGCATCCCATTCTGCCTTGGCCGCAACAGCAGCCGTGTCAATCATCCCGCTTGTGGCTTGAGCGGCTGTCCCACGCAGCACAGTCTCGTCAACATAGGCCGCAGACTGGAAAGGGAATGGGGTATAGTTGATCGTGTACCCACCCGGAAGATCAACCTGTCGAGCCCGGTACATTGACTCAGCAGCGTCTTGAATCTGGTCGGAAGCAAAGGTACGACCAAAGGCGGCACCACCCAGACCCCCGGCAATACCCGCTGACAGGGTCATACTGAAGGCCAGTTCACCAAAGGTGGGGTCATAGTTCGGGTCAATACCCTCCCTAGCCATGGCGTAAACCACTTCTTCCCCAGCCCCCAGAGCCGCCCAACGGGCCGCAAGGCCAGTCCGGGACAGGGTAGCAGCAGCCTCTGCCGCAGCCTCAGCGGTCCTGCTAGCCGTTCCCGCAGCCTGCACACCGTATCGACCGTAGGTAGCGGCAGCGGCCCGTCCAGCCAGCGTAGTGCGCGTCCCAAGGCCAGCCAAAGCAATAGGCTCTGCCAGCATCCCACCAACCATCATGGCCCCAGCATCAGCCACCATGCCCGTAGCAAGGCCCAAAGCAGAAGGCTGTGCTTCAGGGGTGCCCCGCTTGATGAACTCTACACGATCAAGAAACTCGTTATAGGTACGGGCTGCAAGAGCATACTGCCACTCATCCTGCGGAATGGTATTCAGTTTTTCAATAATGCCTGTGCGGTTGTTCCCCATGCTGAACGATGTGGGAGAATTAGCGTCAATCTGATCGACATCCGTTTCTAGATTGAGTGGGTCATCCGATTCGCCACTAAGCAGATCGTAGCCGCCCTCTACTGCTTGAAAGGTTGCGGACCCAAGGAGAGACTGGGTCGCTCCCGACAAGAACCGCTCGGCCCACGACGAGGTAAGCAATCCCATATCGGGATCATGGAACGGAGCCTCGCTAAGGGCCTTGCGTTCTGCCGCAAGTTCCGCAGGAGTCTTGGCAAAGATAGGACTAGAGAAATAAAAGTCTGCCATGTTATCAGTTATTCCAAAGCCAATTCTTAAGCCAATTGCTCAGGGCTTGAGCAGTTTGGCCCCTGACTTGGTTAGGTGTAATTCGACCAAGAACCGCCTTATCCAAAGCCTTATCAAAGACCTTGCGCGTTTCTGGCATAGTCGGCACAGTAAGTTCTGAAGCCCTATAAAACTTATTGACTAGCGGCTGACCGTTTTCACGGATTCCGAACAAAGTTTCCCTTGCTCCCGGAAGGCTGACAACCACAAAGGTAGCATTGGGGTTGTTTGGAAAGTTGACATCCAAGAACGCTTCAAGGAAGGCTTCGTTCTTATCTCCTAGGGCGGTACGAGGAATCATGCTGCCGCGCACAAAGACATGGTCTTTCAACAACTGTTCCTTTGCAGCACGATAGGCATATTGGCTAGCCATACCGTTGTCTTGAATAGCGTTGGCCCAAGCGGTGCGGAACGCATAGTCCATATAAGGAACAGCGTCTGTCTCAAGTTGTCCAGTAGGAGAAGACGCTAAGGCAGCACTACGGATTTCTTCAAGAGCCCCAACAATGTTTTTAGTTGTGTCCTGATCGCCGCCAAACTGATCAACCCACTTCAAAGGGTTCTTGACATCAAAGGGGTCCTTGCCAGTTTCGCGGCCAAACAGACGCATGGATGAAACATCCTGAGCCACAGCCCGTAGATCTTCGCCCCTGCGTACACGGCCAGCGGCATACTCCAGCATCTTGACAACTTCCTTACCGTTTTCCCCAGTAGGAAGAATAGCATCGATGTTCTGGTTGTTATCCCTAGCGAACATGAACGCATTAATCATCAGTTCAGTTGCCGGAAGAGGACGATCAGTTTCAACAGCCTGTGGGTTCAATTCCTCATAGAAACTCTTGTAAGTATCGGAAAGATACCGTGGATCATCAAATTGAGCAGCCAAGGTCATACGCATTGCCGTAGCCTTGTAGCCCATCTGCTGTTTGAACTGAAGAATTTCTTGGTTATCTCCGGGAGCAGGACGATACTTGGCTTCCCATTCGTCAACCTTACGGCTGATCTTCACAAAGGCATCTTCGCGGACCCGCTTAAACTGATCCTGACTAGGCTGAAGACCTAGGGTATCCGTGGTAAAGTCCTTGACGGCCCGGTCATAGTCACCCCAAGAAGGGATACTGGTAGATCCCGGCTTGGCCGCTTCATCCAGTTCACGGTCGATGTTCGGGAACAGGCCATCCCCTTGACCCGTACCGACCCAAAGAGTGTTGGTAGCCTGAATTGTGGCATTAAGTTGACGGGTTTCTGCCGCAGCATCAAACTCACGATTGAAAAGTTCCGTTGCTCTGAAGAACTGCTCGGGTGGCAGATTAAGATCCTTGATCTTCTGCATAAGAGCATTACGGTCGGGGTTGGTTTGCGTTTCAGTTAGGACAGAGTAAATAGCGTCTGACTGGGACTGCTGAAACGCCTTTTCCTGTTGAGCCTTGGCGCGATTGTAGTCTGACTCGTAGCGAGAAAGTAGGCTATCTACTCCCCTAGCCCCGGTGTACTTTGAGGCTTCCTTGCGGACAATATCTGCTCCCTGCTCGTAAGTCAGATATCCGTCAAGAACTCGGGGAATTGTGTTCTCTTCCATGATTTGAGTAACACGGGCAAACTCAGCATCGGTCAAGCGGGAGATGTTTTCTTGAATCTTAGGATTAGCCCGACGCAGAAGATCCTTGACCTCACGAACATCGGCCAAACGACCAGTACCCGCCTTGACTCCATTCAACAGATCCAAAGCCTGCTGGGGGTTATCTCCGGTAGACGCAGCGTCAATCAGGTGTGCCGCCACAGCCACATTAACTTGATGGCTGGGAACACCACTTAGGGCGTAGTTATCAAACTGAGTCTGGAAATAAGCCAGCAAACCTTTATGAAAAGCCGGATCGGTGTTTCCAAAATCGTAGACAACCTGATCTACCAGAGCCCCCGCACCGCTAAGAATCTTATTCTGGTTATGCTCAACAACCCGCTGCTCATGCTTGGCCTGCATAGATCCAACAAAGGGGTTGAACGACTCGTAGAACGAGCGGCTCATGTACGACGCATCGCCAATAAACTGATTGACATTCTGCGTGTACTGGTAGGCAAAGGCATCAAAGCCCCGGGGATCATCAAGGAAGTTGGGATCCTCTTGGATCTTCTTTTCCAGCAGAGTTTCAAAGTTAGCCCGGGCCTTAGCAGCCTCCATGGTTCCACTAGCCTTCTGGGCACCAATAGCAAACCACGGGTTCTCCGTGGGCTTGATCTGACCTTCTGAAACCAGTTGCTGATAAGAGCGTCGGCTCTGGTTGACCAGATCCTGACCCTTCAGAATCTCTTCTTCGTTAGACTGCTGCTTCAGGGCTCCCGCAAGTCGTGCTGCGCTGACTGACAGATTGCTGAAGGCATCGGCAAACTGAAGGGCGTTCTGTACAGTCTGTTGATCGTACAGTTCAGCCGCAACAGCGTTCTGGTTAGGCGCGACAAAGGTGCTGACGGGTCGCGCCGTAATATCAAGTGATGGTCGTGCTTTAGCCATTAGAAATTACTCCGAAGGCCGGGAATAGGAACGCCCGGGGGAGGGGGAGGTGTCGTGTTCATGTTAGCCTGAGAACCAACTCCAGACGGGGTCTGGAACGAACTGAGGGCTCCGTAGGTGCTAATACCCGTGGTAATGCCATTAATCAGCGGGAGCCACGGGCTCGGGTTAGCAGCAGGCGGCAGCGGGGCCGGGTAGCCACCATTGATCGCGCTCTGCCCACGGGCATAGATGGCCTCGATCTCCACGCCCATCTGGGTCCGCATATTGTTGATGTTTCGGGCAGCAGCGGATTCAAACTCCATGACATCACGGTCAAACTGGGCATGGAGCAAATCGACGCTACGGCCCTCTACGCCTGCTGAGGCTGCGACTGTGCTGTAGGTAGCCTTGGCCTCTCGGGCGTTCCTAGAGATCCCCTCCAGTTCCTGACGAACCGCCAGTTGACGCTCGGCGTTCTGACGAACAATCTGATCGACCTGAGAGCCGACATCCTGAATCACAGCCTCAGCGTTCTGGACATACTGCTTATTGCCTGCAACGCCAAGACGGGACCTATAGGAATTCTGCTCCTTAGCCGCCTTGTTCTGGGCATCTGCCTGAGCAGCCGCCGATGCAGCACCAATTGCTACTGAAGCAATGATACCGCCAGTTGGATCACACATGACGCACCCTCACAAATTCTATAAATGGTAGGTTTAAATGCCCGTATTGGGGAATAATTCTTACAAACTTGAACCCAAGCCACTCCAGCCACCTGATGTGGGCGGTGTTGCGTTGGTCAATTAGGTTGTACAGAAGCGGATTCGTACCTTGTAGGTAGTCACACCACTTGCGGGACTTTCGGAGAAAATCCATACGATACTTGTACAGTTGATTGGTCCCCAGCATCCAAACAACCGACTTGATATCGTCACTTCGGTAGTAGCCGAACATAGCCAAGGGTAGATCGGTGCTTTGGGCTACTACGGTAAAGCACTCCGTAGAGTGGCTTAGAGCCGTCCTCAGAGCCTCTTGGGGGCCTTGGCCGCTACAGGCGAACACCTCATCGATGTCAGCCTGACGCATATCCTGAGCCACTACAGTAGCGTCAAAATCCCTTGACCACCTGACATCTACCAGCATATCCGACAGCATATCAGACGCTGTTGGACCTACTGGTAAATTCTGCTTCAACTTCTCCAGACAGAATCTTGCAGGGCAAGAATGAACTGCTAATGATCGAAATGGTGATGTTGTCGTTCTTGCTGAAGATGGGTACACGGAACTGCCCAGTCTTCAAGAACGCCTCACCGACAAGACTAGATCCCAGAATGTCCCCTGCAAACTCATATTCGTAGGGGGTTCCATCTGGGGTTTGTGTGGTGACCTTGAAGTAGCCAGTTTCGGCAAACTGAAGAATCATGTTATGCAGTTGGTAGCGTCCACCCAGTAGTGCAGGCATATTCTGCCCACGCTTGAGATACTGGGTCGAGAAGGTGTACTTCATTTCGTAGGGGGCCCCAAACCACAAATCTTCATCTGAATAATTGCCAGACAAGACAACGGTACCTACCGTATTGCCACCACCAGTATTTGCTCCCTCAACAAGAACAGCGGGAGTGCCTGAGACAATAGGAATAGAGTTTCCTTCGTCGTTCGCAACCTTGCTGATCCCAGCAGCGTAATCCATTGGATACGGGAGAGTGAAGGTTGTTTGGTTCGTTCCACCACCCACATAGGTCCCGCCAGTCAGTCTGGTACGGAAGTCCAAGTGCGTCATCCAGTCATTGATGGGGCTGTCGTTAAGGCCAGAACCCATGCGGACCTTGACTAGGACTGGGATGAAAGAGTTAGCCAGAGGAGGAATCAGCCCTGTCTTACGACGCACCGACAGAGCCACATACATATCCGACTCAACAAACCCTACCCAAATAGGTTCAGCAGAAGCCGATCCATGGGCATCTTTATCTACAAAGATCTTGGATGAGTCAGAGAAGTCGCACTCAACCCACGCTGACTGCGCTCGTTCATTGTTGATCGCAAGGTATCGATAAATGTACAACTTGCGGTTGGCAATCACGGCAACGATGTTGTCGTGCGTTGAAGCCGCCAAGGATCCCGGCGAGCCTGTGATGTACCGGGAGACATTGGTAGTCAGGTCGTTGGCGAGATATGACCCATCAAGCGCAGGCTGAGGTACCAGTTCGCGCATACCCACATACCCACCGTTGTTGTAGGTAAAGAAGATTGAGTTAGCCGATGGAACTGGACGGCATAGGTTCGACTGGTTTTCGTAGTCCGCGGCGGGCGTAATGGATACGCTCTTGGGCGTAAAGGTTTCTCCAGTACGCAGCACAGACTGGTTAGTGGGAGTCCACAGGATCAGATCCCGATTGAATGGGATGGCTGAATGGATGACACCAGACTTGGACGAGGACGAGGCAATATCGATTGAGTCGGTATCCAGAAGATCTAGGACAGTAGTCCTGAAGAAATTAAAGAACTGACCCGTTTCTGAGAAGATAATGTTCTCCCCAGAAATAGCCCCTAGGCGACCTTGAAAGTACACAAGGCCATTAATCTTTGGCCCTGTCGAGTAATAGGTGCTGCCCACAAAAGAAGGGGTTGGATTGGTGTCCTCATCCCCAACCAAGCGATCTGACCACAAATAACTGGTAGCGTTTGGAACTCCAGTAGCAGCGGTCCCATCAGCAGTTTTAACAACAAAACCACCAGTATCCGTCCTGATGACCAGAATAGGCATGGTGGTTGCACTTAGTTTGTACTTGAGTCCCGGAGCCACGGTTTCCACCCAAATTCCCCGTGAGAAGTCCCCGTCTTCTGCTTCAAACTTGACCCAGTAATCATCATAGGATGATTCGGGAACACCAGCCACCTTGACCATGTAACCGTGGGGTGCCGTTGGGGGGAGATCCTCAAAGCGTTCTACCGTATCCCGGATAATCACAAGACCGTCCCCTGCAAAGTCATCCCCAACAGCGATATCAAAGTCTAGTGGAGAAGAGGTTCGGGCTTTGATCCAGATAACACCATCACGAACACGGGTGTTATTGAAGCGGTTTGTCTCATAGGGAGCAGTATCGGCACCACTTGCCGGGTCGGTAAAGTTGCCATCGAGACCATCCCTAGGCCCGATGTAACCAGAACTACGACCATTCGCTAAACCCTCAGCAACATGGTTAGTACCGATCTCGCCACTACTATCGGCTTTGATACGAACCTGTGCGCCACTAACGCCGTTGCCTGTGGGGATATTAAGTAGCACACCGGTATCCGTTCCAGTATCCCCGGGACCCTGAACGGACAAAGGCTGCTCAAGACCTACAAAGTCGGTAACCAAGCGCACATCGCTTACTCTGTTGTTGGATCCGGCATAAGTGATATAGGCTTGAGGATATACATCAGCCTTCACACCTTTGTTCGCATAAGTGAGTTGTACAGGACCAAGAACCGCTCCAGCGGTAGTTCCGCTACCTGTTCCATCAACCACAACCGCAACAGATCGCGTATTGTGCTTATAGGTATACACCCGGTTATCGCTGCTAGTTAGGGTGATGCTATGCTCTCGCCCATAGTTAGCCTGCTTAATCCAAACCAAAGCGTTCTGATCATAGACGCTAGGGTTTTGCGCGACGGTGTCGTTGGTGTACAGGGGTTGGGTCTTAGCGTTGGCCACGAAGGTGACATCGCCAATTGTGACCGCTGATCGTTGGGCGGGAGAATCAACGCCACCAAACAAACTTCCGGCACTAGTAAATAGACTCTTTGGAGTATTGTTGATCAGATCGTGAATACCGTAACGGCCATTCTTATCGATATACAGTAGATACTTTTCCTGCTCGTCACGCTCAATCAGATGGAAGAACAGGGAGTTGGTCGGATCGTCAAACCAAAACTTTGTGGCTTGATTATTGGTTGGGCTAGTGCCCGGAATGCCTCGATACAACTGAGATACATATTCAGCCGGGGGACGCTTAATCAGGCCCTCCACAGGCGAGGGGATGGCATTAACAACCTCTTCCGCTTCGTTGTTCTTGCGGATAGCCGCAGGCTGTTGGCTCACACCACCAATGAAGTTCGGGATAGAAGTGTTAATCAGAGGCATCAGTTAACCCAGTAAGAACCGCGACGAATGAAGGTACGAGCCACATCGTAAGACTGGAAGATGCTGTAGTCACCCGTGTCTGACTCAAACTCCTGCAACTTAGCAAGGGCTTGGACTTCGTCCATCTGGGTGAATCCGTGGATCTTCTCTGAACCTACGACACGGTCCTGAAAGATTCTAGCAGCCCGAATGAAGATATACCGACGGGCTTCTTCTGGCAGTTGATCAAAGTCAATCAGGATCACATACATGACCTTGACGGATGCCCCAAAGACATAGGTGTTGTCCTTGAGGTTGTACAGGAGATTAGCGTTGACCGTGGTGTTATACCGCACAGTCACATCGTATTCGGTGTTGGCCGCATCCATATCAACCCGCGTAATGGAGTCAGCGACATAGATGTAACCAGTACTGGTTTCAGGAGTCCATTCGACATCCCGTTCAGTATTGAAGTGCCACCCGTAAGACAGAACTTCCCGAGTGACTTCGTCAAGGATGTTGTTGGCGATTTGAGCATCAGCCCGAGGAGCCGTCGTAGAAGAAACCGGAGTTTCTCCGATGACACTCAACATGGTGTTGATGGCTTGCAGCCTAGTAGTCTTGGTAAGTGGCATATTTGTTCCTCAAACAAAAGAGGGGATGGAACCCAACTAAGGGAACCATCCCCCCTTTCAACTCACAAACTAATCAAGCCCCCGCAGGAAGGGCCTCACTCGTCAGTTCGACGCAGCATTCATTACGGAGAACCGAGTGGCCCATCGCGTACTTAGCAAGCATCAGGGTGCCCATGCGCTCCATGACATACTCGCTTTCGACGCTCAGGTCCATCAACTTCACCGTAGCAAGGCCTTCACGCTGGAAGACAAGGCCCCGGGTGCCGCTAAAGTCTGCACCCGAGTAGCCCGTGCCAACGGAACCGCCCGGATCATTCTTAATAGCAGAACTACCAAACAGCGGGTCGATGTTTGCGCCCGTTTCATTAGCAGTCGGAAGGTGGTTACTCTTCAGAATGCGGATACCAGCAACCGACATGATCATACCACTAGCAATACTGCCGTTCCCATCGTTACCATAATCGCGGTTGATGGCATCGCTAGTCCCGTTAACAATACGGTAGTACATCAGCGGAGGCAGGATGCAGTAGCGATCATTCGACGGAACATTCTTTTCATCCATGGTTTGAGCAGCGATGAAAAGCGAAGTAATGAGGTCAGCCCCATCCGTACCAGTACCAATAGCAGTACCCCTGTACGGCGAAACCGCACTAGTATCGTCAAAACGATCTCGGAGCGAGCGCGCACCAAGAATAGCCGTGCGGAGCAGGGCCCGGTCAGCCGCATACGCAAGCGCACGACCGATTTCCGTCGAATACACCGAACGGACATCGTAGTGGTTCTTCATTTCATCGATGTCAGCAACGAACACCGACGAAACCAGCACATCATCAATGAAGACAACCTTTTCGTTGTGCTTGAACTTGTTGAGGTACTTGGAAGTAGCGGTCGTAGTGGGACCAACAAGCGTACCACCAGTACCAGCCACCGTAGCCGTAGCCGAGGGAGTCGAGAGCAGGCTCTCACCCGGGGTGTGGTAACCAGCACCAGCAACGCCCGTGACCGGGAACTGGGCCGACTTACCGCTGGAAATGGTGCGAACGCGGTGCAGAGGCATCATCACATTGTTTTCTTCAAACGAAGTGACGATTTCACCGCTGAACACCTTGAGGAACAGGGCATCGACATCGCCCGTGGGCACACCGTTGGTGGTGGCCTGACCAAACCGCGAGGGCTGGCTATTGAAAATTGCCATGATTAAAAATCCTAATTACGAGACACGATAGATGGTTGTAGTGCCTTGAGCCAAGGTTGTCCCTCGCAAGGGGCTAAAGCCGTCAGCATTTCTCTGGCCCATCCAAAGCCAAAGAATGAAATGAGGCCACCGGAATAAACCGTATGGCCTCTAGGGATCTACCCTGTGAGAAGGGATGTGTATTAAGGGTAGTCCGCCGGGATTTCCCCGGTGTCTTCAGGAACATCAGCAGCCCACCAACCAGCGGGAATCTCCACGCGGTTCTGAGACATAACCTTAGTTCCGTCTTTCTGAACAACGAACACCTTCGCCTTAACGGGTTCCGCCAGTTGAACTGGGGTTCCCGGGGGGACGAGGATCACGGTGCTGCTGCACCCGCTTACGGAAGCGATCACGGATACCACCAGCAGTTGGATCAGCGGTTTCACCATGTGTTTCCTTAGAAGCGAGTCCTTCTAGCCACTTCAGAACAGCAGTCACCAATTGAAAGATCCAGTTCAAGCCTTGTCCGCATCCTTAGCAAGGATCAGACCAAGACCAGCGGTGATCGCCGCCACAACCGAAGCCACATCAAAGACGGTGGCCGGGTCGTTATCAAGCAGGGCAACAGCCGCGCTAGAGACAGCAGTCAAGATCGTGGCAATACCAAGAACGGTAGTCTTAGGACTCTTCTTCATTATCGAACTCCAAGAGCATTGCTCAGGGCGACCCGCTGTTCCACATCCTTACGGTACGCGGGGTCCTTGGCATACCGTGGATCCTTCATGGCCTGAACAATCTCAGCAACGCTACGGAAGGCCCCACCAGAGGGTCCGTTGGTGTCACCCTGAATCAGGCGACCAGTCTGCTGAGTACCATTGGTCTGAGCGTACCGGGCCTGAAGACCCTGAACAGCCATCTTGATGGTGTTCATATCGCCGCCGTCCATGATCTTATTGAAAGCGTCGATCTCGTCTTCCGGCAGGGCTTCAGCAGCCCATTCAGTCATAGCGGCATACTGGCCTTCACCTCCGACAAGGTTCATCACAGAGCCAAACTGAGACTCCATGACGGCCTTCTGACCCTCGACATAAGCCCGAACAATCTGCTCGGGGATGCCCATATTGGTCGTGATGGACTGAATAGATTCTTCGCTCAAGTCTCCGTTCTGGTAGAACTCGGTCGAATACTGCTCCAGATTGTCGAAGCCCACAGGCTTAGTGCCAGAAGACTTGCGCTCAAGTTCTGAGTAAGCCTTGGCAAGATCCTCGGGGCTCTGGAACTTTTCGGGAAGCCAACCGGGTCGCTCTGCGGCGGGAGTTTCCGGCTGCTTAGGCGCAGTCCCGTTTGCTTCTGCGATAGCCTGTGCCAGCGCGTCGGTTTCATTGTTGCTCTCTGCGGTATCCCGCACAATCGTTACTTGCTGATGGTTACTCATTGCTCAAGGGCTCTCTGCTCGGCAACTCGACTCGCACTCTGGACCATCGAAGGCGTATTTTGCATGAGCATCTGCTGCTGCATTGCGGCTTGCTGCTCCTGCATAATCTGCTCCTCCGACTTGACCAGACCCGTCGTATCGATGCCAAGCGAAGCGGCACGACGGTTCATGTACTCTCGGAGGTCAATATACTGTGAAAGTCCCTGTGGGCCCAAAATTTGTCCAATTCCCTGAAGATAAATATCAAGTCTGTTCAGGTCATTGCCGCGACCCAGAGCATCGATCCCGGTCACAATCGCCGGAGTCACGAACTTCTTGTCGATCTTAGGCATCTTCTTAGCCTTGATCATTCGGTCCATAATGCGATTGACCAGCGGCAACTGGAACTCCTGCGAGAGCAGGCTGTAGATGCCCCCAAGTTGCCGTTCGATGCTCTGAGTCACCAGACGGATCTCTTCGGCTGTAACGCGCTCTGCGTTGCGGATTGAAGCCTCAGTCAGCATGAAGGCATAACTCAGGCGTTCATTGATCTGGCCCATGGTCTGCAAGGCGACACTAAGATCAGCAGCCTTGGCAACCTGAAGGACCGACACATCCGCCGCATTGCCCTCAATAATGGACCCGTTGGGGCTCTGGGCAATCTTCTTGGGACGGGTGGTGCCAACTGGGTTCACAAGGAACAGCACCTTGGCTGACGCTGCTGCGGCCTCCACGATGCTCTTGCTCAGGCTTTCCAGAGAGACAAGGTCACCATAGTACTGCTCGACATACGAACGGCCATAATCCTCACCATCGACCCGATTCATACGCAGGGCGAGGAAGGGGTTCCGTTCAGCCGGGTAGGTCACCGTGGAGTCAGGCAGGATGGTCCCACCGATTTCCTGATAGACCTCGACCTTGCCATCCGGCAGCACATGGCAACAGGTGTAGATGTCCACGGTGTCTTCGTGGCTACACATACAGGTCTTGGCAATGGCGGCTGCTTCAGGGGGCAGCACAGCGGGAGACACAGTCTCCTTGATCACGATCTTGCGGGTGTTACCCATGGGATCACGCTTGATCACATAGCGGTCCAGACGGATTACCCGCATTGGACCTTCGTCAGGGAAATACAGCAGAACATTGCCGCAAACAATCAGTTGCTTCAGGGCTTCAAACAGCGAAACCCGGATGTTCTGAACTTCGATTTCCTTGGCAATCATCCGCTCCATATCGGCCAGAGACTTTTCAGCCTCACCCTTGGCCCGGGGGCTCATGCCCTCAAGGGTCTTAGCGGCCTGCGGATCGATCACAAAGCGGAAGAACGGAGCATTAGGGGGAAGCAGGGACAGAAGCAGAGCAGAGGCGAGGTTATTAACGCCACGCGCACCGATGCTCTGGTACGGAGTAACAAACTTCTGCGACCGCTGATCCCCCTCGTCGGGCATCAGGTGAGGCAAGGTGAGCCGCGAACAATCTCTGGCCCGTTCAAGGTACGAATACCGCTGACCCTCCAGATGGAGGTACAAAGCCTTGCCTGTTTCTGGCATATTAGGTTCCCGGCATATTAGCCGTAGTGCTGCCCATCTGGATCGTCAGGCCACGCTTACCACGACGGCGATACAGGGGATTACCCTCAGTCGGGGTCTTGGGACGGGCCTGCTTGATGGTGTCTGCCTGAATCACGGGAGTCGGGGCTTCCGGCAGTTTGATCTCCGGCGGTGGCGGGGGAGCAGGAACGTTAGTACGCGACATGAAGCACATAGTTGTCCTTGTCAATCAAGGTTGAATTCTCGGGCTTCTTGCTCTTTATAGAGTCTATGAAGGTGCCGAACGACGGCCCTTGAACCCGAACGAAAGAAGATTGTCTGAATGTCATCCCCAAGTGCTGCACAGGATTCTGGAAAAGCCTCGTCCAGATAATTCAGCAGTTCTTGGGTGATACGCGGAGGTTGGCTAAAAGCCTCCTTAGAACTGTTGTTATTCATTGTCCTTGGATGACTGGATGTAGGCGTACAGGATGACGGTGTAGTTAATGATGTCGAGGACGGTATCCCGCAGGGCCTCGTCCTTGACCTTGAACTCACCCGTGGTAATGAAGGTACTCAGGCGGGACATCTTGTCCGTCAGTCGGACCATGATGCCTGCCTCAGTCTGGCAGATCCCCATGGCCTCACACCGGGTGAAGTTGAGGAACGGGTGGGTGTCATCCTTGCCACCGCTGTAATCGTGATTCTTTCGCTCACTAAGAGAACGAGCCTCTTCAGTAAGTTCCTTGTGCATAGCCAACAGACGCGAACGGTTCATGGTTTCCATAGGTGAATCTCCTGTGCGACCCATCGATACTCGCCATGGCGCAGGATACGGGCACACCGGGCCTGCGTCAGGGCATACTCTTCATTGAAGCCTGCATTAGTATAAGCCTCCAAGACTTCCTCCCAAGTACCCTTCTTCAGGATCTTGTTGGCAGTCACCGGGCCCACCCCCTCCAGACCCGGGTACCCATCGGTCTTATCCCCGGTCAGAATCTGAGTAAGCCAGAAGCGGTCAGCCTGCTCCTTGGAGATTGGTCGCGGTTCCTCGTCCTTGTCAGGATTGAACAGCCACCCGGGAATACCCTCAAGGTCCTTGTCAGCCGACACAATGCAGCCCTGAAGTTCAGGCGATGTAGCCAACAGTCCAAGGATATCGTCGCCCTCCAGTTTGGGCTCGACCATCACATCGTACTTTTCGGCCAGCATCTCCTTGACCGCCTTGTAGCCACAGGGCTTTCGGACAGCCTTACGATGGGCCTTGTACTGCGGGAAGATCTCCTTGCGGAAGTTGTCCGGGCCCGTGAAGGCAACGATGCAACCGCTTGAATTGGTCTTCTTCTTCCACGACTCCAAGGTTTCCTCGCAGATGGCTAGGGCTTCCTTGATGTTGCTGAAGACCACATCGGTATCGTCATCGAACCGGGCGACATATTCCGTAGCAGAGCAGACGGAGTAGATCAGGATGTCGCCATCCACGAACATATGTTGGAACCGTTTCATTCTGATGGGTCCACACTTTCTGCTGCCTGACGGATGAACTCAATCAGACCAAGGGTGCCGTGCATCGTGCCCTTGGCAATCACGGTATATGAGTCCTCATCCTTGGTCTTGGACTGGTAGCCAACAAAGATCATCTCATCATGGCGATTCTTCAGTTCCTTCAGGATTTCGCCAGTAGACATGAATTCAATCGGAGTAGACATTCTTGAGCCTCTTAAGAGTTTTGATGTAGTAAGAACGGATGTTACGGTCTTTGGCTTGGTGGGCTGAGAACAGAGCAACAATCTGTGGGTACTTGATCACGGAATACCGGGCTACCTGTCGTAGATACTTCAGGGCCTTTTCACCGTAGAGAGTCCAGACAAACACCTCGTCATCTTTCTCTCGGATGTTTCCACCCCACTTGGAGCGCATCAGGGCGAGAACCCCGAAGTGCTTATTAGTGACCTCGACACATGGGCAGTTGTTCCACCGAACGCATCCCTCGCCGTCAAGCAAGCCTGCGGCAAAGGCGTTCAATGTGTTTCGGCCCAGTTGTCCCCCACGCGGTACTCGCCATCCAGTCTGCATCGGAACTTGAAGTCCTCTCCGGCCTGTGTAATGGCCTGTACGACAATCTTACCGACCATCTCGGCACAGTCAGGATGAGAACTGAATTGATATTCATCATGGATGGAGGCCACCTGATGGACATCAAGCCTGTTGTAGGCAAACTCGCTGTGGGCGATGACGCAGGCTCTCTTCATCACCACAGCACCAGCCGACTGGAGCAGGGTGTTCAGGGCTGCGTGTTCCGACCGGGGCATCAGGGGACGGCCATCCAAGCCACGCAGATAGCACTTGGAGGCTAGCGAGGAAGCCACATAGTCCCTGAGTAGGCCATAGGCCGGAACCCGTGCAATGAAGTTGTCCCGGGCTTTGCGGCCACGCTTCTTGTCGCCCCCTAGGACGAACCCCAGTTTCTCATCTCCGGCACCATAGATCAGGGCGTAGATCGCACCCTTGGCTTGGTTACGGATCTTCTTGTGTTCCGGGTTAGAAGCGTCGAAGGTATCGGTGGTCAGGCCGAAAGCCTTGGAGTTGGCCCAATGGATGTCGCCCTCAAGGATCTGCTTGGCATAGACACCCTTGTCGAACTTGCCAAGGAAATGAGCAAGGCACCGCAGTTCCAGACCAGAGGCATCAGCCCCGACCATCTTGCGCCCCGCCCCTGCATAGAACAGGCTACGGTATGCAGGCTCGGCGGGAACTTGAGCCATGTTGGGACGGCTGTGGGTGCATCGCCCGGTGATTGCTCCATTGGTGTTCACACGGCCATGGATCCGGCCATCAGAACCAACGACCTTCATCCAAGCCTCATCACCATCAGCCAACTGACCAAGCCGCTTGACGGTGTTCAGGTACTCAGCAAGAACAGCAGCCTCGGGGTAGTCCAACGACGCTAGGACAGATTCGTCTACCCGGGGGCGACCATCAGGAGTGAACTCCTTGGGCTCCCACTTGTACCGCTCCTTGAGCCGTTCAGCGATCTGTACCCGGCTACCCGGGTTGAAGATCTCGGTCTTGGACTTCAGGGGCTTCCCAGTCTTCTCGCTGACCCGGGGGATCACCTTGGGCGGGAAGACCTGTTGCATCTTGGCTTCCAGTTCCAACAGGCGACCACGGAGGGTCGAGTGCAATGTTTGAGCAGCCTCGACATTGAACGGGAATCCGTAACGCTCCTGCTGCTTGATGACGATGGCAAAGTCACGCTCAAGAGCCCGGGCATCCTCAGCCCCAACCCAAGCCTTGTTGTTCATCAAGTGCTTGTACAGCGTGTTGGTGACACGGACATCCTGCTTGCAGTATTCAATAAGGTCATCCGTGACCCTATCGAATGCCGGGGCTTCAGCCTTGGAGATGCCCAAGCGGTATCCCCAAGCCTTGAGGCTGTGGGATCCCACCAGTTCCTTGGGCATCTCCGGAAGGCCAAAGTCCTTCTCCCGTTGATCGGGATGAAATAGCCGTGCAAGCACAAGTGTATCACAGATACTGGCCTGTGCAGGCTTGAACTCTGGATACAGCCGCTGAATGGCCGGGATGTCAAAGCCCAAGATGTTGTGGCCGACGATGGTGTCAGCCTGCATCAGGACCTTGATGGCATCCTTGGGGTTCAGAGACTGAGGCTCTTGATCGTCCACCTGAACCACGAAGCACAGGATTGTCTTCATGTCGCTCAGGTTGAGCCAGTCGTGGATGTCGTTGGTTTCGATATCGAATGTGACCCGCATTGTGTTCTCCTTTCAAATCAGATCGTGTTTTTGTAGACCGCGTTGGGCAAAGTATGCCCTGAGTTTTCGTATGGCTGTTTCGTGAGTCCGGTGCGCTGTGTCCATGGTAATGGGATCGTCCGGGTTCTTCAAGTTGTACTGCTCTGCAATCCAAGCCCAAGTTGGCTCTCCAATTACTTGAGGAGTATCTCGGTTTGTGTATACAGGCTTGTACCCCTGCTTGCGGACGAACGAGATCAGTTGGGGGCTAACATCGAACATCCGTGCAATCTGAACGCCCGGGACACCTTCCCGTGACAACTTGATGACCTCAGCCACCTGAGTTTCTGTGAGCCGTCGTGGATTAGCCACAGTCATCCTCCAGTCGCTCAATGCGCTTATTGAGATCTGAAACTTGCTTGAGCAAACTTCGGATCAGTTCAGCAGCCTTGATCTTGATCGGGTCGTACCACAGATAATCCCGAATCAAGACTCCGTGTTCTAAGTCCTTGAGGATGATTTCAATTTCTTCGTCGCTCATTGCGATCCTTCGATTCGTCAATAAAGTCCATGAACAGACTGACGATTGTTACCACGGCGAAACATAAGCCACCAAGCCAGCCAAGAACAAATACACAGGTCAAGAAATGCTCTACCAGATTCATGGGTTCTCCTTGAGGGGGGTCAAGAGTGGTTTTGGGTTGGGGAGAGGGTCAGAGCGCACAAAGTCTCCATACCCCCTCCCCACCCAGAACCACCCTTGCTGGATAAGTCATGTGTTTTC
>Ga0181343_1000096_pt1 | contig 39813 bp, 27 predicted proteins | sample Su13VDMLBSD_FD_130110 | JGI IMG/M metagenome (GOLD analysis project Ga0181343, IMG submission 130110) | Freshwater viral communities from Lake Michigan, USA - Su13.VD.MLB.S.D | ecosystem: Environmental > Aquatic > Freshwater > Lake | place: USA: Michigan | collected 2013-07-15
TCCAAACACACTACTAGCAGCCATACGACCCGCTCTAGTTCTAGCCTTCTCAGCCTGTGCGCCTAGAGTTTCTACTCGCTTTAAGTCTTCGTCAGAACCTTTCCCACTGGCAATCCTTTTCTCGATTGCGTTTCTTTGTCTAATCCGTCTTTGCATTCCTTCTTGAATGTCTAGACCCATAGCTTCCGCTATTAACATACCTATTTTCATATACTCATTCATTTCATCAACTCCTTTTATGTTTCCTTTATTTTTAGAGGCGTAGAAAACTTGTTTGCCTTTTTTTGATCCATATTGAGATTTCATGGATGCCATTATCTTGTTTCCTTTAGATGTTAATGGCATAATTACTTCATTCTGCTGCCAGATCGATATGCAGCATTGTTAGCATCAGCCTCTGCTTTGTCTTTTGCTTTTGTTTTTTCTTTTTTCTTAACACCACGTTCTTGACCACCCGTTGAATGTGCTCCGGGAACTTCAGAAGTTTCTCCTGTTCGTGGGTTTACTGTTGTCTGTGGGCGACCACCTTCCCCTGTTCCGGGCTTACCTCTTGAACCGGGAACTTGATATTCTCCTTTTTGAGTCATTCCCCTAGGTTGAGTTCTTTTAACCTCACCAACCTTGTGAACTGCTCGCTTCTCACTAATGAGTCCTAAAGCTTCTGCTAGAACAGCACCCATCGAATAGTAAGTATTGTAAACGCTTTCACCAATTAGCTCAAGGTAAATGTCTTCGTAGTTTACTGATTCTGAATAAGCTTCATCATCATAACCCTTACCAGTGACCTTACGTTGCTCTACTCCACCCTTACCTGTTCCGGGTTCACCAGACTTGCCAGAGATGTTTAGGGTGCGACCATCATACGAATCCTTGCCCCGCTTGCTGCCAGTTGGCTTACCAGCACGAACTCGTCTGGCTTCTTTTGCAGCACGCTTTTCAACTTGGTTCTTTGCTTTGTTAGCAGCAGAACGCTTTTCAGTTAGTAACTCATAGAAGTATCTATTTCTATCCATTTTTTAATCCTTAGAATAATGTAAAGACAGGAGGCTCTTCAATCTCTATAAGAAGCTCTTCCTTAAGTTTCTCCCGTTCTTGTTGGCTAGCCGCTAATAGGTCTTTGCCGTTCAAGATAGCCCCACCTCCGGGAGAAGGAAGAGAGCCATATTTTCCTCTTATTTCGCCAAGGATTCCCTTAGCAACAGCAAGAGCGTATCGTTGAATCCAGTTCTTGTAATAAGGGTGCATGGTAGCAGAGTCTAATCCTCTAAAGACTAGAACAACTGTTTCACCGTTTACTACTGGTGCTGGATATAGTTGAATAACATTACCATTTATTATATCCCAAGTACCTTCCTGACTCAATACTTTTCTAATCATCTCTAGATTCATCTGCATCAGATAAAAGTCTGAGACATTAAAGTTGGTCATTAAGAAGTTGTCTTGGAAGTATTTGATAAAGAAATCAAACTCAAGAGAGCCAGCCATGTTCTGAAGGCTGAGTAAAGATTTCTTGTAAGCACAATATGTTAGATTATTAGCTATGTGAGTAGGCAACATATACATATTCACATTAGCTATAGTCTCAAACGTAGCCATCTGAGTTGTCCAGAATGGGGCGTGATAATCTAGGTTTGTTATAGCTTCATCTATTGCAGTTTTAATTTGAAAGTCTGTTAATTCTACTCTTACAACAGGATAACCTAGACGAGCTAGTATAAAATCTTTGATAGTCTTTTCAAAGTTATTAAGCTCTATTCCATCTTCAAATGTGCTATTGTTAAGCTTAGATCCATCTATAGCAGTTGAATAAATATCAGTATCCCCTAAGTTCCTACCAGCGTAGGTTCCAAAGGTATCCCCATAGTATAGTAATTTAGGATCTACTTTAACTACCATATTATTCCTTTGCTTTCTTTTTCTTTATGGGTTCTTCTACTGATTCTTCTATAAGTTTTTCTTGAACTTCTTCTTGAATAAGTTCTAAGTAGCGAGACTCTATAAGCGTATTAGATTCAAATAATTCATAAGGTTGTATTTCTACAATCTCATCTCCTAGTTGAAGAAGGATATTCCATCTACATTTACTTTTATATTTGAACATAACCCTTATATTTATATAGGAAGTGTAGGAGGCCAGAGGTCAAGAATTCCTCTGGCCTCCATAATTTCAGCTAGTTATTTAGACTAGTAGGTTGTTGCTCCACCAAGAACCGTAGTATTTCTAGCGAATGGGGTGAAGAGGTAGTTAGCCGTAGGACCAACGATTCTAATTACACGGTAGAATCTGTTGTTTGGCTGAATCATAACCTTACCATAACGGGTTAGGATACCCTTTCTTGGTTGGAACGATTCAGGGTCCGTGATGGTTGGTAGTTGTTGTAGTGGGATGTATGGAGCGTAGATGAATCCCGAATCCATAGCATTCGCACCCTTGTAACCAACTAGAATTTCGTCAGTTGGGAACATGGGGTCAACATAGAGATCATAACGACCCATGAACTTGCCCTTGAACTCGATGCTGTTGGCACCAATGTTCGTGGGACCATCACCACGCTCGATACCTCCTTCTAGCTTGGAAGCACTCTCTAGGAGTGAGCAAACTAGTGGCGAGGTTAGTAGCCAGTTACCGGGACCGCGCATGGTGGTACGGTAAATGTCTTGTGAAGCGAGGTTGATGATTGCAAGTAGATTTGCATAAACTTCGCCAACGTGACGAGGTGATAGTGCTAAGGTGGTTTGGCTAAAGTCGATTACAAAGATGTTTGAACCGCTTGTAGCTGTGCTTTGGCTGAACTCTGTTCCACCCCCGTTAAAATCATAGGTGAATTGAGCAGGAACGAAGTCCTGAACATTATGAGCATCTTTAACTCCGGGGAAGCTACCTAGTCTGACATAATCATTGTCCATTAGGTTCTGATTGACTCCACCGAAAGTCTTGCCCTTGAATCCATAAGCGATCATACGAAGATCTTCGATGAGTTCGCGGTCGATTTCGAGTTGGAGTTCCTTCGATAGGAGTTCAGTTAGTTCACGCTCTAGATCGAGATTGTGGTATGCCTTGAGATCTTGTGAGGCTTCGAGGGTCCACAATGCACGCATCTTACGAGTGTTAGCTACGACTGCCTCCTGCTCGATGTGGAAGGTCATCTCGGGGATGCCAGTTCCAGTTAGACGCTCACCTGCCGATACCGAGTATCCATAGATTGAGCTTGTGTTAGGCCAAGCAGCAATTTGACCACCCATTGTTCCCGAAGGAGCACCAGCACCACGAAGTTCACTTGAGCCGCTTAGTGTATTTAGTACGTTAGAAACGTCAAATGCAGTCATGGCATCATCACCATCTAGACCTGCTCCAGTCGCAGTAGCGCGTGTGCCGTCAGCAGAGCGGAATAGACCTTGCTGTGCTGCTGTACCCTTACCTCCGTCCGAGCCAATTTGAGTTGCTGCTCTACCACGGTAGGTTAGATTTAGCTTGCTATAAACAGTTTGAATATCGTTAGCAGTAGCTCCACCATTACGAGCGCGAGTGTTGCCGATGTAGAATACCTGTGAGACAGGACCCTGCATTGGCTGAACACCAACGATCTTGTTGGCGATTAGGTCTGGGTAGACTCTACGAACTAGTGGGAAAGCGAACTTCTGGAAGACGCCAAGCTGGCCTACCGTTGTGGTGGCTGGACCAACGTGATCTTCATTTAGACGCTCTTGAACAATCGATCTAGCTTGGTTCTCAAGAAGTTGAGCCGTTACGCGACGAGTATAATCGTTGCCAATGCCCTCAAGGACAGGCTCCCACTTCTGGACCAACGAATCATCAGTACGATGCATTATATCCATAATTTAAATCCCTTAGTTTTTTGGGGAGAAGGGCATGAACTTCATGACCTCATCAGTTAAAAACGCATTTCTAGTATGCGCTCTTTCTTCAGTAATAACTTTATCCGCTTTCGTTACTACCACTGCCTGTTCAGAGGATTTGAAAGCCTCATCACGGGCAGCTTGCAGATTCTCAACTTCTTCGAGAAGCTGTTCTTTTTGACCCTTTAGTTTCTCAACTGTTCCCTCCGTTAGGGATACCTTATCTTTGAGAACTTTAATGGTGCCTTGAAGTTTTTCATTTTCAACTACGAGCTTGTTAACTTGCTCAGTTAAAACGTCAAACTCTTCCTGAAGTTCACCGTGTTGTTCAGTTATTTCAGAAAGAGCATTGCCTTCATCACCTTCATTTAATTCTAGAGCCATTAAAGTTCTTACCGATTCAAAAAGACGAGCATTACGGAATACTTCGTTTTCTTCACTTAACTCGGTAAGAGCTTGTTCTTTAAGCTGATCAATCTTGGTTCTTAGGTAGGCATTAACTTTAGCCTCTAAGAGTCCAATCTTCTCTTCGACTTGCTCATTAATTGTGGTATCCACTAATTGGAAAATAGCTTCAACTGTGGATTGGTCAAGTCCTTCAGGAAGAATATCAGCAATATTCTTTATTTTACTCATGAGAAATCTCCTAGGTTAAATATATCTATCTTATCTTTTTTAAAAATATAATTTTTTTTAAAAAATGTATGTGTTGTTATTTGCCAGATACCTTCTTAACATTAGCTGCAAGTCTTGCCTGACGTTCTTTTCTGGCTTTATCTCTTGCAGTCTTGGAAGGATGCGCCTTGGTTTCTCCTGTCTTAGGATCAACGCTATGAGTTATGTGTATCTGCCGTCTTGCTGGACCCTGAAATTTACCACCACGCTGTTTTCCATGAAACTTCTTTCCAAACTTAGGACGGTTACTGAAGCCAGTTGTGCGACGATCTGTAGTCCATTGATTCTCTGGAGACTCTTTAGGGTCGCTATGTCCGGGCCAATCTCCACCCTCTTTACGTTGCTTTACTCTTTCATCTGGATCTGAGGAGTAAGGTCTTTCAGAAGATTTTTCTAATAGGGATTTACCTATTCTTATAAAGCTTTCTTTCATTTTTAATTTAACTGGAACTGGGAGTTTACCTTTAGATCCGTGAGGTCTTACTGAGGTTATTTTTCCTTCTTTATTTTTAAGTACCTGACCCTCCCCTGTCTTGGTAAATTCAGTTGTACCAAATTTGCCAAGATCCTGTTTTACTCCACCTCCATGCTTTCTTTCATATCTTTCAGCAGCGGCAGGTGTAGTATATCTTTCTCCTGTTTTTGGATCTTTGTATTCAAGTAATCCCATAGCTTCTGCTATTATAAGTCCAATTTGTTTATAGTTCATATGATCCTTCAGTCCTGCTCCAAATTCATCATCCAGTCCTGCTCCAAATTTCTCTGTTTCTTCTGCTTCTTTTCGTTTTCTTTTTAGTCTTTCTCTAGTTGATTCTGCTCTTTGAGGTCTTCCACTTACAGGATTTATTTCAGGACGCTCATGAGGTTTTCTTGATGGTAGTTCAGTTAAAGTAGCTCGCTTTTCAGTTGGTTTATAAAGTTCAGATCCGGGTTTCTGACCAGCTCTTCTAGCTGCTCTTCTAGCATCCATTCTTTCTCTAGGATTTAGATTCCCTTTTTTTTTTTCTCTCCACTCTTTCCACTTATTTGATACCCAATCAATACCTTTTTTAGCGGCTCCTTTTAATGCGTTCGCAGCCTTTCCTGTAGCATCATACTTCTTATTCCACCTATAAGCATTCTTAGCCATGCTTCCTAGCATTTGACCAATGATCTCATCAACACGATGCCCCATACCCTCTGCAATTAACAGACCCATCCTGTGGTAGTGTCCGCTAGAATAAACAGATTCTTTTAATCTATGAGGATCTTTCTTCATGGCATCAATAAATCTTTTAGCTTCTTCTTTATCAGAAGCTCTTCTACCTCCTCTAGGCTTTCTTCTTTTCTCAAGTCTATGAGGATCCCTCTTCATAGCATTAGTAAATCTTTTAGCCTCTTCTGGGTCGGTAGGCTCTTTGGGTGTGCCTTTCTCTTCTAGAATTGGCTGGTATGCTTCACGAAGCTTAGACTTAAGCATTACTACAAAATTACTTTCTTTTTGTAACTTGCTTTGAGACTCTCTTGCAAATCGTGATTGAGTAGACTCAGCTAGCGTTGGGAAAGCCCCTCTTGTAGATGGATCAGCTACTAGGTCAAACGTAATTAGTCTGAAGTCTTCGTTAACAACCTTGTTTCCTTTAGAATCCTCGGAAAGCGTACCCATACCTCGGGAAGAAATACCAATACGAACGCCACCATCGATTAAAGCCTTTGCAGTTAAACCAGCAGGAGTCTTAAGGATTTCAGCTTCTCCGATGAGTTCATTACCCTTGATCTCTAGCTTAGTAATTAAGTGTGAAGCGTTTGAAAGCTTTACAGAATCATTTGAAGGGTGATCAAGCTCTCCACAAAGTCTACGCTCTTGAATAAGAGGTTGAACTTTTGCAAGTTGATTTTCAAGAACTGCTGTAGGATATATGCGTCCGTTATTGTTCTTTTCATTGCAACGACCAAAGACTCCACGAATTCTCATGGTATCTTTTTGTGCCCCTTCATTAAGAACTTGGAGTTTTTCTACTATGAATACATCTTGTAATAATTGCATTATTTATACCTCAGTCCGTGAGCTTTCTTAATTGATCTGCTTCCATACTGTTGTGCAAGCTTGTCAGAACCTTTACCGTAACGTAGTTTAGTTCTGGCAGCGTGCTTCTTTATACTACCCCAAGCAGCGGAAGGAGTTGCGCTTCCGGGAGTAAATCCTTTTGCAATCTTTCCCTTACCACTTTTAGCTCCCCACTTACCTTTAGAGATTACATAAAGTCTACCAGCAGCTTTTGTTGTAAAGATATCACCGTATTGACCATCTGAAAGAGCATTGCTTATGCTTCCATAAGTTTTAACTCTTCCTTTAAATGATTTCTTTACGTCTCTCTTAGTTCCTTCTTTTGAAGTATACACCTTTCTACCAGAGACGGAGCCTCTGGCTTCTTGAAAAGTTTGTATTTCTTCAACTATTCTAATCATCGTCTTTTCAATCTAGCTGCTATGGATGCTTTTAATACAGCTTTCTTGCTCTTTTTAGAATTAGTGGGTGACATATATCCGTGACGCTTTTCTGTTTTTTCAAAAGCTTCACCTTTAGGTTCAGCTAAATTAACTCCAATGCTCCCGCAGGTAGTCATCTCTGTTAATAAATCACGAACTTCCTCCAACAAGGGAATAAGTTGTGATAAAGTTTGTTCATTTAATTGAACTGGTTCAGGCTTGGGTTCTTCCTTATTCCAAACCAATTCAGGAATGCTATCAACAGGTTCAGCGTCTTGAGGAGTAAACTGCTCCCCTAGTATCTGCTTCATAAAACTATCAGGAACTTTTACCTTAGAGATATCTCGGCCAGCAGGAGCCAGCCCATTCTCTTTTTGAATTGGGCTAGGATCCTTACCTTCCTTAATATTCTTAACTTGGCCTAATATTAGGCTTTCTGCGAAGTCCCCTATGCTTTTCTTCATAAGCAGGTACTTTCTTTTTTCCTCACTCCTCTTCGACTACTTCTTCGTCTTCGTCGAGAGTTTCTACTTCTTCGTCTTGTAGAAGAATTTCGGAGATCGTCTGATCGATAACTGCTCCAACATCTTCTTCACCTTCTTGGAGGTGGCTTAGACGCTCAACTAGACCCATGACCACATCAAGGTGCTCAAGGAGGCGATCTTCATCAATCGACTCGTCAAGCTGGCTGGTGCAGAGTGGGCAAACGTGAACCTCTTCCTCAAGCTCTTCTACTTCTTCCGAATCTTCAACTTCGGTATCTTCGTGCTGCTTTTCTATTTGTTTAGCTAAAGCCTTTGTAGACGTCTTGAAAGGGTGCTTCCCACCCTTCATACCCTTCTTTTCTTCAATAACTTCTGAACCCTCATCGAGACGGGTTTCAACACCAGCCCGAGTCCATGCGGCTGATTCGATAAGTTTTTGACGAAGTTCGTCTGTTAGTTTATAATGATCCATAATCTGTTTCCTTTAAGAATATTAAGATTTTTTGTAATCTCTTATGTTATCTAGCGAACTACAATAAAATGAATATAATTATTTTAAAAAATGATGCAAATTATTATAGCACAGGACCGAAGGTGGATAATCCCTCTTCGGTTGGTGGGGTTATGATTACTTGCTCCTGAGTGGCTTTCTTAGGTAAGTAGTTGTCCGTTGGAGCAGAAGCCTTCCTTCTATAGAGTTGGCTCTTTGTAAAAGAGAGTTGGCTATTTGAATTTCCTATAGGTCTTATTATTTTTACACCTCGAATAAGTCCTTTATTGATTGAATCTTTAATTAAATTAAAGTTTTCTGTTTTTGTTAGTTTACTAAACTGCTTCTGAGACATTCTGCTGAATACATCAAACTCGGTCAAAGTTTTTCCCAAACCATTAAGACCTAGGTAATAGTTATCATCTAGTTCATTAATTATCTCTTTAATTACTCTAAGCCCTGTTTTGTTTCTGTTAGGGGTAAATTGTTGAGCAGACATAAGCTCATTATTTTTAATGTAAGTTTGCTGAAATAAAGCATCGTCAGAATAAATTTTCATTATTCTTGTCTGAGGATCATTCTCTCCAATAACATTAACAGCATCTATTCCATCTGTCTGCATTCTAACAAATTTATTAGACTGCTGCTTGTTAAGATCTGGAGCAATCGAGGGTAAGCATCTTAGCTGGCGTCTAACCATTCCAGAAGGGCTTAAATCTACTAATCTAGACTTACTGTTAAACACGTTTAAATCTGGTCTATTAGTAGGACAAACTAAAATATACCAAGGATATTGTCTAGTTAATAATGGTATAGTTTTATTCTCTTTAGCTGAATCTGTGGTAACATCAATCTGTGTCAGATAGATTGAGGAAGTTCCCTGTATGTAGTCTAACATAACATCTTCATCATCTAACAGGAATGTTCTATGATTAACCTTATACTTAATGTATTCATTTACGGCAGATAATCCAGAATCTGTTGTTGTATCAACTAACTCAAATCTAGCTCTGGTTTTCTTGAGCAGCATTGATTTATCTGATATGTTACTATCCATAGAACTAAGAACACAACTTAAGAAATAAAAGTTTTGTCTAGGACTACTTAAAGAATAATTGTATTCTATATTAGATGTTTCTAAAGCACTAACTTCTAAAAGTCTAGCAGGATCTTCCCCTAGTAAAGATACTACTCTTTCTCTTGTAACTTCTGGGATAGTAAAAGTGTGATCAATTTCTGATTTAGTAAATAGCTTTTCTGAATTACTTCCACAATGAACACAGGCAAAATCTCCATCTCTTATAATTAAAGGTTCGTTCTGAATAAAGGTGTTATCATCTTTAACATACAAACGCATCTCTTCTTCATTTATACATATAGGAATAAATTTATCTATATCTGATGATAAGATTTTCCATAAAGGAAATATCTTAGCCATCTTATCATCCTCGTACTGAGTAGGATCTAACCCTACCATAGAGTTTTCTATCAAATGAAGTGCAAACATTTCATTAACTGATTGAAAAGGGCTTGGAGTTATTTTATATGTTTCTTTATTTGCACTGCCATTAACTAGTGCTTCTATCATTCCAAAAGTAAATGATCCTATACTTCCGTCAATAACTCTAGACCCTATTAATGAATAGATTTGTAATATGTTTATAGGATTTCCTTCATGAGTTTTTATTCTCAATAAAGCATTCAAAACTTCTTGTCTTAGATTATCATAAATTAATTGAGGAGTTATGGCAGCTACTTTTGTACTATCCCAATCACCAAATGTTCTATTTTTTGTAAGAACATACAATAAATTAGAATCAATCATATCCTTAAACAAAGTGCCATTAGAAGCGGTGTTTGGAACTAAGGTTCCTTTAGTTGGAGTAGTATTTATAATGATATCTGGGTCTTGTAGACCTCCTTCATTATCTTTTAATAAAACATCTTTGAAGAATGGATTGCTCAGGTCTATTTCATTATTGTTTTCAAACACATAGGAATCAATATCGGACTCATCAAACTCTTCAAAGGTAGTTATTCCTCCTCCAGAGTTAGGATTAAATGTCTCAGTTCCAGTATCCTCTATGGGAGTTTGTTCATCCACTTCTCCTTGATCAATTAGTCCACCTCCAGCATTTGGGACTATATCTTTTTGTTTAATTATTATTGGAGGTTCAGAACCTCCTCCACCATTATCACCATCAACTTCCCCTTGATCAATTAATCCTCCACCTGCGTCAACAAAAGGCCCTCCGGGAACTGTTATAATGGGTCTATTCCATCTTATATAAATTAAAACATCTGGACAGTTTCCTCCACAGTTAAGGCTTCCATCAAGAGTTGGTCCGGGAGATTCACAATCCTCATCTCCGTTATATGGTCTTACATCTACTATAGTGCTTCCATTTGAGGCTATACTATCAACAAGATCATCTACAGCTTCTTGAGATGTGTCTTGTCCTAATAAAGGTACTGGAACGCTTTCACATTTTTGTTTTATCTTATATTTTGATGTTACTGTAAATCCATTAGGTTCATCAAACTGGCTTATTAAAATAGGAGGTCCATCTGGTCTACAAACACATTTATTATTATTTCCGGGACCTCCAGTAGTAGGACCTCCTACGCCGGGGGTTCCCGGGCCGGGGGTTCCCGGACTACCTCCTCCAGTTCCCGGCCCAGTATCTCCTCCACCACCTGTTCCACCCCCACCCGGAGGATTTGCTGGTTCATCATTATCAATAGGAGGATCTACAGGAGGCTCCCCACTATCCGCTCCAGAATCTACAGTGTCTCCAAAACCATAGGATGGTGTATTGAAAGGTCCGAATCCGGGTAGAAACGTACCACAACCAAACGTAGGTTTTTCAGAAGGCATGATTACTCAGTAGTTGCGGGATCACCCTTTAAACGAATAGTAGGTCTTGTTCCATTTAGATTACCATAGTGATAAAGAACATCTTCGGCTAGAACACCAGTCATAGTCCACATCACTGTAGGATAAGTGCATTTAGCTATTCTAGGATTTCCAACATATCCTCTTTTTACTCCAGCAGTACCTGTTCCACCTATGGGGGCTGTGTTACTTGTTAAAATATCAGAAACAGGAACTACAAAGCAAGAAAAACCGTCCCCACCTCTTTGAGATATATTATCTACTCCCGGAGCGGGGTATCCAAATAGTTGACCTGCTGATTGATTTGCAAAAACATCCCAAGTTGCATTTACAGGTCCAGTAAATGCAACATAAATTGCAAATTCATCAAACCCCTTTTCAATCCAAGTTCCAAAGTAAGAACCTGCATTAAATAAAGAGTTATTCTGAGCTAAACAATTGACAAGACTTACACTTACATTATAATCAGCTAACCAAGAGGGTCTGTTAAATTTTATTTTTTTGCAAATATAATTAAAGTTAGCATAAGTTCTATAACTAATACCTTCTAATGGCACCGAATTGGCTTGAACTTCTTGCGAAGCCCCAGTAGTAGCATTAGTAAACTTGTTTAATTTAACTCCAGTTGAATTACCATTCTCATCAACTTTTACTGAAGAGCTTCCAGCAACAATACTACCATTAGATCCTATAAAAGTATTTATATAATCATTTGGATACAATCCCTTGTCAGCAAGATTTTGTGTTTGTACCCACAAGGATAAGTCCCAATCTGGGTAAGCTGGAATACTTAGATTGTTTGTTGCAGCACTACCAATACCATATTTGCTCTTTACATAATTTCTAATATACTCTTGACTATCGTTAGACGTATTAGTATCATCAGCAAATTGTTTTCTATAGAAATCATACATGGCTCCTTCGGGGCCAAAGTTCCAACCTCCAAATACATATCCAGTAGCTAATGTATTTGAATTATTAACTATACTTGTAGTATTGGTTACATTGTTAATATTATCTACTTTTGATTTTAGATCATCATAGACTCTTTTAAGTTCATAATCCATCTGTGCCTTGCCTACAGCGGGATTAGCTAATGATAGCTGTGGGAATGCCGCAGCAATACCTGCTCTTTCGTTGTATGCAAGTTCAGCCGTTCTGAAGAATGGACGAATATCAATTACATCAGTGCTTAATACAGTTTGTGATGTGCTATCAACAAATACGTAAGCTACAGGAAGGATTGATTGTCCAACAAGCTCATATGCAGAATCTTCCAGCTTCTCAGAAATTAGAGGAGCTATATTTAAAAGATCATCAGGAGAAGGGAAGCTGCCTCTTATATCATAAGCAATATCATTACCAGAAGCTGAGTTAAATCCCATATTGGTATTAACTTGGTCCGCTGGATGAGCAAGTATAGAACCATTTGTAGGAGCCTTGTTATTTATAGGCATTCCTTGACGCAAGTTCATTTTAATTCCTGCACCTCTAACAATTCCTAAAGTAGGTTTAGTTATTGTTTTCTTAGTTTTTGTAGTGGTATCTAGTAAATTAACTCCACTCATATCAACAGGCTTGCTGTAAATAAATATTAAATCTATTCTTTGTTGAACACCAGTTACGTCAACGGCAACACCACTTTCATTTTTATATTGAAAATCTGTAGAATCGAATCTAGGAACCTCAATAGAAATTTCATCATCTACATCAACAATAGCTAGTCTAGAAATACCTCTCCAAGCTTTTATGAAATGATTTTCTGTTCTAGGTAAGAAGGAAAATCCATTATTGGTATTTGTAGTATCAAACGAATGCAATCCAGTCCTATCTGGGGCTGTAGCTCCTGAACCCGCTCTAGACCATAGAAGAGCTTCTGTTATTAAGAAAGGAGAATTACTAGCACCTCCTCCGGGTATATTTACATCATACCCACCGTAGGAAAACCAATTAACAGAAGCCCACAAATCTGTTCCATTTTCGTCCACAAGTGTATCAGAATTAACTACAGGCCAAGTAAAGGCTCTTTCAGCAAGACCGTTCATACCCATAGCTTGGTTTGCTGTTTGCTGTTTAAAAGTATTTAAAGCAGCTTCAAGAAAGTAGTTTTTATTATTTGGAAATGATCCGGGCTGTGGTAGTGCTGAAGACCAAGCATCTACATCCCCCACCGCTTCTCCAGCAACTTTTAAGATATATCCTAAAGGATTAGCTTTTGAAGCATCATTTATTCTAGCAGTGTATCTTCCGGGTTTTACTCTAACCTTCCTATCACCACCAGTGGAGTATGGACGTAACTCGTCAATATCTCCTCGTTTAACAGCAGTTATTTTAGGCTCTATAGTCTTTCTAAGTTGATCTTTTAACCATAAGCAGTTTTCTTGTAACTGCTTAAGAGGTATGTTATCTACTTCAAAATAATAGGGATCATTCGCTTTGAAGAAGCGAATAGGGTCTGTAAATCTGTAATTACTATCTTGATAAATGTTTTCCATTAGTTATCTCTCGAAAGATCGAATATTGAAGCAGACTTGAATCCTACACAACCACTGGTATCTGTACCCCGTGATTCAGATAGTCTATCATTTGCAGCACTATATGCTCTGTGAATTGATACTTTTCTTGGTCTACCTGCCCAACCCACGCTAGCATTTTGTGCATTAGCAAAAGTCTTGGCTGCGGATTCATCTAGTAAACATTGTGTTGGATTATCTTCTACAAACTCTGAACAATAATAGAATCCAGAAGTATGTATAGTTGTAGTGTAGAATCCAGCTTCCTGTTGTAGTTTTAATAAATCAGGGAATAGACTGCTAGCGTTAGTTTCTCCTGTTGGCACTATAGAGGAAAGTGGTCCAGAGCAGTTATATCCTTGAGCAAATATTTGATAAGGTGCTCCAACTATACTTGATCCGGCATAATTGATTTGGAGTGCCTTAGCACTAGCCTTAGGAGTCCAATAAATTCTAAACACTCCCTGATTTCTACTGGTATTGACGGGTGCTCCAATTAAGAAAGATCCTAGTCTAGGAACATAAGTGCTTATTCCTGCTTGATATAAGTACTTAGCATCAGCTTCTCCTAATGCAGTATTTATAGGATAGAATCTATTAAATGGAGAATTAAGAGATATTCCTGCACCTATCGTCCATACTCCGCTACCAGCGCCAAATATATCTAGAATACTTAAAGCTCCAGTATCTGGAGTTCCAGAAGGTGCAGCGGACGCAGGGACTCCGTTAGAGGATAGCCATATAGAGCTTGGTCCATGATATCTACTATCAGTTGGATGCATACCGCTGACTGATAAGTATGATGCATTAAGTCTGGAAGTATCGGCAATATTCCAAATCATAAGCTTATCACATTCGCTACCACTAGCATTATAATAGAAGCCGTCAAGCTCACTTCCGTTTGATCCTACTGGGAAGTGTACGTTCTTCACATTTACAATGCTGTCTTCTGTAGCTCTTACACAGGTTCCTCCTAAAGTTACTTTAGCTCTAGACGCCCATGTTGGAGTGCTATTAATTATTGTATCATTAACAATTCTAGTGAATACTTCTCCAGTGTTAAATGTAGGAAAGTCTGGTATTGTATAAGGTAGTCCTACAACAATATTATCAAGTGAGTTATTTGATATTACAGCATCGTCTTGTGGGTTTGGATAGAACTGTAATGAACCTGAACTTGTATAAGCACTTGTAGCAAAAGTATCTGTTGGATAATCATAACCAAGTGCTAAATACGCTTGACCATTAGAAGTTCTGTTCCAATTCTTAGGGAATGATCCAAGATCTTGTAAATTTATAGTTGAGTTTTTGTTTGCTACTAAGCAAGCTCTTGTTGAATGAAGCTCAACATGAGTATGGTTTGCACCAGAATTTAAATCAAAGCCACTGACATCTAAATTATAAGATCCGGGAACTGTTGCTGGTTGAATATTAAGAACTGAATTTTTTTCTACTAAAGCGTCTACTCCAAATTGAAGCATTGCTGCTGGTCCGTGTATGTTTATGGTAGAGTTATTGTCAGCATATAGACCTGCCATCTTTTGTTGATAATTTAATCCAGCAGGACCTATAATATGCGTACATCCTGTTTGGCTTCCAAACAACGATGCTGTAGAAGAGTTTGAAGCTCTTACTGCTCTTCCATAACTGGTTGAATTAGCTACAGAGTCAGTAGTATCATCTACTCTAATGCTGGGGTGTAATAATTCTAGAGTGGAATTGTTATTTATAGATATTGCTGGTAATGTTGATCTATTTGCACCATCCCAAGAAACTACTCCGTGAGCCAAGTTAAAGAATGAATTTCCATACTTTTGAGGAATGCTATCTTTTCTAGCAAAACCAAAATAAGAATTACTAATAAGATTTATGTGTTGAGAATTTCTACGGAACTCACACTGTCTTCTTTCACTTTGTCCAGCAGAAGTTGGATTTTGTTGAGAATTCCAAATAAAGGTTGAATTCCTAGCTAGGATTCCTTCATTAGAATGAGTATCCACAGATAGTTCTTCAAAAGTTATTTTGGATCCGTCTGCGTCTATACCTCTATTATTGTAGTAGATATCAAGTAATCCTTTAAGGTTTACTTCTGAGTTTCTTATTAGCATTCCATATCCAGTATTGCATTCAGAAGCTAAAACACTTGCGCTAGATGGGTCGGTATTTGTGGTTCTAGAAATTCCACCAACAAGTTTAGAATTATCTAAAACAAATCCAGCATAATTTCTAGAAGAGTTAATTACAAATTCGCAAGCAGAAGCTCCATTATCTCCAACACTAGTCGAAGATAAATCTATTAAGACAGAGCTTAAAGTAACATCACTATTCACAGCATGGAATCCATAACCAACTTCTGGAACTCTGGCTGATGTTCCACTGAGTGTATAGTTTCTATAAGCATATGCTGCTCTAGACAATATAACTTTTGAATTATTAAACTTAAATCCAGCTTCCTTACATCTTACGGAAGCGCAGTTCTCTAATACAACATCAGAGTTTGTTATTTCAATTCCATTAACTGTTGAAGTTTTTCCATCAACAAAGAAATTTCTTATGTATATTGGACCGTCACAATTTTTAACAGATAGCTTTTTAATAGAGTTTGTGTAAAAACAACCTGTTAAAGGTCTGTTATTAATAAATCCTCTTCTAGCTAGTAATGCTGAATTTGATTGTCTAGTTGCACTAATATCATAACCATAAAGAGTTTGATCAGAAGCATCTCCAACATCTTCAAAAACATCTTGATCTACAAACTGATCAACTCCATCTGTTAAATCTCTATCAATAAAAACAGATAACACAGATTGTCTATAGGGATGTGGTATACTTAAAACACAATTAGATCCTGCTTGAAGTCTTTGATCAGCATCTGGAGTAGAACTTAACAATAAAGTTTGTATATTAACACAGGAAGTATCAGCTAAAGTCTGAGTTAAATGTGTAGATACTAATCTTCTAACTAAAGAGTGTGAGGAATTATAAGATGCGTTAGTTAAGGCTGTTGCTAGATTATAAGAGGAAGTACTTAGTACTCTTCCAAATCCTCTATTGATAATTTCAATAGACCCGCCCTCTTCGATTCTAAAATTATGCAGTTCGAGATTTCCCATATCTCCGAAGTTAGCAACTTCAATGAGAACAGGAAATCTAACTACTTTTGGAATACCAGCAATACATCCACTTAGCGTTGTAAATATATTTCTGTTAGCGGCAAGAACGGAGGCAGGAGCATCGGCAGAAACCGTTAAAGCCAGTCCGGGAACACCTGCCGAGGTAGCGAAACCTGCCTGTTCCCATAGCTCATATGTTCGCTCCTCAAGATCGTAGAGTGGGAGGTTATCCTGCTCCCAGTTATAGAAAGAACTAGTGTCATACTTGGATACATATGGTGTCCAAGAATTATAAAGCTTTACGCTACCACTGCTTGTGTAAATGTCGTGTCTGTTAAAAGGCATTTTAGAAGTTCAATGTCCATCTGAAGATTAGACTAAAATCACTAGTCTTTCGTATATTACTAAAAGTTCTGTAGCAAACTAAAATAGGTCTTGGTGTTGAATACCCTGTTGGATTTTTCATTAACATACCTATCTCATTTATATTTGCTGCATTCCCATCTCTAGTTAGGTTATTACAGGCTTCTTCATCTAATACTAAGGTATATCGAACTGAAGATTTTCCTATCTTTGTTATCTTGTGCTTAGGTATAAGTGCTGCGGGAGTTGATATTGTAGAGCCTCCAACTAACTGATCTCTTATATCTACAAATAAGTTACTATTAGTTCCATATTCATTTATTGAAGTTAAAGCTCCAGATAGTTGGCTTATAGCACTAGTAACTCCTCCGGCAGGAGGTCCTGAAACTCCTATTTGAAATCTATCTATTTGATAATCTAAAATAGATTGAGATCCAGATCCAGTAAACATATAGGCAAGACCTACACCCATACCCGAAACAATCATATTAGAATCGTCTAATAAAATCTCCTCTGTCCCATCTTTCAATCTTTTAATGATTGTTAGATGTCCAGATATTCTATTTATGGGTTTAAATTTATTATTTTCCATATATTATTATATAGCTAATGCTACCTAAGGTTTATAAATTATATACATTCCACGTTGGGTTAAAATTAAACTGCCATATTCTTTATCTACTGTAGCTATGGTTGTATATCCTGCATTAGGATTACTAGTTGCCCAATTAGGTAGATATCTCCAAGCTTCGTTATCCGGGAAAGGCTCTCCATTTTTTCTAAATCTAGATATTCTAGTCCATTGTCCAGAACCAGTAGTTGTAGGAGTTCCAGAAGAATAATACACATCGTTAGAAATCTGACCAAAATCTGTTCTAACTTTACCTGTTCCCGGTAGAGATTCTGGAACTTTAAATGGGTATGGACTTGGATCTCCGGGAGGTGATTCTATCAAAATTGTGCTAGTATCCCTAATAGAAGAAGCCCACCCTAAAATAACAGCATTAGCATACCCCTCCAACATGGTGTAACTTTGATCTCTCAACCCACCCAACTTAGCTCCATCCACACTAGCCCAGACATCCATCCAAGGGTGAGGGTATTCGTAATCATTAGCAAATGTAAATGAACTAGTTATACCTGTAGCATCTCTATCAGTTTGAGTGTATGGTTTTTTAATTATTAAAGGAAGTGCAGATGTTCCATGATGTAATACTAGTTTATCTACATTTAATACTGTGCATTGATAAGGTTTAGTATCTTCTTGACACATGAATGTAGAAGATAAAGTTAAACTATTTTCTTCAACATCTTTAGACCAATATATAACAGAAAGTCCAGAAGGCCACACATTTACTCCCGGATCCATTCCTTCGCTTTCAAATATTTGAGGAACTCCATAACCTTTATAGCCAGTAAAAGTATCCTGAGCTTTTTGCACATATCCGTAAGGCTGTATTCCCCAATACTCTCCAGTTCTTCCAACCATCGTAATTCCACTAGAAACTTCTATAGCACTTTTAGAATAACAGAAATTTAAAGCTTCATTCAAATTAATTGTTGATAAAGAGTGAGTTCCAGTAGAGCTAGTATGGATCTCCCAATCAACAAACATTCCTGAATACTGTTTGTTGAATACTTCTATATTATATGGATTATCTACTGTACCAGATATAAAACTAGAAACAATTAAATTAGGTAATGTTATTACACTTCCAGAAGGATTGTTTGTATTAAACTGCACATAGGTTGGTATGTGAGTTAGATTCATTAATAAACAACTAGATAACCACAATCCTGTGGAAGTTGTTAAATCAAACTCTACTGGACTAGTCTCTATAAAAGTATAGGGTTTATGATCTGGTGTAATGCCTGATACCTGACTCCAAGTAGCTCCGTCAACTCCATTATTAGTAAGAACTCCGGGAATGTAGTCTGTGGACCTTGCATAATAAGTTCCTCTTGATTTACCACCCTCATCAGAAGCTCCGTAAGAAGAAGCACACCAATATGTAATAGATTTAGTAAGAGGGCTCATTTGAGCATTTAATGGAGTGTTATACGTTCCACTCATCGAGGTTAGTGAGGCAGGAGCACCATACCACCAAGTGAAGCGATTAGATAACACAGCATCATGTAAAACCATAGCAGCGGGATACCATCCAGATGGTGATGGATCTAATTGAAGACCTGCAATACCAGCAGCATGGCCCCCACCTACGCCAAATCCATAAAAGTATATTTTATCTTTATTAATAGGATAAGCATCAATTAAATATCTAACTATAGCTTTAGTATGATTTATAGCTTCTTTTGAGAATGCACTATACACCATAGCTCTTGAAGTATTTCCTACTCCGCTGTCTCCTAATGGAGCTACACCAAAAGAATTTCTAGAATTTAATTGCTCTGCTAATGCTGAAAATGTTGTTGCAAAAGATCTTTCCTGTCCAAAGTCTGCAAAAGCAACCATTAAAGGTAGTTCTGCATTTCCATAATTAGCGGCTGAAGGAATTAGTACTTGGAACTTATCTGAGAATAAATCTCCTGTTTTTAAAACTCTTCTAGCTGGATCATTATTATTTAATGTATAAGGAACATTATTATAAGTAGTTGTACTGTCAATTTCTGTAAACTCTTCGAAAGTCCCCTCTGGAGTCGTAGGTCTTCCATAAGCTATTCCAGTAGGCACTAATTCTGTTTCTCCACTTTGAACTAATATGTTTAATAAAGTATAGCCCGCTCCTGTTGATAAAACTTCAGACTCACTAGTTATTATTGTCCATCTAAATATAAGACTAAAATCTTGAGTCTTTCTTACAGGATTGAATTTTTTATAACAAACTAATATAGGCTTGTCTTCTTTACTCAATGTTGGATTTTTTACAAGCATCCCTATTTCACTAAGTGAAGCTTCTCTACTATTAACAGCCAGATCGTTGCAAGCTTCTTCATCTATGACAATAGTGTATCTTACAGTATTATTTCCTAATTTATTTATTTTGCTTTTAGGTATCTTGGCAGCAGGTAATCTTTTAAATTCATTGCTGGTTATCTGTTCTCTAATTTCTACATCTAAATTAGATCCAGTACCGTATTGATCGACTGAAGTTAATGGACCCAACAATTCAAATACAGAACTTGTAACAGTTGCTGCATTTCCTGAAACTCCTACTTGAAACCTGTCTATCTGAAAGTTTTCTATTGAGCAATCTTCTGGTGCTGTAAACATTTCCGATATAGCTACGCCCATACCAGAAACAATCATGTTTCTATCTTTTAATAACAACTCTTCTCTACCATCTTCATATTTTTTTATGATGGTTAAGAATCCTTTTACGCCTACGACAGTATCTTCAAAGTTCATAGGAAATGCAATCTCCACTTAATTGTTAAATCATTTCTAAATTTTTCATCAGTAGTATAACACAAATTTTTACTCAATCCTTTTCTACAAAACAACTTATATTTTCTAGGATTATTTAATACATTAAAACTGTAAGGAGGAGTATTTCCATTCTGTAAAGACTTATTTATATCTATAGTCCAAAGTCCTAGATGATAAATACCTCCATATGCATTAGCAAAGGCTAAGTCTCCAGAAGCTAAAGACACCGAGTACTCTATAACTCCATTAGAAGAAAAGTTAGAATTAGCAGAAATACATAATCCACTAGCCGTGCTACTCATTTGATATGACCCTGCTGGAACACTGGACATGACCATGTTAACAAATCCAGAAACATCCATAGAGCTAACCTCATTAAAGAAGCCACCAATTACAGGAACTTTCTGAGCTAATACTTGGCCTAAGCTTGCAGTTAAATTTGTTAAACTTTCTGATCTGATATTGTAATACAATACATGAAAATTAGATCCTGCTGGTAAAGTAGAACTTCCGGGAGGGAAACTTCCCATTATACTAGCTGTAGTAATCGCTGATAGTTGAGAACTAACTTGAGTGTTTTGAGTTGTATAAAAAGCTATAGCTGATGGTATAAAGTTAGTTAACTGACCATTAGAAGGAAATATAGAACTTATAGAATAGTCTCCTACAGTTTGAGAAGATTGTATCCCCGGCTCTAGTTCCGTTAGAATAGGCTCTGGAGCTATTGGAAGTCCTACCCTTGGAGCATAACTTAGTGCCGTAGGTTCCATTGTAAATTGAGTATCGGGATTAGGAAGGGAGGATACTGCAAATACAATAGGAACAATTCCACTAATGGCTAGAATGTTACCAGCTCCGTAAAAATTTAGGTCATATTTAAAATCATTTTTATATCTAGTATTTTTTGCAATACTAAACTTACGGGCATTTTCATTAAATGCATCTTTACCTGTTCCAAAAGATATAGCTTGAATTCTATAGTTAGAAGCATCTAGTATGGAAGAAGTTCCTAGATGGTTAACAGAAGATAGTGAAGGTGATACAGTCATTATGTCAGCCAACAACTCTCCAGCCCCATCAACGATCATATTGGGTTCTACATAAAGGAGTTGCTCTCCATTCCAAATTTCTACTTCACCTCTCATTAGTTATCAAGCTCCAGTGATGTATAGTAACCATAAGTACCGTTTTTAGTGTGAGGCACCCATTCAGGATGTATTCTGTAGTTAAGTCTGCTTCCACCACTAACCTCTAGAATTCCAGAAGTTAATGTTGCATTTCTAGAAGCTAAAACTGTAGAATAGGTTCCACTCTCTAATCCAGCTAAACTATTATAGAACTTTAGAACATCTCTAAGTTCTGGTTTATCTAAATAAATCATATATTCTTCTACAAATGGAGTTAGAGGTATTCCACTTGTAGGTATTCCAAAACCTTTTCCTATACCAGCATATTGCTTTAAAGTCTTGTCCTGTAACTCTATAGAATCGATTAGAAGATATTTCTTGTTATTATCATTAGGCATAAAGAATACTTCTACTATGTAGTTTGTATTATCTCTATTGACCTGTTCAGTTATCTTGTATTCAGGATTCTGTATTGATATTATTTGTAAGTATTCTGAGTTATTATTTGTAGTGAAGTTTCTAGTATCAAAGTCTATTGAGAATGTTTCAAAGTAATCATCCTTTAAATTCTTTAAAGTAAGATTGTTTGTAAATTCTGTAGTTTTGGTGAAGTTACCTAAACAAGCTATGTCAACAGGAAGTTTAGTTTCAAAAGCATAAGTATGAGATAGGTTTTGTTTTACAAGGTCCAAAGAAATATCAGACTCTCTACAGAACTCCCACTTACCTCTTGATGTCCAAGACCACAGTAACCCGCTAACAGGTTGTGTGTGAATCCACACTCCTATCTGACCTCCACCCAGTACTGGATCTTCTTCATCTCCTACTAGAGCTTTAATCTTTAAGTTAAACTTGTGATCTTTTATAAAGTAATTTCTTCTATCTCCATATGAAGATAAATCAAATCTAATTCTTGGTAAACCTCCAACAGATTTACTCTTAATTACTGTATTATTTATTAAACAATCACAAGACCCTTTAGTAGCGGTTGATGGATCTAATCTAAAAATCTGGAATTGGTTATCCGTTGGTGCTCCAGAAATATCACACAACTCTATACCACTAAGTATGTGTGGATTTCTAAACTCAGCGTGGAACGCACTTGCTTGAACAAATGTTCCTAATAGAGGAACTACGCACTGTCCAGCAGCACTAGCAATATAAGTTCCAGTTCCTCCTGTTTTCCAAACAGTTGAGGTGTTTATGGCACTGGTAGATTCAATATTTTTTAGAATAAAGTTTCCAACAGCAGAACCATCTAAATCAAAATCGCAGTTGAACAAACCTTTTCCAAAAACGTGTGCAAAAATATTTCCACCAGTCTTATCTGTTTCAATTGGATTCAAAGAATGCTTTGCAAAATACTTACAATAATCTCGGTGCAATTTGTGCAAGCCATTACCGAATCTAAAGTTCTCATAATCAGCAAAAGAATTTAAAGTATATCCACTAGCAAATGCTTCATTAGCTATACTAAGAACATGATTCTTCCAATAGTCATCAGGAATGTATGCGCTTGGGGTTAGACTTACTATATTCTCTGCAAGTGCTTTTGCTCTTTCATAGAGCAATTTATTCATCGTAATGTAAATTTGAGGAACCTGACCTCTATCTACATATCTTGATGATCTGGACCCTTCCTGATAAACTTTAGCATTTGACCCTAAGCTGTATAAACCCCTATAAGGGAATGTGCTACTGACTGGAATGCCTGAGAAAGATCTTGAAGATTCTAGACCTTCACAATAATGCCAAACTCCAGAAGGACTTACTGGATCTACTACGGGATGGAATTTAGCAGCAGAAGCAACATAGCCTAGTGTGAATTCTCCTAGTGAAGAACCCATCGAGTACTCTAGGACTGAAGGATCAAAAGATACAGGTCCATTAAATCCTGTTCTATCATAGTAGCCTTCGTGTGGTAGTGTATACTTATAATTTCTTCTTCTTAAATCTCTTCTAGCAACACTAGAACCATTAATTGACTGCGTAGATGAGAGGAGATTATCAAGTATTGAATCTACTTGTGCTCTCTTGAAAGTGTTCAAACCACCTCGGCCACCATCTGACCCGACGTTATTATCACCCCCTCCCGCAGCAAAGAAGAAGCTTCCACCACTATATTCAAAATTCGTTAGAACTGAACCAGAGGTGTATGAAGCCTTAGTATCATCATGATCAAAATTGACATAATCATACTTAGTACTCGAAGTTATATAGGTGTCCAGCGAGCTTCCTGAGATATTTACTCTAGTAATTGCGTGTGCTGGCGCAAACTCTCTTGCTACTCTAGAAGCTTCATATAGACCATATCTACCATCACCCTCTAAAGTAGTCTTAGTAAAATCAAAATCTGAGTCTGGGAAGTTTATAAACAAATGAGATGATTTACCACACCATAAGTTTAATAAATTCTTTTCAAAATCAGAAGTATTAGACATAACTTCGTTAAAGTTAGGAGGACTTTGTAACGAAGTAAAGAACATTAGCCACTCATTTAGTGATCCCAAGTCTGTGTTGTTACTTACAACATTTTCTAATAAATATTCTCCTACTTGATCAGCAAACTCATCTCTTACTTTAAAACATTTAAGTCTTTCAACTAAGAAGCTAACCATGTCCCCAGTAAGACCACAATCTCTATAATATTTTACTTCTTCAAATGGAGGTAATGGATAGTTTGTCTTACCTCTATAGTTGAATAAGAAAGTTAAGTCTCCTACAAACTTTAGATATACTGGACGTTCTCCTGTTAGAGATGGTCCTTCTCCTGCCATATAAACTCCATAACCAAAAGGACCATATCCTGTAGCAGCATCAAATCCCGCCGACTCTCCAAACTTTCTAGCATCTTGCTTGTATGCTTCAAATCCTTCTATTCTAACATGGAAAGGTTTCATGTTAGGCTCACCAACATAAGTGTATAACTCTAACTCCTCCCCAGAAATACTATCAACTACTACTAGTCTAGGAGGATCAAATCTTTTGTTATTGAAAATAAAATTATTAGGATAATTTCTAAACAAATCTAGAATGATTGAATCAGTAACAATTTTTAAATTGTCTTCTAAACTTTTTTCATTATATTCATAGACTCCATTTTTAAGAGCTACATTTCTATTCCAAGTATTTAAGTTTTTAAGTAGAGGAGACTCTGTTCCAAGTGCATACCATATTAGTTGAGGAACATATGATTCCCAAAGCTCTTGAACTTTTCCAGATACATCAAAAACAGAGTCTACAATTAATGAGTTTATTGCTGCTTGTATTGCAGCCAAAGTTCCACTTGATTTATAAAGTTTTATAGCTGTTAATAGTTGATGTCTCCACTTAGCAGGAGAGTTACCTCTTAATTTGAATCCTACTAAATCAGCTATGTATTGTAAGTGTTCATCTCTAACATTTTCAACATCATAAATCAGTCCAATATTTTCAACTTGGTCAGTTAAGTCTGCTAACTCATAACCAAGCATATTTAAGAACTTTCTATGTGGACCTTTTGATTTACGATCATCTAGAGGTAATCCAGAATCCATGAAACTATCAAAAGCATTCTTTACTGTAAAATCTGATTGATCGATATAAAGTGGCGAGTATATTACATCTATTAGTGTATTAAGAGCATCTAGCTTCTGGGTTCCACTAGTATAAGTTGCTGCTCTTTGATTTGCTAATTCAATAAAGGTTCCAGCATTATCAAATATAGCACCACTTTCATTTGTTAGTATCGTGTCATTATATCCTGAAACATATATTGACGGAATGAATGTGTCAAATTCCCTGTTTGAAGTATTCCTCCAAATAAATTCAGTAAGACCTTTTATACCATCTACAGTTTCTAATTTTCTACCATCATACAAATCAGATAAACAATCTAGAACATATTTAGAAGGACTATAAATTAATTCATATGAAGGATCAGAAAAAAGTTCTCCTGCAATATTGAGAGTAGGTCCTCTTGATGCTTTGAAATAATCTAGAACGTCTTTAGTTACATAAAAATCAAAGTAAGCTCCGGGATTTCCGGGAGTACCATATCTTTTAATTTTATCTTCAAATAATTCAGTGCTTGTGCCATCAGTAAAATACACTGAGGATGTTGCAGGTATACCTGTTTCATATATAAATCTATAAACATGACCTGCATGAAGATAAGGTATATTAGTATCAAAGAAATCTACATCACCTGTAAATTCAAACGAAGCTGCATCAAGTATACCAACATTTATAATTTTTCTAGGGTAGGGTTCACTATTTAATAAGTAAAACCATCCTAAAGAATCAACTAAATAATTATGAACACTGCTTGCATTTGAATCACCCGTTAAGGCAGATAGTGTACTAATATTACTCTGTAATGCGTTTTGAATATTTTCTTGTGGTAGTTTTATTTTTGGAAGTAGTGTTCCAGATAAATAAGATTTAAACTCTTCTTTAGTATCAAAATCTGCGAAAGTAGTTCCTAATGGAAGTAAGATTTTAGTTTCAAAATCATAAGGGCCAATATTTGTTAATCTATTTTGTTTAATAAAATATTGAGATATGCCGTCTATATTATTTAAATTTTCAGTCTGTGTTCCGGGAATAGCTGAAACTGGTATTACCGAAGAAAAATCATTAGCTATATTGATATGGCAGTTTATTATTTCAGATAATGGATTTAATCCATCTCCACTAACATTTAAATCTTCCTCCTGATAAATATCAGGAGTTAAAGATTCAAGAATATCTACAAAATTAGTTTTGTAGTATCTTCTAGTCGTAGATACAAACTTATCTGCCATTAGTCTAGTAACTCAATATTTATTGTGAGATTGTTCAACTGTATGATCTCGTTAAAATCAATAGGAACATCTTGTTGTAAATTGTCTATTGTAGAGAATCTAACTTCATCTATTTCAAATATCTGTCTATTCAACTCTGTAATTGATAAGTTTTGACCAAACTCTCTATTATCAACTGCCATATAATTTAGTATTCTATTTCTAACTTTAGTCTTAATCTGTTCTTGATTCTTTTCTTCTGCCTTATCTATTCTTACTGTGGTAACTAAATCAATTGTTCTAATTAATCCATCTACAATTACTATGTCATCAGTAGCCATTTTCTTTTTGTTCATGGCAGCAAGTAATTGAGTTTTAAAATTAGTAGTGGCTCTTTGTAATTGTAAATCAGAAGCCTTTTCAAGAACATAAATATCAATTACGTTAGCAGATGAATAAGCTTTTCTAATTGCTGCTGTAGCTTTACCTACAGTTCCATAACTGCTTATATATGTGTTTGCAAATACAGAGTAGTCTTCTAGAGTTACTAGACGATCTTGGCTTCTAAATACTAAAGGAGCATATCTCTTAGCGTGCTCTACAGTTTCAGCATTCGCTCCACCAGTGCCTTTAGAAATGTTTGTCAGTGTTGCAGTCTTCGTTCCAGCACCAGTTGCCAAGTTTACTTGAGTATTAATAAAGTTATTAGGAATATTTCCTCTAGTTCCTCCTCCTACTCTGTAGAATACAGTAAACGTAGCACTCTCAGAAGGGGTTATTCCTGTTGAATTATCTCCAAAGATAATCGTAGCATTATACTCATCATCATAAACTACTTCAAATATCTTATCATCCGATCCAGATGCAAAATAAATATTTTGAACTTCAGTATATGCACCAGTAGCTAAAGAATTATTAGTGTCTACAATATAAACCTGAATGCTTCCATCTATTATTGGACCTTGAGACAGTCTTATACTTTTAACTCCCTCCGTAGCAGCAAAGTCTCCAGTCTCTTGAACTAGAGCACCTTCCTGTAATACTAAATTTGTAAATACGTTTTTCTGTGTATTAGAGGCTTCTGTATCATATAGAATTATGTTGCCTGTGCTATTTACAGTATCAACCAAGCCATTTACAATCTTGTATAGAGTATAAGTTAACGATCCTCCATCTTCAGGAGAAGATATGTTAATTATTCTTTTATCTGGAGTTATTGTTCCAGATAATCCTGTAAGGTTATCTAAAAAAGTAAGCTTTGCCTGTGCAGCAGCAGACAAAGGCCCCTTCATTCGTACTCCTATCAGATTTAGTAATTTTCTTACGCTAGACCTTTGCTTTGCAGTAGCTAGAAAGTTTTCATTAGCCAACATATCAGCTTTCATGGACATTACCGCTCCCATGTAAGCTACTAGCTCTATAAACATCATTCCTAGATCTGATTCTACAAAGTATTGATAGTCATCTGGATAAACAGCTTTAGCATAAGCTATTAGCGAATTTCTTAGAGTTAAGAAATCTGTGGCTGCAAAATTAACTAAAGTTGGCCTTTTTTGTAAAGGCACTTCAGCTAACTTCATAAAATCAGAAGACATATTTCCAGAGAATATCATGATATGAAAACCTCTACATCAAAAATTTCTAAATCATCAGAGTTAAGTTTTAAAGTTAAATTAACAATTAAAGAGTTTCCACCTGCTGGACCTAGATCTCCTGTAGGGAAGACTGCTATCTTTTGAAGGGTAGCTCCTCTGATATAGTTAGCAAAAGAAAATTCAATTTCTCTTTTGATAGAATCAAAAGTTAAATCGTCTAATGGTTCGAACAAATACTTTCTTAAGTTACATCCATAATTAGGAAGCATAACTCTCTCACCAGTCTCGGTCATTAATAACTGTCTTACCGAGTTTCTAATCATATTAATTCCAGATTGTTTTGAAAAATAGTTACTACCATTAGAACCTAATGGATAACTTAAACCACAAATAAGTTTTCTTTGTGATTTTGGAAGTTGAGAATTATACTTTGTAGGTAGTTTTCCTCGTATTACTGTTGTTTGATTAGCAGCCATTAGATTAGAATGTTCTTAAAGAAGCCCCTTTGAGCATTATAATTGGTTAAAACTTCAAAACTATCTAGGGGTCTGGAATAGAATTTTAAGCTTCCAATATGCCCACGAAGTCCGCTAACAACTCCTCCCCTATCTCCTCCTAGGAAGTTACCATATTGGTACATTCCATCTGTATAACCCCCACCAACTATCCAAGGAGTATAGAATGTATTAAGTCTTGGACCTTGCTTCAGGACTGTAGGACCGTCTACAGTTGTTGAAGAGTATTCAAAACTATTTTGTTTCTTAAAGCTAGGAAGATTTGGAGCAGACTTAGGATATACTCCAAATACATTAGATATAGAAGAGGTTGCAACTAAAGATCCGTCAGCAAACATCTTAATAGTGTCTGTGGTGGGGTCACACGTTACGTTTATTAAAACAAACTGTGATGAGACATTTCCAAATGCTGTATTGGCTAAATCTACCTTCATCTTATAGAATGTAGTGTAGTCTTGACATTCATCATTATTAATGAATGAAGCAGAGGATAAGTCTCTAGATTGTGTTGGAGCTATGAAGAAACTTAAAGAGGATGTAGGAAGGTTCTGTGTGTTGCTGTTACTAAATCCAGTTGATTCTTTTGTTATTCGTCTATCTCTAGTAAATCCACAAAGTAATCCACGCACTACCTGACCTCCATTATCATTGTTCAGGTAATCAAGATCCCGTAAGGCTCCTGTATGGTTTATTGCTTTATATCCAGCAGCAACTCCTACGTTTTCACATCCGATCAATACTTTAGTTAGAGATGATGTTGTGTTACTTAACCATCCAAGTTCACTATCAGTTATATTAGGAACGTGAACCCAACACTCTACGGTAAAGCCTTGATTGTTGTAAGTTAGATCTCTAAACTCTTTAGTATCTGGTAATCTAACAAATGAACCTAAACCAGAAGCACCTTTTGGGTCACTGCTTTTATTTTTTACTATTCCCTCTAAATAAGGAATTCCTAAACCTGAGAAGAATACAGATCTCTTAGAAGGAGCCACTAGCTGTGCGCTGTTATAATTATCTTGTCTTGCACAGTTTGTAGTATTGTAATCCATTGAGGATGGTAGACTGACATCTGTTTCTAAGAAGTTATAAATAGCAAATAATCCATCTGTAACAATTTGATCAGTTAAGGATAGGACTGTTGCTCCTTGATTTCCAGAAGGTGTGTAAATTATAGAACCCTTACCTATTGTTGGAACCTTTAGATGCTCAAATTGAATTGATGGAGCTTTTATATAGGACTGAACAAATTTAGGTGTTATTGGAAGAACTACTCCATTAACGTCACCTTGCTTAAAAGTTAGGGCTTTTTGTTTTTCTAAATCTACAGAAACATTACTGTCTGCTAAGTATGAAAAATCATTTATTGGTATTTGTCCGGGAGCAAATATTGGAGAAGTTTTTCCTCCATAAATCTGTGGAGCCTTTACTGCCACTTCAATCTGCTTCTTCCTTCTGTTTATCTTAGAGTTATGATTTGCTAAAGCAGTTATGATAAGCTGTCTTTGATTTTGAATTACAGACTGACCCTCTCCATTATCTATGAATGTTTGAAGCTCTCCAGAAAGATCATAAATTTGTTTGTCTCTTTGTTGTTTGATTACAGCTAAAAAGTGATCTTGATCATAGTACTCTTGCATACCTGCACTATCGTCTATGATGTCTAAATCAAATAAATTATCTTTATATCTATTGAGGGAATCTAATGATATAGCCTGCCCCTTGCCTCCTAGGTTAGGGTCATACTCATACTTCCACAAGTCTCCCACAGCAATAACGCTCGAAATGGAAGCTATGGCAGAATCTATTCCTCCGCTTCTAGAGTCGTAATAAAGTCCATCTGTGGTTAAGATATAAGTGCCCGCTACAGATATTGGAGGTCCGTAAGTAAGTCTGAATATCTCTTTTTCTTCGGCTCCAACTTCTGGATCCTCCAAAGGTGCTCTACAGAAAGTGGTTCCTGATAAGAATTGATCATACTCTTTACAGTCTAGGATTTTAGGCTCAAGATCAGGATTAGCTCTTCTAGCTGCTAAGATTGAATCAATATTAATTAATAAAGCATCGCACTTAGCTATAAAATCTACCGCTTCTTCCAAGCTAGCTCTGTCCGCAGCAAAGGATTCTTCTATCTGTTGTTGAGTTCTTTGTGATCCTGAATTACCAGCTTGGAATTTTTTAACACTTTTCAACTTATCAAAACATTCTATGATTGCATCTATTTCAGCTTTTATACTTTGATAGTTTGCATAAATCTGAGCACCAAAGGATGCAGCTTGTTGTAATGCTCCAAGAATGCCAGTAAGATTTTCTAAAGCTTGATTTTTATCTTTATCAAGTTTGTTTTGCGAATCAAGAGAATTAAATTTAAAAGTTCCTGATTCAGTATCAAATTCAATAATTCCTGTATCTAAAGTTAATTTTTTGAATATAGCTTTAGTTACTTGATTAGCTGCTGTCTTTCCTGTAAGAACGTCTTGTCTTAAATCAGACAATATAGAGCTAGGTAATATTGATAACAGGTTTGACGTTAGGTTTAGTAAACAGCTTGGAAGTCCAAACGACATTCCAAGAGAACGAACAAGACCTGTTCCTGTGTTTCCTTGTACGTTTAAAAAAGTATTTAAATCAAAAGAAGCCATAATTGTTACCTATTAAAAAGTGTTCCGTAAACATCCCAAGTAGTTATACCTACATTACCATAAGTACTTTGCGATCCTTCAGTATCGACTGGATTAGGTGTGGCTCCATTAGCTAAATTAACTAAAGTACCGTCAATATTTACAGTTGTTGTAGACTTGACATCGACTGAATCACAGGAGACACTAAACTTTGAACAGTCTATATTTACGTCTCCTCCAGCCTTCATATTTATATCCGAACCAGCTTCGATCTTTACTTTGCCTTTGGTCTTGATAACTATACTACCATCTGCGCCATTAGTCTCTATTACGATCTGTTGATTACTTCCAGACTCATTTAGACACTCAATAAAAATTCTGCCCTGCTCGGCTTGGCTAAAGATATTAACATCTTTCCATTTGCTTTGGATATTAACATTTCCAGACTTAACAGAGGTTTCACCCCAAGGAACTCCAGTCGCATAGTTTAATAGTTGAAGCTCCTTGCCGTCTGGCAAAATAACCATATCAGTTTGATCTTTTAAATTAAAATGTCGTTGAGCACCTACTGTATGTATTTGTAATCCTTGATCAGGAAGACCTAGGTATTCTGGATTAGCAGTTAGGTGTATTGTGCTTCCATTTCCAGAATCTAAAACTATAGAATCTTGTTCTGGAGTATCAATTAGTTTTACAACTTTATTCTTGGCTGTTTTTAATTCAACATACTGATTAATAAGCTTGTCATTATGTTCCTCTGATATAGTTAATCCTGCCGAACTTGGTGAGCGGAATAAGTATCTCATAGGAACTCCTTGCGCTCTATACATGAATGGATCAACTCTATTCATTACGTTTAATCCAGCGTCAGGAATTACACCACCTACAGCGTCCTCTTGTTCCGCTTTCCAGAAGAGGGTTCCTAAATAAAACCAGTGATCAGTTCCTTCTGGTTGGCAAACGAGTATTCTAGTTCCTTGCTCAGGTATAGCAATAATTCCACCTTCTGTATTAGATCCATATGGACTAACATAATAAACAGATCTATTGATACCTCCTAGGACATCTATATTAGCTTCAAAGGCTCCGTTACAATAAGGATCAAAAGTATTTCTAACTTCAGCTAAAGATATTCTCATAATTACTCATCACTTTCTTGTATATCAGAGATAAACTTATTAGATCCATATAGATTTCTTACTAAATTAAATTCTGAATATGCACCTGATACAGAATCTATAACGTGTCGGAATCCCACAATCTGAAACTCTCCAGAAAAGAAAGAGTTTAATCCGCTTCTAGGTAAAGTATTTTCTTGAATTATTGGAGAGTCTTGAGCAAACAAAATGCAAAAACTATTAATAACGTCGGAGGTTCTTGATATATTAAAAGTTGGTAAAGTTTTTATTGTAATATCTGTGCTTTTTCTATAAAGATCATACAACATTTCCGTCATTATTTTTGTAGGATCTCCGGGGTAATTTTGATCTACTTCAATATATGGTTTAAAATCTACATCACCTAAAGAATCTAAAATAGCTACAACTACTTGTAAAAATTTATCTGGATCTTTCTGAGGAGAAATTCCATCAAATTGAGAAGAGTCTAGATTACTTCTAAGTTCTTTTATAATTTCTTCACGGATATTAGAATTATTTCCATTAATACCCATAGCAGCCTGCTTTTTCTTTACAAAAAGAATAGCTTCTTCTATTGTTGTAATTGGGAAATTACCTACACCATCAGGAAGTAGTCCGGCCACGACGGCTGATGCTTTTGCACTTATAACTTTAGAGAATCCAATTTTTAAAAAGCTAAAATAGCTTGATCCTAGTTTACCAGTAAGATCAATTACATTTGGATTTTTTACGTTAAATTTAAAAACAGGGAGTCCTGCTTTTTTTAATTTTTGTTTGTATAGTGGATCTATATCCACATCTTCGTATCCAAATATGTCAGGTATGTAAGATTGATCTCCAAACACTCCATTTGTGCTTCTTTTTTCATTTACTATTTTTTTTATTTTTTTTGTATAAGTACTATTTAATAAAAGTATTTTATCTAGTGGGTGTATAGGAATAGTTACTAATTGAGCAGTTAATAAATCATTAATATTCTTTTCAATAGAAGCCTGTTTTGAATCTCCCTCTTGAGTACTTATAAAATTATTACGATCCGCATCATTACTAGCTTTTACTTTGGATAAATCTCTTCTACCTCTTTGTACTTTATTTTTTATACTAGATATTGATTTTTCTTTTTCTTCTGCATCATATGCTCCATATAGATATTCTTTTATTAATGAAGCATCCCCTACAATAATACATTCTTTTTCTTCATTAAATATTTCATACCCTGCGAGTGTAGGGTATAGAGAAGGTACTATCTCTCCATCTTGAGCAGACCAAAACTTTAAAACATTCAAATCAGTTTCTGTTATAGTTACAAAGTTTATAGGATAAACTCCTTTAAAAGCTTCTGATAGTTTATTTATTACGCTTTGTAATCTTCCAGAATAATTTGGAACTCCAGAGGTTGCAGCCTCAGTTAGCACTGCTTTAAACTCTGAGTATTTATACCAGTTTTGTCTTCTTGTTTCAGCATTAGTTCCGGGAGTTTCCAAATTTCCTACCGTTGTGGATACTACTGCATTAGGTATTACTTGTTCATTAGGTTTTGATGTATCTATTCTCTCTACATTAAAACCAAAATCTTCCAAAGTTCCTACTAAAGAAGCATAAAAAGCTGCCTCAGGAGGAATTTCTGTCTTCATTATGTTAGCTTGAATTTTTCCCGGAGCGCCTCCAGTAGACGTTGCAGCAGCTAAACTTGCTCTAGTTGAATATTTAAATGAATCATAAACTTTTTGTATATGTTCTTTACATACTACATTTAGATCAGGAAGAAGAACAATTATATTTTTATTGTTGGTTGCATTTTGTACAAATCCTCTTATTGCATCGACAATTATCGTATGAATATCAACCTGATTAAAAATGCTTACTAACGATGGATTTGTCTCCGCAATCAAAGCTAATTGCTCTTTCTCGTACTGATCTATGCCTTCAGTTATTTTCTTTGATTCTTTTAGATAAGTTTTATAATCATAAACATTATTTGGAAAATCTTTAAACTTTATTTCTCTAGAAGAACCTACACACCGCATGGTTAATCCAGCTAAGTTTAGATTTACTCTCTCGTTGTAAGCACCTCTCCTATTTCCTACATCAAACTTATCAAGAGTTGGAGCTAGTGTCAATGTGATCTTTTTAGCACCTTGAGTAGGCACAATATCTACAGAGTTTATAACTGCTTGATGTGGACCAGACCACATCTTGAAATCATTTCCACAACCATATGCAATGTATATGGTTCTATTTTCATATTCTTTAACTAGTTCATTTTTTACGTTTTGATAAAATTCTTTTCCTATCTTATTTAAAGATCTTCTAGTCTGATCGTTTACATCTTTTGCTCTACTATCCGATAAAGATTTTACAGGACCGCTATATGCAGTTCCAGCAAGTTGTTGCATTATTCCACCAGAAAAAAATCTTGTCTCAAACTGTTGTCTAGGATCAATAAATGTTAGTTTAAAACTAAACTCTTTTAAATAGTTGTGTTCAAAAGAAATAAAGTTTGGATTTCCTTGTGTATCAAATAACAAAACATCTGGATCGTTTATCAACTCTTTGTGTACGGCAGCATATGATGCACCCTCTTTAAAGTATTGCATCATCTTATCTCGGTTATATCCGACAATTACGTTTACTGTTGGAATCATTACAACTTAGGTATTAGTATTTTTTGATTAAGATAAAATCCTTCATTAGGATCTGTTATTGAATTTACTAACATCAACAACCACCAATTTTTAGGAGTTCCATAAAAAACATTAGAAATCAAATCTGGCCTGTGTTCATATCCTGCTGGAACATATCCAACATCATATGTGTATGCAGATTCTAGGTTACTTAGTAAATTATCATAGTAGGGAGAGTTTACTATGGTAGTAACAGGAACGCCCCGGTGTTTTATTGTATTAACTTCTATGGCATATGGCCCAGTATTTTCTCCTAATGATTCCATATTAATCCTTATATTGTGTAAGAATATCCGGGATCAGTAGTATGCGATCCGGGGTCCATGCTCCTAAAATCTCCAGTCACAACAGCTTCCCATCCAGCTAAGTTATCTCTCTTAACTGGATTAGCTTTTTCTTTAGGTAAGAACTCTCCAAAGTCTCCTGCTCGAATTTCTTCTAAGTCTAAATTAAATTTTATTCTTCTTGGAAGCAATGTTTGTAAATCATAACCTGCTTCATCTTCTGCTTCTATAGCATAATTCATGCATAGACATGGAATATCTTGATACATTATTCCGTGAGATAATCTAATAATTGGAGGACCTAATAATGGATTATGTGCGTTATTAATTACAGAAGCTCTAATTACGTTAGTCCAATAAACAATAATATCAATTATTTTGTATCTATTTTGATCAGCTAAAAGATTTTGATTAGATGCTCGATTAAATCCTGCATCTATTGATTCTACTGCTCTCTTTCCTAATTGTTTTGATATTACTGAATTTTTTCCAAAGAATGCAGATCCTGTAGATGCTGCTGCACCCTTTAGTTTATTTCTTAGATCAATATCTGATTGATCATTTACTCCATACCTAACTTTCAAATCTTGTAGTAAAGGTATAGATAGAGCTTTTATCATATTAGGATTATTTAATACTTGCTTTGCCGAATCTTTTGCAAGGTTATTTAAATAATTTTTTCCTAGCTTAGTGGCTATACTAATATCTTCAGGCTTGCTTTCTGTTTTGTTTAGGAATAAATCTTTCTCATTTGAGTATATTTTACTAACATCATTTTCAAATCTATCTTTACTAATTCCATTATGAGTTTCTAAAATATGAGGAAGCGTCATGCGGAAAGATAATGAAAGTTGTCTAGAGTCTGCTCCTAGGTAGGAATATAAGTTACTAGATCTTGAAATAAGTGAATACTTTTGATATCTTGCTTTTTTAGATTCTGATATAGTAATGTTCTCAAAGAAAGGTAAAGAAGCAACATATCCATATTTGCTAGCTGTTGGTGATTGATTATCGTTTGGAAATATAAACTGTAATCTACTTCTTTGAGGTAGTGCTCTATCGATTATGTACATAATAATATCCTTATGCTGGCTTCTCTAAATACCTAGGATTAGCTAAATAATTATTTGCTAAGAAAGTATTTGTTTCTACGTTAGACATGATTTGTGAAGTTTTTTGTGCTGCATCTTTAGTTTGTTCAGCAGCCTCTCTCTGTTTTCTTAGTTCTTCTAAGATCGCATCATAACTATCAGATGTTCTAACTCCTAAAACTCTTTCTAACATTAAACTAACTTGATTAACATTCTCATTCAATAGGTTATTAGTAACTGGCTCTGGAGTCTTTCTATCAATACTTGCAATACCGTCTTTCATGCTGTCTAGGTATTCATTACTTTCTCTTTCAAATGATTTACCTTCAATAAAGTTTTTTAATATAGCTCCTAATAATTTATTTCCAAGACCATTAGGATCATTTATATTTTCATTCCATTTTGCTTTCATAGCGGACCATTGATCCAATGGATTTGTAAATACGTCTCCAAGGCTTGCAAATATAGCTTCGGCTTCTTTTCCAAAGTTTTCAAAATATCGAGTCATATTATTATATGAGTTATCAGCCAACCTTTTAAAATAATCGCCGGGAGTAATACGATCTAATATTTTGTAAAATACAGTACTAAACCCTTCATATAGTGTTGCAACTAACCAACCCACATACTGTGAAGTATTACCAATTAATGCTACGCTCTCTATAAGTAAATCAGAAATATAAACAATAACAGATAAAATTTTAAAACCAGTATCAGAATAATTTTTCCATAAACTTTCTAAAATATTTATTCCATACATAGAAGCTTTTAAAATTGCTATAGTTAATGTTCTAAAAGCAGAAGCAGTATCACCTATTTCCTCCCCTAACATCTCGGATAATACTTTTGCAACGTGCTGACCAGCGAAAGATAAGAAATCAACCATTTTCAATAATTGAGGATATAAATCTTGTAAGAAGTAAGTTAGTAATGGTTGTAACACCTCATTCTTTAAATTCTCTAAAGTTCTACCAAAATCTAAAGCTTGCTCTCCTTCTACTCTAACTCTAGTTCCTAGATTTTTAGCAACAACATTAAAATCCAAAGCAGTTTTTCCTAAAGCTTCTTGTGCAATACCTACTTGTCTAAAAAACTTATTTGCTCCACCTGCCATAAACTCTGTGGTTCTAGAAGCAGTTTGAATTGCATCAACTAGTAATCCTCTGCTTAATTCTGTACTGTGTTCGACTGCTGCTAACTGTTCTCTAATATTTCCAATACCTAATCTTATTAAATTTGCATAAGCATCCTCGCTGGTATCGAAAATAGCATTAACTACTGAATTTAAGTTTTGAGCAATATTAGTAGGAAGCTCTGCTCCTAATTCTCTAACAGCACCAACTATGCCTTCTCCAAGACCAGCTAGTCTTTGTGCTGGGAAAGTTCTAGATAATGAATCTATTACTTCCACTAAATGCTCTGTGCTTGTATTCCATTCTCTGCTCGTAGCTATTAAACTGTTAGACAGGTAATTAGTTGAATCTCTAGAAAGACCTAAGGTAGTTTCTAGTTTAGCCATTACCTGACCAGTCTTACCAAAAGTAAGACCTGTTAATTGTTGTTGATTTATTAATCTGGCTATTCCGGCTGTATTGCCTTGTAAGCCTTGCTGCATTCCAGCGATAGATCCTACGAACTTTTGTTCTATAGTTCCTCTTAGTCCCTGCATTACAGGTCTTAGAGATTTTTCTGTTTCTGTAAATGTCTTACCTAAAGCTAAAGACATCTTCTCAAGTTTATTAGAAGTATCTAAAGCTTTATTAAGTTGATCTTTTACTTCTCCTAAAACTTTAGTTACAGCTTGAAGACTAGCAATTAAAGGAGGAATGGACAAACCCGCCGCGAGGCTTCCTATAGCTATCGTCGATATCGGTTCTGCCATGATTTATTGCTCTTTTTCTTTTGGTGCTTTATTAGGTATTTTTTCTTCAGGTGGTCTAAGTTTTTTTCTAATTCTTCTTAAAGATCCCCAAATATTACCTAATATATAGGTTCTATAATTTTCTTTAGGTAATTTCTGATTTTCATACAAATCATATAAAGATTGTGGGGTATAATTTCCATAATCAGGAACTCTAAACCCTGTTAACAACAAATTACCTGTACCTGCCTCTTTTACTATAGGCTGGACAACTAATACTACACGCTCTCTTCTACTATCAAAACCTTGTCCTAGTTTATATCTAAAAATTACGAAGTCCCCCGGATCAGCACAAGAATCTGATTTTGGAACTATAGAAACTTCCGAATCTGCATCAAGTGCTAAAGAAGTTAAGAAATATTTAATTTGTGGAGAAAAATAAACCATATACCTTATATTATATAGTAAATATAAGATAAGATAATGAGTAACCTAGACACAGACATAATAGACTTTATAGACTTAATAAATGAAACATTAAGCTATTCTTTTGTAGAAAAGTGGAGACATAAGTATTCTGAGAAGTTCATAAAGCATTTTCAGCTTAAGGTTCTTGATTGTATGAATAAACAAAAACCAATGAAGCTGGAGATGTTATATAACTACTTAACTAAGAAGTGTAAGTACTCACATGAACAAGTACATAACTTCTTTATCTCCATAGAGATAGATTTATACTACCCTTTTATTTACGGTTCTTATCCGAAGATTCCTTGATAGCCTTTAATTCTTCTACCTTCTTTGTTACTTCATTTAAGGTATTGAACTCTGGACAAGCCGACTTGTAGGCACACCAGTTACAGAAATCATTCCTGCTAGGCTTCATGTCATCTAGCTTGCACTTACGAATCTTCCAGACCTCATCAACAATACCTTTTAGGTGTTGACCTATTTGAGGCTGTGAGTACTGAACATGAACAAATGTTCCAGTCAATGGATAGTAGTGTGCAGCAATAATCTGGTTTATAGGAACTTTGTATAGCGTGCTAATAGCATATACATACCCTTTAAGCTGAGAGTCCTGATAAAGGTCAACCTTACTCTTTTCCTTCTTGGAAGTCTTGTAGTCGATAATAAGGTATCCACCATCCTTACCCTTTACTATTCTATCGATAACACCATTAAGGGTGATGTCATCCTTTACAGGAACTTCGAACGACAACTCGGTGGCTACTGTTTCTTGTAGCTGCTCGTTAAACTTAACGAAATTCTTTATACACGTTAAATCTTTGCCGTCGTACTTCTCTGATACCTTGTATGAACCCCTCACTTCTTCAGCGATACGGACAAGCTCCTCTTCAGACTTTGCCTTCACTCCGTTCTCAAAGATCTTGTGGACATAAGATCCAAAGTGAAGAGCGTCTGTGTTGGACTCTTCTGGTTCAGGTAGCCTGTCAACGTAACGGTAACGATACTTCAACTTACACTGCTTAAAGGTTTGATACTTAGATTCGGAAATAGTTTGTATGTACACTATAGCACCTCAGTTTATTAGAGACTACATTACCAAAAACTTCTCATCTATTGGTAAGCTATCTGCTAATGGCCGAGAGTTTATCATGGAGTCGCTATTTGTAGAAAACGACTACAAGCGACACATGAGCGTTAATATAGATAGTGGTCTGTGGCAATGCTTCAAGACTGGAAGATCTGGTAACTTCGTAAGACTTTACGCAGAAGCAGAAAAGATTCCCTACTTTAAGGCTAACCGTGATCTTCTAATCAAGAACTTCTACTTCATTGGAGAAGATCTACCTAAGCAGTTCAAGGAGGAGCGCCAGCTAGAACTTGATACTAGCAGACTCATTCCACTTAATATTGCA
>Ga0181343_1000097_pt1 | contig 39546 bp, 44 predicted proteins | sample Su13VDMLBSD_FD_130110 | JGI IMG/M metagenome (GOLD analysis project Ga0181343, IMG submission 130110) | Freshwater viral communities from Lake Michigan, USA - Su13.VD.MLB.S.D | ecosystem: Environmental > Aquatic > Freshwater > Lake | place: USA: Michigan | collected 2013-07-15
CCTGGACGCTGAGCTTCAGCTCCTCCTCTACTCCGAAGTCGACGGCCGCGTACCGTACGGCGCGCTGACCAATCTGGTCGTGCCGCTGCTGGAAGAGTTCATGGAGCGGTATCGCGCGGCTGCTGCCGCCAATGCCGCAGGGGGGTAGGCTGTGGGCAGCGCTTCCCTCACGCCCCCGCAACCTCAGCCGCAACCCCCCAGCACCTGCGAAGGCTGCGGCGCACCCCTTTCCACCGACCACCCCGCTTGTCAGTTCTGTCTCCGTCCCAACCCAACCCGAAAGGTCCCCAATGAGTTCAACCGTCATCCCTCTCCCTTCAGTCCCTACCCCCGCTCCCAAGCCTTCGGCCCCTTCTCGCCCGACCCCCAAGCTCAACATCACGACCCCTCCACCTTTGAACGCTGACCAGGAGGCTGCCCTCGTCGCAGCTATCGCCTGGATCAACGACCCAGAGGGTTCGCCCTTCCACATCATCAAGGGCTACGCCGGAACGGGTAAGACCTTCACGGTGAAGTCCTTCGTGGACCGGGTCCGCGGCCGCTTCGTCTTCTGCGCCCCTACCAACAAGGCCACGAAGGTGCTGCGCGAATCCTTCTCGGGCACGGGGTACAAGCCCGACTGCCGCACCATCTACTCTCTCCTGGGCCTCCGTCTGGAAGCCAACGGGGAGATCAAGGAACTGACGGTCAAGCAACACCAGCCAGGTGAGGAGCCGCTGGACCTCTCCCAGTTCAAGTGCGTCATCGTGGATGAAGCCTCCATGCTCCCCCTGATGCTCCTGCGCGACCACATCACCAAGGCCGCGAATGAGTCGGGCGCCCGCTTCCTCTTCATGGGCGACCCGGCACAGCTCCCTCCGGTGAAGGAACCCCGCTCGCCGGTCTGGGGACTCAGTGACCACGGCATTCCGACCAGCGAACTCACCAAGGTAATGCGCCATGACAATCAGATCCTCACGCTCGTCACTACCATCCGTGGGAAGGTGGACCTGCCGCTACCGCAAATCCGCCTGGCCTCCGACAATGATGGCGAAGAGGGTGTCTGGTACAAATCGAAGATTGACTGGCTCAAGCGCATTCGTGAGGTTGCTGAAACTGGACAGTTCCATTCAGGCGTGGCCAAAGCCGTGGCCTGGAGAAATGTTACGGTTGATCAGCTCAACGCGCTGGTACGTTCTACGTATTTTCCTGGTGCACAACACCCCTGGGTTGATGGGGACAGGGTTATATTCACAGCGCCTGCAAAGGATCTGGACGATGAACCGATGGCCAGCACAGACGATGAAGGCCGCGTCACCCGTGTTACTGAATCTTATCACCCCTACTACTCGGACATAAGGACCTACGATGTGGATATTGAACTGGACACGGGCTCGCTTGTCACTGCGCGGGTACTCCACCCGGCTTCACGTCTGGAGTTCGAGCGCCAAGTTGCGGATAAGGCTGCGGCTGCGAAGGTGAGCAAACGGTTGTGGAAGGACTTCTGGGCCATGAAGGAAGCCTTCCATTCCCTGCGCCATGCCTACGCCATCACCGCGCACCGCAGCCAGGGCTCCACCTACGAAATCTGCTTCGTCGATGCCGGAGACATCCTCCTCAACCAGAACCGGCAGGAAGCCTTCCGTTGCCTCTACGTCGCGTGCTCACGCCCGAAGAAGCAGCTCTGGCTCGCATAACTGAGTGGCGGGGGGTTTCCAGCTTGACCCCCTCCCGATATAATCGGCCCGATTAAAACGTTTTAATCCTCCCCAATAACTCCCAAGGAACCATCATGGCCCTGTCCCATGCCAGCCAGCTCAAACTGGCGGAAATCCGCGCAAAGCAGACGCGCGGCGAAACCCTCACCATGGAAGAAATGCGTGAAGCCATAAGCCTCATGCGGGAAGGTCGCGTAGCGGCTGCCACCACTTCCGCCAAAGCCCGGACCGCTAAGCCCAAAGCCGGCCCGATCAACTCCGACGACCTCCTTCGTGACCTTGGACTCTAACCATCATGACCAATCCTTCTGCCCCAAAGTTCCGCATCGAACGCCTGGTCCACTTCCACCTCAAGGAAGTGCCTGAGTATTACAGCAACACGCCGGAGAAGGCCATTAAGGCCATCGTGTTGGACTACGACGCCAGTGAGCACTGGGAAGAGCACTGGGCACCCCACTGCGGCAAGCTCCTCGCCATCGTCCCGCTCGTCGCCGAAGTCCCTGCTTTCGACGGCCGTACCGCAGCGGTTGAGTGCCTCCAAGCCGAGCTGACCACCTTCCGCGCCAACGCGCAGGCCCACATCAACAAGCTCCAGGGCAAGATCGCAGACCTCCTGGCCCTGCCCGACTCCACCTCCGGCACCTCCGGCACCTCCGGCACCTCTGGCACCTCCATCCCCTTCTAAGGACCAACACCATGTCAGGCTTCAACCCAGACCGCTTCCTCTCCGAGACAGTCGTCCCCCCGACCGACAGCTTCGTGGAACCTCAGGCCCCCGTCACCCTGTGGGTGGACTCGAAGAACCGGCCCATGTTCCCGCACACAGTCGATAGCACGATGCTGGCCGCGTTCCGCTCCTGCCCCCAGAAGATGTTCCGCCAGTACGTCCAGCACTGGAAGTCAACCTCCGAATCCGTCCACTTGGTGGCTGGTGGCGCCTTCGCCAAGGGCTTGGAAGTTGCCCGCCGTGCCTACTTCGAAGGCGTCGCATCCGTCCCCACCGTCAGCTACGACTCCGCCAATAACTTCAAGCGCAAGGTTACCTGGGACGAACTGCCCTGCCCCCAGCACGACAACACCTTCGCCACATCGGCAGGGCTTGCAGCCCTCATCGCAGCCTACGGCGACTTCGAGTGCCCACCCGAGTCCGCCAAGTCCCTCGAACGCACGGCCGGGGCATTGGAGTTCTACTTCGACCGCTACCCTCTGGGCGCAGACGGGATGCTCCCTATCCACCTGCCCAACGGCAAGTCCGGGATCGAGTTCTCCTTCGCCAACCCGCTGGAGTTTCGCCACCCAATCAGCGGCGACCCCATCCTCTACACAGGCCGGGCCGACTTGATCTGCCACTTCGCAGACGACGTGTGGATTCTGGACGACAAGACCACCACCAGCCTCGGAGCCTCCTGGGCCAACCAGTGGGAATTGCGCTCGCAGTTCACCGGGTATGCGTGGTCGGCCAAGCAGCAGGGACTGGAAGCCGCTGGCTGTCTCGTCCGTGGTGTCAGCATCCTCAAGACCAAGTACGACACGCAGCAGGTGATGACCTACCGCACCGAGCATGAGATGGAGCGCTGGTACAAGCAGGTGCACCGCGACCTCCAGCGTATGCTCAACTGCTGGGAAGAGGGCTGGTGGGACTACTCCCTCGACTCCGCCTGCACCGAGTATGGTGGCTGCAGCCTCACCCGCATCTGCAAGTCCCAGTCCCCCGACGACTACCTGCCCATCTACTTCCATCAGCGCGTCTGGGACCCTCTGGCCCGCCGCGAGTTGACAGTGGCCGAATGGGAACAGGAGTGGGCAGGGAAGGCGATCGTGGGGGCGTGATGGAATGCTCCAGTACTTCTTCCTGGGAAGTCGGTTTGCAGGCTCAACTCCTCGCAGACCCTTCGTTGCTCGAGGACTCGACTTTCCGGTGGACCCCCCAAGCCTATTACTCTGGTGCAAGGCCTGTGGGGAAGTCTATTGTAAAGCGCCTGTGGTACGAGGTGATGGCTCGGAAGTTCCTTGGCGAGCTGTTGCGCACTACTGCCCAAGGTGCCAGCCCACACACTTCACCAGCAATCCTCCTGGCAGCCTATACGCTGCCGAAGGTTGCGACCCCGAACTCGCTTCAGCATTTCCCGATGCCGTGCTCAAGTGGGAATTTCAAAGGCATCTTGACTGGTATGACCGGGACTCCCCGGAGAAGATAACCATCGTATGACAATCACCTCCCTGCCCAAAGCCTCCACCCTGGAAAGCATCGCCTTCTGGTTCCAGCTCGCAGTCCCTTCCCCCACCACGGCAAACCAGCGCGTTCAGCTCGGCTGCCACATGGAGGAAGTGGGCGAGATGCTGGAAATCGTGGCCGAACCACAAGCCGCCATCACCGTGTCCGTGCTGGAAGCAGCCGACGAACTCAAGAAGGGTGTGGGCGAACCGCAGTACCTGCACCAGCTCTCCGCCGCACAGCGCGCCGACCTCCTCGATGCCCTCTGCGATCAAGTGGTGACCGCCATCGGCGTGGCCCACATGTACCGCCTGGACATCATCGGTGCCCTTTCGGCAGTGGACGATGCCAACTGGCGCAAGTTCATCAACGGCCTGCCGCAGTTCGACGCCAACGGCAAGATCAAGAAGCCCGAAGGCTGGGAACCAGCAAACGTCGCCCCTTTCATCCACGGCATCGCCAAGTAACCACAGGAGCCCCTCCATCATGAGCCACCCTAACCCCACCCTGTCCGACCGCGCGACACGCCACCTCAAGAACGAAGTGTACCCCTCCCCCACCAGCCAATCCGGAGCCCAGTCCATGCTAGTGGCAAGCGGCGACACCGGCGTCAACTTCCTCTCCAACGCCACCGAAGAGGAATGCCGCGAGCTGCGCCAGTACCTGGCCGAAGTCGCCGCCAACCGTTTCTTCCTGGTTCTGGACAACTACGCCACCCACTTGGCCAACTCCGCCCAGTCCCGCCAGCCCTTCATCCCGATCCGCTGTCACCCAGCCGCGGGCGACCTCTTGCCCTTGGTCCCGCCAGACTACACCTCCCACATCTGGCACACCATCGACCAAGTGGGCCGCCGCATCTACGGCCAGTTCTTCTAAGCGTGGTGCACAGTGGACTATACCGAATACACTTCAGTCGCCCAAGACCGTAAAATTGACGGTATGATTGCGCCGGACCTCCGCGGTGATCTAGAGGAGGTCATCAACCAGATCCTTGAAAGCTTCGCGGAATCTCACAAGGATCAACTGGAGAAAGAAGGCTGGGTCCGCCCAGCCTAACCCATGCCCCTTCGGGGGCTTTCCCGCTGAGGAATCTCCCTCACATTTTCAGGATCAAATATGTCCCAACCCCTCTCCGCAGCTTCCGCTCCCGCATCCTGCGCAGCCGGCGTCAACGTCGCCTTGATGGGTCCAGCCGGCACCGGCAAAACCCATGCCATCGGCACCCTGGTCGACGCGGGCATCGAAGTCTTTTACCTCTCCCTGGAATCGGGCCTCGAATCCCTCCTGGGCTACTACTCCGACAAGGGCAAGCCCATCCCCGCAAACCTCCACTGGCACCAGTTCAAAACCCAGGTCGATGGCTTCGCTTCGATGATCGACTCAGCCAAGAAGATCAACCTCATGTCCCTCGACTCCCTGGCCAAGATGGCCGATCCACAGAAGTCCAAGTATGACCAATTCGTCAAGTTTCTTGAAGCTCTCTCTAATTTCCCGGATGATCGTACCGGGCAGAAGTTTGGCGCCGTGGACTCATGGGGTCCAGACAAAGCCCTGGTCATTGACGGACTCACGGGCCTGGGAAACATCGCGATGGCCTTGGTCATTGGTGGTAAGCCCGTCCGAAATCAGTCAGACTGGGGTATTGCTCAGGGTCAAGTCGAGGCAATCCTCCGGCAGTTATGTGACGGCTGCAAGTGTCACTTCGTTCTCCTGGCCCACGTTGACCGTGAAGTTGACCCGGTCCTGGGTGGAACAAAAATCATGATGGCCAGCCTCGGCAAGGCCCTCGCACCGAAGCTCCCGTCGATGTTCTCCGACATCATCCTGGCCACTCGTCAGGGCTCCACGTGGACTTGGGACACCAACTCCAGCCTCGCCGATGTGAAGTCCCGCAACCTCCCGCTGAAGGCCGACAACCGCCCTGACTTCGCCCCCATCATTTCGAAGTGGCGCACCCGCATGGAATCTGCTACAGCAGTCCCACAGAACTTGCCAACCGGGGGTTGACACCTCCCCCACCCCCAGCGACAATCCAATCCTCTCGAAGTGCAATTAGTGGCCACTGCTAATACACCCACCCCTTTCTCAGTGGCAATACCGTAAACCGCAAGGAAACTTCACCATGTCCGCATTTGATCCAGACCTGTTCCTCTCCCAGACCGTTGACCAAGCAAACGACACCAAAGTTACCCCCTGCCCAGCCGGCGAATTCACCGGCGTGGTCAAGGAATTCAAGGCCCGCCAGTGGACTGCCAAGTCCGACCCGTCGAACACTGGCGTGACCCTCGACGTGACCTGGACCATCGAAGACGAAGGCGTCCGTCAGACCCTCGACCGCCAAGAAGTGACCGTCCGCCAGGGCATCATGCTCGACGTGACGGAAGCTGGCGCCCTCGACCTGGGCAAGGGCAAGAACGTTGGCTTGGGCCGCCTCCGCGAAGCCCTGGGCCTGAACGTCCCCGGCCAGCCCTTCTCCTTCGGTATGCTGAACGGCCAGATGGCCAAGGTCACCGTGGCCCACCGCGTTGTTGGTGAAGACATCTTCGCCGACGTGAAGATGGTCGCCAAGCTGTAATCAGCCCGCCTGCCTCTTGCCGCAGTTGTCCACCTCCCCGTGGACGTTACCCCGCACAGTAGCCCAGGTTGTTGTGCGGGGTTTTTTCATGGCTGGACGGCAGGGGCAATTATTGGGACGGATTGATTATAGGCCCGTGGACGGCCGAACGGTGCCGGGAATACCATAGCATACCCCCCACCATCGCCCCGTCCATTTCGCCCGTTTTACCGCCTCCCCGCCGATCCTCTCCCGCCCCAATCCCGCCGCCCGAACCTCTCCCCCTCTCCAACCCCTTCAAGGTCCCAATCATGGCATCCCTCATCCCCCTGTCCAGCATCACTATCCGAGAAAATCGCCAGCGTCAATTTTTCGACGCGCAGAAAGAGGACGACCTCCGCTCCAGCATCGAAACCAACGGCCTGCTTCACGCCGTGGTTGTCCGGGAAGAGGCGGGCAAGCTGGTCCTCGTAGCGGGCGAAACCCGCATCCGTCAAATGCGTGACATCTGGCAGCTCGGCGGAACCTTCACCTATGACGGTAAGTCCGTCCCGGAAGGTATGGTCCCGGCCACCAACCTTGGCAACGTCACCGAACTGGAGGCGGAAGATGCCGAACTCAATGAGAATCTGAAGCGCGCCGACCTCACATGGCAAGAGCGTGCGGATGCTGAGGCCCGGCTCCACCGGCTGCGGGTCAAGCAGTCCGAATCCGCTACCGCCATCATCACCAAAAAGGTTGAACAGGCACGGGCTGAAGGTAGTGGCGATGGCTTCATCGACGCACTGGTGGCAACCATGCCCAAGCCCCACACGGTGGCCGACACTGCCCAGGAACTCTACGGCCGGAGCGATGGCGGGTATCAGGCGCAAACGAAGCGCTCACTCATCCTGGCACAGAATCTCTCCAACCCAGTGATTGCCAAGGCCAAGACCGCGGACGAAGCGTTGAAGCTGCTGCGCAAGCAGGAGGAGCAGACCCGCAACATCCAGATGGCCGTGGCAGTGGGCAAGACCTTCACCGCCTCGTCCCACACCCTCCTGAACGGTTCGTGCCTGGACCTGATGCAAGGTGCAGACATGGCCGGGAAGTTCGACGTCATCCTGACTGACCCGCCGTACGGTATGGGGGCCGACAGCTTCGGCGACGGCGGCGGCAAGCTGGCGAACAGCGAGCACCACTACGACGACAGCTACGAATCTTGGCTCACTCTGATGAAGGCCTGGGCACCCCTGACGATGCTGGTGACGAAGCCCCAAGCCCACCTCTACGCGTTCTGCGACCTGGACCGATTCCACGAATTGAAGGCCATGCTGGAATCGGTGGGCTGGGACGTGTTTCGCACCCCCTTCGTCATCCACAAACTGAACAGCGGCCGGGTGCCCCGCCCAGAGCACGGCCCACGCCGCCAGTACGAACTCTGCCTCTACGCCATCAAGGGCAACAAGCAGGTGACGTGTATTCGCCCGGATGTGATTGCGGCTGAAGGCGACCGCAACATGACCCACGGTGCGCAGAAGCCCGTGGCCGTGTACCAAGACCTGCTGCAGCGCTCGGTGCGTCCTGGGGATCAGGTCCTTGACTGCTTCGCCGGCTCGGGTACACTTCTCCCTGCCGCCCACACGTTGAAGTGCTTCGCCACCCTGATGGAACGGGAGGCAGAATACTACGCGATGTGCCTGAAGCGTGTGGAGCAGGTCCGCTCGATGGAGAACAACCTTGTCATTCCAGGCCTCGAAGACTGACGCGGCGGGGGCTTGCCCCCTCCACAACGAACACGTTATCAAGTTCTACCGCTGGAAATACTTCCTCGCCTCCCAGGGCGGTAGATTTTTCGCAATGGCCGTACTGGCCGAATGGGAACGCGAGGAAAGGGAAAAGCAAAGTGAGCCAACAGCAACTTGCGGCAATTCGAGCAGCCTTCGCAACAATCAGGCCGACAGGCCCCTGCCCGGCGAAGGTAATGATAGTGACCGACGCACCCTCTCAGGAGGACGAGCGCAAGGGACTGCCCCTCGCGGGTTCTTCCGGGGATGAGCTGCGCCGCATGATGGCAGAGGCCGGGATGGGGAAGTTCGGCTGCTTCATCACCACTGCCATCCGCGTCCGCCCACCAGCCGGATTTGCCGACGAAGCCTTTTTCGCGCTGAAGAAGAAGGACGTGACAGCCAGCCATATCCAGCTCCGCGACAAGATGGTGCTGCCCCCCGTGGTGGATGGCCTGGAGATGCTGAAGCGGGAAATCGAGCTCTGCCGCCCGAACGTCATCATCGCCCTGGGCAACATCCCCATGTGGATGCTCACAGGCAAGTGGGGGATAACCTCGTGGCGCGGCAGCATGCTGCAAACGGACCTCGCACTCAATCTGGAATACCAGCCCAAAGTCCTGCCGATGTACCACCCCTCCATGATCCTGCGCAAGTGGGACTGGAGGCCCATCGGCTTGACCGACCTCCGCCGTGCAGCCACGATGGCTGAGACACGGGAACTTATCCGGCCCGATTATAAATTCTTAATCCGGCCGAGTTATTCGACCGCCAAAGGTACCCTGGAGAAGCTACTCAGCCTCGCCGAACTGCAGCCCGTGGGGGAGAAGCTGAAGCTGGCAGACGACCTCGAAACACGGGCAGGACACATCGCCTGCGTGGGGATCGCATGGTCCAAGCTCGACGCCATCTGCATCCCGCTGATGTGCCTGGAGCGGCCCGAAGGTTATTGGCCGGAAGAGCAGGAGGCGGAGCTGATGTACCTCCTGTACCGGCTCTACACCCACCCCAAAGTGGAAATCGTGGGTCAGAACCACCTATACGATGACCAGTATTTCCTGCGCCATCTGTGCTTCAAGCCCAACCTGAAGCGCGACATCATGCTCGCACAGCACACGATGTTCTCCAACCTGCAGAAGTCCCTCGACTTTCAGGCCAGCATGTACCTCCCCTTCTACTCCTACTGGAAGGACGAAGGCAAAGAGTGGAACACTTCCATCCCCGAAGATGAGTACTGGGGTTACAACTGCAAGGATGCGGTGCAGACGTTCGAGCTGGACACCGTGCAGCAGAAGCTCATCGACCAGATGCGCCTCCGTGAGGTCCACGACTTTCAGCAGAAGCTCTACCACCCCGTGCTGAAGACGATGGAGAAGGGCGTCAGGATCGACGTGGCCAAGCGTCAGGTCTTCCACACGCAGCTCAACCGGGAAATCGAGGAGCGTCAGGTCTGGATCAAGGAGCTGCTGGGCCGGGAGGTGAACATCGGCTCGCCAAAGCAGATGGCCGACCTCTTCTACCACGAGCTGGGATTCAAGCCCATCCTCCACCGCAAGACCAAGACCATCACCACGGATGAAGAGGCGATGCGGAAGTTGATGGCCCGCGAACCGCTGGTCCGACCGCTCATTCGCAAGATCCTGGAAATCCGTTCCCTCAACGTTTTCCAATCTACCTTCGTCAGTGCTCCCCTTGACATTGACCTCAGAATGCGGTGCAGTTACAACATCGCTGGGACAGACACTTTCCGCTTCGCCTCCCGCCAGAACGCATTTGGCAGTGGGATGAACCTCCAGAACGTGCCTTCCGGCGGGGAGATGGATGAGGGCTTCGACCTGGTCCTCCCGAACGTGCGCACCCTGTTCGTCCCTGATCCAGGCATGGAATTCTTCGACATCGACCTCAACTCAGCCGACCTTCGCATTGTCGTCTGGGAGAGCGACGAACCCGAGATGAAGGCCATGCTGGCGCAGGGATTGGACCCGTACACTGAAATCGCTAAAGAATTCTACCATGACCAGACGATCACCAAGAAGGACCCACGGCGTCAAACGTTCAAGTCCTTTGCGCACGGCACACATTATCTTGGCACCCCGGAAGGTCTTGCGGAACGCCTCGGCCTCCCAGTCAAGGCAGCCAAGGACACCCAAGCCTGGTACTTCAAGCGGTTCCCACGGATCAAGAAGTGGCAGGACGAAGCCATCCGTGACGGGGTCGTCAAGCGCCGCATGGTCCAAAACATCTTCGGGTACAGGATGCACTTCTTCGACCGGATCGAAGGGACTGTCCTCAACCAAGCGGCTGCGTGGATTCCCCAGTCCACCGTGGGCTGCCTCATCAATCGCGCTTATGTTGCAATCGACGAGCGTGAGCCAGAAGTCGACATCCTCCTCCAAGTCCACGACTCCCTGGCAGGCCAGTATCCGATAGCGAAGCGGGACGAGATTCTCCCCCGCATCCTTTCCCATGCGGCGATCCCTCTCCCATACGCTGACCCACTAACCATCCCCGTCGGGGCTAAGACCTCGGCAGTTTCCTGGGGCGACTGCGCATGACAACACGACACTATGGCGACTGGCTCAAGGCATACCTCAAGTACGCCGAAGCCACCGAATCCCCGCAGCACATGCACTTCTGGTCAGGTGTTTCCGCCATAGCTGGTGCCTTGCGCCGAAGGGTCTGGATTGACCAGGCCTATTTCAAGTGGTACCCGAATTTCTACATCGTCCTGGTGGCACCTCCCGGCATTGTGTCGAAGTCCACCACCGTCGGTATCGCCATGAACTTGCTCCGCAAGGTCCCTGGCATACACTTCGGCCCGGACGTGGTGACGTGGCAGAGCCTTGTTGAAAGGTTCGCCTCCATCACCGAGGCATTCGAGTACCAGTCCGAGTTCCACCCCATGTCGGCCATGACGCTGGAATCCTCCGAGTTCGGGAATCTCCTGGACCCGCAGGACAAGGGCATGATCGACCTGATGGTGGCGCTGTGGGATGGCAAGCAAGGCGGGTTTGAGAAGTCCACCAAGAACAGCGGGAACGATGTGGTGGAGAATCCCTGGATCAACATGATCGCCTGCACGACCCCTTCGTGGATCAACGGCAACTTCCCAGAATACATGATCGGCGGCGGGTTCACTTCCCGCACCATCTTCGTATACGCGGACAAGAAGGCCAAGTTCATCGCCTACCCCGGTCTGGTGGTGGCCAAGGACATGAAGGAGCAGGAGGAGAAGCTGGTGGCGGACCTCACCCAGATTTCGGGGTTGGTGGGGGAGTACAAGCTCACCGCCGACGCCATTCGCTGGGGCGAGGCCTGGTACCAGAAGCACTACTCCCAGCGGCCTATCAATCTGGACATGGACCACTTCGGCGGGTACATCGCACGCAAGCAGGTGCAGATGCACAAGCTCGCTATGGTGCTGGCTGCAGCCCAGTCCGATGAGATGATGATTAGCCAGGAGCACCTGGAGATTGCCGACTACATGATTACGGACTTGGAGCCCGACCTCCAGTTCGTATTCCAGCGGATCGGCCAACCCGACACCACAGTCAGGATCGAAAAGTTCGTGGAGTTCGTTCACGCACACCCTGACGGTGTGGACTACACCGCAGCCTACCAGCACGTTCACGCGTTATTCCCCTCCTTCAGGGAATTCGAGGACATGATATTGGGCTGCGTGAAGGCCGGGTACATCAACATCAAGACCGGACCGGGGACGCCAAAAGTTTACCCCGGAAAGGCTCAACTGGTGAAGAGCGCTTCGCGGGGTACGGATGGGAAGCGGGTAGGGGCTATCTAACCCACCAGCCCGCTTCCAGGGGTGATGAGGGGACTAGGGTTTGCCGCCCTGGTCCTCTTTTTTCTGGGCGGTGAAGTTCGTGCCTAGCCAGAAGGCCCCGACGATGGACAGGAGGCCGAGGATGGCGGTGATGATCTGCGTGCGCAGGGACACGTCGTACACTGGCGCGTTGAGGAAGAGCATGTCCACCAGGATCATGATGGGCATCAGCAGGAAGATGAGGCTGATCCAAAACGCTGGGTTCCGGCGGAAGTCCGGGCCGCCTGGCATCGAGTAGCGTTCGCCGGAAGCCCGTGCCGCCTCGATCCCACCCCCCACTTCTTCCAGCTTGAACCAGCTCCGCTCCACAGCGTCCTTGACGGCGGCCGCAGCCTCTGGATCGGTGCTGATCATGTCCAGAAGCTCTTGCTCGTTCCGCGCCCCCACCACCTCCTTGGCCAGTTGCGCCACAGTCTCCGCGGCTTTGATGTTCCGCTCAGACACCTGCGAACCGCTCCCGAAGATCTTTCCCAGCTTCGGTACCAGGTCGATGAGGGCGGGGAGTAGGGCAGTAACAAATGGGTTCACAATCTTCTCCTTCAGGGTCAGTGTCGGCTTCGTTGGTGGAGACTGCACTGGCACAGTCTCCGGTGGTGGTGAGGAAGGTACCAAAGGTGGGCTTTCCAACTCGTCCCAAGCCACCCCGGAAAACACCTTCAGACCTTCCTCGTATTCTCGCATGAATTCGGCCATCGTGACAACGGGCTGGCCATAGGGGCTACCGGGGAGGCTCGCCCACTCGCGGGCGCATTTCCTCACAGCCTCTTCCACCCGCCCCTCTAACACGTCGGTGAGGGCGCCCCTGCCACGGATAAGCGCAATTGCCCCAAGGGTTTGCATCCGTGGGGAGAAGTCCTCAAACCCGTATTCCCGGACCAGTCCATCCCACGTGCGGGCCAGGAACTGCCAAGCCCCTGCCGCCGTGGAGGTGTAGGTTTTGCCCTTCATCCCCTTCGTGATGGCGCGGCGTGGGTGGTCAGAGAAGTCGGTGAAGCGCTCCCCACCGAACATGATCTGGAATCCGTCCGGTGCCTGGGTCCCTTCCCCGTAGCGCAAGGCCCACAAGAAGGCCTGCACTTCGTCGGAGTCGTAAGCGGCGATAAGCGGTGCGCGGTCTTTCACTTCTCCACCCCTTACCTGTTGCTCGTCTTGGCTTCGGCGCGTGCGGAGGCAGACACCGACCCGCCGCCATACAGCCGGTTGACGCTGGCTTCCACGTTGGCGATGCGGATGCGCAGTTCAGCCACATCCACATTGCTCGAAGAAGCTTGGATGGCGAGTTGTGCGAACTGCGCGTTCGTCTCCTTCTGCCCCTGCACTACAGCAGCCTGCACGGCCGCCATGTCCTTGGCCAGTTGCTGCTGCCCGAAGTGCGCGGATACAAGGGCCCACACCACTGTCATTGCTGCCCCGGCCACACCCCAGATCGGGATGCGGAAGTCTACACCCTGCCAGAGGAGGTTGCCTCTTTGGCCGGACCGGGGTTGAGTTTCATCTTGATCGTGCACTTCCGTTCCTTCCAGGGTAGGTGCTTTGAATGTAGGCCGCGAAGCCGTTAGGACCGAGGCGCCAAGGTTCAAGGAGGCCAATAGCCGCCCCACAAGCTTCGTTACAGAACCAGCCGGTGGGAGCCTCACGCACCAGCCAGAATACGAATTGAAGATTGCCGAGGAGGTCATATGGTTCACCTTTGTGGGCTTCGAACCATGCTCGGGCCGCTGGTTCAAGGTGGTCAGGTAGGTTGAAAATATCCCAGTTCTGGGGGGAGTAGTCGATCTGCTTCAGCCGCACGCCGCCGTCAATGAAGGAGGCGCTGCCGCTCATGCCGTCGCTGAACACCAGCTCGCAATGGCTATAAGGTCCACGATCCACCCAGCGAACTAGGCGGCTGTAAACCCCCTGAAACCCTGGGCGTGTGCCCTTATAGAATGCGACTTGCATGTTCAGCCCCCGGAGGAGAAGTAGAGCTTACGCAGGGCCAGATTCTCTTCAGGCTTAACCGGGGTGAAGAGGATGGCGTCGCGCAGGGCTTGCGTCACTGCCGGCACCTTGCTCCGGATGTAGTCGATGGACTGGGCAACTTCCGCCACATCCAGCGTGACCCACTTCCGAATCTGTACGTCCTGGAGGATGGCCCGAACGCCCGGATCAGCGCTGGTCAGCACAGCCATCTTGGCCGGACCGAAGCGGTCGAAAAAGGGGCCGATGTCGATGTACCAGAGCCAGATCGGTGGAGGTTCTGGCGGCGGTACAGGATCAGGTACGAGGCGGTAAGTACCGGCAGGGTACCGCTCTTCCATGAATTCTGCAGAAGCCATGATGGTGTCAATAACTTCACCGTCAGCAAGGATTTCGTATCGCATCATGTTCACCTTATGATTGCCACTCGATGATTACGCCACCTACTCCGCCAGGGCCGCCGCTGCTGGATGATCCCCCACCACCCCCGCCGCCACCGAATGCGCCGCCGGCAGCACCAGGCAGTGTATTCTCGCCACCGCCACCGCCCGCAAACATTCCACCTTCTGCACCCCCACCACCACCGCCCCCAGGCTCACCTGCAATATTGACGGCTCCTCCACGCCCCAAAGGCTGCAAAAGCCTCCCAGAGCCAAAGGGGATGGCAGAAGTTGGCGCGGCAGAAGCTAATCCAAGGCCTAGAGTAGCACTGAGGGCCCCGCCACCTTGTTGCCCGGTAGATGCACCACCTACACCAGCCCCGCCACCTCGCGCTGATAGGCCACTGGAAAACCCGACGCCGTATACACCAACAGCCCCACCCCCTGTACCAACACCACTGGCAGAAGCGCCACCGGCGACGTTGACAGTTCCCCCGCTTGCCGTACCCCCAGCTGTGCTGGTACCGCCATTTGCGGTAAGGCCGACCCCGGGGCCAGTAACTGTTGTGTTACCGCCGGCTTGACCACTGGTAACGCCGCCCGCTCCGACAGTAAAGTCCAGGCGTTCACCTGCTTTCAGTCGAGCCTTGATCTGGCTGAAGCCGCCCGCCCCACCACCTCTGCCATTATTAGTGCCAGCCGCACCCGCACCGATAGCACTGGCCAGATAGTCAGCTTCGACTGGGGCAACGAAAGTGCCGGAAGAGGTGAAGACACGCTGCTCGGGGATAGTGCCTCCCCGTCCAGGTACAACCCCACTCGGCAGTGGCATCACACCGGGGTTCACAGTGCACCTCCACGCGTCACGCTGACTGCAAAGGTTTCGGACTTCTCGGTGGACACCACAATCTCACTTGTAGAGTCCAGCACCCAAGCCAGGTTGGTGAGCTGACGGGCGAAGGCTTCGACAGTGGCCGAGGGCACCCGCACCGTGACTGGGACTTCCAACAAGAGGAAGAGGCTGGCCCCACGTCGCCGGAAGAACCGGATCATACCTGCCGTGGTGGTGACCTGCGCGCAGATCGTGATGTCGTCGATCCGGCTGCCAGTCACCGAGGTGGGGACAAGCAGCACCACCGTCCCTGTGCCGTCCCGGTTCGGGTTGGCAGCATTGACGATGACGGAGGGGCTGAGCGGAGTCGAAGCGTATTGTGCAGAGGTAGACATTTAAGTGATCCCAATAGCTGTGAGGAAGTAGTCGGGGGTGCCGTTACGCCAGTCAACCGTCACACCATCGGTGGACAGCTGGCCAGACTTCCCGGCAATCGGTGGGAGGTTCACACCCGCCACAGAGCTGACCAAGAGGCGGACCCAGGCGGCATTGACCAGCCGAGTGTCATCGGCCGTGACTGGCGGGGTGGACGCAGTGGGGACCGTGAAGGCCGGGGCGTAGAAGCTGTCCAGCCACTGCTGGTATTCCACCACATCACCAGCAGCAGAGCCAGCCACAGTACCGCGGAGGCGGAAGCCCGCCATGTTGAGGTTGCCCGCCATAGCAGACTGCCCATCGCGTGGAAGCGCGGCCGTCAACCCATCATGAATGTTTTTCAGGTTGAGGTTGAAGTATTCCGCATAGATGACCAAGCCGGGTGCTGCTGGGAATGTCGGGGAAGGGAGCGGGAGGAAGGTCCCATTTCCATCGTAAGCCATAAGTGCTCCTGATTATTGGGCCGGATTAAAACCTATTAATCCGCCCGAATTATTGACCCGCTTCGTCAGGAGCGGTGGCCGCAGCTGTCGCCCCGAACTGCGAGAGCGCAAGTGCTGCCTTGTCCGACATATTAGGAGTGCGGGACAGTTGCAGCAAGAGGTCAGCTCCTTCGCGCGTGGTGAGGATCTTGTCGAATTGTTGGAAGGTCCGGGCCAGGGCCGCATCCTCAATCTTCCGGGCCACGCGTTCGAAGGGCATGAAGCCATACACCCGTGCCACATCGGCCAGGGTGGACTTTCCGCCGGCTTTGGCCACATCCCCCCAGTTCAGTCCACCGACCTTATCCGGGCGGGAGGCCAGGCCCTTGGTAATCTGCATGAAGTGGGACAAGCCACGCACCACCTGATCTTCATTGAGGTTGTAGCTCCTGGCAATGCCGACGGCGATGTCACGCACACCCTGCTCTTGAGCACGCGAAGCGAAGAGGGAGTCGCGGAGTGCCTTCGCTGCGTCAGGGCTAGTCACCGCACCCTCAATCACCTCGCCTGGGGTAGAGCCGAAGGCCTTGTCCAGACGCGAGCGGAGGAAAGCCTTTGCGGCGGCAGGTGCTGCGTCCGGGTCAACCTTCCGCAGCTCGTTAAACATCTTTGGGATGTCGCGAGCGGCCTCCGCCACCTGGGCATCAGACCCCTTCGAGAAGATGGATTCCAGCTTCGCCGACGAGGCTTCCACATCCGGGCGATAGCCCCTGGGCGTGGCCAAGCGACCCACCACCGATTGCTTGAGCGGGTCCACCACCTCTTGGCTGATCTGTGCGAACTTCGCCTCCGCAGCCTTGATTTCAGGGGAGATGTCTTGCAGCTGCCGGTTGACGGTCCCGGCAAGGTTCTTCACCTGCCCAGCCGACTTCGGATCGACAGGGGACAATGGCGTACCCTTAAAGGGGCCTGTGGCATCGCTGATCGCCGTGTCCACGTCAGCCGCCATCAAGGGCTTTGGCTGCACATTTCGGGCGGCTTCCGTGGCCATCTTCACCTCTTGCGCGGCAAGTGCCTTGGCCTTCCCCCGCGGAGCGTTTGCCAGCTTTTCAAGCGCCGCTGCCACCGCAGTGTCGGCGTCGGACTCGGCCACACCGGCGATCTTCCCGCGAAGCGCCTTAGCGGCAGCGTTGAACGCGTCAGTTGTGCCGGGCTTGTCCATCAGGTTGTCAATCGTGGCAATGAGCTGATCGCGGGAACCAGCCGGCAACTCGCCCGCCTTCGCATACAGCCCGGACACGGCTTGTCCACGAGCCTGCTTCGCCTGATTCATCACCCCCGTCGCGGCTTCCTGCACCGCATTCGCAGCCTGTCCTGCCCCCCACTGCGGCCCAGGCAACCCGCCTACCGTCACGTCGGCCAGCATCTCCAGATCCTTGGGCTGGTTGCGGAGGACTGCCTGCGTGTCAGTACCGTGACGCGAATTGGCCAGCACGTTCCGCAGGGTAGCCAAATTGGTGGCAGGTGCCCCGACGGCCTCAAGCGCTTGGGCAAGGTCCATCTTAACCCCGGAGTTCGCAGCGCGCGTCTGCATGTCCTGTGCAGCCTTGAGCATCTTCGGGCTGATACCCTCCATGGCTTCGCGGGCGAGGTCAGCCGATTGCGGCCGCACGCGGGAAGCCAAGCCGGTTGCGGCACTAGCTGCACCGCCGCCAACAAGCGCGCCGGCCAAGCGTGCCAGCGGGTTGTTGTCCCCCAAGTGCCCAGCCACTTCCGCGCCAACGCCAGCACCAGCCCCGCCAATTGCGGCGCGGACAGGAGCGACAAGTCCGCCAGGGCCGGCAAGTGCACCGGACACCCCTTCAACCGTGGAGGCGAGGTATTTTTCACCTGTCGTTTCCGGCTTCGGCCCGACCTTCTGCACCTCCCCACTGACAGCCATGCCATTGGTTTCAGGTAGCCCGGCTTGACCGCGAAGGTACTTCAGCGTGGGGCCAACAAGTGGCAGCCGTTCAGCGAGGAAGTTCCCGGCATCGGTGGCAAGGGCTGGCAATGCCAGAGCACCGCGCACAGCTGCTCCCCCAGCCACTTTGGCTACACGTCCCGCCTTCTCCAGTGCCCCGCTCGAACCACCGCCGTCGATCTCCGATACCTGCAATCCGTAGTCCTTTTGGGCCCGTTGGGTTACTTGCTCCGGCGTGACATTGTCAGGCGTGTTGCGATATTCGGCTGTAGTGCCGTCGGCAAAAGTAACAGTGATATTTCTTGGCATATCGTCCTCTTACCAGTTCTTCACACGAGGTGTACCCCCACCAGAGGCTGGGCGTGGCACCTCCAGCGTGTTGGGGGTTGGAGGCACTTGCGTGTTGGACAGCCCGAAGGTGAAGACGTTGGGGTCTTCGGTCTTGAGAGCCGTTCCGAACTGCCGTTGAGCCTCGCGCGCATCGTCGATCTTCTGCTGCGCCACAGCCCGCATGGTGTTGATAACTTGCTGACGGCCGGCCGGCGATTGCATCAGGCTTGGCAGCGCATTAGCGATCTTCTCCGACTCTTCCTTCACCAGACCGCGAGCACCGCCGGCTTGGTTCATGAACTCCATCCAGGTCTGGGTGGCGATGGAGTTGAAGTCCTCTGCATTGGCCAGCTTGGTCTTGTCGATTGGGATGCCCGTCTGCTGTGCGAGGTTCTGCAGGAACACGGAAGCACCGGCCAACGGACCGCCGGGAATGCCTGTCTCGTTGATCTTCTGCAGCTGGTCCAGCGTCCGCAACGTCCCTTGAGCGGACCGGGCGGCAGTCGTCATGTCCTCCGTGGCCTTGCCAGCGAGCTTGGCCCACTGCTCCATGCCAGCCGTCTGCCCCTTCGTGAGGGAAGAGGAGTTGGCAGAGGCGTTGGCAGTGACCTTCGGTGCCTTGTCCACCACATCAATTTCATTGGTAGCCAAGTTCCGCTTCACCATCAGTGGCTTGTTGTCAGTTCCACGGATTTCGTAGGGGTCAGACCACTGGTCTTTCGGCTTGGCGAAGTTGCCCAGTGGCTTCACCTCGCCGCTGTCGAAGACGCGCACCATCGACCCGTCCTGCGTCATGTGGTCCTTGTACCCCTTCTGCTTTCCAGCCGCCAATTGCGCCGCCATGTCGGCCTGTCCAATGCGCTGCATCTCAGGGTGCTGGCTGGTCATCGCAGTCAGGAGTGCAGCCCGTGGGTCAGCCTTGACAGGCTCCGCCAAGTTGGGCGCCACGTCGTTCTGCATCAGGTTGGCAGCATCCGCGTCCGACATGGTTTGGCCTGGAGCACCCTCCCGAATCTTCATGTAGTTGCCCAGCTCGCCGGTGAGACTCTCGCGCTGCTTGGCGCCCAGAGCCGCCTGTTCGGCATCCATAGCCGCTCCGGACTTCGAGCCCAGGTAGGCGGTCAGCACCTTCAGCAAGCCCTGACCGATGGCCATGCCCTTGCTATTCCCCACAATCGGGGCAGACATGGCACCACCTGCCATCGCATCCAGGAGTTTGCGGCGGCGGAGAATGCTATCTTGTTCAGCAGCAAAATCGCTCGGAGTGCCCGAGCCCATTGCCTGATTGGGGTTGAACATTGTCATCTTAAGTCCTTAGCAAGTTGTCCAGTGGGGCCACATCCGCCCGGAGCTGGAGTTGCAGTTCAGTGAGCACTCGTGCCACAGGGGCAAAGCGCTCCGGGTCAGTCTCACGCATACGGTGGAAGCGGGACTGGTTGTGGTCCAGGTAGGCGGTGCAGTTCCAGCAGTCAACGGAGCTTTCCGCACCTTCCGCGTAGAACGGGGGGAGTTCCAAGCCCGACGCTTCCAGGTACTGCCACACTTCGTCCGAGTCCCAGTCATTCAAAGGCTGGAAGTAGGTCACTCCGCCAATCACCTGCAGAACCTCATCCCGCAAGCGATTGCGAAGGGCTTCCTGCTTCCGCTGCCCGAGAATCACCAGATCTGTCCCGCAGGTCCGGATGAAGCTGGAAAGAGGTTCCCACATCGAGCGGGCGCAGCAGTCCGTGTACGGTTGGAACATGACCGGGCGTGGACCTGCGCCATAGCTGCCTGCCAGCGTGCCGCGAGCTGGAACCACATCCGCAGGCCAGCCGAACTGCTCCACCACTTGCGGCTGGTGGCCGTGGACAGTGTGGAAGTGCGGGACCGACTCCGCCACCTTCCGCATGTAGGCCAAGGTTTCGGGGTCAGAAGCGCCTGCATCCACCCAGACCAGTGTGACCCGGTCAAGGTGAGGGCGAAGGAGCTGTAAGCAGGCAAGGCTATCCTTCCCGGCGGAGAAGCAAAGGATACCGTGACCGTGCTTGTCGAGGAGCTGCGAGATGTCCATCGCCTGCCATCCAGGTTAGAAGAACATGCCGGCTGCCGTGGCTGCGCCGCCAACCAGGGCATTGAACCCGGATTGCTGCGTGGCCGCTTGCTGCGCGTTGTAGTTGCCCTGCGCCGTAGCCGCGTCGAACACCGGAGCTGCTGCAGCGTTGTTCGTGTAGTAGCCTTGGAAGTTGGGCATAGACACCTGACCCCCGGTGCGGAGTGCGTTCAGCTCGTTCAGTGGGGTGTTGCGCTGCAAGAGGAGTTCCGACAGCATCTGCTGCCGGGTCGCATTGTCGAACTGCGCACCCTGCATACCCTGGTTGAAAGCCTGCCCCTGCAAGCTGGCATTAAGCCCCACTTGCCGGGATTCTTCCCCACCACCAGCCATGATGGCGCTCATGCGGGCGTCGTTCTGGCCGCGCATCAGTCGATCCAATTCGCTGGCATAGGCCGGGCTACCCTTTTCGAGGCCGGATGCCAGGAGCTGATTCTGGAGGTTGGATTCATCCTGACGGAACTGGGGTTCCAGACGGGACAGGATTGCTTCCTCCACCCTGCGGCGGGAAGTGTCGTCGACAGCACCAGGAACTCCAGCCACGCCAAACCCTCCTCCGCCCCAAGAGGCACCCCCGCCACCACCACCGCGGGCTGACCCGCCGATTGCGAACCCACCGCCACCCGCCCCAGTACCTCCACCGGCACCGCCGGCACCTGGTGGAGTGTCAGGGCCACCATTTCCCGTAAGCCGGGCTGCGGAATACAAGGCATTAGGATTCACAGCCACTGCGGCTGCTTCCGGGGAGATGCGCTCAGACGAACCGTCCGCGAACGTACGCAAGCCATCGCTGTAAAGCGTGACGCCGTTCTGGTTGTATAGCACCGAGGGCTGGCCGCCAGGAGCTGCCGGAGCGGGTGCGCCACCGGGCACGCCCAGCGGTTTCACAGTACCGATGTCGCCACCGACTGCCAGTGGCTTGTTGTTGTACACTTCACCCCCGGCAGGCATCCCCATCGGCTTGGTGTTGTAGATATCACCGCCAGTCGCTTGGGGCTTCATCTGCCCAGTGTCGAAGGCGATCTGCTCAGGCTTCATCTGCCCGATGTCTGGTTGCGGGGGCTGTTGCGTCTTACCCGCACCGCCGCTAGAAGCTGTAGTTTGCATTCCCATGGGATTCCCCTTAACCTTGGCGAGACATCATGGCAGCCAGCACCTTACCAGCGCCACCAGCAGCGGCGGGGTCGATGTTAGCCATGGGGCCTTCCGTTGCCCCCATCGCACCGAAGCCCGCGGGCATACCTGCCGAAGGTCCGGAAGAGAAGGAGGCCGAAGGGCCTTGCATACCCTGCGCCATAGCCATGCCCTGCATAGCACTGGGGGGTGGCATACCCTGCGCACCGCCTTGGATGAACTGCATCAGGGCGTTGAGAGCTGCAGGGGGAATGTTCACACCAGCACCACCACCACCAGCACCTGGAGCCGCAGGAGCAGGGGCGCCCATGCGAGGGGAGGTGGCTCCAGGGGAAGGTTGCCCGCCCACCTGCCCGCTGGTCCGCCAGCCCGGCAGTCCCGACAGGTCGATTGGCGAGTCAAAGGTCTGACTCACGCGACCAAGCTGACGGCTGGCGGTGTCAAGCAACGACTCATCAATCCCTGCCGTGCGGTCGTAAATCCGCTGCTGTTCAGGCGAGAGCGTGGTGGTCTGGATGTAGTCGCCCGGCTGCGGGTTGTTGAGGTCAGCCCCTGGGCGGATGGTCCAGGTAGACGAGCCCTGCGGTGCGACTTGGTTGACACGGTTGGCACCAGCATTAAACCGGGCAGTATCCCGGTTCTCTTGGCCTTGGGCTACAGCAGCCGCGGCATAGTCTGGTGGTGGAGGTGCGCTACTCTTGCCCATGAATGTACTCCTTGGAAAGGGGGATGTCGAGCCAGCGGCATTGAGCCCTGGTCATGCTGTAGATGAGGAGGTCCCCGTCAGGGTGTGCATCGGCAAGCACTGTTTCAAGAGTGAAACCGATGTGTTCATCGAAACGCTTGGCTGCTTCGTTCCCACTCCCAACGTAGCCCAGGATCTTGCGAACCTTAGCCTGGTTGAAAGCGTACTGAAAGCAAAAGCCCAGGTAGGCCTTTGTCATCCAACGCGCTCCGGGTTCAGCCGCTACGTGCATCTGGATGGATGCCTTGTTGTAGTCGCTGAACAAAACCCCTGCAACCAACTCTGGCCCGGAAGGGGTGATTTCCGCCAAGCCGATACAGGAAACGGCTTCGGGGAACCACTCGCAGCCCAGCCGGCTGGTAGTCCATGGACCCACCAGCTTGGGGTCGAGAATGATCTTTTTCATCCTACGAGGCTCCCGACTGTGTAAGTCATGTCGATTGCAGACCATTGGAATGTAGCATCGGCCGAAAACACGCGCAAGCTCGGAGCTACGCAGAACCCTTCCGGAGAGGGGACTGTGAGCCAGTCAGTCTGCATCGCCTCCAGCGCGCCCCAGGTGGCAGTGCCCCACACCGCTGTATCGAAGCGCGAGATGGGGTAGCTGGTGAGGTTCAAGGGGTAGTAGATGTTGGAGATGCGGAAGTCGGTGTCCAGCCCTGCTGAGATGTTCAGTTGCCCGCCGATCCGGGTAATGAAGCGGATGAGGTTCACCTGCTTCGTCCTGGCACGGGGGGAGAGGTAGGTCCAGGCACAGCGGGCATAGCAGGCAATCCGCTGCCCGAAGTCCCCGGAAGCGGTCCACATGCGGGCCACCTTGCTTCCGATCCCGGAGTAGAGCTGGCCGTTCTGCAGCTCCCAGCAGGTGCTGTTCCACCCCTTGAACACGGTCCAAGCGCCGGTGACGAGGTTCATCGCCAGTTGTTGCCGGTCCCGGAATGCCGTGCCAGGGACGTTAATCATCAGGAGGTTGAGCTTGGGGCTGATGATCAGGCGCCAGTCGGAGGAGGCTTCCACTCCTTGCGACACCTCCTGGAAATAGGAGGCGATGACATCAGTGAGGGTGGTTTTGGAGCTGGTTTGCCCCTCTTTCAGCAGCTTGGTGAGGGAGGTGAGGCCGTAGCTGGTCAGCACCAGTAGGTCACCACCGAGCTTGCGCAGGGGGGTTTTGCCAAGCGGCTGCCCAATCTCGAACACGCCGCGGAGGGACCAGGCGGACGCGTTGTTGGGGTCCGTGCCCTTGTACACAGCCGCTTGCCCTTCGGAGGTGATGAATACTGCCATGTCATCTGGGCCGTCCGCACCGTCGAAGGTCCACGAGCCCATGGCCACCAGTTTACCGCCGCTGCGGAACAGACCGCCCAGAGGGAATCGGCGCACGTCCCCACTCACGGAGTCGACTGGCAGGAAGTAGAAGTTCATGCTGTCCTTCTCGATGAAGAACAGCGCCCGCTGGTGTGCGGCCACGAAGGAGAACTTGTTGGTGGCGATAGTCTCCGCAGGCGTACCGTTGGTCACATTGAAGGTGGCGATACTGGTCCAGGTGGGTGAGCGGTAGTGGAAGTAGTTGTCCACCCCGTTCACGCCGACCATGAAGCTGCCGCCCGATGTGGCGTAGTTCGTCAGGACCATATCGCCGTTGGTGAAGGCCTGGCCGAGGGCTGGAGCTACTGCCCCGGCTGTCGTCACGTTGTAGGCGCCGGCATCGGTGAAGGCCCACAGCTCACGGCCAGTTGCCCCGTTCCAGCCACAGAGCTGGCGCACGACACCGGGGACCGGGCGATGATCCTCTGCACCACCGCGAATGCCGACGAAGCGCTCCTGTGGCCAGAAGTTCTCCAGCACAGTGGCGAAGATCGGTTGCATCGAAGCTTCTGGCTCACGGGTGTTCATACCGCCGATCGGCGCTGGTGTGCTGGTGGAGCTGGCCACCGGGTTGCGCGCTGCGAAGCCCGTGGAGGACTTCAAAGGTGTGTTCATCATGGCAGTTTCCAAGATCCGGCAGGGACCACGATACCAGGGCGGAAGTCCTGCGGATAGCAGGCATCCATGCTCACCTTCTGCGGTGCGTCCTGGCGGGCTGACTTCGTAACGAGCATCCGTTCGTACTTGATGAAATCCTCGGCGTAGTCGAAGCCCTTTTCCCGCTTCCACGCCCAGCGGAGGTAGGCGATGGCCAGATCGGGGCCGACCACTGAGGTGTCCAGGTCGTTTTCCCAGTACCGGCGGTACTTCGGAGGCGCGCTGCCCACACCCGAGGTGCCTGGGAAGTAGACGAAACTGGAAGAGTAGTATTCGAAGGAGAGGATTTCCCCTGCCGACGGGAGTGGGTTCAGGAGGAATTCGCCACCACGCAGACGGAAGGCCAGCACCGGACCGACGAAGCTCGTGACCTTGCGTGCCTGCCACTCTTGCGGGCTCAGGCTCAACATCGGCCGCTGCTGGCTGTGCTGATAGGCCGTCCCCATGATGATACCTTCGTATCCGTCCGGGGCCAGCGTGGAGATGGGACCCTGGCTTTCCGTGGCTGTAGCAGCCCAGGAAGCCTCTCTGACGTTCGTTTGCCAGAGTTTGCGGGTGTTGAGGTCGTCGCAGAATTCGTTCAGGAGGCCCATGCACTGCTGCGCATAGCCGTCACCCGAACTGGCGACAGAAGCCGGGACTGGGAGACCTTGGCGCCTCGCATGGTCACGTACAATTTCCAAGAGGTTCATGGCAAGGTCTCCCTGGCTGGGGGTTAGAGTTTACGGGCGGCAGGAGCTGGTGGGGGGTCCAGCAAGTCACTGATCGTCATGCTCGGTGCGGAGGCAGGGACATCGGCCGAACCTGCCCCACCGGCAGCTGCCGAGAGGGCGGCCACTTGTGCCTGGAGCATACGCACAGTTTCTTCCAGGTTGGTCAAATTGGCCTTCGAGTTCTCCAGGTCACGCTTCAGCCCGGCGTTTTCCTCCGCCAGCTTGCCCACGCCACCCGACTGCTGCGACACGTAGGCTTTGGCCTTGTCCACCAGGTTGCGTGCGCCCATGCCGAGGCGGCTGATCACTTCTTCGTTGGCTGCAGCCAGTTGTTCGACCGTGCGGACATGCAACTTGAGGAGCATTTCCACCTGGGCAGGGGAAGCTACGGCCCAATTCTTGACGGAAGTGCCGTCCACGGGGATTTCTTCGTTCTTTTGCCAGGCTTCGTACATGCCGCGGAAGGCCCGGAGCCATTCGGCGGGGAAGCGGCCGGATTCCACCTGCTGTTGCAGGGACTCGAACCATTCCTTTACGGGCTTTTCAACGCAGTCCTTGCTGCCCGCCGGGGTGATGAAGGCGTAATCGACGTCGCGGGCCACGTAGCTGCCGGTTTCGACCGAAGCGGTGCGATCTTCCGTGGAGATTTTGCGGAATTCGACCCAAGGGGCCGTTGCTGCTGCTTGTTCCATGATGATTCCTTGAGAGTGCTGGGGAGGTGGAAGGAAAGACAGGCTCTGCAGGGTTGGTGCAGAGCCTGCCGGATTCGGGGATTACCCCCAAATTAAGTTTCGCTGGTGATACGCATCCAAGCGAACGTGCCCGCACCGGCGGCAGGGATCAAAGTCCCGTCCACGGCGGAAGCCGCACCAGCCACGATGTTGCCGGTGGCTTGATCGAAGGTGCAAGCCGCACCAGCAGCCAGAGCTGCGGGCACGCGGCCGTAAAGGATGCGGGTTTCGACACCTGCATTGACGGCGTTCATGCGCGTGCCCAGGGGATGGCGCTGCACGTCGTCTGCCACATCGGGCTGGGTCACACCCACTACGGGCTGACGAATGGTCCAAGCTGCTACTGTCATGGTATTTCTCCGAAGGGTTGAGGGGTTATCCGGCCGGATTAAAGTGGATTAATCCGGCCGAATTGTTCCTGATTAGGCCTTGAGCACGCCCTGGAGCGCACGGTTGCCGATGGTCAGGTTGCCCATCCAGATGATTGGCACCACGGCAGCGTCCTGGTTGTAAGGACGCATTTCGGGCACCACTTCCATGTCGGCATCCTTGTGGACGATCAGGTGGATGTAATCCGTGTTGAGGAAGTACATGTGGGCGTTGGGGATGCCGCTGCCGCCGTCGAAGATCACGTCAGCCGACTTGTACTTCAGCGACTGGAAGCCACCCTTGGCAGTCTCGGCTTGCGTGTAACGCTTGATCGAGACTTGGCTGGTTTCGTAGAAGCCGAAGTAGTCGTTGGAAGAGAGGATCAGGTCGGGCTTGTCATCGCCACGGGTCTGAGCCATCCACAGGGGAAGCATCAGGGATTCCATCACGCCGGTCGCACCGGAAGGTACGATGGCACCACCGCCCTGGAGAGGGGCTGCAGCCGACTGCACCTTGTTGCGCCAGAAGGTCCAGGTAGCGGCGTTGATGCCGCCAACCGTGCCCTGGCCGTTGTCAGCCACCAGCAACTGCAGGCCGCCGATCTGGTTGGGCAGTGTGCCGTCACCGTACACGTCGAAGGAGAAGTTGTTTTTGAAGGTGCGGATCGCATTCTTCATACGCGACTTCACCAGGTTGATGATGCGCTCCTTACCGGAGTTGATGCGCATTTCCTGGCCGGAAGCAGTGACGTGGATGGCGATCTGGCGCCATGGGAACTCAGCGGCCGACAGCACGTCTGATGCGCCCACATTCAGCGTGTCGTAGCCAGAGTAGCGCTGGTAAGTGCTGTTCTCGGCGTATTCCAGGGGCTGGGTCAGCGAGGTGCCGCCGGACTCGGTGCGCTTCATCCCCTTGACCATCAGGCGCTGGAGGAAGGCGTTGTTGTTCGACACGTTGTCGATGATGTCAGAACGGTGGTTACGGAAGGTCGTCGAAACGAGTTCCGTAAAGACTGCATTGGGAGAGGGCATGGTAACTCCTTGAAGATGATGGGATTAGCTCTTTCCGCCGGACATGATCTGGTCGAAAGCCGCTTCGATCGAATTGTCCAGGTTCTGGAGCCCTGCGCCAGGAGACGGGCCTTTCGACACACCACCAGCGACTTGAGACTTCACGTTAACCCCGGTTGCCTTACGTGCAGCGGTTGTCTTTGCCGCTGCGGCCTCGCGTGCCTTCTGCTTCGCCGCTTCAGTTGCCGACTGCTTCCGCAGAGCTTCTTTTTCGGAGACGGCAGGATTCATGCGAATTGCCAAGTCGTAAGCTTGCTTCAGGGAGGAGGCACGCCCTGATTGGATGAACATGGCCATGTCATCGGCCACTTCATCAAAGAATGCGTGCTCCGGATCTGCTGCAAAGGTATTCAACTCACTCTTCAGCGTTTCGACCACAGCGGCTCGTTGCGCCTGTGCTGCGGCCTGTTGCTGCGAAGTTTGCTGGTTTACCAGTTGCTGCTGGAGGGATTGTAACTGGGCCATTTGCGTCCGCAAGGCTTTCACTTCCGGGTCCACGTAGGGGCTGTCATCGTCAGCTTCCCCGGTCGCGGGCGCGAGTGTGACGCCGAACTGCTTCGCCAAGGCCGACAAGGTGGCGTGCTTCACCTCGGGACTGCCCAGGGCCAGACGCTGGTGCACGTCGAACAGCTCCCCCACGTGACGGATGGGGTCGATGCCGTACTGGCGCAGGACCGGCACGTAGGGCTGGATTGCCTTGTCCACCGCTGAGCCGAAGTTGGCCGCAGCACGGTACTCGCCAATTCCGCGCAGGATGTCCTCCTCGCGCTTCGCCACCTCGGCCTTGATCACTTCGGGCAGCTTGTCGAATTCGGCCTTGGCCTCGGGGCGCCACGATGCGGGAGCCTTCAGCTGGGTGGTGCCGGGTGCTGGCGCAGGGGTGGGCGTGCCAGGTGCTGGCGCGGCAGCAGGGGCAGCAGCCTTTTCACCTTCCGGTGTCGCCTTGCCATCTTCCGGTGCCACCGCGGTAGTGGTGCCTTCGGCAGCGCCTTTGACGTCCAGTTCAACGTCGTCGCTCGGGGCGCTGATTTCAATGCCAAGGCCGCCGCTCACTTCGTCGACTGCCGATTCGATGTCAAAGTCTTCCATTTCAATTCTCCTGGGGGTTGGGGTTGGGTAAGGGGTTAGGCGGCTTGTGCGGTGGCGCGGATGAACCCGCAATCACCTTCACCAGCACCTGCCAGCAGTTCGCCTGTGAGGATTTCCTGCTTCTCTTCAGGGAGGGACAGGGCAGCGGCCACGGCAGATTCCACAATGGCGTCCTCAGCCGCTTCGGCTTGGGCCTGCCGGTGGCGCTTGTGTTCGTCCAATTCGCCTGGCTCGTACACACGGCAGCCGTGCTGCTTGAGGTTCTCCTCATGCTGGCGTCGGCCACTGATCAGCTTGCCCGTGATGGGGCAGGTGTAGGGGGCATAGTCCACTGCCACGCGGGCTTTGTCGATGATGCGCTGAGCGGGTGCGCGGCACTTCTCACAGCTGGCAGGCTGGTCACGGTCAGCGATCCGACGGTAGATGTCGAACTTGTGCCCGCAGGCCTCATTGGTGCATTTTGCAGAGTAGGTTGGCATGGTCAAACTTCACTGGGGTTGGAGGGCTCTACAGGCCCGGGCTTGGGGGATGAGAATGCGGGAGCGGCAGCTTGAGCCATCTGAACCTCCTTGAGGGCCAGGGTACGCTCTTGCTCCAGCTCCTTCATGGCGAAGCGCTGCGACATCTGGAGCTCACGTTGGGCGAATTCCTGCTCAAACTTGAGCGTTTGCAGGGCCTCTTTCTCCTGCATTTGCAGTTCGCGCGAGCGGGTTTGGAGGTCCAGCTTCTGCTTGTCCAGGTCCTCCCGCTCCTTCTTCAATGCTTCCTGCATCTGCTTCAGCTGCTCGGCCTCGGCCGCACCGCCACCACCCTGCTGGGGGGCCTGCACGGCCATGATGGCTTCTTCCACCTCGCCACCCATACGGAAGCGGCGCAGGAGGTTGAGCATGATGAGCTTGGCGGCGTCGAAGGGGAGTGCCTGGGACTGGACCAAGGGCGCGACACCGTTGAGGAACTGGGCCAGGGCGTTCATCATCTCGGCCATGTCCTGCTTGTCCTCGGTAGCCTCCGCATCCACAGTGGAGTTGGTTTCGATGTCCACGCTGAAGTTGCGGAGCATGTCCGACTTCAGGGCGCCGATAATCACCTCCAGGGTGGGGGCGGAGAGTTCAGACGGGATTGGCGGGGGCTCGCCGCCCATCATCTGCGCCTGCATCCGGCCCTGCTCGTACTCCGCCCGCATCTGCTCTTGTTCGGCAGTGGTGGGGAAGGGCAGTCCGGTCATGGCGCGGATCACTTCGGGGCTGACGTGCTCCACTACCAGCTCGAGGTACAGGCGGAGATGGTCGCGGCCGAACCGTGCCACCTCTTTCTGCATCCGCTTCAGGCGCAACGTCCCCCACTGGTTTTTAATCTCTTGCGCGCCCAGGGTCTCTGAGGCTTGGGAACTCCCCCGCATGATGTCAGCAATGCCGGTCAGCTCGAAGATGACGGCCTTGATCTGCTGGCGCTGGGTGTAGAGCTGCTGCAACACTCCCACCAGTTTCTCAATCGGGAAGAGCCACACGGCGTCGTCCAGCTTCAACCCCTGCGAAGTGAGCTGCGCAGAGTTGCTGATCGGAATCATCGTGTTGTCGTCTTGCGACATCAGGTCCTTCATCTCCTCGATGGTGGAGTTGAAGAAGCCGCGAATGCGCATGGCCCGCACGATCTTGGTGATGCGGAAAGTGACGTCGTTCAGCTCCTCCGCTTGCTGGCGATAGGCCTCGTAGAGGGCCTGGGGGAGGAGACTGCTGATCTTGCGGTACAGGCTCAATGGCCGCCCGACGGGGAAGAAGCCTTGGAGCTTGCAGGGATCATCCAGCTCCTTCCAGGGCTCTGTGCGAGTGGTGGAGATAAAAAGGACCTTTCGGGTCAATTTGTCCCAGATTTCCCAGACGGTGGTATGACCGTCCTGGGATTCCGCGTCACCTTCCGACCCCTTCCCCCCGAAGATGGCGTTGAGGGAGGTGGAAGAGGAGTTGCCGCTACCACCTGCGGAGTCGGAAGGGTCGACTGAAGAGATGATCGCGTCCTCGGACTCCTTCTGCGGTCCGAAGTTGCGCTCCAGATCTTCTTTGGTCATGCGGTGGCGGAAGGCGACCCATGGCACTTTCTGCCAAGTCTGGGCCAGACCGTGGAGGAAGTCATCCCAGGCCACTGGCTCGAAGGAGCAGGATTCGGATTCCAGCTCTTCCGGAGGTTCCTCCGCTTCGCCTTCGGTTTCTTCCCCTTCCGCGGGTTCAGCTGGCGTGATCCGGGGCTTAAACACGGCATCATACCGCACACGCATCAGCCCACGACCGGGCACCAGCGATTCCGTCAGCGCGACACGCATCAGTTCGTCGAATTCTGGCGTGTCCGGGTCGCCGTTGTCCAGCCCATGCTGCAGAATCCGCTGCCCCATTAGGGCGGCAAGCCGGGTCAGCGCGTTGTCTTTCTGAACAAAGCGCGGCTTCACCACCGGACGAGGGGTCTGGTTGTAAAGGGCGGGAGAGAGGGTTTCGGTGTTGCTGAAAAGGATGTTGTAGGGGTTTTGGCCCTTATCCTTCCCGCATTCGTAGAGGTCTACCAGCTCCGCGCCGGTAGTCCGCCAGGATTTTTCACGCTTCAGCGCATCTTCGAGCTGCTTGGTCCAGAATTTCACCACTTCACTCTTGCGGGAGGGTGTGGCTGTGGAGGTGAGTGGCATGATCAGGTCCAAAAAAGTGGAGGTTAGAGTCGGCGTTCAGCCGCCAGACGCTTGTTTGTTCGGGCTTGGATGAGTTCGTTCAAGGTATATTCGCCCGGGAGCTTCGGCAAGAGGGAAGCTGGCGAAGGTGTGGTGCCAGGGACCCAAGGGCGCGACATGCAGGCATAGCGAATCTCGTCGTAAGCGTGGTCCTCACCTTCCGTGTCGATGTCTTCCGTGTCGGTTTCGTCGTGTTGGAGACTGGGGAGCGTGCGAATGGTGTCGGTGCAGCAGTCCAGCACGTAGAGCATCGGAGTCCAGCGGATTGGGATGCCCTTGCCGTCCCGTTCCAGCACGTGTCCATAGATGCGTTGCCGGACTTGGTCCGCGCCGCTCTTGCGCTTGTTGTCAGCCCGCTGAAACCCGACCCCGTTCACGGCCATGGTTTCTGCTTTGCTAGGACCGCCGTCAGCGATGAAGATGGCTGGGTCAGCCACACCGTGGTGGATGACCTTTCCGTCAGCTCGTTCCCGCTCCACGATGCCCTTGGCCACGGATTCCACAGTCATCTTGAGCCCGACGTTTGGCCCGCTTGCGCCGTACCATTCCTTGTAACGCACCAGGGCGCCGACAGGCAGGCCCCATGTTCCATCGCTGACAACCCACCACCCAACAGAAAAAGGGCGAGCAGAGCCCCAATCGAAGCTGCGGAAACGCAGAGCACGATCAGGTATGCGAGGTAGCCAAATATTCGTATCAAGGACATTCTGCTCTCCCCAGTTGTCGAAGAAGGCACCGTCCACGATGTCCCAGTTGCCGTCCAGCCAAGCCTTGACCAGCTGCGCGGAGCCCGCCTGGGTGAGGCGCAGCACGTATGTGGGGTCGTTCCGCATCAGCAGGGCATTGTCACCCAGCTTCGAAGGGATGAACACGCGAGAGAGGGAGACGGTCTGCTTAACCCCATCGACCTCAATCTCCATCGACTCAGTGATTATTCGATAACCCTTAGGATCCGGGGTAATGTAGCGTTCCTTGACCCAGTTATGTCCAGGCCCGCCAGGGTTGCCCGTAAGTCGCATTCCGCACGGCACGCCGGTAGCTGAGCGCAAGCAGGCTCGCAGTAGGTTGACCGGTGCAGGGGAAGGGAAGTTGGTAAGTTCCTCGATGTAGATTCGAGTATAGTTGTGTCCCTGATACGCCTCTGCGTCAGAATCCTTTTCAAGGTAGCGAAAAAGGAGTCGCGCACCCCCAGGCATCTTCCACTCAGATTTCTGCTCATTATACACCCCGCCAAGTTTGGAAAAGAGTTGCTTCGACCGGGCGATAACCTCGGAGAGCTGCTTGAACTGCCGCCGGAAGAACACTCCGACTGCATTCTCACCGTAGAGGGCGGCGTGCTGCATCCAGTCCCCGAGGCTCGACTCAGTCTTCCCGCCTCCGCGGGCACCACCGTAGAACACTTCGAAGATGGGGCATTCCAGCAGCGCGGTTTGCGGTCCCGGCTGAGGTTGCCAGATGACCGTCGTGGCGGCCGCAACAGCCGTGGGATTACCTGGAGCAACGGCAGTGAAAGTCATTGCGCGTTCCGCTCCTTCGCCTCAGCCTCGGCCAGCCGCTCGTCGAGTGTGCGGGAAGAGACGTCGATTGCCCCTTCCCCGCTCCCGTGCTTCTGTGCCCATGCAGCTTGATCCTGGATGGGGGTAGGCATGGCCACCACGAAGCTTTGCTGCACCGTCACATTCTGTTGCCGCGCGCCATACCCCAGGGCCTTCACGCCAATCTCCAGCCCCTTCGTGGCGATTTCCGTGGACTTCGTCGCAGCGAGCTTGTCAATCAGCACGTCCAGTGACGCGGAGGTGAGGACCCTGAGCTTCTCTTCAATACTAAGCACGAGGGTGGGGTCGATCAGCTCCGATTTGCGGATTGCCAGCCGCATCTGGAATGCGTCGGAGTTGATAATTCGGCTGACCCAGGCCTGCGTGTAGCCAAAGTGGGCAGCGATTTGCCCCTGGGAAATGGCGGGGCAGCCGATGATCAGATCGCACATCGCATCGTGGGTGTAGCTCACCCTTTTCAGCGTGTTGGCGGAGTATTCTGTCCCTTGAAGTGGGTGGATCTGCTTTGCAGGCTGGGTGACATCCATTACGTTGACTCCAAGAAGTTTGCAGGATGACGATCCTGCTGGATTGATGCCCGGAATGTAGCCCGACCGTGCTGGCGCTGCAAGTTCCGACCTGTGGCCCGCCCCCGCCCCGTGGGATTCGCGCCCCTGAGCCAAACCCCCTCGAATTATCCGCCCGAATTAATCCCCATTAATCCGGCCGAATAACTCATTTTTTGACTGGAAAAATTTTTAGGTGCAGTGGGAGGGAACCTGGGGGTAGGGAAAAAAGTTGAGGGGCACAAGGGGATGGATATACCGCTAAACCCCCGCCGATTCGACCCCCGGCCTGCCGACAACCCACCCCCCACGGGCCGCAGCATCCACACAATCAGTGGCGGATCAGGCCGCGACAAAAAGGTCGCACACAATTGTCGGGGAAGCTGACACGAATGTCACGACTGGCCCCCATTCCTCCACCGATCATGCGGATAATGTGGGGTGAAGGGGCTGGCACGGGGATTGCATGTATTGATGTGCCGGGGGCAGGTCGTCGCCGGATTAATAGGAGCCACCGATATGCAAACCTTCCGTATATATGCACGCCTCGATGCCACCAGCCCATATCGCCGAACTGGTGTACTAATTGAGGCGGAAACATTGGAGCAGGCACGGGAGTTGCTTGTTAAATTGAACGGTGCCGATGCGCGATTGACGGTCAAGCCGGACGCCACCACCACCACCACCACCACCACCACCACCACCACCACCACCACCACCAACTAAGAGGAGCCACCACCATGACCCCCCGTAACATCCGTGCCTATGACGCCCTCCGCAACATGGGCCTTCGCCCCGCCCTCGCATGGCGACTCGCCCACCGTCCCGCCATCGTAACCGTGCTAGTCGGTCCATCCGTGGTATAGTCCCACCTCATGGGCCTGCCACCGCGGGCCTATCGGGGGCGATTTTGCCTACAACCCGGCGCCATGCGCCACCTTCAGGAGCCACCACTATGACCACCACCAGCACTACCGCCCGCGTTCCAGCCATCGCCGTGGAAACAATCCCCACGTATCGCGGGGAAGATATGTCCACATTCCCAGGATCGGACGGATTCCGGCTTGAACTCAAGTTCTCAGACGGCACCAAGCAATTGGTTTCGGCAGATACCCTGTGCGCCGACATCCGCCTGCAGGCAATGGCGCACGGGCTCAAGCAAAAGCTGGTGGACGCGGCCGCCATCGCCCGGAATACGGACACAGGCGCCTCGGCCACTCTCGCGGACAAGAAGGATGCCGTCCTGTCCGTCCTGAACCGCCTCATGGCAGGCAGCTGGAACGCCACCCGCGAGTCGGGAGAGGGCGCCGCGAAGGGTTCGATCCTCCTCCTGGCCCTTCAACGCGCTCAACCCGCCGCCGATGCCACGGCCCTTGCCGCCCGTATTAAGGGGCTGACGGACGCCGAACGCGCCGCACTCATGAAGAACCCCAAGATTCTCCCCCATGTGCAGGCCATCCAGGCGGAGCGTGCCGCCGCCGCATCCCGGAAATCGGGGGTGGATTCGGACGCCCTCCTGTCGGACCTCCTCGGCTAACCGCCCCACGGGCATCCGCCCGCACCTTCCCGGCGCCTCATGGCGCCCCCTCAAGCCCCACGGATTCGCCCCCGTGGGGTTTTTTTCGCTCCTGCCCGCCCCCCTCGCCCCCCTGCCCCCCCTGCCCGCCCCCTCGCACCTGTAACAATCCCCCGGATGATCCCCGGATGCCCAGCCATGGCCGAATTATCCGGGCGAACCCCCGATTCGGTGCGGGCGGTGGGTTTTGCCGCCGTGCCATGGCCCCGTGCGGGCCTCTCCCGGCCCCGTGGAGCCCCGTTTGGGGGTTCACCCATACCTACCCCCCAGCTCACCCTCTCCGGCCCTCCACGGCCTCATTTTCCCCATTGTCCCCATTTCACTCCCCACCCCCTCCAGTTCGTTGCTATTCCGCCACATTTCGCCCCGTTTCGTCCATTGCTCGTGTCCCCATTATCTGGTTGTCCACCGTTGTCTCGGCAATGTCCTGGGGTAGTCCTGGCTTGTCCTAGAGAACGCCACCCCCCCCCTATTCCCCTCTTATATTCTCCCGAATATATGGGCGTATTCTCCCAGGTTCTTTCCTCCTTTCCTCCTACCATTTCTCTCCCTCTTCTCTCACATTTTTTTTTTACGACTGATATTATATGAGAGAGGGAAAGGACTGGGGAGAGATATATGAGAGGAATGACTGAGGGAATTATTAGGGCGGATTAATGGGGCTTAATTAGGCCGGATAATTAGAGGGGAGAGGGGGGGTAAGCCCGCTGCTAGGACAAGCCAGGACTATACGGGGACACCACCGGGACAATGGCGGACAATGGCGGACAACCAAACAACGGCGGACAATGGGACCACGGAAAACGGGCCACAATCTGCGAAACGGTGGACAACCCCCGGAACAGTTCGGCCGGATATTCCCCATCACTTCGACCGGGGCCGGTTATATTCTTGGCGGGGTGGGGGCACAATATACGGGAGGGATGGGGCTGGGTCAGTCGCCCGACGGTCCACCGGGGAGGTGGCGGGCGACACTTTCCACCCCCATCTCCCACCCACCCACACCTTCCACCTTCACCCCCTTACAGAAAGGCCCAGACTCATGCCAGAACCCACACCAGAACACGTCCGACTGATCGGCGAACTCTACAAGTGCCTGTCGAGCGCAGGCGGGTACGCCCTCATACCTTCCTTTCAGCCCACACTGCGAGCCGCAAGCGCATACCTGCGGGAGTGGGAACAGGCGGCGCGAATGCCCAAGTACGAACCGGAAGCGGGGCCGCAACCACAGCCACAGCCACCACAAGCAACTCGCCGCGTGTGCATCAAGTGCAATGGCACGGGGATTGTGAAGAACCTCCACAACTGGGGAGCAGGTGGCGGCACGCGGGAGCAGGAATGCTGGAGCTGCCGGGAAGAGCCGGTGCCAGCGGGTGAACAGGCAGCACCCCAGCAGGCAGCGCCCAAGACGCTAACACCGGAAGAAGCGGAGGAACTGCTACAAAAATCCGAGTTGCTGGATATGTTCTTGCGTATTGGTTGGTACTCAGCCCCACGTAAGAAGTTCGACGCTAACGTCCTGAAACTTATCCGGGCTGTTGAAGCAGCGCTAGGGGGCAAGCCATGATCCCCTTCCGCTACTCCGCGCCAGTCGATACGCCGAAGCAGCTCGCCCGGTATCGGGACGAACTCCTCCGCTTCCTCTCCCAAGCCTTCTCACCCCAGGACATCGAAACGTCCGTTATCACCCTGCCAGCCCGGCACCTCAAGCGCTTCATGGAGGGGTGTCAGGAAGCCGACCGCACACACCGAGAGCTGGAGGCGGGCTTCCACCCACTGCTCGAAGCCGCCAGGGACGAAACCGCAGGGATGCGGGCACGACTGCTTCTCGCCCTCAACCACCCGCCCGGACCAGCACGTGACCAAGCCCTCCAAGCCCTTGCCGACCAGCTGACCCAACCCACCACCTCAAGCCCAACCAACCGAAAGGACCCACTGTGACCAAGCCCGCTCGCCGTTCCGAATCTTCCGCCAATGTCGCCCTCCTCCAGGAGGTGTGGCTCCTCGCCTTCAGCACTCCGGACAAGCCTCTCAACATCCCCTGCGGCACCAAGGAGGAGGCGTATAGGATGCGAATGGCACTTTACAACGCCGTCCGCAATGCCAAGAAGTACCCGGAGGACTACCCCGCCCTGTTTGAGGCGGTGGACAACTGCGAGGTGGTGGTCCGGTCAGACGACGATACCACCATCATCGTCCGGCGTAAGGCCCTCTCCCCCCGCATGATGGCGCTCCGGCAGATCCTGGTGGCCCGCGGCATCACGCTGCCGGAGGAGCAGGAGCTGGTGGCCGGGGAGAAGAGGGAAGTGCAGGCCTCCGTGGAACGGGTGATGGAGAGGCTGAAGGCCGATGCCCCTGCCGACTTGCCCTTCCCCCCACCTGTTCAGCCCGCCATCTCCAACCCCTTCTTCTCGCGGGACAAGCAGTAAACCCGCCGGGAAAGGAATTTTCGCAGAACATGCGGAAAGGGGTTGACAGGCTGGACTGAACTGCCGACAATCAACCCATGCCACCGAATCGCGGTGGCTACCATCCGGGCCTTGCCCACCACCCTTTCAGATTGGAATCATCATGCGTCACACTACCCGCTTCGCTCTCCTGGCCGCCATCGGTGCAGCCGCTCTCCGTACCGCCGCAGACGGCGAACACGGTCCTGACACCAGCGGCACGGCTGCTCCTGCCCCAGCCGGCAAGAAGGAACCCGTCATCAACGCTGTGAAGATGAAGGACGGCCGCGTGGTCGATTTCATCGGCAAGCGCCGCCTGTTGAAGGAATCCTCGGTCACTGCCGACGGCAAGGTGCAGACCCGCCTGGACTTCATCAACGGTGAAACCCGCACCTTCACCATCCCCGACAACCTGCTGCAGAAGTTCGCCGCCCACGGTGCCGAGCAGAAGCTGGGCGACGAAATCGCCGGCGTGGAAGACACGGAAGACGCAGTGCTGGCCGTGGACGAGCTGATCGACCGCCTGTACAACGGCGAGTGGGGCGTGGCGCGCGACAAGTCCGGTCTGGCAGGCGCTTCGATCCTCCTGCGTGCTCTGGTCGAATCTTCGGGCAAGACCCCCGACGAAATCAAGGCCTTCCTCAAGGACAAGACCACGGCGCAGAAGGCTGCTCTGCGCAGCAACCCGAAGATCCGCCCCATCGTCGAACGCCTGGAAGCCGAGAAGGCTGCCAAGTCGCAGAAGAAGGGTGCCGCGGTCGATACCGACGCTCTGCTGAGCGGCCTGGGTCTGTAAGCGGCTTCGGCCCCCAGACATTGGGGGTGCGTCCTGCAAGCGGTGTGTATGCGCGACACCCGCTTGCCCCCAAGGGTAGGCAACAGTGCCCGGACTTCTGAAGAGTAACCCCCCAGTTAGGATGGCTCCGCTGGGGGGTTTCTTACTTCCCACGGTTTACCACTTTCAGTCGGCACCTATCCGGCCGGATTAAACCCTATTAATCTGCCCCGATATTTCCCATAACTGCGTTGACACTCGACTGCGACCGCGGTATGATGGTGGGGTGAGCGGGCAATGTCAGCCTGCCACACCCATTCACCTTAGGAGCCATCCCCCATGACAAACCCCACACCTGCTGCCACACCGGCTGCCGACTCTCTCGCCTTCCTCGAAGACCTCCTCACCGAATCCGTGCAGATCGTCGCGGATCAGAAGGCCGCCAAGGCCCTGCAATCCCGCATCCGGAGCGGCCGGGCCAGCAAGCAGGAACAAGCCCGCGCGGTTGAAGTGGAGCTGAAGGCACAATGGCGCCCGGTCGCCAACTGCGAGATGTGGGACCAGACCCTCTGTGAGTGTGGCCACCAGCACGCCACCTTCACCCAGTACATGCTCGAATACGCGCCACTGCACTCAGGCGTCAGCCTCTCCCACCGCTGGGTCAAGATCGAGCCACAGGCCACTGTGGATGGCCTGCCGACCAAGGCCATCTTCAACACCCGTGACGTGTTCCACTGCTCCGAATGCAGCGGCCCGCCAGAAGGTGCCGAGGTCATCATCTGGACCAACTCGCAGCCAAGCATGGGCCGGGAATTTGAAGCCGAAGGCGACACCGACGCGCACGAAGGGACGTTCGAGCTGGGGGCCGGAGCAGACGCCGGCGCGGAAGAAGGGGCCGACGGGGAAGAAGAGGAGGGTGAAACCAGCCTGTCCACCCCTCCCAACCTGCCAGTCGAAGACGAGGATGCCCTGCTGTGATCCGCCTCTACCCTGCCGAAGCCTCCTACTACCCAGGCCATACCATCTACGGAATGGGCGTGCCGGATAGCTTCGGCGACATCCAACTCGTTCCCATCGCCCAGGTCATCTACCATGCCCACTCGAACCAGCACGACGATTCCCGGCTCAAGCTCCACCAAGACCCTCTGGCCTACCGCAGTCTGCGCATTCGCCCTGCTGCTGACCTGGGGGCTGGCGATGGACCAGGACTTCAAGGAGCAGCACCAGCCGCAAGCCGCCCCGCAGGAATCCCTGCCTGAATGCCGCAAGGCCCGTCACCACGACCAGTCGAAGGGACCGCCAACCTTCGGCAGCAAGTGCCATGCCCCACCGCGGCAGGCAGCTCCCCGCCCATTCCCCTTCAACCACCTCGCACTCGAAAGGAATCCCCATGCCAAGAGGCCGACAACCCAAGACCATCCCAACCGTTGAGCGCAAGATCCAGCTCCCCGAACACCTGGACGCTGAGCTTCAGCTCCTCCTCTACTCCGAAGTCGACGGCCGCGTACCGTACGGCGCGCTGACCAATCTGGTCGTGCCGCTGCTGGAAGAGTTCATGGAGCGGTATCGCGCGGCTGC
>Ga0181343_1000098_pt1 | contig 39418 bp, 32 predicted proteins | sample Su13VDMLBSD_FD_130110 | JGI IMG/M metagenome (GOLD analysis project Ga0181343, IMG submission 130110) | Freshwater viral communities from Lake Michigan, USA - Su13.VD.MLB.S.D | ecosystem: Environmental > Aquatic > Freshwater > Lake | place: USA: Michigan | collected 2013-07-15
ATGATCAAGGGCCAGATGATTACCCGTGGTAACTTCCACTGGAAGAATGGCGAGAAAGACGGTGAGGTTGTGTGGACTCCAGAGAATACAGGAAGGTTCTACATCTCTTGGTTCCCTGACAAGCCTAACAATGTCATCGACATCAATGGAAGAAAGAAGCCAGGCAACGAGCACATGGGCACATTCGGATGCGATCCTTACGATATCTCGGGTACTGTAGGCGGTGGTGGGTCTAACGGATCTCTACACGGAATGACCAAGTTCCACATGGACAGCGGACCGTGCAACCAGTTCTTCCTAGAGTACATCGCAAGGCCACAGACAGCGGAGATATTCTTCGAGGACGTGCTGATGGCATGTGTTTTCTATGGCATGCCGGTACTGGCGGAGAATAACAAGCCACGCCTTCTTTACCACTTTAAGAACAGAGGATATAGGGCGTTTGCTACGAACAGGCCAGACAAGCCTATTGCCAAGCTGTCTAAGACAGAGATAGAGATCGGGGGGATACCCAACACCTCTGAGGACATTAAGCAGGCTCACGCATCGGCTATCGAGAGTTACATCGAGCAGCACGTTGGTATAGACATGGAGGGCACTTACAGGCCATCGGACGAGATGGGTGTGATGCCGTTCATTAGGACGCTTGAGGACTGGGCAAGATTCGATATCAACAACCGAACAAAGCACGATGCTTCTATCAGCTCAGGTCTTGCAATTATGGCTAATCAAAAACACTTATATTTAAAGGCCGTACAGAAGTCGAAAATAAGCGTTAAATTTGCACAATACGATAATAAAGGCTCTCAAAGCCATTTGATAAGATAATGACAGAACCAATCATTGCAATAAGCCCAACTAGCTTTCCAAGTCAGTTGGCTACGGATGCCGAAAAGGCCTCAAAAGAGTACGGCCTCAAGATAGGCAACTCTATTCAATACGAATGGTTTCGCAGAGATGCGGGTTCTTGTCGTTACTATAACCAGTGGACAGAGTTCCACCGCTTGCGTTTGTACGCCCGTGGTGAGCAGGCCGTTGACAAGTACAAGAAGGAGATGTCATTTGACGGAGACCTGTCGTACTTAAACTTGTCTTGGACTCCAGTTCCTATTATTCCTAAGTTCGTTGACATCGTTGTCAATGGAATGGCAGACAGAAACTTCAGCGTAAAGGCAGTTGCACAGGATGCGATGGCCGCTGAGAAGAGGTCTCAGTTCCAGGACATGATCGAGGGAGACATGGTTGCAAAGGACTTCTTGCTTCAGACAAAGGAGCAGTTTGGTGTGGACGCTTTCAATACAGACGTTGAAAACCTTCCATCAAATGACGAAGAGTTGCAGCTTTACATGCAATTAAACTACAAGCCTAGCATCGAGATTGCTGAAGAAGAGGCTATTAATACAATCCTAGAACAAAACAATTATGCAGACATTAAGAAAAGAATCAACTATGACTTGGCAGTACTGGGCGTGGGTGGGGCAAAGCACAGCTTTTTACCCGGGGCAGGTGTTAAGGTCGAGTACGTTGACCCAGCCAACTTGGTCTACAGTTACACCGAGTCACCAACATTTGAAGATTGCTTTTACTATGGTGAAGTAAAGCAGGTCCCGATCACAGAGCTGATCAAGATCAAGCCAGACATTACCAAGGAAGAGCTAGAAGAAATCTCTCAGTTAGGATCTGCTTGGTATAATTACTATGGCATCATGCGTGCATACCGTAACGATATCTTCGATAAGGACAATGTAACGCTTCTTTATTTCAACTACAAGACAGACAAGAAATTTGTTTACAAGAAGAAGTTCTTGGAAAACGGAGGTGAGCGTGTTATCCGCAAGGACGAGAACTTTAACCCAGAGGCAACTCCAGAGGACAGGTTTGAGAAGGTAGAGAAGAGAATTGACGTTTGGTACGAGGGTATCTTGGTTATGGGATCAAATCACTTGATCAAGTGGGAGCTCTCCAAGAACATGGTAAGACCAAAGTCTGCGTCTCAGTACGCATACTCTAACTACGTAATGTGTGCACCTCGTCTTTACAAGGGAGTTGTTGAGTCATTGGTACGCAGGATGATTACATTCGCTGACTTGATTCAGATGACACACCTTAAGTTGCAGCAGGTACTTACTAAGATCGTTCCAGATGGTGTATTTATCGATGCTGACGGACTTGTTGACGTTGACCTAGGCAATGGTGCCGCTTACAACCCAGAAGACGCTCTACGCATGTACTTCCAGACCGGTAGTGTTATTGGTAGAAGCTACACATCTGACGGTGAGTTCAACAATGCACGTGTTCCAATTCAAGAGCTAAACTCTAACTCTGGTCAGGCTAAGATTTCTAGCTTGATCGGTACATACAACCATTACCTGTCTATGATCAGGGACGTTACAGGACTCAACGAGGCCCGTGACGGTTCTATGCCATCGTCTGACGCACTAGTTGGTGTTCAGAAATTGGCTGCCGCTAACTCAAATACTGCCACAAGGCACATCCTTGACGCTGCCTTATTCATAACAAGAAGATTGTCTACCTGTGTATCTGGCCGTGTGTCTGACATATTGGAGTACGCTGACTTCCGTGAGGAGTTCGCAAACCAGATCGGTAAATACAACGTTCAGATCCTAGAGAGCATCAAGGACCTTTACTTGCATGACTTTGGTATCTTCATTGAAGTATCTCCAGACGAAGAAGAGAAGCAACAGCTTGAGGCTAATATCCAGATGGCATTGTCTAGAGACCAGATCGGCCTAGAGGATGCGATCGATATCCGTGAGATCAAGAACTTGAAGCTTGCAAACCAATTGTTAAAGGTCAAGCGCAAGGAGAAAGAGAAAAAGGAAATGGAGAAGCAGCAGCAGATCTCTCAATTCCAATCTCAAGCTAACATCGAGGCCGCTAATGCTACAGCTGAGGCCAAGATGCAACAGATTCAAGCCGAGACTCAGTCTAAGATCGAGATCAAGAGGGCAGAGGTTCAGTTCGACGTGGAGAAAATGCAGCAAGAGGCACAGATCAAGTTAGGCCTTATGCAGCAGGAGTTCCAGATGAACATGCAGCTCAAGGGCGCAGACATGCAGAGCCTAACCGAAAAGGATAAGATGAAGGAAGAGGCAAAGGACAAACGAGTATCTTTACAAAATACACAGCAATCAAAGTTGATCGAGCAAAGAAAAAACAACTTGCCACCGGTAGACTTCGAGTCGAATGAGAATGATACTCTTAGCGGGTTCGATTTGGCGTCCTTTGAACCAAGATAATAACATGTCACAATTATTCGTAAATTTGTGACCAAATAATTAAATCTAATATGACAAACGAATTTAAAGTGCGTTCTGTCTCTTTCGATGAGGAGAAATCCGTTCAAGAAATCGAGGCACAACTGCTAAAGGAACACGAAGAGAAGAATGGCATCTCTTCAGAGGAAAAGCCAGTAGAGACCACAGTGGTGGGATCGGATGGCACGATTGAAAAAGAAAGTGTTGAAGAGACTCCGGGGGCAACCTCAAGAGAATTGGAAGACACAGACGTTCTTACATATCTTAAAAATCGGTACAACAAGGACATCAACTCAGTAGACGAGTTGTTTTCCGCAAGAAAAGAGGCCGAGGAATTACCAGAGGACGTATCTGCATTCTTGAAGTTCAAGAAGGATACAGGCCGTGGTTTCGAAGACTTTGTTAAAATCAACAAGGACTACGATACAATTCCCGCCAATGATTTGTTAGTCGAGTATCTTAAGCAGACCAATCCCGACCTAGACGATGAAGACATCAAGTTCGAGGTAGAGACCAGGTATGCATACGATGCCGAGTATGACGATGCCAAGGAGGTAAAGTCAAAACAGATCGCAATGAAAAAAGATCTTGCCAAGGCCAAAGAGTACTTTAATAAACAGAAAGAACAGTACAAGCTCCCTCTTGAGTCAAGAGAAGGCTTTGTTCCAGAAAATGAAAAAGGTAACTACGAGGCTTTCAAGAAGTATTCCAAAGAGACCGAGGAAATGCAAAAGCAGCAGATGGAGCGCTCAGAGTTCTTTGCAAAGAAGACAGAAGAAGTCTTCAACGACAAGTTCAAAGGTTTTGAATTCAATGTCGGTGAGGGTGATGTATCTTTCAAACCTAGCAATCCCGAACAAATGAAGAAAGCTCAGTCTGATGTAAGCCAATTTATTGGATCGTTCTTAGATGAGAATGGTTTTATTAAAAACGCTGAAGCATATCACAAGTCAATTGCTGTTGCAATGAACCCAGACAGCTTTGCCAAGTTCTTTTACGAGCAAGGAAAAGCATCTGCCATCGATCAATTAAGCAAGGAGTCTAAGAATATCCAGATGGATATCAGACAGACACCGCAGCCTACAGCGACAGGTGGATTCAAAGTAACTGCACTCGACTCCGACCACGGCTCTGGACTACGCATAAAAACACGTAACTAAACAAAAAAAACTAAAAAACTAAACTATGGCTGGATCAGTTCAAGTGAGTCCCGGGTTTGCTATAACCCCCTCATCCGTCAAGGCAACATTGCCTTCTAACTACATTACCAACTTCGATTTCTTAAACCAGTATCTTCCTGATACCTACGAAAAAGAATTCGAGCGTTATGGTAACCGCTCTATCGCATCTTTCTTACGTCAAGTAGGAGCTGAGATGCCTTCTAACTCTGACCTTATCAAATGGGCAGAACAAGGTCGTTTGCATACTAAGTATGTAAGCTGTACTTCCGCTGCTGCTGCTGCTGCTGACACCGCTGTTTGGACTGTTGCTGACTCAGGTATTACTGCATGTAACTTCCGTGTTGGTCAAACTGTATTCTTGTCTCGTAACTCTGGTGGTACCCAAAGCGACAAAGCTATCATCACCGCAGTATCTGGATTGACTTTCACCGTTTCTTACTATGCTGGTGGTGGACAAACTATCCCTGTATCAACTACTTCTACTGCTTTTGTTTATGGTTCTGAATTCAAAAAAGGAGCTAACGGTATGACTGGTTCTTTGGAGGCTGAAGATAGTTTCTTCGACAACTCTCCTATCATCATCAAGGACAACTACGAAGTATCTGGTTCTGACATGGCTCAGATCGGATGGGTAGAAGTTTCTACTGAAAATGGTGCAACTGGTTACTTGTGGTACATCAAGTCTGAGCACGAAACTCGTTTGCGTTTCGAAGACTACATGGAAATGGCCATGGTAGAAGGTGTTCCTGCTGAAGCATCTTCTGGTGCTATCGCAGTAACTGGTGATGTTGGTAACAAAGGAACTAAAGGTTTGTTCTACACAGTTGAACAGCGTGGAAACATTTGGGCTGGTGGAAATCCAAGTACTTTGGCTGACTTCGATGCTATCATTCAACGTTTGGACAAGCAAGGTGCTATCCAAGAGAACGTATTGTTCTTGAACCGTAACTTCAGCTTCGATATCGATGATATGTTGGCTGCTCAAAACAGCTACGGTGCTGGTGGAACTAGCTACGGTTTGTTCAACAACGATGAGAAAATGGCCTTGACTTTAGGTTTCTCTGGATTTAAGCGTGGATATGAGTTCTACAAAACTGATTGGAAATACTTAAACGATGCTACTCTTCGTGGTGGTATCAATGGTGGTGAAATCAACGGTGTATTAGTACCTGCTGGTTCAACTACTGTTTACGATCAAGTTATGGGTAAGAACGCTAAGCGTCCATTCTTGCACGTTCGCTACCGTGCTAGCGAAACTGAGAATCGCAGATACAAGACTTGGATCACAGGTTCTGCTGGTGGCGCTGCTACTAGTGACTTGGATGCAATGAAAGTTAGTTTCTTGTCTGAGCGTGCATTGTGCACCTTGGGAGCGAACAACTTCTTCTTGTTCAAGACTGCCTAATCAATTGATTAACAAAAAGATAGGCGGGCACTTAGTGCTCGCCTTTTTTGTTTATATTTGTACCAACAATTAAATCTACTTATGATAAAATCTACAAATGAGCTCAAGGACAGGGTATTTGTCCTTACCTCCAGCACCTCACCGTTAACTTATGTGTTGCCATCTCGTAACACTAAAAGATTTTCACTGCTCCACTTCGATGGAAAGACTAACCGTGCACTACGCTACGCAAGGAACCAAAAGTCTGTATTTGAAGACGAACAAGACGACAACGCAATTGTCGAGCCTGTTATCTTTGAAGATGGAGCCTTGGTAGTTCCAGCAAACAATCCTCTTTTGTCACAGTTCTTGGATATGCATCCATTGAATGGCCAAATCTTTATGGAGTTGAATCCAGAAAAAGAAGCTATGACTAACATTGAAGACATGAATATAGAGCTAGACGCTCAGATAGCTGCTAGAAATATGGACTTAGATACCATGTTAGCTGTAGCTAGATTGGTGTGGGGACCTGTTGTTGACACAATGACAACTCCAGAGTTAAAGAGAGATGTATTATTGTATGCAAGAGAGTATCCAATTCAGTTGCTAGAGATGTTGAATGACCCATCATTGACCGAGACAGCTTTAGCCTCTAAGGCACTTTCTGAGGGCTTGTTCAGTATGCGTAACAATAACCGTGAGATCTGGTTTAACATGACCGGAAACAAGCGTAAGTTAATGAACGTGCAGCAGGGCGAAGACGCTGTGTATGTTTTGACTGCATACTTAGAGTCTGCTGAAGGAAAAGAAGTTCTTGAGATGGTAAAATCTAAGTTATCGTAATTATACGTATATTTGTTGTATGGAAAAATTTTTAAGCATCCCAGTTACTAGCGAACAAAATCAGCTAGTTCAGGCTACAGGAATCATTTTGATTGAACAAGCCTCTACAACTACAGTTACCATCACTTACGGTGGCGGTAAAGTGGTTACACTTACACATGCTACTGCTGGTGCAGGAGACGAGACAGAGCGTGATGCAATTCAAAATGCCGTAGTTGCTGCTTTGCAGACTTCTTGGACTTTTGTTGCATACACTGTATCGAACCTTCCATACGCAGTTAGTGGAATTGCTGTAGCGTAAACATTAAGACTATTTAAAACTAAGGCCATCTCGGAAGGGGTGGCCTTTTTTTGTTATCTTTGTGAGAACATGATTAACACGGTTAGAAATACTGTTATGGCTATCATAAACAAGGACAACAACGGTTATATTACACCGGATGAGTTCAACTTGTTTGCCAAGCAGGCTCAGCTAGAGATATTTGAACAATACTTTTACAATTACACAAACTGGGTTAACAAAAGAAACGCCCGGATGGCTAACGATGGCTACTCTGACATTCAAAAACAAATTGCAGAAAAAATTGATAGATTTAGCGAGCAAGCGACTCTTACGTACAATTCTGGTGCCGGCGCTTTTGCTGCACCTTCTAATTCTTATTTTGTTAACGTTCTACTTTACGCTAACAAAGAAATTGAGTACGTGGCTCACACCAAGATTATGAACCTTATCTCGTCAAACTTGACGGCACCTACTACATCGTACCCTGCGTACTATGAGAAGGAGAATCTTTATTATGTATATCCGAGCACAATCCAAACAAATGTCAGCGCTCTGCACGTTCGCTATCCTGTTGATCCTAAGTGGACATACTCTGTCGTGTCGGGATCGCCTATATTCAACCAGTCAGCTGCTGACTATCAAGACTTTGAGCTTTCGGAAAGCTCACAAAACGACTTAGTTTTCAAGATCCTTTCATACGCTGGTGTTAACATTCGTGAGTCTGATGTAGTTCAGTTCGCAATGGCCGGAGAAAATGCAGATCAAACCAATAAATCATAATGGCATATATAAGCAACCAACAATACTACTCGGACCCCAATAACAACGGGGAATACCAGTATGTCAGCCTTGCTGACGTAGTGAATAACTTCATGCTTATGTATGTTGGTGACGACAAGTTGATCGGAACCGTGAACAGGTACAATGTGCTGTTCTACGCAAAGCGTGCAATCCAGGAGCTAAACTACGATGCGGCTAGAAATGTCCGTGTTCTTGAGTTTAGGATTGGCCCAGATCTTAAGTTGATCTTGCCACCTGACTATGTAAACTATGTTCGTATCTCCTTGGAGAAAGAGGGTGTGCTGTTCCCATTGTTTGAAAGCAAGACTGTAAACTACGCACAGACATACTTAAAGGACTCTAGTGACAATATCCTATACGATCAGAACGGAGAGGTTATTACGGGCACGTCTGAGCTTGACATGAAGAGAATCCAAGGATATCCAAGAGCATTGTTCACTGGAGACGCTTGGGCGAACGGAAGATATGGATGGCTTGTAGATGGCTATTGGTACTTCAACTACGACCTAGGTGGATACTTTGGCCTGAACGGAGAGACTGCTAACTTTAATCCAAACTTCAGAATCGATCAAGGTTCTGGCGTGATTAACTTCAGCTCTCAGATGTCTGACCAGTTATTGGTGATGGAGTACATCTCCGATGGTCTTGAGAACGGTGACGACTCATTGGTTAAGGTAAACAAGTTTGCCGAGGACTTCATGTATAGCTATATCAAATGGTGTATTTTAAACAATCGTGTTGGAGTACAAGAGTACATCGTTCGTAGAGCGAGAGAAGAGAAGTCAGCCCTTCTTCGTAACGCAAAGATTAGAATGAGCAACTTGCACTCTGGTAGATTGTTGATGGTATTACGGAATCAATCTAACTGGATTAAATAATGCAAATAACAAGAACGCTGGTATCCGGCATAATGAATAAGGATTTAGACGAGCGTCTAGTTCCAAACGGGCAGTATCGTGATGCTCTGAACGTAACCGTAGGAACCTCTGAGGAGGCCGGTGTTGGAGCTGTAGCTAACGAGCTAGGCAATACCAAGGCAAGCACTCTATTAGAGGCTGCTAGAGCCTTTTCTGGAAACAATGCATTCTCTTTATCTGGGGCTAAGACAATTGGCTCTATAGCCGTTCCTGCTGAGTTCTTGATCTTCTGGTTTGTAAAAGCTTCTACTGGTAGTATCGTTGCGTCTTACAATTCACAGACAGGACTTACGTCTGTTATTGCTATGGATACTAGAGCCGGATCTAGTAATGTTCTAAACTTTAATGCTGACTACTTGATTACTGGTGTAAACTACATTAGTGGTCTATTATTCTGGACAGATAACTTAAACCCACCTAGGAGAATTGACACAAAGGCTTTTTATGCCTTCAACAACTTTACAGAGGAGAGCATCAATGTCATTGTAAAGCCACCGTTAAGTGCTCCTACACTAGATCTTAGAAACGACTCAAGTGTGTTATCTAACAACATAAAGGACAAGTTCTTATACTTTGCTTATAGGTACAAGTACGTTAATAACGAGTACTCTTCATTCTCTCCGTTCTCAGAGGTTGGATTTCAACCAAGCGAATTTACGTTTGACTATGGCACCGGTGTAAACAAGTCAATGCAGAACAAATGGAACATTATAGACATTTCATTCTCTACTGCTGGATCAAACATTAAAGAGATTCAACTGTTATTCAAGGACTCGTCAAGTACAAATGTAAACGTCATTGAGAACCTAGTGCTATCCGACTTGCTGTTGGGCAATATTCAAGGTGTTACGTACAACGTAGGTACCCAAACTGCCAAGTTTTCAGGCTTTGCAAATAACAAGGTTTATGGCGTTTTGCCATCGAACCAACTTACAAGATTATTTGACAACGTGCCGTTAAAGGCAAAGGCTCAAGAGCTAATCAGCAGCCGGATTATCTACGGAAACTATACTCAGTTCTACAACATTGTATCCATAACTGGAAAGGGGATTATACCAAATTATTCAGTGGGCGTTGTTAGCGAAACAAGGGTTGCTGGAAACGTAAATAAACCAATTAAAACACTTCACTCTGACAGGGGATATGAAGTCGGCATTTGCTACATGGACGACTACGGTAGAATGAGCACCGTATTGACATCTAGTACAAACACGGCAAGTATTTCATCGGCAAACTCAGATACAAGCAATTACTTAAAGGTTAACATAATAAGTGAGGCTCCCGCATTTGCTACTAAGTACAGGATATTTGTAAAGCAAGCAAAAGGTCAGTACTACACAATATTCCCAAACATTTTTTATACCGAAGGGATTTATACGTATTTCATGATCAATGAGTCTGACGTTGACAAAGTTCAAGCCAACGACTATATTGTATTTAAGGTAAATCCAAATGGTATTACATACAGCAACACAGAGTTTAAAGTACTTGATGTAGTTGTAAAAGAAAAAGACTTTTTAAATAACAAAAAGAATCAGATATCTGGTGTTTATATGAAAGTAAAGACCGATGGAAATACTGCATTTTCTGCTGCTAATTTAATTGTAAACAAAACATCAAGTAGGGGTGTTACTTCTGCAAGGAAGTCTAAATACACATCGTCTGCTATTAGGTTTACATGTGCAATACTAGGAGACCCTGGTGTTTTGCCAATATTCTTTCCTCATTCATTTACCGAAGACCCTATTTTTTATGGCACAGGATCAAATGACTTGGCCACTGTAAATAAGTCAGATAAGGTATTAGTAGATAGGCGTATAAGAATTGAAATTGACGGTAGGAATGCGGCTGGCTTAGACACATTTAAGGTCTCAGTTCTATCTACAGATGTTTCTGGAGCTTCTCTTATTCAAAATGTAGTAATTACCGGAGCTAATCAAATAATATCTGACGGCACAAAAACTTTGTGTACAATTAGATTTGCTAAAACAACAGGTCATACTATTGGTGACTCTTGGAGAATAAACCAAAGATCAACTTGGACAGACTCTGCTGCTAGAAGTGTTTTTGATGGGCCATTGGTTTTTACAGGTTTTGATGATCCATTTGGTGGTATTGCTGTTTTCCCAAAAGACGCTACGTCTATTAGCGGAGGCGCTGTAATTACGATTAAGATAAACGAGACAAGAGTTGCGGGAGGTGAAAGTCAAGCAGAACAAACATTTATATCTTCTAGAGACTACGTCAATATTGAGGAGTGGTTCTTTGAGGATTCCATATACGAGCAGTTCACAATGACTGCACGAAATCAAAACCAAGGCGCTCAGACGGTATTCTTTAGAAGGTGTAGCAATTACAGAAACGTTCAGTCTGGAAGTCAGTCTTGTACTCAAGTGGACCAAACCGATAACGGGGATATTAGAATGTTCATTCGTGGTCATGCAGATGCAAATAGTGATGAATTTAAGAACGGGAACTCAATTGATTGTGTTAGGGCAATCCTTACGGTTGATTGTACAATTACTCAAACTAAAAACAAGACAATAATTGAGACTCAACCCAAGAATACCGACATTGACATATACCACGAGACAGAAACATTTTCTGTTACTAATGGGCTACACTCTGGCACAAATGGTCAAAACCAATCTAGAGATACAGCTGGAACTATAAGAAAACCTGCAATAGTAGAATTAAAAAATGTATACAATGCGTACTGTTTTAGAAATGGTGTTGAGAGCGATCGTATTCGTGATGACTTTAATGGATCGTACATGCAGTACAGTCCACGTGTTTCTTCTACGATTGAAAATTATGAGCAGGAACGTGTTCCACACGGACTGACTTACAGTGGTGTATTCAGACAGGACACTGGAACAAACAGATTAAACGAGTTCAACTTATCTACCGCCAACTTTAAGTACGTTGACCGTTTCTTTGGAAGCATTCAAAAGCTGTACGCTCGTGACACAAACTTGATCGTATTCCAAGAGGATAAGATATCTTATGTCCTTTATGAAAAGAACTTGCTAAGCGACGCTACTGGTGGCGGAGCTATTGCTAGCATACCACAGGTTCTAGGAACGCAGATCTCCTTTGTTGGCGAGTATGGTATCAGTTTGAATCCAGAAAGCTTTGCTACATGGGGTAACGACATGTTCTTTACAGACGCAAGGCGTGGAGTTGTATTGACCATATCTGGAAACGACCTAGGAGAGATTTCTATCCAAGGTATGAAGGACTGGTTCAGAGACTTATTCATTGCCGGCACCAACAAGCAAAAGATCGGAGTTCTAGATCCGTATAGTCAAATGTACGTACTAACCTCAAACGACATTACATCTAGTCCTTGTCAACTGTCTATATCTCCGCTATCGGTAACTTTACCAAATCAGGTACTCACAAACCCCGTAAACATATTTGATATTCAATCTAACTCAGGATGGGTGATCACTGGGATGCCGGTATGGATGACCGTGTCTCCATCGAGTGGAACGGGTGATCAAGATGTCATGGCAGATATTGCGACAAACAATACCTTAGTTACAAGAAGTGCAGTTCTTACAATTACAGCTTCGTGTGGAAATGTAGTCACATTCACTGTGATTCAGACAGGAAAGCAACTTGTAAGAAGAGGAAGCGTAGTCATTGGCGGAAGCGGAGACAGTGGTACTGTCAGCACGCAGAAATACAACTACAGCAGCTCTGGCACTCTTGGATACGAGTTCACAGATACATCCTTTACTCCAGCCCCAGTCAGCTTGTTCAATACGTTTGGTGCTCCTGGAGGTACCGATGGCGTTCCAAATCCTGGAGATACGGTGACGTTGTTTGCCTACAACACCACTACTAGCCCGTCTGGAATTCCAGCTAATCCGTTCTTACCGGGGCTTGGAAATAAAGCGTACTACCTGGTGTCTAATACACAGTACACAAATGCAGACTACTTGACAATGTTGTCTCTTTCGACTCCCGTCACAATGACACTTGCTGGTTCTGAATATAGCGGAACGTTCTCTTACTTAACGCCGTCCAATGAGCAGTACTTGTACTTGCTTTGGGACTACAGAAATATTATAGCGTGTGGATCTACCGCATCTTACTCTGGAACTGCATTGACATCTGAAACTACAGTAACTACTGGATCTTCAAATGGAAACGTTACATTTAACTATGACGCTCAGTCTACCCCTGACCGTTTTGTTATCACATTGAATGGTGGTGTAGTTGCAGATAGTGGTTATGTTGGACTTAATAGCTCGGCTAACTATAACGCACTGATTGCAGCTGGAGTTTCAGCTAGCGACATCAAGTTGGTATCTCCTTATGATGGTCTTGTAAACAATAGCACAGGCACATTGAAGTTCACCAAAACGCAAGCTGGCGATCCTACGCTTACCGTTTACTCTCCACTATCATCAAATGGATGGAGCGTTGTTACTGCATGTGCAAGTTTGAATACTGTAACAATTGATACCACAAATGGTACATTGGCAAATGTTTGTGCTCAAACACCGGCTACTACAAAGTATCATAACGGGCCTTCTGCTACTCCTACAGTTGGCGTAGTTGTATACAACGAGTCCACCGGTACAACTGTTTATAACGGAGGAAATGCATACCACAAGTTTGGCACATCTTACGCATTCATCACATCGTCTGGTGTTATCACAGAGGTTGGTTCTTGTGTATGCTCAGAGACATTCTCTCCTATCGTTACAATGTCTGACATTGAGATAGCTTTGGGATCTACAGTATCTATAAAGGTTGCGGCTACTAATAATCCTACAAGCTACAACTTGGTTACCAGCTGTACTAGCTTTACATTTTATGGCGGTATTGATGGAGCTGTGTTCTATGGTGCAAACTGTGAGACCGGATACTACGAAACATTACCTGTATCTGCATATGAGACAAGTTCAAGGTGCTTTTCAGCTGGAACAGTAACCAAACTATCTGGCTCTGCTGACGCTACGCTAGAGGCCACAGGATCTTGTGGTGAAACATCTTTACCATTCGGTATTACGTTCGACAGTACAAATGGCTTCTTGTCTGGTATCGCAGAGGGACAGGGACAGTATAAGGCTACATTCAATGCTACAAACTGCTTTGGAACTGGTCCTAACACTACTATTAACATTTCGTCTGTTCAGTTAGACTTGCCGGCAACAGCATTCCAAATAAACGCAGACGATCAGATTAGTGCAGCAGCTGCATGTGCATTGGTTCCAGAGGTTTGGGTTAATCTTTACCATAACGGATACTACACGTACCCAATACTTGGTGACACGGTTTATATCCAGTCTAGGGGCGGAAATACTTTTGACGGTAATAATTTATGGTATGCTATCAATAATAATCAAGCAATTCAGATCAGCGATGATGGGGTTGTCACTTCGGTATTCAACTGCGGCTCAACGCCTCCAGCACCTCCAACACCTCCAGCCGGAAACTACTACACCGCTGTTCTATGTAATAGCACATACAGTGCCGTCCTTTACGATGCTGTGAGCCGTGTTGTTGCGTCTGGAACTAAGTTGAAGACTACGGATGGTAACTGTTGGACAGTAGGAGCTTCTATTCTTCCAATATCAACTAGCTTCAACATACCAACTACTATCGTGACATTCGCAAGCTGTGCAACATGTACTGGTACTGCTCCCGCTCTTACAGAGGTATTCTTGACAGATTCTGGTACTAAGTCTGCCGTGTGTGCATCGCCTAATTACTACTCTTATTGGACCAATGGAACTGTAGGAACTAGCGGAACATTGTACATGAACTCATCTGGAACAGTAGTAGCACCATCTGGATACTACAAGAATCAGGCAGCCCCAGCAAATGCACACTACTGGAACGGGACCGCTTGGACATTGACGGAAGCTTGCTAATATCGTAACTTTGCATAATGGCTAATTATACTCTCACATACTCCCCAGCGCTTGAAGGGTGGACATCGTTCCACTCATATTTTCCAGAGTGGATGGAACACATGAACAGTTTCATGTATACATTCAAGAACGGGGAGATGTGGAAACACAACACCAATGCAAGTAGAAATAATTGGTATGGAACGAACTACCCATCGACTATTACTGTTTTACTAAATGACTCCCCAATTGAGACCAAGATGTTTAAGACTTTGTCTTACGACTCGGATCACAGGTGGAGTGCTTCTGTAATCACAGACCTAAGCACCGGCTCAATGCCCAGCAGCTACTTTGAAGAGAAGGAGGGTGGTTTCTTTACATATGTAAGAAGGGATCCAAACACCATTGACTTTAAGGCTCTGTCTACACAGGGTATTGGAAAGGTATCTGCGGCTACTATAGCTCCTGGAACAGGTTACCTTAGCGTGTTCTTTAACTTTGAGATACCAAACTCTATAAGCGTGTTTGACCCTGCGATATCACCGCCAAGTGGAGGTGATGTATTATACATTGTAGACGCAATTACCAACGCTATTAAGTTGATTGGGAATGTTGACGAGATAGTCAATAATCCAAGCACTGGTAACAAAATAGTTGTTAAGGTCCCAACAAATGTTGCAAATATTAACGACTTTGCCTATGTCATCAAGAACGCAGTTGCTGAGTCTTATGGAGCTAGAGGGTACTACATGGAAACAACGCTTACAAATACTGATACAGAGGCTGTTGAATTATTTGCAATTTCTTCACAGATATTTAAAAGTTACCCATAACTTCGCTATCTTTGCGTAGCAATGGGTTTTCAGGCAAGGTTTCTTACAGAGAACGATTACGACAACATCTTATGTGGATGGTGGTCTGATTGGAGATGGACGCCTCCTTCCAAAGACTTCTTGCCAGACAATGGTAATGGTGGAGTTATCGTATCAAAAGACGGTACCGACATCTGCGCTGGATATCTTTACTTTACCAATTCTAAAGCAGTATGGGTAGAGTTTGTGGTATCTAATATCAACTACAAGGACAAGGATAGGAAGTATGCTATTATGTTTTTGGTTGACACATTGACTGAATATGCGAAACTAAACGGAGCAAAGTACGCTTATGTTTCTTTGAAGAGCCAGCCACTGATCAATAAGTTTATTGAGTGTGGCTTTCAACAGGGCAGCGTTGGTTGTACGGAGCTCATAAAAACATTATAAAATGCCGGCAGTAACATCAATCATAGCAGCAGCAGGAGCCGCAGCAAGCGCTGGACAGGCAATTGCCGCCAACCAAAGAAGAAAGAAAGACGAGGTAGCAGCTAAAGAAGCAGCGTCCCGTCTACGTGGTTTAACAGAGACTGACTACTCAGCTGGTCTTCAAGTCCCAACAATGGGATACGACTTGGCTCAGCAGGGAATCCAACAACAACAAGCATCTGGAATACAGGCTTTGCAAGAGGCTGGAGCCGCTGGTGTTATTGGTGGTGTTCCATCAATGAACCAAGCTGCTAATGAAGCACAACTTCAGTTATCTGCAGACCTTCAGCAAGCCGAATACAATAGAGACTTGTACCGTTCACAGAACAGGCAGGGCATTGAGGGCAGAAGAATGGAGCGAGAGTATGATCTAGGAATGGGTGAAGTACAAGGTGCTCAGATGAGTGCACTTCAAAATAAACAAATGGTTAACCAAGGTATTTCTGGTGCATTTGCTGGTCTAACATCAATGGGAGAGTCTATTGCAGCAAACCAAGATTTATATAAAACCCAAGCAAAAGCAGAGGCTCCAATAGATAGTAGAAACGCATTTAAGGCTCCCACTTCTTCTTTATTACAGAAAAAAGGAACTCCAATGGTAAAGACTTATGGTCCTGCTCCAGAAATGGGTGCGGCTCCAGAAGGTACAAATATTTTTGGTGACAGCTCATATGCTCCAGGATACAGTCCTTATGGATACTATCCAGGTTTAACAACACCATTTAAAAGATAATGGCAGAATACTTAGGTTATCAAGGAAGGCCAGAAGGCGTTGATTGGGCTGGAATAGCAGACAAGGCTATTACTGGATACAATGCAATACAAAAAGATCGTGAGCAGCAGCGTGCTGCTCTTGAGAAGTCAGCTGATGATCTAGTGTCTGCATCAAAAGAATACAAGCCAGGGCAGTCAGGCAGCTTTAACAACTTGATCTTGAGCGGTGCAGACCGTGTAAGGACCAATACGTTAGACTTAAAGAAAGAACTAATGGCCGGAAGGATTACTCCTACCGAATACAAGACCCGTGTTGGTAAAATGTCTGAGGACTGGAAGTACCTAGGAGACTATGCTAAGTCTTACAATGACATCGTAAACAAGCAAGTCGAATACCTAAACGATCCAAAGGCATCTGCACTTGGTCAATACTTTTTACAGAAGCAGGCTAACCTTGCTGACGTTGCTAATAAGCAATTGGTTGTAGATCCCAATACGAATGGAATTCTAATGACTGATCCTGACACCGGCATGGTTGTTGATTTCAAGTCTCTTCTTATTCCTGAGAACCAAACACCAGAGAAGGTGGACTTGCTAGGTCAGGTTGCTGGTTTTACAAAAAACTTAGGCGCTGTTACTGGATATGATAAAGGTTTCTGGACCAAGTCTGCTCAGTTGAACCCTGCATACACAAAGGCAAAGCAAAACTTTGCATCTTCTTTGTTAAAGAATCCAAGGTCAGCCGCAAGCATATTGTCTGACTATGTTGGAGATTACGAGTTCTACGAGACCGAGCAACAGAAGAAGAATATCCCAGCAGGCAAGGGCATTCAGTTGGTCATGGGACCAAATGGTATTGCTACGCCTAAGCTCACCCCAGAGCAACTAAAGGCCGCTCAAGCTGTAATCGAAAGACAGGTTGACGCAGAGGTAGACAAGCTAAGAGAGAGACCAGAAGCTGTTAAGTATGAGGCTCCAAGTAGTGCTCAAATAAGCGAGGGCCAAAAGCAGCAAAGATATGCAAACAGGAGAGAAAACTTGAACGCCATGTTTAGTGACAAAAGTGGAAGAGCCGCTACATCTTATCTTAAAGATTTGACATATCCGGGTACAAAGGAAAAGATTGAAAAGATTTCTTTTGCACCAGATGGTCACGTTCAATTCCAAACATATTCAATGAAGACTACCAAGAAAAAAGAAAAGAATAAAGCAGGTAGATACGAGTATGTTGATGTTGTAGAGAAGGTAATCAACCCACAGTTGAGAGCACCTTTAGGAGACCAAGCAATTGGTATCATGAATCAAATATTGAATACACAGGGTGGAGACGCTAACATTCCTATTGACTTCGTTTACGGAGCATCTGAATTTGCACCAAAAGCAAATGCACCTCAAAAGAAAAAACCATTACCACAATAAGCAATATGCCAAATAGAATAGACGCTCTTTACTCAGAAGTATCCAAGTCATACGAAGTAGGTTCGATTGACGACTTTAAGAAATATTTGGCTGACCCTAAGAAGAGGCAGTTGTTTTTTAAGGAAGTAATTGCACCTGAGTATGATGTGAAGTCTATTGACGACTTTGACGAGGCATACGGATTTAAAAAAAAAAGTACGGAGTCTCCTTCTCAAGGGGCTCAAAAAGATATTTTCTCGGTTTCTGGAGAGACTCCGAAAGCTGGGCCTTCGGAGCCTTCTGCAAGAAAACGGTATGATGTAACGGGTCAGAAAGTAGAGCCTACTCAACCCGTAAAACCAACCGCACAACTTACTCAAAGAGATCTAGACATTATGATGCCCTTTATGGGCACTCCTGCACAGACTAATGTCCTTGGAGACGCTCCTGTTGAGCAGCCAAACCCATTTGCAGAAGATGTTAAAAAGGCTGCAAATATATTAACAAAGAAAAGCCCAGAGGGCGATGCATTTACTGCTGGTATCATCAAAGAGAAGCCAGCTTCAAAGACTTATGCTAAAGAGGTTTTAACGGCTGTAGAAGGTCCAGAACCAATTAGCTATATAGAGAAGGTAGTTAATTCATCTACCGCCGCTGGTGTTCTTGCTAACAAAATTGCAGCCTCTGAGACTATGTCTAATTTAGACGACACAGACTTTGAGGAGATTGCAGGATTGAACAAGCAACTTCAGGACAATGCGATAGAAGAAGAAGAGGGGGTTGTTGGTTTTATTAAGTACCTCCCAACTGTTGTAATGCAGTCAGCTGGATCTATGATTGTTGCTGCACCGTCTGGTTTAGCTGCTGGAGCAGTTGGAGCTGGTGTTGGGTCAGTTGTGCCAGGGCTAGGAACAGCAGCAGGAGCCGCTGCTGGATTTGCCTCTGGAACATCATTGGCTCTCGAATATTCAAGTTCATTGATGGGTTCTCTTAGAGATGCCGGCGTGGATATTACTGATGCAGATCAATTAAAATCTGCGTTTAACAGTCCAGAGAAAATGAGCGAGGCTAAGTCTTACGCTCTAAAGCGTGGTATTCCTGTTGCAGTATTTGACGCTATTAGTGGTGGTATTGCAGGAAAGTTCTTCAAGACAGTCGCAGGTGCTACAACAAAGCAAGTAATGAAGGCAGGTGCAAAAGAAGTTGCACTACAAGCAGCTTTAGGAGGCGCTGGTGAGGCAACTGCACAAGCGATTGCAGATGGTAAACTAGATGCTCGTCAGATAGCATATGAGATGGTAGCAGAGCCGGTTACGTCTTTGCCGTCAGCTGCTATTAATTATTTAGGAAGCAAAGCTAAGACAGCTGTAGAAAAAAAGTACGTAGAAAGATTGGCTACTGACGCTGACTTAAAAGTCAAGAGTGATATAGCTATGGTGGTTAATCCAGAAATCGCAGCGTCTACCAAGAAAATAAATGAGTACAGAAAGTTAAAGGAGGAGGCTGTAAGCCAAACTGCTAAGGACGAGTACGATAGAATAATTGCACAAGAAAGAGAGAAGAAGTATACAGCATACGATAAATTTTTTCCAGGGTTTGACAGTATGTCAGAAAAGAAGAAGCAAGAGGCGTATACACTTCTTGAAGATATTAATAAAACAATGGCCGAGTACAATGCTGCCGAAAGTCCAGCAGAGAAGAAAATTCTTGGTCAAGTATTGTCTAACAAAGTAAAACAACTAAAAGGAGATGCCATTCAAGAGCAAACAACAAGTGAAGTACCTGTACAGCCAGAAGCCAGAGTTGGCAAAGAAGTGGTCGAAGGAAAACCCCAACCAGAACCTGAAGTCGTTACCGAAGAAGGTCAAGCCAAAGAAGAAGTAGCACAGCAATATATTGCCGACCTACAAGAGACCAAGCAATCTGATCCAGAACAGTACTGGTCTGTTGACTCTGTAACAGAAGAAGCAGCTAAAGAAGGTACCGTAATTACCGATGAAGATGGTGGCGTTGTGGTTTCTAAGGATGGTGACATTAAAGGACTATTTAAGAAGGCAGCGTCAAAGGCTAAGGGAGTTGCTCAGAAATTACTTCAGAAAGCTGTTGAGGCTGGTGGTATTAAGTTAGACAACTTCGATAACTATCTTACTCCAGTATATGAGAAGGCCGGGTTTAAGGTTGTGTCTAGAGTCCCATTCAACGAGCAGTACGCTCCAGAAGGATGGAACAAAGAGAAGCACGGAACACCGGATGTCGTAGCAATGGTATACGATCCACAGAACAAGCTTGATATTCAAGAGCAGAAGTTCGAAGACTACAATGAGGCTATGGCCTATCGTGATCAGCTAGTGAAACAAGCCAAGACTGAGTATCCAATGCAAAGCAACTTTGACGAGGCTGTTAACAAGTCTGCTCAGGCACTTAACGTAGTAGCACCAGAGTTAAAGGTGATAGTGGGAGAGAATGTCGACGATGTACAGAACCGTATCGTAGAGGCTATCGCACCATTGATTGGTGAGAGACAGGCCGTAAAGACAGCTGAAGAATTTGCTACCGGCACAAAGGGTCAGACGATCTTTGTTGACGGCAAGCCATTCGCTGTGGTATTCGACAAGACTACTGCGGATAGCCGTACCGCAGGACACGAGGCATGGGAAGTAATGCTGAACGATGCGTTCGGAAATGACCAAGCTAGATTTAAGGAGTTTACAGCGGGCATTGACTCTCAACTAAGGGCTCAAGGTTTTGGCGATATCGCTGATGCATTGGACGCATTTGCTAGCCAGAAGGGCTACGAAGCCGTAAAATACTCGGAGTACATGGCAGAGCTTGGTGGTATGTTGGTAGAGGCTGGTTTCGGAAAGGGATCACTAACGGCTCAACAAAAGACATTACTACAGAAGATTGGTGACATCATCAACAAGTTTGCTGAGTTGTTCACTGGTAAGAAGCAGTTCTTAGATCAGGCGACCCCAGAGGATATCCTTGGATTCATGGTGACCATATCTGAGAAGGTTGCTAAGGGAGAGGACGTGTCAAGCTTCTTTAGACCAACTGAAAACACCGAAACAATAAAAGATACCAAGAAAGTACTTTCAAATAGAAGCCAAAAGATTGGAGACTTTGATATTCAATACTTTGAAGACGAAGCTCAATTTAAGGATTTGGTTGATCGTAAATTAGTAGTTCAAAATGCATCTATTGATGAGGCTGCTGGCCAGCCAGTAGCTACGCATCAGCCAGACAATTTGCTTGTAGGTAATGTAAATTACAAAGGAAAGCAGATCATGGAAGGCAATGGTGGAATTTATTATGTATTGAAGTTTGGTAATGTATGGGCATCTGGAAAGCAATCTAGCGCCAAGACTCTAGCCAACTACATAAACAAATCACGCAAGGAGTCTACTGACGGAATTGGCCGTATGGTCTTAGTTCGTGGAAGTCAAGACAAGATGATTAGTTCTGTTCAAGGGGTAAAAGCAGCAATGCGTATTCTAGAGGAACTTGTCTTTGACAATCTTATCTCTACCTCTGATTTCAGAAAAGCTTTGACAGCTGCAGGCAAGGCCTATAACATCGATTTCTCTGGAAGTAATTCTGCTAAGCAAATTCAAAAGGATATTGAAGATAAGTTCATGAACGTATCCGATTCTACATTTGCTAATCGTGGAGATTTCTTTAGCAAGCTAATAGACGAGATCGGCAAGTTAGAGTCTGCTAGTAAAAACATTAAAGAAATTAGAAAAGCCCTAGGCACAACAAAAAATATTCAGTTCTCAAAAGAGGGTATTCGTAAGCAAATTGGAACAGTACTTACCGAGAGATTGCTTATTGGTCTTGACAATAGCCACGCATACGCTATGGTTGAAGTAGATGAAGACGTTGTAGTAAAGAAAGACGACCAACATCCAAGCTATCCTTTTTCTATTGTAACAAAAAGTGGTAAGCCACCAGTACTAAAGGTATTTAACTACAGGCCAAAAGCTGTTGAAGCGATTACAACTATGTCCGGAGAGAAGGCGTCAAACGCTCAGCTTGGTCTTGCTCAAATGGGCATGGGCATGGGTCGTGTTGCTTCTGACAAAGAGATAGTAGTTAAGTCACGCTCACAGAAGAATGTACCAAAAGTAGTAGACGAGGTTCTTACCGATGACGGCAAGGGCAACTACCTTTTCGTTCACTACTCTGATGAGAATAGAGATGTGATCAAGCCAATGTCAGGATCTAAGAGCAACTTCACAAGCCGTGAAGAGGTATCTGCGATATCTGCCGTAGGTGGTGTTGCGATGTACTACACAAAGGCCGGCCAGAAAGAGAGCGGTGTTGGGAATGTTGCACACACAGTTCTAGTTCCAAAGGACAAGGTATACTTCTACGGAAGCACAGAAAAAGGAAAAGTATCTCACGATCCAGAAGGATTCGAGGAAGAGGCAAGACGCAGGTTCCAAGAATACAAGAACCGTGGAAACGAGGACAGGCCAACAAAGTATGCGTTTGACGCAAACAACTCTGCAGCTTGGGTGACCAAGGTGGCCGCAGAGAACGGATACGATATGCTTGTTACCAACTGGGGAGGGCCAAAGAGCTACCGTGCACAGACAACCAAGGCATTAAAGCCAGAGGCTGAGTACACTGGTTTCAAGAAGCCAGAGCCCGTGGTGTTTGAGGTGGGTGATGAGGTCTTCTTAAATGGAAGATACTCTACTATTGTAGCCGTCGATGGAAATGTTCTTTCTTATGAATTCCAAAACGACTACGGAACATTCAATACTGGAAAGTTCCCATTGTCACAATATACAAGTGACAGGATTACAATGATCGAGAAGGCTAAGCCGTCTGTTACAACTCGCTCTCAGAAGGTTGAGGTAAAGACCATTCCTGGATACGACAGAATGATGAACGAGGTCGAGGGCATCATGGACAAGACCATGAACAGAGGTGGATCTTACAACCAAGCAAGCGCTAATGCGATTAATTACATACAAAAATCAGCGGTATACGAGAAGGCTGACGATATTCAGCGTGAGCAGATCATCCGTGACTTCAATAAGATCAGAGGCGAGAAGTTTAAGACCGCTCCGTCTGTGGCTAAAATACTAGGCCAGATCGAGGACGTAAAAAAGGTAACAGTAAAAGAGAGCACAGCGCTTAAGGATCAGATCAAGTTGGAGGCCAAGGCAGCCAAGGACTCTGCAGCCTTTGTAAAGCAGCTCCGCATGGACATATCTGGTAGGTTGAAGTCTATGGTTGGCCGTGGTATGATGTCTGCTAGACAGGCAACTGCTATTATCTCTCGCTACGACAAGATGAATATCTTGAACCCTATAATGCGTGACCGCTTTGTTGACTACATGTCTAGGGTATTCCAAAGCGCTGAGTACATGGACAAGATCAAGGAAGCGTCAAAGCTTAGAGCATCTATCAAGAAGGCCATGAAGTCACCGGCAAACCAAGCAGAGATAGCTAAGCTTGCCAAGGACTTTGGAGACATAGACCCGTCTCGTGTAGAGAATATTGACGACTATATCAACAACGCAACACAGATGCTAAACGCAGTGGCCAGAAAGACTGGAGACCCATTGATGCGTAGCCTTGTTAACGCTGCTGACATGGCATCTTATATTGAGACAGAAATAGAATCTCAAAGAGAGCAGATCAAGAACGAGCTACTAGACAAGTACAAAGAATTGGTTGATGCTGGTGTATTGTCAAGCGACATGACCATCAACGAGATCAAGAAGGTAATAGCCGCTATTGAGGAGAATGACAACGAGTCTGTTGCCAAGGAAGAGAAGGCCAAGGCAGCTGTCAAGGAAATGATGGCCGAGGTATCTCCATTGATTGTGCAGATCGTTAAGACCGGAGAGGATCCGTTCACGGGCGAGCCTATATCACTTACGCAGGACGAGAAAAAGTCATTGATCGCATTGACTAAGATGGACACCGACAATCTTTCATTGTCAGAGGCAGTACAGGTACTTGAGTATGCAAACAACTTTGTTGCAAATGGCATCACCTCTGGTATCGATGGAATGGTAAGCCTTTATCAAGGAGGACTAAATGCCGGAGAGTTAGTGGATGATGGCATCAAGTCTATCCCATTGAGCAAGTACTTCTCTAAGGCAGTTGGTAAGGTATGGGGCGAAGGATTCGCAACACTACCAATGCTGAACAAGCTACTATGGGGTAACACAAGGCGTGCTATAATGGTCTCTGAGAAGGCTGGAATCAACGGAGTGTCAAATGGTAAGGCCAAGGCCTTAAAGATGGTTGACACGGCCGTTAAACAGTACGTAAAGCTATTTTCAAAGACCAAGGACTTCTTGTCAAGTGAGAATGTTGTCGAGCGTGGTATGTTTGCATTCATGTCCAGAAACGTGATCGGCGATGAATTCCAGGCGCAAGACGAATTTAATAGGCGCAAATCACTCATTGAGGAAACAATCCAGGCGCTAAAAGACGTAGACAACAACACTGACGCAGAGATCAAGAAGGGCGAAGTCATCCAAAAGGTGTACGACAAGGTATTGAAGGATGCCAAGAATATTAACGACGTCAAGAAAAACGTAAGTCAAATCAACCAAGACGCCGTAAACTGGTGGACGCAAAAGTGGTCTGAGAACTTTGATAGGATCGACGAGGTTTCTAGAAACGTGTACAACACACAATTGTCTAGAGACATCAACTACACTCCTGACAGGTTCCAGATGAAAGAGACGCCAACGGCTACTGAGGAAGAATTTGAATCCGGTTTCTTTGGAAACTTCGAGTACGTTGACACATCTAAGTCCGGATCATTACGTCAGAATAATAGGATCAAGACACTTCCAAAGGACAAGAACGGAGTTAGAAAGCGTATCGTGAACCTTGACTTTGACGTGAATAATGTTAACGCATTAACAAGCGCCATGGTAGACGTAGAGACTGCTAGCTCTGTGATGCAGTTGAAGGGTTTTGTGACATCTAAAAACTTCTCAAAGCTTTTCTCAAACAAGAACGACAAGAACCTTTACAAGAAAAGACTTGTCAAGTATGTGGGCAGAGTTAAGGGTGGATCTTATGTAGACCAGAATGAGCTTGCAAAGGTAAACCGATTCATCAATACGGTTGCATCTTTTGGTGTAGCCAAGGCACTGTTCAGTGCTGCTCAGCCATTCAAACAGTTTATTCCACCAATGTTGAATACACTTGCACAAACAAGAAGGTTTGACATTGGAGAGTTATTCAGAGGAGGAATGGGCTTTATCGATAAATCTGGTTACCCTATCGCTAACCGTGGTATTGCATCTCAAGGTGAACTTAAGTCCATCAACAGACAGCTGGTAGAGGCAGAGAAAAATGTAGGTTCGCGTGTGTTAGACTTTTTTGCAAACATCAGTAACAAGTCGCTTGAGTTAATGCTTAAGAATCCTGACGTTTACGCTGCACGTGCATCTTGGATTTCATTCTACCTAAATGAACTTAAAAACCAAGGGAAGCCATCCTCAAACATCGATTGGAGTACACACCAAGTAGACAAAAAAGCGGCTGACTACGCACAGGCAATGGTCGACTCTCAGCAGAACATCAGTGACACTGACATGCAGGGCGAGATCTTTGCTAGCAAGCAGCCAGCTACTGTGTTCTTGAGACGTGCTGCACTTCCTTTGATGACATTCACATTGAACCAAAAGACTCGTATATGGTCTGACATTAGAACATTCTCAAATGGGGTATCTTCAAACGAAGACAAGATAGAGGCTGCCAAGTCATTGAGTGGAGCGCTTATTGAGTTAGTAGCGTTCCAAGGCGTAGCACTTTTCTTCAAAGAGCTTTACAATGTTGTTGCAAACTCTATCATGGGAGAAGACGAGGACGAAGAGGAAAAGAAAATCAGAAAGATGAGACAGTCTCAATCCACTGCTCAGGCATTCATGAAGGACTTCTTCTTACCACCGATTCCGGGGATGGACGTAGCTGCTAGTATGGGTATGAATTACCTTCTCGACGAGACAGGCCTATCTGACGAATTGCCAGGGGCGTGGTTTGGTATCGAAGACGAAGAGCAGAAGTACAGACTGTACGATAAAATGAACCAAGGTTACTTGGACATGCTTGGAACGCAGGGTATCGCAGCTGAGAAAGCTCTTGAGCTAATCGAATACTATGACGCTGCTATCGATGGCGAGTTTACCAAGGAGTACAAAGGGAATAAAGTAAAAAAGGCCCTCATGGAAGAGGACCTTGATATAGCTAGAATGAATGCTGTTATTATGACTGCTTATTATGGAGGATTGTTACCATCAGACATGGCTAATATCGCCAACATAATGAACAAGAAGATTCAGAAGAGAGCTGAAGGGGTAGATGAAGACTAGAACAAGTGAGTTATTCTAGCGACCTGCCCGTGCTCGGGGTGGTGGAGGAAGCCTTCCACCGCCTTGGGAGAGCCGGTGTAACCATTTCTGTGGTGCCAGCTATCTGTTCCAGACGGTGATCGAAGACTCTCCACAGTGACACCGATGTAGTCCTTAGACGTCTTGTGGTGTACGTGGTGTGTATACACATAGCGATGCTTGGTCTGTGACCATGACATCGGTGACTCTTGAGCCATAAGCAATGGCAAGTCCTGTGCCTTGGCACCATCTCCATGTGTAGACCCAATCATGTTGGTCCCGTACGTGTAATACTTTCTGTGTGCTATAGAGCAGTCGAAGGTAATGTTTTCGCACTTTGAGAACCATGACTGAATCGTGTCGGCCAAAAAGAATCCATTAGTGTAGTCGTGGTTAGACGGATTGAAGCAGAAGTGCACGTCAGCAACCGTTACCAGCATCTCAAGTATCTCAATGTAAAGCTGCTTGGCGATCAAGAAGTTATCGTACCACATTCCATCGGTGTCCTGGAACGTACCAGACGTAGTGGTCCTCCTTGGCGTGTCGATGTGAAGGATATCGTTTCCAGCAATAAATAAGATCTTATCAATATTGAATCCAGCGGTCTTGTCTAGGATTCCCTTGACTCCCTCTCTGACTCTTTGGACAGCAATTTGGTTATTGTAGTCCTCGCCTGTCTCGAAAGAGCTAGCGAGCTTTCCAATGTGAATGTCTGCAGGATCGATCACTAGTAGGTGCCCGTCCTTACTTTGACTTCTGTAAATGTGTTGGTATTGCGGAGAGTAAGACTTCATCTGATCGATGATATCATCTCTGATCTCCTCGTAGGATGGGGCAGCATCTCCCTTTACGTTCATAGAGAAGTTCTTTCCCTTGTGCCAGTAATACTTTACCTTGTCAACGGGAACTCCTATTACATTGCATTCTTCAACCAAGGCTCTGTGCTTGGTGATTTGTCTGCATACCTCTTTCCTCACTGTCTCTTCAGACATCGGCAGATTGTACTTGTCCTTTAGGGACTTAGCAATCTGGGTCTTATTGAGTTTGCCTTCGGCAAAAAGCTCAACAGCCTCTTGTTTATATGATTTCATTTGTGTGGGTCGCTTGAATATCCTTTAACAAAGGTATCATAGCCTCAACGATCTTCTTCACTTCCTTGTTCTCCTGGTCCATCATGGCCTCGTAGAGGTCTGTAGACAGGCTGTTCAACTCATCCATAACCGAGTTGACGTAATTAGATATGTTTTTATGTTCTGGTTTCATGGTATTTAAAACAATGGGGCCGGAAAATTCCAAACCCCAATGTTACCCAACGAGATATGAACAAGGCAAAGATAATCAGACTATATCCTGAGTTATCAACAAATTGTACGCAAACATTTGCCACTATTTCTATTTACTGGCAATTGTGAGTAATTCTGCCGTATTATAGTTCGTAGCCAAGGAGGGATTTGAACCCTCAGTTCCTAAGTCTATGGATTTCACATATTTCGGAGGCCCATCACTGGGGTAGCTCCGCTTCGGATATACGAAACTTGGCTTGAAAAAGCCCCACGAGCAGATCTTACGGTATGCAGGTGGGGACTTTCGGTCTAAGGATTCTATCCAGAGAGTGGTTCGATGCAAATATATGCACAAAGTATCGAAAAGCAATACCTTGTGCAAAATCCTTATTTGCCATTTTTGTGAAAAATAACCATTATATTGTGCAATTTGTGCTATTTTGGGCACATTTAACCATTATAATGTGCAATTATTGTACAATAATGTCCTTTAAGACACCCAAAAGGGTACGAATTTGTGCTATATAAGACACTTTATGATTTTTATATCCATTAAATACTTATTTATCCATCATTATATGCATTTTAATGCACTAATGATGGATAAAACCACATTACTGACCGATAACTCGCCAAAACTCGTTTTACTGTCAAGTTTTGGCAGGTTATACGGATAATTACCGAGTAATGTCCAGTTTATTTACATAAAAACTGGACTATGAAACTTCGCAACCGGTTCCTCCAGCGCAAGCAGCTTGGTCCATTAGGCTTGTCTTGTCGCTAATCTCTACAATTTTTGCGACATCCAAAGCGTTAAGATTTGTAACGAGTTGATCGTACTTCTCCTTTGTAATGGTCTCGAACGGAGTCTGAACGTACGTTCCAAGGTCCTTTGGCAAGAAAGATAGTCCGTTGAAGAACTGCTTGTTCTCCCACAACCACTCTCCAACTGCCGGCCACTCGGACTGACCCATGCTCACAGTAGCGCTCACGTTGTGTGTGTTATCTCCACGCACGTGTCCCGGTGTGATCCAGTACTCGTGGAAGTACTTTACACGCTCCAAGAACCGAATAGCGTTCTCGTCATTTCTAGTGATGGCGCCAACCGGTGCAGACTGCGGAACAGACACGACAGCTTGCTGCTGTGGCTTGAACACATCATCCTCCAACATCTCAGGATGGTAGATCGACAGGTACGTGTACATCGCCTCACTCTTTCCAATACGCATCCTGCGGACGTAATACTCGTCGTGCCATGCATGGATACCAGACGAAGTCCCCAAGACCAAGGAAGAGGTCCCAGATGGCTTCACGCATGTGATACGAGCTGCCGGGTTGATTCCGATCATCTCAGACACAGACACGTTTGCGTATATAGCTTGGTTAACGGCCAGCTGAAGGTTCATCTTCATCACCGGACCGCTAGCGATACCGGTCATCCCGATTCCCAACAATGCCTCGCGCTCCGTAGTCTCTTTCCAGATCGGACGCAGGTAATGGAAGTCAGTGTAAGATGCCTGCATGGTTCCAATAACAGATGCCCAGTACACGCGATCGTTCAAGTCGGCCTGGTCCTTGATGTCAGAGGCGTTCACCTCTACCAAGTTACAGAACTGAAATGGGTTCAACGCAATCTCAGCGCAGGGGTTGGTGCCCATAGTCTCGTTGTCGCTGAAGTAAAATCCGGGCTCTCCAGAATTGCTCAGCTCAATTTTTTTCCATAGACCAAGGAACTCCTCTTTAGATACACTATCACGCTTTAGGATGGCAGAGTTATTTGCACGTGCACGCTGTGGGTTCAGTTCCCACCAGTTGCCGAACTTAGACGTAAGCATGTCCTCGTCGTCAAGATCAAACAACGCAATCATCGCGCTGCGTCTGATACCACCGCTTAATACCGCATCAGCGATAAAGCACATGATGTCGTGACACTCTACAGATGTGAGCCTTTCTCCGTCAGACTTGCGGTCCAATACTGACTGGATGTGCATCAAGCAGATCTTCAATGGCTCCGGTCCCGGGGCAACACCACCAGATGTGATAAGCCTTTCTCCCTTTGCTCTGATCGCACGGAAGTCGAAGCTAGGTACTGTGGCGCTAAGTCCCAAGTATCCCTTGATCAAAACCTTTACAGCGTCTGCCCAACCCTCGATAGAGTCACCGACCAAGTACCTACGGGTCTTGGTTCCCTTGGCAATTGCTGGAAGCTTCTCAATGTTGAATGACTGCACCGAGTATCCAACACCAGTGCCACAAAGAAGTAAGAACATGGTCTCAGAGAACGCACGGTAATCGTCAACTGACAGGTAAGAGCAGTTGAACAAACGAGTGTTGTTTACCTCGATTGGTCTTCCACCAAACTGCAAAGAGCGCATAGACGGGAGGATCTTCTTGGCATACACCAACTCATAAGCTCTCTCGATCAAAGCGGTCATCTGAGGGAACTTCCTCAAGTGCATTTCCTTGTTGCGTGTAACAAGCTCGGTCCATGTCTCTCTTCTGTTCAACTCAGGTACGAAGCGGGCATACTTAGACCATACTACTAAATCCGACAAAATCTCTTTCTCTAGTTCCATACCTTAAAACGCTTTACCATGCTTATAACCCCTTGTTGAATTGTAGGCCATCTTAAGTTGAATGTGATTCTGAAGGTCAATATTAAGACCGCCACATAAATCAAATAGACGTATACAAACGTCTGCCAGCTCGTCCTCGAAGCTAGACTTAATATTATTTCTAAAAATTTCTGCATACTCTTCTTTTGTGCCGCCCCTTGCAAAGAAGTCGTCAGACAAGAGGGCGACTGCTGCCTTGTCTGCGTAATGATTTTTCCTCAAGGCCTCTAGTGCCTCCGCTGCCTCAGATACGATCAACATCAACATCTCTGGTTTGTTGCGCTCTGTGTCCCAAAACCCGTTGGCTTTGGCTGTTCCGTGTGCTTGTGATATTAGCTTTTTCATAATAGTTCTTTAAATTTTTCCATTGAGTCGCAGACTAAGGCCTCGACTCCTATCTCTTTTAATTCTTTAATTCGATACTCTTGCAGTGGCCGGGCCTTACCTCCCTCTCTCTTGACCTCAACAAAGACAGTTCTCCCTTCCCGATACATGTACAGATCGGGGATCCCTGGTTTATTAGTGCTCAAAAGTTTTAGGACGTACCACCCGTTTTCCTCAGCAAGCTTGATCATCTTTGATTGCAGCTTAGATTCCAACATGGGACTACAAAGATAATAAATCTAAGTAAAAAGACAAGCATTAATATTGTTTTTCAAAACTCCATTAAGCTTCATACTTGCCTGTGAAATTGAAATTTTTCTAACACTTGCAAAATCACCAATGGATTCGTAAACAGTATTTGAAATTAAACACAAAACTTTTTTCTTCAATTTGGCTCTAGTCTTTTCAATAGATTCCATCGTTGGAGTATTTTTGTTGTAGAAAACAGATGTTACATGATGAAGTACGTTTTCCTTTGGTGTAACCCACTCTAGATTTGTGTAGTTGTTATTTTCCCTATTGTGGTCTATGTGGTTTACGTGTGGCTTTATTAGCGGATTATCGCAAAATGCCTCGGCGACAAGCCTGTGTATATAAAACATTTTTGCAACTCCATTTTTATTTAAAGATACAATCATATACCTTTCTGACTTTACATTTTTTAAATACTTTTTTCTTTTCAAACCATACACTAAGCCATCGTCTGATATTGTGTACAATCCTTCGTAACCTTTGATTTCTTTTTCCATTATTTTATCATCTTTTTAAAGTGTGAAATAGTAAAGTTCTTTTTTCCTTGAACAACCTTATAAATTTTCTCCTCGATACCGCCCTCAGCAAAGACCCAGTACACGTTGTTCTCTAGCCTGTCCATCGTAGTTAGGCGATCCCTGCTCTGCCAGTAAGACGTGGCCGAGAAGTCAATGTTGAAGTATACCAGGTAGTCGGCCTGCATCAAAGAGATTCCCTCACGCCCCGTAACAATTTGTATAGCAAAGTTGTTACAATCACCTGCATGAAATTTTCCTAAATCGGTGGTCATATCTTCTTGAAAGACAGACAACAAGCTTTCTAGCTCTGCCTGGAACTTGTAGAATACCGCTATGCGTTTTCCTGCAAAGTGCTCCTTGATAAACTCAGCTTTTGTGTTGTCAAACACTAGCCTGTTACCTGACTCAAGGATGACAGTTCCGCTGTAGATCTGGTGCAGCTTCTGCATCAGCTTTACCGGCGTGTCCGCAAGTATCACGTCGCTCTTGCCCTCAAAGACCAGGTCCTTCTTCAGCTTGTCTGCGATCTTGTAAGTAGTCTCGCTCATCTTGACCATGAGAACGTGCTCGTTTACCTTGGATGTAAATCCGGCCTCGTCCTGCGTGTAGCTGATCATGTAAGGCTGTACCGCCGGCATGATGCTCTCCTTGATCCCGTTCGAGTAGTCGTGGACCCTGAATCCGTTGATCATCCGCTCCCAGATCTTTACGTAGATGTGAGCCCACTTGTAGAAGGTCGGCTCATAGAACGGAGACCTTGACCCGAGTACCCACATCTGATGGTACATCTGTGAGTATGACTCCGGTGACGGCGTTCCAGAAAGGAAGATGACATATGGATTGTGTTTGTGCACCAGGTCCCTTGCCACCTTGGCCCTGTTAGACGGCTTGGGAAATGCTCCCATGCTGTGAGCCTCGTCGAATATAACTGCGTCTATCTTTTCAATGTCTATCTTGTGCAGGCTCTCGTAGTTGATAAACGTGCAATTATAGCTAGGGGCCAGAGCCTTGTAGTCCTTCTGGATTCCGGATATCGCCTTCTTCTTGGTGACAAATACCATTTCGTTGACGTCACCAATATGATCAAGAGCAGACAAGGCCGTCAAGGTCTTGCCACAGCGAACCTCCATCGATAGATATGCAAATCTTCCTGGCTGCATCAATAACTCAATTGCCTTTTTAGATAGCGATACTTGATAATCTCTAAGCTTTATAGTAGACATTTCTTCTTATGTTTGAAATAACTTTTGGGCTAACATTGAATTTTGAAGACAGGCTAATTCCGGTTTCTTTTGATTCTAAAACGCATAGAACATCTTCTCTTGACATTTTTCTATTTCCATTAACCTTTCCTAAAGAGTCGTAAGAATGGCGTTCGTTCTCAGAATAAGATACCCATTCTAAATTAGATACATGGTTGTTTTCTTTGTCTCCATCAATATGGTTTACACATTTCTTATCATCCACGTTGTCTATAAAACAATAAGCAACAAGCCTATGAACTAGAAACCTCTTAACTTTGTTGTCTTTACTCAAAGAAACCCTCAAGTATCCCCTTACTTTTTCTTGGCGAAGCTTTCTTCCATTGTGTTTAACGACTAATCCATTTGAGTACTCAACAACCCTGTCGAGAGAAAAGACTTCACCACTGCTATTGCAGCAGTAAAGTCCATTATACCCTGGTATTTCTATTTTATTTTCCATTATAAGGTTGTTTTTCATGAATATTTTCCATTAGAATTCAAATTCAGATTGCTCCGGCTCCTTCTTTACAAACTTTATCCATCGTCCAGAACCATCACGGCCCTGCTCTACGGTCTCTCCAGTGTAGAACATACCGAACGACTCGAGCCACTTGTAGAACTTATTTAACGATATCGATGTCTTTCCTCTCTGACCAAAGTCAGGGTTGTCCAATACGAAGTCCTTGTACACGTCCTCCTTGTAGATCTTAGAGTTTGTTCTGAGGTACCTGTTCTCGCTGTCTGTCATCCACTCCCAGAAGCTGTGGTCCGTCTCTGCGATAAACTTACGTGTCTTGAGGTTCTTAAAGTCAGACTTGATGAATCCAAAGCACAGGTAGTTCTTTAGGTTGTTGACCATGTAGTTGTCAAACTTACACCAGTCGTCATCGTTCCAGTCCTCGAACAGCAACCGGCCAAACTCAACGTGTGGTGTGAAATCCTTGTTGTAGTACTGCTTGAACTCCAGCTCCCACTTGCGTCTCTCGAATGAGTTACCCTTTCCCTTGATCGCGTAGTTGGTCGTGATAACAACCTTCGGCGACTTGTGGAACGGTATCTTAATGGCGTCCTTGTTCTTCTTCTCAAGAGTGATACCCTCGGTAACGATAGAGAATAACCTCTCAAAGTCAAAGTTCCTTCTCACGTCATCGAACACGATGATCTGTGTGTCCGTTGACACGGTCTGGTAAGCGAAGCTCCTCTCGAAGTTGAAACTCTTTCCATCGATCACCGATGACTTTTTCATCCTAGAGATGGCGTTCATGAATAGTCCCTTACCTGTACCACCCTCTGGGTTGTCGGTGATGACCTCGTCATTGATAATAACCGCGGGGCAGTACCCGTGGTTCTTGTAGCTGTGCAGCAAGAAACCAACTGTACTCTCTACCGATCTGACACGGTCCCTCTCTGCTCCAGATATGTTGGAGATGAATCTCTTGAAGTCGCAGTCATGTGCATCGCATATCTCAAAGTCCCTGTCAATTACCTGATCCTTCCACACGTAACCACCAAGGTCGATGTAGTCGATCATGACGATCTCGTTGCAGTTAGCCTTGACAGCGCAGTTCCTGTAGTACAGGTATGCATTGTCCTTGTCGTCCTCTACAAAGTACACATCGACCGGCGACAGCAGAGACAGGAAGTCTTCCTTGAAGTATCTGGTCTTGTCTGCAAAGTGGTTGTAGATAGACAGGTCCTCCATCTTGAATAGATACTCTAGAACAAAGTCCTTGATTTCATCTTCAGATGCATTAGAAATAAGGTTATTCGTAACCTTAACAAAAATATAGTTTTTTGTGCCCTCCGGCGAATACTTAAAGTAACCATTGTCTTCTAGAAATTCTTTTAATAAATAATGTACAACACTGACCGCACCCTTCGATGACTTGGTCCAAAACTCTTTGCTTGATGAGTCCTCCTCTATCTTTACCATTACGGCGTCAGACACACCGTCACTCAGCCCGGAATCTCTAAGCTGTTGACGGATCTCCTTTTTTGGCACGCCCTTCTTGATCTGCCTTCTCACGCTGTCGATCGCGTCCCGGTCCTCGAAGAACTTGGTATTGAAGTTCTGCTCCTTACGGTAAGCGCTGTCGATCGTGGTCTTGATCTCAGATAATGGGAAGTCATCGTGTGCAAACTCACCGAGCACGTAGCTCGCTAGCTCCTTGTTGACACCAAAGTCATTGAATGCGGCGGCTAGGATGTATACGTTGGCGTTTCTCTCGCCGACCACGATCCCGTACTGGCGCTCCCACCAAAGGCGTAGCCTGCGTACAATTTCGTTCTGGTCCGTAAGAGTGATAGTGCGTTCGTTGTCGGGCCTCTTGATCTGCTCGAACTCTTCCTCTGATACCTTGTCCCACTCCTTTGACTCTGGGTTATGGAATATCAATGGATCGTAAGACTCGTAGCAGACACGTGAGATGTTCTTCGATGTCTTGTCAAACTGCTCGCAGTTGTAGTACTTCTCGAGTGACTTGAAGTATGACTTGTGCTTGTCCTCGTCTGCCGGTATCTTGACCAGCAACTTGAGCCCATCGCCAGATGGTGATATGAACACTGACAGGGTGTACTTGTCCTTGGTGAACTCCTCCTTCTTGGCAAGCATGTCTGCCTTTTTTGAGAAGCCATCGAAGTCTAGACAGATCACGCCAGAGTGAGAGACCAGTGCAGAGTCTTCCCTGCGTGTGAACTCAACGGAGAAGCAGATAGCCGGTAGCTCCTTCTTGATCTGGTTTCGTTTCTCCTTGTCCTTCTCCTCTCTGATCCGCTTGACGATGTCTTTAGACTTGCCCTCCTTGATCCTGTGAATGATGTAGTCGACCGACCTGTAGAATGGCGCCGACGTGTCCTTGATGCTCTTGAATATTGTTATGTTTCCCATTGGATTTGATTTGTTCATTTGTATGCGGAACCATTTATCATGTCTTGCAACACGTCCATGATGTCCTGCTGTGTCTGGCCCCAGTACATAGTGCACTTGCCGTCTATGATCGGGGACTCGGTAAAGTATGACTGATACTCAGTCGCTGGGTCTGTGAACCTGTGGCATGTCTCCTTCATGGGACATCCATCTCCCCTGCATTTAGTTATGTCGCTCATAAGTTATCGATCTCTTGTCTTACTCTGTGAAGGTACTCATACATCTCGTCGGCTTGCTTTCCAGTGAACGTGAATGCCACGCCGAGCATGCTCTGAATTTCTTTGGTTGCGAACAGCTTTGCGGTAGGCCACTCAATACGTGAGTCGTCGCTAATCTTAAAGCTCCTGTTCTTCATGTAATACTCGACCATCTCCTTGGCCTTGATTTTTGCTTCTATCATAAATTTAATTGCTTCTTGTATTGTATCAAACTCTCTTACCCTCTCCCTTGCATTTAGTCATGTCGCTCATTCTTCATCTCTTGTTATTTTAATTAGCTCATGTATGGATGCTAACACGCCATAAATAAGGATAGCGCCCAAACCAATCATACATATAATCCCAATTGCTTCTTTCACATCGTGTGCCACAGATATGGCGTATACAATTACCATTATGATAAAGGTAATCAGGATGGCTAGTGGTTTACTTTTCATGTCTTATAAATTTAATTGCTTCTTGTATTGTATCAAACTCTCTTACCCTCTCCATGTTCACGTAAACTCTTATTTTCCTCTTGTCATTTACTGTCGCTCTCACGATTTGAGTGGTCAAAGGTATGTTTTTTGTGTCGATTTTTTGCATTTTGTGTCGATTTTTTGGGGTTTGTGTCGACTTAGTGTCGATTTTAAAATGAACCGACACAACCAAACTCATTGAATTTCTTCTACTTAGCTATTTTGTGTCGATTTTTACTATACTTATTAGTAATTTTAAAAAAATATATATAGAATACAATTTTATATATATAGAGTAGAGGACCTAAAAACCGACACAACGACACATGGGGCAGTCCCATGTGCCTGTGCCTTGGTTTCTTAGAACGGTAACTCTTCGGCTGGAGGATTAGCCTTCTTGGACTCATTAGAGGACTTCTCAGCCACTTTAATGCTTCCGTCGGTCCAAACTACCTTTCCGCCTCCGATGTAGGCTTTAGGGGCCTTCGCTTCGCGTTCCTCTTTTGTCTGCGACTCATAGATGGAAGCGTTCTTGCCCCATTGGTTCGTTGCATCGTCTACAGAGATGGTTACGTCAAGGTACTTCATGTCCTTGATTTTGCTTTTCGTGATCTTGCTCACGTCGATTGATAAACTGATTAGTGTACTCATAGTGTTTCTTTTGTGTAATACTGTGTGATGTCCTCCGTTTTATTTGGCCCGAAGAACTTGCGCCATACTTCTACTGCTCTTTGCACTTTCTCTTTTCCTCTGTCTAGGAACTCTTCCGAGCAATCGAATAGTCCTGTCTTGTTGGTACCCTTCTCTACAGCGATAAAGATGACCGGCTTGCCGAAGATCTGGTTGTAGATGTAGGCCTGCGAGTCGTAGTTGTACTTCCTTGCAGAGTACTTGAACTCCTCGATGTTTGATGTGGTCTTGAGGTCGATGACATACTCAGACGAGATGATGTCAGCCTTACCCTTCCAGATCTCGCCCATTACATTGGATATGCCAGGCTGCTCGTAAAGGTTGCCGTCCTCGTATATCATGTCGAAGAAGTCCATGCGTCCCTTGACCGAGTCTACCATCGAGTCCAGCTCCTCTACCTCCTTAGAAAGAAGGATGATGTCTACACCCTGTGCCTCGCACATCTCTTTGTACTTGTTGGTATTTCGAGACGTCACGTCACAGATCAGGAAGTCTACCATCTTCTGTGGCTCTAGCAGTGCGGTGTGGAAGTAAGAGCCCTGTACCATTGGTACAGTCTTCTCTTTATCCTTGCCGTACGATGATGGGTCCTTTAGAAGAGTGCCGATGTCTGAGTTAGACAGGAACTTCTTACCGAAGTCCCCGTAATACTCAGAGTCGCTGTTCAGTCTTGTTAGGATTTCTTGGGTCACGATGCAACCTCCTTATTAACCTCTGTCCTGATCACGTCCGTGATGTTGTACTTCTTAGACAACTGCTCAAGGATAAACTTAGAACCCTTCTTCTTGTTGGCGTTGACATAGTTCATCACCCTTACCCAGTTCTCATCACCCAACTCTAATTCAATAATGATACCCTCTGCACTTGGTGTGGCCTTGGCTGCCTTCTCATCGTCTGGCATGTCCTCTCCGGCATAGATGTAAAGACCTAGTCCGTGTAGTCCGATCGCCTTGGTGGTAGATCTTTGGATCGCCTTGTTCACATCGAACGATGTGACCTGCTCAATTGGAATTGCCTTGTTCTTGGCGTCCATGATCGGGAGGTAGTCGATGTGCTCTTGTCCATCAATGGTGATACCAACCTTGACCCATGACGTCTTGCCGTCTGTGTGGTAGTTCCATCCATGATCGTTCTCGTACACTTTACGTGTCATGTCTGGGCAAACCTTCATTGTCTCTTGCCATGCATAGGCCCAAGATAGGTAGGTTAAGTTGCCCTTTTTCTCCGTCATCTTGTTGACGTTGATTGAATTTAATTCTTTAAACTTGCTCATATTTTTCTATTAATTTGTTTTGAATGATTTGATATTTTTGTACACCAATTTACAAGCTCTTCGTCAGTCATACTCATTTTCATTTTATTTACTGACTTGTGAACCCACTGAACATTGCCTTCTACATATCCTTTGGATGAATCTATCCTGTCCAAAGACGCATCGCCTTCGTACCTTGTGGTTTTCTTTCCGTTGCTTGTTTTTTTACAACTTGTTCTTACTGGTGGCGCCATGATTACGCCAGAAAGTGCACAAATTCCATTTTGTATATCCCACAATTTTTCACAGTATTCGATGTCTATCTCAAGTATAATGTTTCTGATTTTTGCATTTTGCATTACAGTATTATACCAATGCCATTGTAGAAATCTTCCACCTTTCCTCCTGTTGTTTATAAAACAATTGTAACACCTATTGCTATAGTTATTCTTTTCGTGGTAAAGAATGTCTGAAAGAGATTTTGAAAACTCTAAACCACAAATACATTTAACCAAAACGTGTACACCACCTGCTTTTTCTGAACTCTTTTCCATGTCGATTCCCAAGACTGTTAACTTGTCAAACATAACGCCTGTATACATTTCGGATTTTTTAATCTTACTATTTATCCTTATCATCGTTTAAACTTATTAACCTATCTAAATACCATTGAGCTTTTTTAAGATCTTCTAGTCCATTTTTATGTTCTGTCCTCCAAAGATATTTAAGAAGGTTCCCTCTTAAATACCCCTTGAATTGTTCAGGACCTAAGGCCGACTCGATTGCATCTATGCACTCGACCTTCCCCTGCCGGTAATGCTTTGGGTTGTTTACGTTGTCAAAACTCATATACAAATTTAACCATTAGTTGTCTGATTTCCAAGGACTTTCTGATAATTTTAATCCCCAGTTCAGTGAAATCATTGACATCTGAACATCGGCAGACTTGGCGTAAAGCCTCATGTACTTCATCAGATAGGCCTTTCCCCACTTGCGCCATTCAGCGTCCTGATCTGGTGTCATGGTCCAGTCTTGGAACCAGTTGTCTTTCCTGTCGACGATGTCATTAAATGTCACATCGTGTCCGGCAATCTCAAACATCTTGTTGATCAGTGTCTCAAGTGCGATCTGCCATTTTTCTTCATTACTTAATCTTTTCACCATAGTCTTGTATTTTTTCTATTAGTTGATTCATCTTTACATTTATAAATGATATTATCTCCTCGCATA
>Ga0181343_1000099_pt1 | contig 39191 bp, 38 predicted proteins | sample Su13VDMLBSD_FD_130110 | JGI IMG/M metagenome (GOLD analysis project Ga0181343, IMG submission 130110) | Freshwater viral communities from Lake Michigan, USA - Su13.VD.MLB.S.D | ecosystem: Environmental > Aquatic > Freshwater > Lake | place: USA: Michigan | collected 2013-07-15
ATTTTGACGAACAATCTCGTATGGGTTGATTTCTTTAAATGTCAAGAATATTTCTTTTTCCTCGTCAGTTAAAATATAATCAGGTAAACCTAAAACCGATCCTTGATCTTTTAAAATTTGTTCCCAAACACTATCAATGTTGTATCCTTTTTTCTCAAGTAAATCTTCTAAAATTCTATTACGTTTAATAAAAACACCTTTTGCTGTTTTTAAGTTATAAACATTTGCAGGAATAGGTTCAATTGAAGGAGAAACACCACCTGAAATATGAGCATTCGATACTGTGGGGGCTGGGGCTAGGTGGTGGGTATGTCTTAAGCCTGTTCCTTTACACCATTCTGGTTCACCGTATTGTTCTGCTTGATCACGAGATGCTTTTAATGCTTCTTTTTCAATAAATTCAAATATTATTCTTGTATAAGCATTTGCTTGAATACCTACAAATGGAATATTTTTTGCTTGTAAAAATGTATGCCATCCTAAAACACCTAATCCAATTGCTCTACCTTTAGTAGCTGAACGAACTGTGTTTTCCATGAATTTAATGTTTTTAGCTCTATCAATAAATTCTTGCAATACACCTTCCAAAAACCAAACAGATAGTTCAGGTAAAGTCATTCCATTTTTAAATTTAAAATCTTTCCATTCATCCCAACGAGCTAAATTTAATGAAGATAAACAACAAATAAATGAATGTAATTCATCTGTATAAAGAGCAATTTCAGTACAAATATTAGTCATTGATACTTGTAAATTATTCTTTTTATATGCTTCAGGATTTGCTTTATTAACATTATCTCCAAACATAATGTAAGGTTCACCTGTTTCAAGACGTGTTTTCAATATTTCACCCCATAATTTTAATGCTTTAGGATCTTTATTTTCTAATTTATCCATAAATTCATCATCAATAACAACACACTGATGTAAATTTAAGCACTGACGATTAACATCCCCTTTAGGACGGCGAATCATTAAAAATTCTTCCATGTCTGGGTGGTTAATGTTTAAATTAACCGATGCTGCTCCTCTACGTACTGAACCTTGATTAGTTGCTAATATAGTTGAATCATAAATTTTAGCCCAAGGAACTACACCTTCACTTACACCATTGTCTTTAATTTGTTTTCCTCTGCCTCTAATTCTTGATAAACCAATCCCAACTCCACCACCTTGAGAAGATAATCTCATTAATTCAGAGTTTGCATCAGCAATTCCTTCAATTGAATCACCTACATCAATTCCAAAACATGAAATAGGCATTCCACGTTCAGTACCCATGTTTGATAAAACAGGTGATGCTAAACATAACCAATTTCTTTCTATTGCTTCGTAAAAGAATTGTTGTAAATCTTTACGTTTTAATCGGCGGGCTGCAAATTTGCTTACTCGTTTATAAGCATCAAAAACATTTTCGTCTGGGAGAAGGTATCCTTTTGATATCATACTTAGTCCTATTTCATCGAGCCATAAAGGAAAATCACGGTTTGGTTTCCAATTTAATGTGTTTGTTTCAATTTTACTCATATTATTCGTTTTCTATTTTTTGATTTTTTGTTAATTTTACCATAATTAGGATTAGGTTCAAATTTAATTTCAAATCCTTCCCATTTAAATGGTTTATTACATTTAGGATTTTTACTTATTTTACCTTTATTAACCCAATTCCTTATTGTTAACTCATTTACTCCCCATTTTATTAATGATTTAATATTTTTAAATTCTAATTGACTATTTAATGGATCTATCAAAATGTATTTACCTTTACTTGTTCCAAAATTACCTGCTAATTCTCCTGGTCTTTTAACACCATACATAGGATGCTTAGGGCCTTCCATAGGTTCAATAAATTTTAAATAAAATTCTTCATCAGATAAATTTTGGATATTTTTAATTATGGTTTGTTTTCGTTTTTCTATAATCTCAGGAGACCATTTTTTATTATTTTTACTTTCTTTGATTCTTTTAATTTTTAACTCTTCAATAGCTTGTTTTTTATTTCCATCAATTCCACTCATTAATCTATATGATATCCAATTATTATTTGTTGGTAACCATTTATATAAAAGAAAGTGAGCAAAAACATGTTGTTGATATGTTAATATTATTAAATTATTTTCACCGTCATCTCCTCCAGATGATTTAGGTATAATATGATGTTTATGATATATTTTACCTTCTTCTATTGGTTGATTTTGACAATTTTCAATATGTTTGTAATATAATTTTTTCCAATCTATCATAATATTATTTATCATAAATATTATGACTTTTTGTAAAAAAGTCTTTATATTAAAGATCTGACCAGTCAGCTGTTGACTTACTATAATCAGTTACACGTGAAGCGAAAAAATCGGTGTGGCTTCTACCACTTGTTAAATGACCAAACCATTCCATCTGTTTTAATAAATTTGGATCAATATCATTATAAATTGCTTGATATCCTAATTCAACTAATTTTTCATTTGCTCTTGCTTTAATAAATGCTTTTAATTGTTCTTTATTTAAACCATCTATATCTCCCATTTCAAATGCTTTTTCAATAAAGTCAAATTCTAATTGAACAGATAATTGACAAGCTTCTATAATTTTGTCTCTCAATTCAAATGTATCTAAATCCGGACGTTCTTTTAGTAATGTTTTAAATAACCAACATCCTGCTTTTGAATGTAATGATTCATCTCTTACACTCCATTCAACCACTTGAGCAGTACCTTTCATTAAATTACGTAATTGAAATGACATTAGCACGGCAAATGAGCTAAATAGATTTACACCTTCTGTAAAAGCAGAAAATATAGCTAATGAAATTGCTTGCTCTTCAATTGTGTTACCTTGTACTTCAATTAGTCGTTCAATTTTGTTTTTTGATGTTTCATCTTCTAAAAATGCTTGAAAATTATCCAAACCTAATTCTTCATTTAAGCGAGCGTATGCTTCAGCATGTATAGATTCGAAATCAGCAAAAGCACGAGCCATCGCTTGTATTTCAGGTTTTGGAAACCAAACAGATACTTTTGTTGACCAATAATCATTTACGTGTACTTCTGTTTGAGCAAATGACTTTAAAATATTTCCAATTAAATTTTTTTCAGATTCTGTTAGTTTCAATTTCCAATCATTTAAGTCTGATGATAATGGTACTTCATCAGCAATCCAGTGTGCTCTGTGTTGATCTTTGTAAAAATTGAATGCTTCTTGGTATTCGAATGGTTTGTAAAATATTCGTGGTTCTGTAATCATGATAAAGTTTGTTTTAATTCAAAAAATTTATTTTTTAATAATTCTTTTTCTTCTTTATTTATTTCATTGAAGTTATTATTTTTGGGTTTAGGTGGGGGTAAATTAGATTCTCCATCTTCATCTAATTCAAATAACTCAAAGAAACCAGTAGATGTATCTATAGTAGCATTATATGTCATACCATCCATTCCGTATCTATTTTTCATTATGTGGAATCTTCCAGTTCCGTTAACTTTATCTTCTTTTTTTCTTGATAAAGATGCACAAAAATCAGTAATCATTATTTTATTATAACTTCCTGCGGCTTTGTCACCCTCAATAATATCATCTTTGGCACCCATTCTATTAACCTGAGATACTGACCATACAGGTATATTCAACTCTCGGGCTAATCCTTTGGTACTAACATAAATATCATCTAGTTCTTCTTTTATTTCTTTACTTTTTCTATTTGATGAAAGTAGATCAACATAGTCAATAATAACTAAATCTGGGTTAAATCCCATATCTATGCATTTCTGTATATGCGATTCTAAAGTAGATATAGTAGCTTTTTTGGGTGAATATTCTTTAATAATTAACTGTCCAGGAATATCCGGTATTATAGATTCTACTTTAGCTCTTTGAGCAAATATAGTATTTACAGGAATTTGAGTAAAATAGGCATCATAACGACGTCCTACATACTCTGAACCTAATTCTAAAGTATAGTGTATTACATTGTATCCCATTTTTAGGGCATATCCTCCTAGTGCTATTAAACTCCATGATTTACCACCACCTGGATTTCCAAATATTAGTCCAAAATCACCATTACCTAATCCACCTTGCAACAATTCATTAAATTGAGGCCATGGGGTTGGTACTGATACTCTATGGTCTTCTCTATAGCGTGATTCAATGTCTTTATTGTATTCGTTTCCTATATGTTTATCATTTCCTGCTTTTAAAGCATTATCGATTAATAGACGGATAGAATCGTAATCACTAACTTTTAATAAATCTACTGATTTTGAAATTGCTTTTTTAAGTTGTTGATTTTTACAAAATCTAGAAAATTCTTCTTCAATGTATTTTAGATCTTCATCAGATGTTTTATAAGCTTCTCTAACTTGTTCTTTGATAGATAATTGTAAAACTTCATTTTCTATTTTTTTCAATTCTACCTTTAACACTTCCATAGTGGGATTAGTGTGGTATTTTTCATAATATTTTAAGATTTCTTTAATAATCCATTTTGCTCCTTGATTATCAAAAAATTCATCACTTAAAACATCATGAATATTTTGTAAAAATATTTTATCAGTTAATAAAGCGGAAAGGACTTTAGTTTGAAAACCAGTTCCATACTGGTTTATACTTGAAAGAGTAGTCATTTAATAAATTATTTATTGATATTATTTAAAGTATTGAAAGTATCTCGTAACCAAAATGAAGGATTCTTTATAGTTTTATTCAAACCATCTTCGTTATATAATCTTAAAAAAGATTCAATCTTTAAAGTTTCTGTAGGAGATTTTATTAAATTATCTAGGAGTTCTTTTTCATTTTCATCTAGTAAAGGATTATGTAAATCCATAACTTTATATTGATTTTCCAAATCTTTTGTTCCAAAAACTACTCTAGAATATATAACATGTTTATCATATTTTTCTTTACTAATTTCTAAAATACTATTTAAAGTTAATTTAGATTCAGACAATTCAGGAAAAAATTTTAGTAATTTTCCTTTACCCAAACCTTTAACACCAGGTAATTTATCCGAACCATCTCCTACTAATGTTTTATAAAGAATAAAATTTTCAGGAAAAACACCATATTCTTGTTTTACTTTATCAGGTGTGTAAAATTCTTTTTTTACAGGTCTATATAAAGTAATTCTTTTATCAATTAATTGAATAAAATCTTGATCAGCAGAAACTATAAATACTTTAGAAGTATATTGTAAAGTTAAACTTTTACTTAAATAAGCTATTATATCATCAGCTTCAACTTTATCTAAAGATATTACTTTGATTGGTAAACATTTTAAATAATGAATTAATCTAACTATTTGATCTATTTTAGCCGAATTTTCTTCTTCTAAATTATTAAATATATCCCAATTAGTAAGTCTAGTAATATTTCTTCCGGATTTATATTCAGGAATAAGGTTCTTTCTATTAGTAGAAGAACCTTTTCCATCAAATGTGATATAAACTGATGTTGGTTTTATGGTGTGAATTAATGTTCCTAAAGATTTTAAGAATCCACCTAAACCACCTATATGAACCCCTTCTTCATTAACAAAATTTATCATAGAAAAATTTCTAAGAAATAAATTAAGTCCATCAATGATCATTACTCGGTCATGGGGATCAAAAGTAGATTCTTTACTATCTAAAGTTATTCCATCTAAAAGTTTAAACAAATTTTTATCCATATTAATTTTCTTCTATTTCTAATAAATCAGAAATATCTTTTTTCTCGTCCCAATCTGAGTTATCTTCTTTTATTTGGGTTTCACCTTCACCTAAAATATTAAACCATTCATGAGAATGTTCTTTTTTATATTTTGTTAAAGCTAATGTAGTATCCTCAATAAAACCATGTACTGTACTAACAATTGTTCCTTTAGTTGTGATTCCGTTAACGTGGTTTTTATCACACGATATTTTGGTTCTTAAAGCAAATTCTACTTCTTTTTTATCTTTAATAGCTTTAATTTTACTTGTACCACTATTTGTGACGTTACCAAATGTTAATACTAATGAAGCATCATAAAAGAAAGTATCTCCACCTTTATTAGTCATTCTAGGTCTAGCCATAGGACCTTCAGCAGGAGAAACACCTGTTTTATTAATAATTAAAAATGTATTAGTATATTTTTGATCTTCTTTTCGAGATAATACAATTTTTTGATTAACAAAATTACCAAATTGTGTAGCAATAGCTCCAGCGTTCCACATTGGGTTATTTTTACCTTGATCTATACTCATTTGACATGGAATAGAACCTACTGAATCCCAAACAAATAGTAAATCGTATGGTAAATTTCCTTTATGTTGTTCAGTTAGTAGATCAACCATAAAATCAGCAATATCTTCAATAGAATTTAGGGTACTTCTATCTCTATAGATAAAAAATCCACTATAATCTACTGTTTCACCATTGTCATCTTTAATTTCTTCCATTTCGAATCCCATTGTTTTAAAATGGTTCCAATCATGTTTCATCTCGGTAATCATCAAAACAGGAAGAATTCCCATTTTTTGAGCACTAACTATGGCTTCAATAGATGTAGTAGATTTTCCAGTATTGCTTTTTCCCCTAATCATAGTTATATGACCCATAGGGATTCCCGGTAGTGATAAGGCATCTTGCAATGCCTTAGATACCGGAATCCATTTTTGATCTTTAAACTTAACACTATTGTTAAGCATCTTTTTCTCTTTAAATTTATTAAGATCGAAAGATTTTTTAAGTTCATTGGATATCGCTTCCGTTAAGGAAGTGTCTTTTTCCTTTTTAGCCATTTTTTATATAATTTTTTAATTAATCTTCTTCGAATAAAGCATCAAATTTGTCTGCTTTATTTTGAGGTTTAGCAGCTGGTGCTTTGAACGAATATTTTTTATTCGATTCTTCCTTTTTATCACCTTCCCAAGGTAAATCATTACTTAAATCTTTCTCATCATCAATGATTTCATTTTCTTCAGTTTCTTCTTCCTCTTCAGGAGTTAAAAATGATTGAAGAGCTGTTTTCATTTCATCAAAAGAATAATGTTTGTATTCTTCAATAGGGTTAGGCTGTTCTTCAAGGAATTTCTTAATATACTCTTTACTATCAGCAATTGGTGTTTGTTTAGTTTTAGCTCTAACAGTTGATTTGTTATAAGCAGTCCCTGTAACTTCTGGTCCTACAGTATCTACTGTAATATCTCTACCTTCACTAATATCAGTATAGTCTCCAATATCTTCATCTTCGGCCATACTTAACAATTCCATATATGTTTCTTTTCCAAATTGCCACAATCTAACTCCTTTATCTTCTTCACCTCTAACAATAACCGGAGCAAAAACTCTCATTTTAGGATCAAGTTTTTTAGCTAATTGCCAATTTTCTTTATTGCTTGAAGATCTAAGTTGTTTAACAAATTCAGCAATTGGATCTTTTTCACCCCAAGATAATGGTGAAATCATTACTTTATTTCCAATATTATAATAGAAATATACTTCCGAAAAAGGATTTTTCTTATTAAATTTGGAAGGAAGAATTCTAATTACTTGTTTACCAATGCTTGGTTTCCATTGTTTAGATTCTTTTTTTTCACCTTTCTTTCCAGGTTTTTGTTGTAGCGAACTTAATTTGCTACGGATTTCATTGATGTCCATTTTTATAACAGTTTATTGGTTTTTTAATAAGTAAATATACAAACAAATTTTTAATTATCAAAATTAAATTTCGACAATTTTGTATATTTTAGTCTTTAGTTGCTTTAACTCTCCTTTTTGAGTAATTAAAATACTATTTCTATAATCATTCCAGTTGATTTGGAAATTCTTATCTTCAATACCACCATTTAGTGTTTTAACTAATTCATTAAGAGCATTTAAAGAGTATAAAGTATTACTTTCTTTTTTTCTATGTACTAAAACAGTATTATCTATTATACTATCAACATTTCCTGTCTCAATGTTGTATGTACAAACATATTCATCATTACTTAATACGCGTAGTACAAATATTTTTTTATATAAAATGGAATATCGTCTTGATATATCTGATAACAAATTATCTATGTTAGATAAATCTGTAAATGTGCAAAGTAGTCTATTATTCACAAAAGTTGAATCGTTAATATTATTTATAAAGTCATATTTATTATAAATATTAATGTCTTGTAAAAGCATAATTTTTTCCTTTTTGTTGTTTATATTTTAATTTATTATTCTTAAATATATTTTCTATTTCTATTAATATATTTTCTTCATTCTCATCAATATCAAATAAAAACGCATCATAAGTATACAACACCAGTTGAGTATTTTTTCCATTTAATAATTTTAATATATCCCATAACATATTAACATTACTAAAAGTTTCTTGATTCTGCAACAGATAATTAAATAGCTTAGAAGCATTCATATCTTTTAATTTATCTTTATAAAAAACATGATTTGATCCAGGGCATGTAAACCTACCTTCAGTTTGAAATTCCTCCCATATTTTATTTGTATATTCTTTTATTAATTTAAAAAATTCAATGTGTTCATATTGTTTATATATCCCACCATATAGTTGTTTAAACATGAGTATTTTAGCCTCTCCTACATCTATATTAGCTTCATGAGCAAAATATTCGTATGGATTTATTTCTCCAAAATCATATCCTACTAATTTAGAAGCTAATACCGGGTGATAAGCAGTAAAATCGTATTCTACAAATATGTTATTTTTAGGTATAAATGATTTTCTACAACCCGTATCCTTATTTAAAGCAGCAAAGTTGATAGAGTTAAAACTATTGGCGGGCCTTCCGGTTGTAGTATGTAAATTATAGTTGGTGTATATTGTGTTATATTGTATATTAAATGATTTATTGTCAATATAAAAGTATTTATCAAATATGTTTTCATCTATTTTAATACCGTTATTTTCAATTATAAAAAATATTTTAGCTAATTTACTATAATAACTATTAATTTCTTTACTAAAATTGTTTTTTATATTTTCCCATAGTAATTCACATTTTTCGTAGTGTTTAACTATCGGTATAATTTTATTTATGTCGGGTTTTGATTTGTGTTTTTGGTAAAATATGTCGTGAGCTTTTGTTGAAGGTTGTATATACGGAGGTAGGGAGTGTGATATGTCAATAAAATGCTGTTTCGGAAAAAAATTTATTAATGTTTTGTAATTTCTACAATAAATTGTTTCAATATTTGATAATACTTTTTCTATATGGTTTTTTTCTATAGATAATGTTTCATCATGTGAAATGCAAAGCATATATCCTTTATCTCCATTTAATGGTTTAATGTATAATAATGATAAATCATTTAGTAAAGGATGAATATTATCATTAAAAAGTATAGGTTCTATAAATACTTCTTGATAGTTTTTATAGTAAAATTCTTTTAATTGATTTAAAGACTCTATTAACCAGTATAACATTTGTGGTAACCTTTATTTGATTAAACATATGAACTTATGTTTAAAAAATCAAGCCTAATTTTAATAAAAAATTTCAATCAGTTTTATATTTCCTGATTGATCATATCCTACATTGTTAATGTTAGGGTAGTCTATGTTTTCTCCTGTAGTTGGGATAATTTTGGTTTGGACAAAATTGTTTAATTTTTCTATTTTATTTTTTAAATCAGGTTTAATTATGTATTGAGGATATCTAACAGCAAATTCAAATTCATCATCTAAACCACTTTCATCAAATAAATCCTGTCCGTCTGATGATAATGATAGTATAATATCTGTTTTAAGTTTTTTAGAATTTAATTTTTCTTGAGTTAAAGTACCTTTTTTAAAATTTAAATCAGATATCAATGCTATGTGTTCAGGGTATTTTTTACTTAATTGTTGTTCTTTTTTTAAGTTAGTTTTATCTACTGTTGTAGTAAATTTTTTAATTACTTTATTTGGATCATCAGGTGATTGAAATACTTCTTTACTTCCACCACTTCCTAATTTACTTTCTTTGAATAAAGGATTGTTGTATAGGTATTTATTTAAATTAAAATCTTCCATAATTTATTTTTTCCAAAATTTAAGATAATCGTTTTTTAAATATTGATTTAATAAAGTTAATTTGTGTTTTACAATCATAAAATTCACAGTAGATTCGTTATATGAAAATACTTTTTCTTTTTCACCAGATATAACCCATTGTAGTTTAAAAGGTTTATATAACTGCCAAAGTAAAGTTTTTGATCGTTTTAATAACTTATCATGTGTGTCTTTATTTATTTCAATATAAATTAATTCATTTGTTTTTTTACAAAAATAACGAGAAAAATTTCCTATAGAATAGTCTTCTTCAGTTGGTTGTGGATTGAAAGAAACAGGAATTTTACTAGGTTCTCTTAATTTATTGTTTAATTTATTGTATTCCTCTGTTAAAATATTAGATGGATTTAAATATAAAGAAGGAATCGGTTCAAATGCTTCTGAGGTTAGATTAGTATATTCTTTATTTTCTGAAACTTCTGCTGGGAGTAATTCTTGTATATTTTTATCTTGAGGAGTTTTTCCAGTATATAACTTGCCGCTAGATGTTTTCCAGTAATATCCGATATATGATTCTTTGGTTGACGATAGAACATATTCTTGTCCATTAGTATATAAACCAGTTTCTATTTGTGAATTAGGATAATACATTATGATATTTTAATAGGTTTTATTTTTCCTTGTTGAGCAAGGGATAAAGATTTATTTAATTCGTTTTGCGATTCGGCTCCTATCCCCCATGAAATATGAAAATGATTTCCTGTACCTGCTTTTGTTAAATTTCTATATTCATCTATAAATCTAAAATTTGGATTGTTCCCCGCAGCATATCTTTGTAAAATATTAACTATTTTATCTAATGTTTTTGAGTCTGAAGGTGAAACTGCTAAATCAATAGCATTTCCAGCACTGTGACGAGAAACATATGATAAAGTTTGATGATATCTATCATTTCCTCCAGTAACTGTTACCACAACATTAGGTAATTCTTGTTTAATAGTTTTTAATACTGAAGAGGCTGCTTTTTCTATATTTGAACTTATATCTTGTCCGCCATTATCAATTTCACTACCTTTTTCTCTATAACCCAATTGTTTTAAGGTATCTCTTAATTTATTAGCATTTGGATTATTTCTAGAAGCATTTTTTGCTGTGCTAGAAGAGGAAGCAAGAATAGCAGCTTGGGTAACAGTAGCTGCTTGTGAAGGTGATGTAGCACCAGTATATTCTACAAGATCAATAATAGGAACCGATACTGTATCTACAGTAGTTAACCATCCATTTCTATCTATTTTATGAGATACTCCTTTTATAATAAAATTCAAAGCAGCAGGGTAATCTGATGGTAAATAAGAAGTATCTACTTTTATTTTTTGATATGTTTTCATTCCTGAAAGGCCATCCATTGTTAAAGATAGATTAATAGGAAGAAAACCTCTACTACTTGTTGCTGATACTGGGGATTTATTAGGGTTGTTAACTTTTTCTTTAAGTAATGCTAATTCATTTAAATAAACTAAATAATTAGCTACTAATTGAGAACCACCATCCATCAATTCGGCCGATAAATTAAAATCTATAGATTCATCTATAAAATTTCTAAAATCTGTCTCTAATTGCTCATTATCTTTTATTAATTTATCTATATCAGCTTGTGTAGGAGCCGGTTTTGGTTCTTCGGTAGCGGCAGCTATGTTTGAATTAATTATAGGATATAGTCCTTTATTCCATTTTGAAAAAGCAGTAGCATCTTCACCAACAACTTTACCATTAGCTGTAGCTCCTATTGTTAAGGTTGCTGCTAAATTATTTGTTATCTCAGTTTTTAATTGAAAATCTTTTATAAACCCAGCATGTTGATTGGGGTTTCCATAATTGTAATACCCATATATATCAAATTGTGCTGATTCTTCATCTGGGTTAATGGGGAAAGCTAAATTTAATCCAGGGATTGGAGTGTTGTCAATAATTCTCAATACATTATCATTGCTGACTACGCATTCTAAATTATTTACGCTACCCAATGCATTGTTTATTCCATCTAAAATAGATTTTAATAAATCTAGTATAGTTACTTTTCCATTTTCATCTTTAGAATTTTCTAAAGTTTGAAGAATAAAAGTCATGTTAACATATATGTTATTTATGTTACCGTGAAGAACATTATTGTTAACAGTATATTTGAAAGGATTAGTTTTCAATGTATCGTCTTCATTTAAAAAACTAACAGTAGAAGAACCATCAGGTATATCAAAGCCACCTACTAAACATACTCTGGGGTCTCCTGATATTTGGTAAGAAGTAGTGTACATAAATATCGATGTTGTGTCAATATTTAATATAGGAGTAGGAGGAGCAGTATCTTTATTAACAGGGATAAGTATTTGAATTAATCTAAGTAATTCTCCAAATCTAATATAAAATAATTCATCAAATCCATCTAAACCATACAAAATGTAATCTTTATCAGTTGTTGGTGTGCTAATTGAATTTATATAATTATTAACATTTTCATTTTGAGATTTAGTTAGTACAGCATCTGGTGTAAAATCTGAAGGAAGTTGTAGAAAAGATTTTAATTCATCTTTATTTATTCCATCTATTTTATCTGTTTCTAAAGAATCATTTTTTCCAACAAAAAAACCATTTAAAGCATACATTGCTCCCCAAAATATATAACCAACAGAGTGAGAAAATTTAAATTTATTTATCCATTCTTCATCACTTTCTGGGTTATCATCAGTTGTGTCATTGTTTACAGGAGCAGATATAGAAAGATCTTTTAAGTAGGTATTAATTTTAAGGGATTCTATTACTGCTCCTATACTGATTAATTTTAATGTTACATCATATGAACCATCTTTATTAAATGTCCAATCAAAGTTAACTACTTTACCGTACATCCCATCATAATTCCCCGCTGATTTTTTTCTTTGTTCTTCTAAATCTTTTAATACATCATTGTCTGTTTTGTATTTTTTAGCTAGGAAATTGCTGGAGAGGCTAAAGTTAGGATTTGGGTCAATATCTCCATTAGTATCTATTATAATTGAGTGACCCCATTCTAAAAGCATAGGAAAACCAAGACGTAAATAAAGTAAATTTATTACTTCAAATTGGTTTCTGTTCCATACTTTAATTTGAATATTGCTTTCTCTAATTGAACCTCTATTTCTAGATTTAATATCACATGATTTAATCCCAGGCATTGGTCTAATTCCAAATTCATTTCCTCCTATACCATAAGCGTGTTTGTTTAATATACTCTGTCCTATGTCTTGATTAGGTTCATTAGGATTAAGTCCATTTATCCCCCCAAAAAGAGTATTGTCTTTATCAGACACACCATTAAATAAAATAAATCTTTCAGCCAGTCCTGTATCTGCAAAAGAAGGATGACCTCCTAAATCAATTCGATCTAGTCTTTCATAATCAAGAACTTTTACCCCTGATGTAAGTTTTATCCAAGATGTTTTTGAATTTAAATAAGAAAGAATAGAATTGCTTCTATTAGAAGCACCGTGAATTTTTTGTCTATCAACAATTTGTTTTGATACAAATTTATCAAAAGGTTCCCCAACAATATTAGCCATAACTTAAGAATTTATTCTTTTATAATCATTTATAATTTTTGATAAATTTGATGGAATTCTTAATTGAATACCTTCAGGGATTATTAGTGTATTTTGAAGTAAAGATTCATTAGCAATAGATATTACCCACCACAATGATTCGTCTTGATAGTATTTTAACGCTAAAACATCAAATCTATCTCCTTGAGTTGTGGTAACATATATATCATTTTCACTTAAAGGAATTTCAGGATAACGAACTGTTCTATAAACAGGTTTGTTATTTATTTTAATTTGAGGTATGTTTTGATAACGATTCATTAATAATTGCTAATACCGTTAGATAATGCTATAAATGGTGTACTTCCTAAATTAATATAATCTGCTTTTTTAGGAACAAAATTATGAATAGGAGTAAAGCTAAAATTACTAACTTTAATCATATGAGACAATTCTTTTACACTTGAATCATACTCTCCTTTTTCATCTATTCCTATTTCCCAAGATGATTCTTCAGGCATATCATAAGTTAAACCAGTTATAAACCCAGGTTGTTCATAAAAATATCCTCCAATTGTTAATGAAACTAAAGGACCTCGCATATATCCATTTTTACTGTAATCTGGGGCTAATTGTGAAGCAAGGTAGTTTAATTTTTTATACATTGGAAGTAATTCAATTTTTGATTGAGCTGCTACTGTAAAAGATAAAGAAACTTTTCTATCAAAACCATTATAGTTGTAAAAATTTTCACCTCTTCCTACATATTTTTCAGAGTTCCAATCTGATGAATATGAATCATTTATGTTGTTTAAAAATGCTCTAAAATGTATATAAACTTTGTTGGATGGAGAATCATTATCTATAGCAGCTATTCTAAATTTTACTAGATCATTTGTATTATCTGAACTAGGGCCTTCTGAGTAGTATAGTGGTTTAGTTGTTATTCTATCATATGAAGTAGAAGAAGCAGCTCCGGTTCCATCATAACCTGCCGAATAAAATTCTAAATCTTTATCAAATATTTTTCCGGGATCTCCTAGTTCAACTCTATTTTCTATATTTTTTTTAGAATAATCAGGAGATCTAGATAAAACTTGATTCATTAATTTTTTAGAAGTTTCATCTGAATTTGAATCTTTATTGATTCTATTTCTAATTTGTTTTCTAAAATCTTGTATTCCTTTAGTAGTATTACTATAGTCGGTTATTTGAAGAAGTTCTTTATATGAAAAAGCATAAGCTCCTTGTTTGGTTTGGTTTACAGTATCTGTTGATATTGTACCATTTGAATAATTAAAAACATTATTTGATACATTATTTGTCCATTGCCAATTAGAATTAGTTGAAAAAGGACTAGTCTTTAATGAAGAAATATTATAGTTAAAATTTTCTTCAGATGGATCTACTGTATTAAAATCAGCGGCACTAATAGTTTTTTTAGCAGAATTTGCATATAGTCTTGATAAAGGAAAAGGATTTTGAATATCTCTTTTTATTTCATTACTAGACATAAACCCAGAACTTCCTGTTGGATTTTCTCCAGGAGTGTAAATAAGTCCATTTACTCCCGGTAAAGTATTTAATTTAGTAGTATAGTGTTTACTACCTGATTCGGGATAAAATTTATTAAGATCTGTGTATAAGTCTCGCCCAAATATTTCACCATATTTGTTTGATAACCCTATAGGTTCTTGAATAATAGTTTTTCCTTGATTATTTTTATTTATAAGAAATTGAGGAACTTCACCAAAACTAGCTACAGACACATATGTTTTAAAATCAATATCACTTCTGTCTGTTTCTTCTAGTTGGCCTAAACCTGTAAGATTTTTTCCTTGATTATTAATTGTTGGAACAGTTGAAGAAAATTTAAATCTTGTTTTTCCTATTCCTAATATGGATCCAGGACCCCCTGGGTATTCTAGTAAATTGATTGGGTCAATTTTAAAAGAATTAATCCCGTTAATAAATGATGCCTCTTGTGTTCCTCTAATTTTAACTCTAAATAAAGAAACTAATCGATTTGAACTAACTTCAGTAGATATAGATTCTCTATTTAATATTGAATCTTCATAAGTCTTAATACTTCCTGGAAGTCCAGGAATAGGATTTAACCCTTGTTTATTAAAATGAAGTCCAATTCCATTAACACCAGCTTGGGCTAAAGTAGATAAAGGAGTATAAATGAATTCATTTAGAAGCCCACTAGCTTCAGTACGAACAGCATTTCTAGAAAGTAAATTTTGTTTAGCTATGAATAGTAGTCCTGAAGGAGATTTTATGTCAATAAAATATTTTCCTAAACGGATAACATCGGTAGCTGCATTTATTGGATTTTTTAACCCACCTCTAAGTAAAAAATCAGGGGAATCAGGTAAGATGCCTTCCTTATCCGGAATATCAGATTGCATATAGGGTTGATTGGATGAACCTCCCCCCGGTTTATCTTTTCCGAATTTTAAACTTTTTAAGTTGGTTTTTAAATCAATTAAACCCATTAACCAGGTAAATTGTTAATATATTGACTTGGTGTTGTTCCGTTTAAATCTAATTGACTAGGTTGTGGAAGAATATTAGTTACTCCATCAACATACTGCTGATATTGAGAATTTACTGTTTGAGCATTAGCCCCATTAAGTGAATATCCTGGTAAATTTCCGTCAGCATGTAATTTAGATTGTCTTGTTGCTAATGGATTTACGGGTACTGCTGCTCCATCGGCAATGGATAAAACAGATCCTTGGTTTAATAATTTGTCTTTAAGTCCCATGATTTATTTTATTTATAAATATTATTGAATTTTAGAAGTTCCTACATTAATTGAAGTTCCTAATTGAGTTGCATTATTTCCTAATCCTTCAGCTATCTTTTTACCATCCATAGTAACAGCAACTTGTACTGGTTTTTGGTTTTGAGCTTGAGTAGCTGCTATAAGAGTATCTAGTTTTGCAATAAGTGCTGACATATCTGTACCTGATGATTTTATGTCTCCTTTATTTTTAAATTCAGTTGCTTTGCCTGGTTCAGATTTTATGTCGTCTCCTTTTTTATCAAATAAATTTGTGCCTGCTATTACTGTGTCTTTATCATTTAAAGCAATTGCACCTTCTGGGCCCATTAATGTGCGTTTACCGTAGCCTGGGGAGAAAACGTCATTACCCTGCACAAATTTGTAACCTAAAGCAGCTACGGTTCCAGCAGCTGCTAAGCCTAATGCCCAACCAACTATTGGAATAGCTGATAGAGATGATATAACTTTCATAGCTGCTTCACCTATTGATCTTATAAGACCTGTTTTTTGTGATAAAGCAGATTTAGCATCCATGCTTCCCATAGCTGATTTGTATCCTAATTGAATAGCTTGTATAGCAGCTTTTCCTTTTTCTAAAATTAATCCTTTTTCATCCCACATTACTGATATTTGCTTTTGAGTTGCTATGGCTGTTGCTTTTATAGCACTATAATTCATAGCTACTCCTAGACCAGCAGCTAAAGAAGATATAGTTACTAATACTGCTTTAGATTGAAATAACCACCCAACTAATCCAGTTACACCCCCAACTATCTTTCCAATAAATCCTGCTATCATTCCTACCGGTTTTAAAATAGCAGCAAAAATATCTAAAACAGGCATTAACGGAGATAATAAGGAAACAAATATTTCTTTTAATTTTTCAATAGTATTATTAAAACGTTCCTGGATTGATTGTTGTTTCATTAATCCTTCTATACCTTGTTTTTTAATGTCTTCTTCAGTCATTCCTCTAGCTCTAGCTGCTGCTAAAGCTGCTTTAGCATCTTCTGCTTGTTTACCAGATAATCCTTTTAATGCTTCTTGATCAGTTAAAGTAGCAGCTAACTCTTCACGAGACATACCTACTGCTTTAGCTGCTGCTTCTTGTTGAATTCTATTCATTTTAGAAAATTCAGCAGCACTACCAAAGTTTTTTGCTATTTCTCTTGATAGACCTTCCATATCATTATTTAATGCATATAGACGAGCTTGTTCTAAATTTAAATTTTTTCCAATTAATAATTCTGCTTCTAATTCGTCTGAAATAGAGGATTCGATTTGAAGCATTTTGTCAGCAATTGAATTTACTTGTTCTAAATTCATACCTAAAGCTTTAGCTTGGGCTGCTGCTTTTGCTAGTGCTTCTGGGTTGTTTTGTAATGATAATTTAGTAGCAGCTGATGCTTTTGCTACTTCCTGCATTATCATTTTTTCATTTAATAAAACACCGTTATTTAATGCTGTTGTTTTAGCGGCGTATAGTGTATTAGCAACATTATCTTCTAAATTTTTACCAGTAGCTAGAGATAACTTCTCCATTTGAGATAATTCATCATTAGTTAAACCAGCTTGTTCTCTTAATTTAGTAAAGGTAACAGCATCTTTTTCGTTTAATATAGCATTACTTCCCATTGCTTGTCCCATTGCAAGCATTGTATCTCTAATGCCTTTAGTAGTAACTGCTATATCATTAGATGAATTAGCTATATTATTAAATTCATTATTAAGTTTAGCAGCATCTTGGTAAGATAAATTCATCCCTTTAGCAAATTCACCTATACCTTTGTCTAAATCTTTAAAAACATCATATATTTGTTTTGCTAAAAATAATGAAATCGTTAAAGGATCTGTTAAACCTGCTTTTACATCTTTTCCTACAGATTTTAAAGCTGCTTTCATTCCTCCTACAGCTCCTCCTCCTTCTTTAATAGAATTAGTAGCATCCTCTAAAGCTTTTTTAGTATCAATAGCATCACCTATAAGTGGAATTTTACTAATACCTTTAAGAACAGCACCTGTAACTCCTAATTGTTTTTCTATTTTCTTTTGAATATCAAGTTCTTTTTCTAAGGAATTATTTAATTCTCCTAAAGTTATATCTTCATTTTGTAATAAATTAGAAATTTTTTCATGTTGATCTCGTATTTTATCTAATTTATTTTGAATTGAAGCATATTTTGGATCTTGTTGATTGAGACCCCTTAATTGTTGTTGTAAATTTTGTTCTTCACTAGATAATATGTTTAGGCTTCTTTTTAAGCGATCTCTCTCTAAATCAGCCTTTTGTTGAAGATTTTTTAAGTCTTTAGCTGATAGTTCATTGAATCCTTTTTGATGGGAGTTTAATTGCTCGGCAATACTTGATAAATTTTTTAATCCCTTAGTTGATTCTTGAATACCAGTTGTAGAATTTTTTATTTTATTTGTTAATTCTTTAAAATTATCTATTAAATAATCAGTTTCAGCTCCTAATTCTCTTTCTTGTCTAATTAAATCATCAAATATAGATCTAATAGCTCCGGCGTTTGCTTCTAAATCTTGTAAGTTTACTGTGTTGATATTAGCACTAAATTTAGCAGAAAGTCTTTCAATTTCTTGAAGCATTTTTGCTAATTCCGCTGCTTGTTTAGGATCTAAAGCCATTTAAAAATATTTTGTTATAAATATTGAAAGCTACAAGGATTACTTGTAGCTAACTGGTTTTTTAGTGTTGTATGATTTCTGAGGGGTTGGTTGGTTTTGAAATAAGCTTTTATCTCTAACTAAACCATCCGTTCCAATTGCTGTGTTTTTATTGTGGTTAATAGCATTATCATGGGCTTCCTGTTCTTCATCATAATATTTTTTAATTTCGTTAAAAGTATATTTTCTTAACCAAATAGGCATGTTGTAAACTGTATTCCAGTCATATCCACCTTTTCCATGAAATACTATTTGATGTATTTGATTAAATAAATGTAATCTAACTTGAGGAGCTAGATTAGAGGTCAGGCCAAAAAAAGTTAAGTCCAATTGGAATGTTTGTAACTTTGTCGCTTCCTTGGGGAAAAAAAGTTAAGTCAACATCTGGTTGAACTTGTTTAATGTGTTCTCTCAATGCCCGAGAATCTCGGGCTAGTAGATGATTGTCAACAAAATCTCTAATTGTTTTAACATCTCTATCTCCATTTACTGAAGTAATTATGTATTTTAATCTTGTAGATAAATCAGATGATGAATCTTTTTTTATTTTTTTAAGACCTTCTAATTCTTGTTCAATCTTTTTTTCATCAGAATGATTTAATATTTTAAAAGTAATATTAACTTCTGTGCTAGGTAACGTATATGAAAATTCATTTACTCCAGGAGTAATTAATTTTTCATCAAATGGTTTGTTGTTTAAGGTAGATAAATCTATAGTTTCTTCTACTCCGTTATATGTAAAAGTATAATCTTTTCCATAACCTAATATTCTAGAAGCTACCATAATTGCATTTTTATCACCAACAATTAAATCACCATAATTAATATTAGATACAATTAGAGCTTGCATTAATTTATCTAAAACTACACCTTTTTGAATATATGATTGGTTAGTTAAGATATCTTCATGAGCTGCAGTCATGTATTTTAATTCAATTGTTCCTTTTGATAATGGATTTTCTTTGGGATACAATAATCCTTTTGATGGTAATTCAATAGTTTCTGTAGGGAAATTAAATTTTGTAGATTCTTGATTTACAACTTGTTGTTCCATAATTTTTATTTAATGACTTAATGTTTTATATAAATATATGAAAAAATAAAAAATATCCAAGTTTTTTTAATTTATATAAAATAAAAATGTCCGATAGTAATATCGGACATTCTTGTAAAATTGTTAAATAAACAATATTGTTTTTAGAAATTGAGAATGCAATAATCCATACCCAATGTTACTTCAATGTTGATAGCTGAAGCATCAGTGTCGTAATTATATTCACCAAAATTAGCAGATTTAATGAAAGCACCTTTAATGATCCATTCACTAACAATATCACCAACCGGACCTAATACATTAACTGTTACATCTTTCTTGTAAAAATCAGAATAACCATCACGGCCAGTTACTGATTCATGATGTAAACGTACCCATTCCATTACTGCTTGAGCGCCCGATGGAGTAATAGGATCGAATAATGTCATAGACATATCTGCCCATTTTGCTTTACCTTTAATTTTACGGTAAACGTTGATATGGTTTAATACTATTTCTCCCATTTCTACAGATACAGGAGCTATCTTTTTAATCATGAATGAAGGGATTCCATCTACATACATTACGAATCTGTTTGCTACTTTAGGTTCGAATGCTGTGAAAAATATTTCGTTTGGTGATAAAATTGCCATTTTATATTTTGTTTAAATTTTATTATTATTTATTATACATATTGTATTTTAAAAAACCTTCCCTTCTATTTGAAGGGAAGATTAATTTTTATTTTTATGCACTAAACGTAGCTCCAGTAGGTGTAATATTGAAATCTAGGTAAATAAATTCTGCTGTTTTGGTTGGTTGAATGTAAATAGCACCTACCATTTGATTTCTATCGATTACATCAGAAGTATTGTTTGATTCATCCATTACTACTTGGAATGCATATAAACCTTGTCTTTGTTGAACAGAAGATAAGTATGGATTAACTTGACTTAAGAATAAATTTCTATTAGCAATAGTATTTTGTTCAAATACTAAATTATTTGCTACTTGAGAAATATATGATTTAAGTTCAATTAATAAACGTCTTACATTTACACGATCTAAAGCAGATGCTTTTTGTTGTAATGTTTTCTGTCCGTAAATTACTATTCCTTGTCCTGGGAAAGTAGCTATTGGGTTGATTTTTCCTGAGTATAAGTTATCACGAGTTGTTTGATTTAATTTTTGTTCAACTCTGATTACTGTACCTAAACCACCTCTTTGAATACCTGCAGGAGCAAACCAAGGTTCACCTACTCTATCATTGTATGCAAATACTCCTGGGATCATGGTAGATGCAGGAACCCAAACATTTTTTCCAGTTCCTGGGTCTAGAATTTGGCACCATGGCCAGTACATTGCAGCATATGAAGTATCACGAGATGCTGCTTCTGTAATAGCAGAATTTGATGTTGAACCATATACTACAGGATCTACTATATAAATGTTGTCACCTCTTTCTTGAGTGTTTGTAATAAGAGTAGAAATAGTACTTGTGTGTAGTGAGTTAATTAAACCTGGGGTGAAAAGCATTTTAAATTGGTAATCGTCTTTATTTGAAAGTAGATTAACCATATTAGTGTAATTAGCTGCTTCTAAACCTTGAGTATTGTTTGCAGATGAAATCGTGTTGTAAAAAGCTGCTCCACCTTTAATAGTACCAGTAGCACCTGTAAATGAACCACTTGCTGCTAAAGGAATTGAAGAAGTATATTGAGGTTTAGCTACACCATTATTATCAAAATAATCTGGAGTTAATAAGTTTACTGAATCTACGTAAACAAAAGCTGAATTGTTTTTGTAACTTCCTGTTAATTCAATTTGATTAGTAGATGGATTGTAGTTATACACATAATCACCTATAACTTTAGAAACAAAGTTAGGAGCTTTAGGATCTAATGATAAATTAGTAAATGTTTCTAATACTGTTTTACTATTAGTAATATCATTACCTTGTCTAATCAATAAATTAAAAGTTCCAGATGCTGTATTAGGATTTACAATTTCCCATCTAATGTTATCTGTGGAACCACTTGCTAAAGCACCAGCACTATCTATTGAACTTGAACTGTTCATGATAATACCTTTAGAAATAGTTTTTAATACAAGTGCTGGTTGAGAAGAAGCGTTTGAACTAGCGCTAATTGCTGTACTAGTAGCTGAAGTATATGAACCTGATGCTACTCTTGCTACTACTAATGTAGTTCCACCATTATTAAAATAGTTGTAAGCTGCAATAGATGTAAAATATGAGTAAGTATCACTTCCACTAACTAATACATCACCAAATTTGTTTACATAATCACTATAAGAAGTTACTACAGTAGGAATTTCTACAGGACCTTTTACTGTTGGTCCTATAATAGCTGCTCCTACTTGAACAGGCTGTTGACTAACTTGAGATTGATCATTTTCTCTAGCTAATACTCCTGGAGATATTAATGTTTCTGCCATTTTAAAAAATATTTATTAATTGATTTGTTATAAATATCTAAAAAAAGGTCAAAAACAATTAAGCGGCAACAAATTCTCCAGTATCTGGGTCAATATTTACGTCACCGTATTTTTTCTGGAGATTGTTTAGGAAGGTTGATTCCGATTTTTTTAATGATTCTAAATTACTAATTAAATATTGTTTTTGAAAATTAATATTTTGTAGTTCAATTTCCAATTGACCAAAATTAATAATTAATTGTTGATTTGAAAGTCTAAATTTGTTTAGTTCTTCTAATTCTTCTTGAGTAATTTTATTATTTTCCATAAATTTTATTTTATAATATATAAACTTATTTTATGTTATCCAAATTTATAATAATGGATTGTTTAAATTTCTTTCAGTTTCAATTCCAAATATAGTTTTTGTAACTACAGGAATTTTCTTTATAGCAGATACATCTTTTTGAAGCACATCCGGAATTATATGGCCATTTAATTTTATATTAAATGTACTTTTAACAGCTCTATCTTTCCCATCATTTACTTCTATTACTGTATTAAAAGAATCAATACGGGCGTTAAATTTAAATCGAGCTGGATCTCCCCAATATGAATCTGAAGCATAATTTATTGCTTCAATTATTTTATTCATTTGCTCAACATAATAGGTGTATATAACACAACTATAAGTTATATTAACATAGTCAGGGATTACTACAGCATATTGCTCACTTTCTGGTTTTATGTTGTTTAATACACTGAAAGATGAGTAAAAATTTCTTGGTGAATATTTTTTTATAAATGAGCTATACAGATGAGGCTGATTAGCATCAACTTTATTTCCTAAACTTCTATTTTTAGTTAAATCGTCTCTTTTAAATACTAAAAGAGGGGCCATTATTTTTCCATTTTTATCTCTATAATATCCATCTTTTTGGATTGATTTCCATTTTTCAGGATTTCCATAAATAACAGGAACAGCTATTCTTTCTCCATTTTCTACAACAGATGGTTTAATTATTTCATTAAAATAATAGTAAATAGCTTCATCAATATCTTGAATACCTACAGAAAAGGGTTTTGTAGTATCGTCTTTATAACTAAGTTGATTTCCTCTAATTGAGTTTTCAGGAACTTGACTGTTAGGATTTCCCCTTTCCTTATCATAAGGATTAATTTGTTCTTGAGATATTTCTCTTTGTGTTTTAGGGATTGGTTTACGATATTCCATGTTTATCTTTCTTTAGTTATTCCTATTTTATCTCCGGGAACGTAATGAGCAACACAATTAATTGATACTGAGTAGCCATATTCTTCTAGTTGAGAATTTAATGGATTTTCAGCATAATTGTAGTCAGGGTCTTTACCTACAAATAGTTGATTATCATAAGCTTGTTCAATTTCATAATAACTATTATAATACATAATAACATCTCCTGGTTCAGGATAGGTGTTACTTGCTGTTAAATCATCTCTAAGAAATCTAAAGGTTAATACTCGAGTATAATCAGGTCCCATATCTGTTACTTCAAATTTAGGATCTTCTCTTACTATCAAACAATTAAGCAAAGTAGGTTCAGAAAAAAATCGTTTTCCAACGGATTCCCCATATAGGTTTGAAGTTGTTTTTTCTAGATTTACTTTATAAAAAGCAATCTGTTGAGTAATAATATTACCCAACAATTCTCTGTTTACGTGTCTAAAAACAGATATATCTCTACTGCGTCCGAATTGTGCCATGTTATCCTATAAATATAGTCATTGGAACCTGTTGCAATTGTTTTTGTTGACTATCTATTTCTAAAGATTTAGCTTCCATTAATTTAGTTCTAGAAGTATTGTCAAAATATGCTCTTAATCTTTCAATTAAAGCATTTTTTTCAGCAGTTGCGGCTGTTAATAAATCTGCTTGATTTAATGTAACTTCAGCTCCTGGAATAGGTACTGTTGTATATTTTCCTCTAACATACCCTAGCATTTCTTTACATAATGCTAGTGTGTATTCAAAAATCCATTGTCTTCCTATTGAGTTAATTTGACAATAAATAGGATTTTTAAATGGAACATTTGATACATTTGTGATTAATGAACTTCCACTAATTCCAGCTGTTGGATCATTTCTTTCAGTTAATTTAATATATTGGAAATATAAAAGTCCAGCAAAACCTTCTGCAGATCCAGAAACACTAGATGCTACTGAAGCTCCAGGAATTGGAAATATACGTAATCTGTTATTTATTAATTCAAATGAAAATTGAGATTTACGAATTTGATCATTAAATTCTATTGCTTGAAGTTTTTGTAGATCGTAATTAATAGGCATCATTAGGAAATTAATAGCTGGTGAATAGTTTCCCCAACCAAAATTGTCCATTAAATTCATCATACCCATTCCTGTTCCAGCATATGGATCAAAGTATTTAACAATTGCTGGTGGTGCTTCATAGAATATTTTTTTAATTTCTATTCCTCCAGAAATATTGTTATTAAGAGCCCATTGAGATAAATCGTAATCTTGTACGCTTGCTGTTAAAGGCAATGCTCCTCTATACCAAGTTGTTTTACCTCCAACTCCTGCTTCTTCACCATATTGATGAGAAAGTCTAACTATGTTTGCAAAGTTAGGAGTAATTAAAGCATGATTTAAATTTGAACCGGTATTTGCTCCTTCTAAAGATAAATAGTCTTGTTGTACTTTGTAAGCATATAATTCATTACCATATGTGGTAATTGCTTCTTCAAAAGCAGTATAAAAATTTAAATCTTGTAATTCAATTTCTACTAATGGATATCCTAAACGATATGCACAAAATTTTACTACTTTATCAGCATCTACTTGAAATTGATAGTCGTTATCGTAAAATCCAAAAGGAGTATTTCCTGGGAAAAACGATGATGAGCCCGGGTAAATAGGTATATTAGCCATTAGTCAAATTTTGTTATAAATATGGCAGAGGGATTGGTTTTTATTACACTTGTCTTCCTAAGTTAATTTGATAGCGTTGTACTATATTATAGAAATTGATTGCATCTTGATCTGTTAATCCATCTCCTATTGAAATAAAGGCATATTGTTTTGTTGATGGATAAACTTGAGAACTATCTTCATTTAACGAACCTATATAAATAGTATTAGTTATTCCACTAATAGCACCTGAAGCACCAGTTTGTGTTGTACCTAATTGAGTATTATTTTTAAATACTTTAAATACATTTGATGAAGTTCTTGTAGATATAAATAAACCTCTACTATCTGTATTTGATGTTATTATTCTACCAGTCGTTGTGTTATATTGGTCAGAGTATAAATTGTTTAAATATCTAACCGCATTCATGAAGTACCCTGCTGTTCCTGTAGTTTTTGAAGCTCCTATATCATAACCTAATTCATCTACATTAGTTCTAATATACACTGAATTATGAGTATTATTTAATGTCAATATTGTGGATGGTGCTAAAAAAGTATTAGCATAAGCATTGCTTGGAGTCATTCCATTTGAACTATGAGTCCAACCATTTGAAAATGTTAATCTAAAAGCAGCATCTAAATCTCTTGGATCTTTCAAATTCCACTTATGAGCAGCAGCAGTTCCACCTACAACCGGATATAAAGCTTTCATTTTAGTCCACAAACCATAATACTTTAAATCAATAGTTAATTTATTTATAGCATTTTGTTGTGTACTATTTGTTATTCCTGCTGCTGTTAGGAATGTTTGTGCATCACTATCAAAATTTAAAATTTTAAAAGTTGCTATTGTTGATCCACTTTTTGATATTCTTAATGGCATAGTTTTTTATTATGATAAATTAAATCTTGATTTAGTTGCATTGTAGTTTTGTTGGACTTCTGAGGCTGAGAGGGCTCGGTTGTATATTGATAAAGAAGATATATTACCACTTGTATAGTTTAAAGCTCTATTAACACCTATTGTAAAATTTGAAGCATATGTTTGTAAATCTAAAGCACTAGAACCTACTACTGTTACTGGTATTTTTGCTCCATTAACATAAATTTCGGCAGTCGTTCCAGTTCTAGTAAAACATAAATTATACCATTGACCTATATTTAGTGTAGTAGTACTTGTTGTATAAAAGTATGTATTATTATTTAAGCTAATTTGAAAATATATATTTCTACTACCGTCTGTTCCAAACTGATTATTTTTTAAATTTGAATCATCATTATAATTACTTAAAATAGTAAATCTATTTCCATTCATATAAATCCAAGATTGTATAGTATAGGAATTATTTAATATAGAGTTGGGGGTTAATACATATTGATTAGTTCCATTAAATACAATACTTCCTCCATTTAAACTATTAAATGTTGGACTATTTACTAAAGAACCACTACTATTATTACCACTTAAATCAGTCCAAGTTGTTCCAGAACCAGGATAAGATTTACGATTAGCAGCATCTAGGTTAAGTACTAATCCATTTGTTACTATGCTTGGTCTTGTGTATACTCCCATTTTTGTTTTATGATAAATTAAATCTTGATTTTAATGCGTTGTAGTTTTGGAGGACTTCTTGAGCTGAGAGGGCTCTGTTGTATATTTGCACATTATAAACATTTCCATTAAATGCGTCAGAACCACCAGCATCTTTACCTATTTTAAGTGAAAGTGTTGATAAAAAACCTAAAGTTGTATTTTGACCTACTTGTATACCATCTACAAAAATTTTAGTACCTACTCCAGTATGGTCGTAAGTTACAAAAACATGATGTATTGTAGTTAGTAAATTAGATATTGCAGAAGTTGATGTATCTCTAATAGCGTCATTTGAACCAGCTCTTCTTGCTATATATAATTGAGTTGAACTTGGGTACCCCCATATAATATCGGTTCCGTTCAACCCACTAGTAGAATCAGCATTACCTAACAATCTATTGGTCACCCCACTAGAAGTGGATTTGGCCCAAACCCCTATTGAATAACTTGAAGAACCGGCAAATATATAATTCGTTTGAATGTAATTAGTGGTGACACCATTAAACACCACATTACCACCATTAGATCCATTAAATGTTACTGTATTTACTAAAGTCCCATTATTCCCATTACCACTCAAATCACTCCATGTTGTTCCAGTTGTTGGATACGATTTACGATTAGCAGCATCTAGATTTAATATTAAACCATTAGTAACTATAGAAGGTGCTCCAAATATCATAACAATTCTGGTGTTGGTTTTGCTTCGTAATCACTTAATGCTATTTCTAATAAATAAGCATATTGTGTTTGAGCTATAATTTCTTCATTTTGTTCACTTAAAAATAAAAACCAATTGTCATTTATATCTTGTACAAAATGAAAAAAGGTTTCTGGTGTAAAGAATACTCCTTGTAATTCTTGTGCTTGTTGTTCTGTTACTATTCTTCCTTTCATATTGTGTTTTTTTTATTTTTTTAATATATAAATTTTACACCTGACGACCAAGTGTTGTTTGGAATGCTTGTACTGCTGTATAGAAATTTGCTGCTTCTGTGTCTGTTAATCCATCTCCGATTGAGGCGAATGCACATTGTTTATTTGAATACAATTGTATTGAAGGTGATGTGTTCAATTGATTTCTTGCTCCAATATATATGTTACCCGCAGGTAAGGTGCTATTATCTGTGGTTGATGATGTCGCTTGAGTAGCTCCATTCAAGTAACCTTCTCTATCATTATTTGCTCTTTTAGTTCCTATCCAAAAACCTCTAGCATCTGATATAGTAGTAAAATTAATAAATCCATTATTCAAATCGCCAGCATAGTAATTAGCTGCTGATCTTATTTGGTTAAAGGTATTGTTTGAAGCATTCCATATTCCTATTTCTACTTGTGTACCAACTGTTTGAGTTCTTGAATAGAAGGATAGATGATTAGTTGTTTGTACTGTATTAGATGCTAAGCCAGTATTAGCGTAATCACTTGTTCCATTTGGAGTCATTCCTGTTGAAGCGTGTATCCACCCTGCTGTAAAAGTTAAATTATAGGTTCCAGGTGTTTTGAGATTAACAGCATGGGCTGCACTTGTTCCTCCAACAACCGGATACAATGCTTTCATTTTAGTCCATATGTTGTAACCTTTTAAAGCTATTACTAAATCATTAACAGCTTTTTGTTGAACTATGTTTGTAATACTAGCAGCAGTAAGAAATGCTTGTGCATCACTATCAATACCTCTCCCATAGTTTAAATAACCTCTTGCTCCTGATAATTTGCTTAGTATTAGTCCCATTGTTAAACTTGTCTATTTAATGTTATTTGATAGCGTTGTACTGCTGTATAGAAATTTGCTGCTTCAGTGTCTGTTAAACCGTCTCCGATTGATATAAATGAGTACTGATTGTCCATATAATAATATGGTGTAGAAGTTGTATTTAATCTACCAATATTTAACGTTAAATTTGTTATAGTCCCTGTAGCTATGTTAGCTGTGGATGTTAGCACGCTTCCATTTCTATAAATTTTATGACTATTTGATGCGGTAGTTGACCCAATCCAAAAGCCTCTAGCATCACTGTAGGTTGTTAATAGTCTACCATTACTACTATAGTTACCAAAATCATATATGATTGGATTTGTATAAATACTCCAAGTTGGTCTTTTTATAGCCAATCCAAACAATGGATCTGCTGTAGTAGAATTTCCAACTCCAATATCCCAGCCAGAGCCGGTTGGATTTTGTGTTCTAGAATAAATACACAAATGACTGTTGTTTTTAAAATCAGCAAAAACTGTAGATGGATTTAAAAAGGTGTCTGCATAATCAGAGGTACCATTACCAACCATTCCAGTTGAGCTATGAGTCCACCCTCCAGTAAAAGTTAAATTATAAGTTCCAGGCGTTCTAAGATTAACAGCATGAGCAGCACTCGTTCCGCCAACAACTGGGTAAATGGCTTTCATCTTAGTCCATACACCATATCCTTTTAAATCAGTTACTAATCTATATATAGCAATTTTTTGTATTCCATTTGTAATACTGGCTGCTGTAATAAATGCTTGAGCATCTACATCTGGTATTGTGTTGTAGAATGCTTGTGGCGTTGTTGTGAATGTGCTATTTTGAAATAATCCTCCCATATTACACTTGACGTCCTAAAGTTGTTTGAAATTTTTGTACTGCTGTATAGAAGTTTGCTGCTTCGGTGTCTGTTAAGCCGTCTCCGATTGAAGCAAAGGCACATTGTTTATTTGAAAATTCAATACCACCACTATTCGAGTTTCCACCTAACCATGTACTTAAAGTGGATAAAGGATTAGTATTTGCTGTTGTACTAGTACCTAACAAAATATTATTAAAATATAATTTAATAAGGCTATTAGATGTTATTGAACCTACAGCTAAACCTCTTGTATCACTAACTCCAGGATTTTTGAATATTCCTGTTGTTGTGTTATTGCCAGCTAAAAAATAAGTTTGTCCATAAGAATGTATACCAAGTAAACTTGTTTGTGTTGCTGATGTTTGAGAACCTACATCTACTCTTCCTTGAGCACCAGTGGATATGGATAATGTTCTTGAATAATATGAAAAATGATAATTATAGTTAGTTAGTATGTTATTTGGGATTAAAAAAGTATTAGCATAATCACTACTCCCATTAGGAGTCATTCCATTTGAACTATGCACCCACCCTGCTGTAAAAGCTAATCTATAAGCTATATCTAAATCACGAGGATCCTTTAAATTAAATTTATGAGCAGCAGCAGTACCCCCCACTATAGGATATATAGCTTTCATTTTATTCCATATACCCGCATACTTTAAATCAGCAACAAGAGTAGATACCGCTGTAATTTGGGTTCTATCTGTTATTCCTGTTGCTTGAATAAAGTTATGTGTGTCTGGTGGTGAGTTTTTATAAATAGCCATAAAATACTTTAAACAATAGTGTTATGTATACTGATGAAAGTAATATCATATATTGTAGATTCTGATTGTTGATTTTGATAATATAGTGTAATTTTATCTTTAACAGCATCTTCATTATCTGCTTCTACTAAATGAGTATCAGTAAGTGAATATGTTTTTGTATATTCCTCTACTGTCTCTGTTTTATTTATTCTAATTGATGTTATATACAACATAATAAATTTATTATTGATTTACAAAGAATCTTTCAACTAACACACTAATGTTTCCACCATAAGTTGTATTACTTCTAAACATGGTAATTCTATAGAATGGATAATTAGCATCAGATCCAGCGCTTATGGTAATATCTAATCTCATGTCAGATCCCATTCCTGTTGGATATATATCCACTATACCTGAGGCTACGTTAATATCACTAGTAACAGTTGTTGCTGCTGTTGAACTAAATACGTGACATTGAACTCTACCTGAAGCTGGATCTGTTAATACTGTTAATTCTGGATCAGTACCTGATGAGTCATATCCTAAAAGAATGTAGTTATCTTGGTATATAGGTCGAGTTGTAGTTAAGTAACTAAAACTTCTATATTTTGTAATACCTACATTGTAATTTTGTGTAGATGATCCAGTTGGTATAGTGAATGTTAAAGAAGATGTTGTTTGGGAACTAGTAATACCACCTGGTCTTATGTTTAATGATCCTGATATGTTTACTAAACTACCTGTTTTTTTCAAAACAACATTTGGGTAATCATATATATTAACATCCCAATTTGAAGTTGCTTCAATTATTGGTAAACCAGAAACATCATTTACCATGTAAATAGATCCTGATGTTACATCATTTACTGTAAATTGGCTACCAACATTTGATGCTCCAAAATCTACTATTAAATTTTGTGTATTAGATCCACTGAAAGATCCAGTGAAAGTTGGTAACAACCTTAATGCAGTTGAAGTTTGATTTGGTGAGTTATTTGTGAATACTGGAGCAATGGTTGTTTGGAATATTCTTGAACCAGTTGTAGCAGGATGAGTTAATCCTTGATTTATGTTTTGTACTGATTCTGAATTAAGTACTGAGAATGATCCAGTTAATGTTTGTCTACCAGTTATTGTTAATGAACCAGTCATTAACGCTGAACCAGTTGCTGTTAAAGCTCCATTCATTGTTAATGGACCTACTAAAGTTAAAGAACCAGTTAATAATGATGATCCAGATACGGTAAACGTTTGTACTAGTCGATTAACGAACGATGCTGTACTTGCAAATGATGATGATAAAGCTGAATCTGCTCTTGAAGCTGATACTGTTCTCGATGAACTTACTGCCCAAGATCCAGTACCAAACAAACTACCCGATAAAGAACCAGTGAAACTACCAGTAATATTACCAAAAGTAATACTTGCTGTTCCAAATGTAGAAACGGCTTGTGTAGCATCTAAAGCTGATTGAAATATTGTACTTCCTGAAAATAAGAAGCTGTCAAAATCAAAATCAAGGTACGAAGCAGATACAGAGAATACACTTCCTGTTGCTGAACCAGATATTGTTAAAGATCCAGTGAGAATTACATTTTGATTAAGTGGATTAACAAATGATGCTGTTGAAGCAAATGAACTACTTACTGCGTTTAATACGTATGAGGCGGTTGTTGCATTACTTGCCCAACTTGCTGTTCCAAATAAACTACCAGTTATGTTTGGTAAATTAGCACTACCTGTAACCTCGAGGCTACCACTTACTATTGTTCTACCAATAAGTGTTTGTGTATCATTTGTTGCATCTCCAAATTGATTTGAACCTGATGAATATATTATTGAAGCTGATTCATATGCTACATTTAGATATGCTATTGAAGCGGTTCCATTGATTGATACATTGCCATTAACAATTACGTTTTGATTTAGTGTGTTTAGATAAGATGCTGTTAAAGCATTAGATGCTGTGCCAAATAGGGATCCAGTTACACCTCCATTAGTTACACTCAAACTTCCAGTTAATCCATATGAACCACTTAATTGATTTGTGTGTGTCCAAACTCCATAAGACCCTGACTGCACATATGTCCACAAATCTCCGTATGCATAGTTTCCTTGAACTCGGACTGAACTTAAATCTGAAAAATCAATGGGCTCTTGTACAGCTACATAAATGATACCACTACCTCCAGGACTTGCTTTTACACATACTCCTACAGGAATAATTTCAAAAGGTGCTTCAGGAGCTGTTCCTGTTAATAATCCTGCTGTTGTTGAAACATATAAGGTTTCACCTTCAATAAAGGCATTTGTGTTTAATCCTCTAACTAGTCCTTGAGTAGTAACATATCCAAAACTATTTGCTTCAATATTGTGAGTAGCAAGACCTAGGATCTGATTATCAACATTAACACTTCCTGACACTGCTATAGACTGTGCTAAAACGGCTGTTGGAACATCCCCTTGAGATCCATCTAATCGAACAACAGAACCATTTGCTATTGTTACTCCAGTGTTATTACGTATTCTAGTCCAATTTTCTTGTCCTACTTGCAAAGTAACATCCGCTTCAGCATTATATACATCTAAACAACTATCTATATTGTTCCAATATACTCTACCTGATTTCCAAGCAGGTGCTGCTGATCCAGTATTAAAATCTATGTAATTTACACTTGTAATACTGCCTAATATAGTAAAGTCATTAGCATATGAAGCTGTTTCAGCATAAGAACTGCTTAATGATTTGTTAGAATAAGATGCGGTACCTAATAAAGATCCAGTAAATCCATCCGTTGATAGGATAGATCCCGTTACAATTAAACTACCAGTTATTTCTGCACTTCCAGTAAATGGAAATCCAGCTCCACTTCCTCCACCTCCATTTAAAGCATAAGAAGCTGTTAAGGCATAAGATGCGGATTCAATGGTTCCTAATAAAAGGGAGGCTGTTAAAGCATATGATGAGGTTCCTTCAAGTGAACCTGTTATTCCGTTTGATACGGTTAATGTGTTTAAAGATGCGTCACTACCCGATGTAATGACTTTTTTCCAATTTGGCATACTATTTTAATTTTTTATTGTGGTTAGATACATACACTTATGCCGTGTATATGCCTACTTCCTTTCGGCCAACAATGTATATTCATAAATATACTATTTTTTAAGAAAAAATCAAATTTTTAATCTTCTTTTACGAACAAATCGTCCCCTACTTCTTTTACTTTAGGTTCAGATAGTTCTCTTAATTTTTGTTCTACTTTTAATTGAAGTTGAGTTAAAAATTTTGAATCAGCTCCTTTAATAGTAATGTGATCTAAAGCTGCTCTAACTATTTGTAATTCAGGTAACGTAAACATATTCTTTTATTTTTTCTTCTATTGTTTGTAATACATCTTCTTTAGATACAGGGTGTAATACTTCTTCATACTTTATAATATCTCTTGGATATTCTTTATTGTATATTCTAGTATAATTTTGTGTTGGTTCATGATATGGAGGAGTAAAGTCACTTATTAATATAACATGCACATTACATCCCCAAGCTAACCAGGATAACCCAGATGAGTTTCCAACAAAAAATTGTGATTCTGCTAAATCTTGTATTCTATCGGTTAATGGGTAATCTCCAGACTTGTTTGTAACGTTTTTTAAATAGGACGATTCTTTACTAATTACTACAACTTCATATCCATACGAAACAAATAAATCTACTATTGCTTGCCAACCACCTATAACATTCCAATCTTTTACTTTAAGTGAAGCATATTCACTAATGCAAACTTTCTTTTTACGAGGAACTAGTGGATAATCAATTCTTGGTTTTGCTTCTACATACTCTAATCCTAAAATATCTGATGCTATCTTTTGTAGTGGATTGTTTAAATATAAACTAGGTTGGTATGTAAGGTTTACAAAATTAGAAGTTCCAATATAATATTGAGCATATACATTATGTATTTTTGTATTTGGAGCTACAAACATTATGTCTGGATATGTGTTTATGAATAAGTCGTTCCAAAAGGTTGAGCATATAACTCTACAATTATGTTTTACTCTGAATTGTTCTATATAATCAATCCAAGCTAAATTGTCACCTAATGCTCTAGCATCCATTTTAATAAATACCACTTTATTTTCTAGGTCTAGGGAGTGAGTGTGTATTATATTATTCTGTGCATCTTTAAATACTATTTTCCACTTGGTGTAGTATTGTCTAATCCCTACAATAGGTTTATTTTTTTGCTTTAGTGTTCTGGTTTCTATTAGATCTCCAGTTTCATCATCTATGTAGTCCACTACTACTTCATTCTCTAACTCCTCTTGTGTTTGTGGATATAGTGTTATAATAGGTGTTCCTACTTCAAATGGTAGGTTTGTTACAAAGTCTACTTTTACTTTCATTTGTTAAAAGAAATTTTAAACCATGCTTTTTCATGTAAAAAATAGATAAATGGTTTAATTAGTAATTCACCAACTCCTAATAAGGAGTATACTTCCCAAGATGCTCCTAAACAATAGGCTGTAGCTACTGTAGTAGCTGTGGCTGTTAGTCTATAAGTAATTGTCTTTAATAAATGTCTTAAATTTGGATTGTCTGCTCGTTTTGTTTTGATATAAGCTACACCATCCTTAACTTCTAGAATACCTTCACAAGTAATGTGATATTTGTTTCCTAAATTTTCAATATAATCCTTTGTTGTTCTAGTTTGTGATGTAATAACAATATCAGAAACTAATGTTTCCTTACCATCATTAATTAATCTCCAGCTTTCACTGTCGTTTTTTGAATTAGTGTTATATCGAATTTGATAGGTTTTTTGTTCGCTCATTTAATTTATTTTTAATATAATCAAAACAATCATTAGGTAGTATGTTTGTTGTATCAATGTCTATAAAATTAGTAAGTGGAGCTTCATATTCTGTTGTGTGAAAATGTTCTCTACCACGTACATCCGTTGTATGTACATATAATTCAACTATACTATCGCCTAAAGCAGTTTTAAAAGATTCACGTAATTCTCTATAAGGAGCTACCAAACTAACTATAACATTATGTCCTCCATGAAATATAAATTTAGCAATGTCTTGAGCTCGTTTGATATTTTCTTCTCTTCCTTCTCTACCATACTTGGAATTGTTGAAAAGAGCTCTAAGTTCATCACCATCAATATGGAAAATCTTTTGTGTATTTTGTTTTTCTAAATACTCTTTTAGTAGCTTTGATAAAACTGTTTTACCAGCACCCGGCTGACCTGTAAACCAATAGATCTTATTCATTTTAATTATATTTAAACTCTCTAAAAAACCATTCATACTTTGACTTAATAAAATTACAAGTGTTGGTTCCTAAAATTTCTTTGTAATTGTTTTGTATAGGTTCTATTTTTTTACGAATATTATGATCTCCATAAATTCCATATACTTCATCATCTTCTACTGTAATTTGTTCCACATTATCAAAGTCATGTTGATAGTAAGGTAATTCTAAATAGTTGTAAATTCGTTTTAATTCTGCTTCTGGATTAGAACATAGATCTTCAAATTTTACAAATAGCATTTTACTATTGATTCCTTCATGAAATATCTGTTGTATTCTTTCGAATGCTAATCCAACTGGTGGAGTTGATGACCACGTTTCTACTCTTTTTTGAGTAGTTGTATTCTGCATTTTCGAATGGTTTACAATACCCGAATCTTTATCTTGATTTTTTCTAAAGTTTTTCTCCATGGAAGCATATATTGCTCTTGGATCTCGAATCATGCAAATAATTTTTGGATTAGGATAGAAAGAATTTAAGAACCCATAATGAATACCCCAACCTCTGCTTTTATCTAAAACATAAGGTTTGTTTGTTACTCCGTTATAGAAACCGGACATTCCGTACAAACAGAAGGATCTAAATCCTTTTTGCATTAATGTAGCATCTTGAGCTTTGAACTCTGGAGAATTTGTGTAGTTCCCCCTTGCTGCATAAAGCAATTCAAGTACTCCGGATGTTGGAGTAACGTAAAAATCAGGGTTTTGTCCTATTATATTTTGTAATAGAGTTGATCCAGCTCTTGGTAGAGATGATTGAAAGAAAATTTGATTTGGCATAACTTTTTTTAATAGATTTTATTTAGTTAAATAATACTTTTGTAATTTAAAGACTAAATTATATAATAATTCTAAATTTTCACCTTTAAATGTAGAGTTTTTAATTAACGTTAACATAAGCTCTATTTCTTGTTTTTCCAAAGAAAAATTGTTTTCTTTTAAAGAAGTGTTGTTTTCTTTTAGAGAAAGATCTCCTTCCTTTACGGAAGGAGATTCATTCTTCATTTTGTTTAGTATTCCCATAACTAAATTCATAGTTTATTAAGCGTAAATGTAAATATCACCACCATCAACTTTAATGTTACCATTCTTTTCATATTTTGGTACCATTATTTGACCACCATCTACATCTACTACAGCAGCTATATAAGCATCTGGAGTAAATGAAGTTGCAGTTGCATCAAATGATGAGGTAAAGCCCCAACGAGCAGCACTGTTGTTGAATCCATATAATTCACCAAAGTTCTGTACTCCTTGTTGTACTACAATACCACCATCTCCTGCTGCATTTGAACCTGAAGCAAATAGAACAAATCTATCTGATACTAGTAGATTTTCTGTGCTTTGGAATGATGCTGTACCTTGTACAGTGATATCACCTTCAAATAAAGCATTAACACCTACAGTTACTAATGAACCATCATCAGTGATGTTTGTGTCTGCAAATGCATTGCCAGTCCATTTTGTAATTGTGTCAGTAGACAATGATGCAGCACCTGATACAGCTACAGTAGCTGTAGTAGAACCATCAAATGTAAAGGCTGTAATACCTGTACTTTCAGATAGCGAATTACTTACTGTTGCTACTACTCCTGTTAATAGAGAACCATCACCTACAAATGAACCACTAAAGATTGAGCCTGTTACTGGTGCGTTGAATGTGATGCTATCAACATTGAATAATGCTAAGTCGCTTCTGTTATTATCATCAGTACCGTTACCAATAACAACTAATGAAGTTGTATTGTTCTGAGTATTGTAAGCACCTGCTGCTAATTGACCTGAGCCTGATGCTATAGTTCCAAGACCTTCAGCATGAGAATAATTTCCTAAAGTTACTGTACCATTACCTTCAGCATGAGAATTGTCTCCTGATGCTGTTGTGTTTACACCTTCAGCGTGTGAGTAACTTCCTGATGCTATTGTGGTATTACCTTCAGCATGAGAAGCTTCTCCTGATGCTGTTGTTTGTCTACCTTCAGCGTGTGAATAATTTCCACTTGCTATTGTATTATTACCTTCAGCATGGGAATAATCTCCTAATGCTGTTGTATTATTACCTTCAGCATGGGAATAATTTCCTGATGCTGTTGTAGTATAACCTTCAGCATGTGAAAAACCTCCATTTGTTACTGTCAATCGACCTTCAGCGTGTGAATAGTTTCCTGATGCTGTTGTTTGTCTACCTTCAGTATGAGAATGACTTCCACTTGCTACTGTTTCCATACCTTCAGCGTGTGAACTTTGTCCAACTGCTGTTGTACTCTGTCCTTCAGCGTGTGAATAATATCCTGATGCTGTTGTTAGATAACCTTCTGCATGAGAATAGTATCCAGATGCTGTTGTTTGTCTACCTTCAGCGTGTGAACCATATCCTGATGCTGTTGTTAAGTATCCTTCAGCGTGAGAATAATTTCCACTTGCTGTTGTATTACCTCCTTCAGCATGTGAATAGCTACCACTTGATACTACATTAGCTCCTTCAGCATGACTCCAATCACCACTTGCAGTTACATTATATCCATGCTCAACACCACCATTTTTCTTAACGTTAAATAAAGTAGTTGAACCAGATACAATTGTAAATGAATTATCAGCTACATCTACTGATGCTGTTACTGAACCAGTTGCAATTGCACTTAAATTTAATCCTGTGATAGAACCTGCTGGAATGTTTGTTAATCCTGCACCATCACCTTCAAAAGATCCACTGAATGAACCACTTACTCCTGCTGTTACAGTTAACGAACCAGTGATTTGTGTAATTGATCCACTGTTAAAGATAGTTGAATCTTGAATGTGGTTGTCATCTTGAGCTACTGGTACAAAGTATTGTGTTAATCCTTGTTCATCACCTAATGATCCTGTGTTTTGAGGACCTGCAATAAACATACCACCAGCTGGTGTAGAGCCACTTACGTTTTGATACACAAAATGATTATGTAATGAATCCCAAGCAAATGAAGCGGTTGCTGATGAAGAACCTGAATCATAAATCTTTAATCCACCAAATCTTTCAAGAGGTTCAAATACATTTACTGAAATAAATGAAGCACTTACATCAAGTTGTGATGCTGTTACATACTGGAATGAAGTTGAACCATAAATTGTTGCTCCTTGTAATACTGTTAATGAACCAGTGATTAATACATCTTGGTTTAAAGTATTTACATAAGATGCAGTTAATGCACTGTCTGCTGTAGAAGCATTGTTTGCATATGATGCACTTGTAGCTGAGTCTGCTGTAGATGCATTGTTTGCGTACGATGCACTAGTTGCGCTATCTGCTGTTGATGCGTTGTTTGCATAAGATGCACTTGTAGCCGAATCAGCTGTAGAAGCGTTATTAGCGTAAGAAGCACTAGTTGCTGAGTCTGCGGTTGAAGCATTCGATGCATAAGAAGCAGATACAACACCTGTTAAACTAGCTCCATCACCTTGGAATGATCCACTGAATGATCCTGAGAATAGACCATTTTCCCAATCATCTGATACTGTTGTTCCGTCTGATTTGATTC
>Ga0181343_1000100_pt1 | contig 39069 bp, 67 predicted proteins | sample Su13VDMLBSD_FD_130110 | JGI IMG/M metagenome (GOLD analysis project Ga0181343, IMG submission 130110) | Freshwater viral communities from Lake Michigan, USA - Su13.VD.MLB.S.D | ecosystem: Environmental > Aquatic > Freshwater > Lake | place: USA: Michigan | collected 2013-07-15
AACTTAAAACAATAATTATGAAAACACCAACAATTGAAGAAGTAATCGAGCATTTTAAAGATGCTGAAATAGTATCAGGTTTGATTAATAATTTCGATATATCTAAATGTTTACATACGTTAGATTATAGCGATAAACAATACTGGGTAAACGACGATGGAAGTTATAGAGTTGTTTGGAATAAGCAGTTAGGGTATTGTAAAATTATTTCCTATAAAAAATACGACCTATCAAAACTTACCCAAGAACACATCCAAGAACTAATCAAAGAACCAAACATACACGAAATGTTTGTGCGGATTGGGGTGGTTAAGAATGAAATACCTTACGGAGTGTGGGTTTTAGATGATAACTTTCCAAAATGGATGTTATTATGTAATAAAGAAAATGCTTACGGATTTAATGGTGAGGGAGATTGGATTAATATTAATAGCCATATCAATCCGAACTTATGCAATAGACATCGCATAGCCACCCCCGAAGAAGTTACCAAACGATTGATTGAGTATGCTAAGGAAACGTACAAAGGTAAAACTGCTAAATGTTTGCATAGATGTTTAGATTTTGATTATGAAAAGCATTATAAGTCTTTTAGGTATGATGGTTTTGCATTAAGATACGAAGATAATTCTGGTGTCGGTTGTTTATTTGAGGCTAATAGTGGCAAGTGGTCAGAACCTATCCAACCCGAAACCTACATAAAAATCCCTCTTTCAGAAATTAAAGCAACTCCGAACTATTATTCACTCGGTGCGCTTGTGGTTAAAAAAATGGATTAGCAGTTATGAAGCTATACACGACCTTAGAAATAGCAAACGAAATAGGAATAACACCGCAATCAGTTTTAAAACGGGCAAAGCGTTTGAATATTGAACCAATCGAAAAAGTTTTAAATAAGTATTTTTTATTCAATTTTGACCAAAAGATGGAACTTGTTTTCTTTGGCAGTAAAGTAGTTCGAGTAGAGAAACACCCCGAAATAACAATTATTAAAACTCATTCAGAATATTGGATTGCTCAAAGTTTAATCAGTCAAATACCATACCCGATAGAGTATGCGAAAACATTAACCAATCCACCACACTCAAACGTGGTGGATAATTGAAAGTAAAATTAATTATTTATGAAAACCGTAAATACTATTAGTGGTGGCAAAAGTTCAGCAACTAATTCAATATTGCACCCCGCTGATTACAATGTTTTTTCTTTAGTTAGGATTGAAAGACCGCCAATTACAGAAACTCGTTTTGATTGTAGTTGGATGAATGGAAAAGATGAGCCAACTCGAAAATTAATTGAAGATAGAATAGGAAAAGAGTTTTACGGAACCGCAGAAGACGATACTATTATTTATACAATACTTGATTTAGAACAAGTATTAGGGCAAGAGATTAAAATAATTAGCGGTGAAACATTCGACCACGTTATTAAAAATGCGGGTCGTTGTTTACCCGACCCATTACGTAGATTTTGTACCGAAGAAATGAAAATGAAACCAATGTTTAATTGGTGGAAAGAAACTATAAATGAACCCGCAGAATTTAGAATAGGTTACAGAAAAGGAGAAGAAAAAAGAGCCGTTAAACTTATTAAAAAGCTAAATCCTAATGGTTTTTTAGATATGAAAACTATTGTTGGAAAGTCTAAAAACGGAAAAAGAAATAAATGGGGTAATATTGAATGGCAAAAACCCGTTTTCAAACTTATTGATGCTTTAATTACAAGGGATTTTGTAGAGAATTTTGTATTAAACTATAATATTCGTTTTTCAGACAAAAATAATTGTGGAAATTGCTTTCACGCAGACCCTTTATTTATGGCTCATAGAGCAAGACTAAACGAAAATATAAGACAAGTTTTATTGTGGGCTGGAACTAAAGAAAGAATAAAACATAAAAAGGATGTTTGGTTTAAAGATAGGCAAATAACAATGGAAGATATTTTAAAACTTGCAGAACAATACACTTTTTTAGACGAGTTGACCGAATCAGACTTTAATGATTGTGATAGCGGTTATTGCGGTTATTGATAACCATTCCAAACAACGCCCACCCATTGCGGAAATGGGAAATAATTAATAAATTTAATAACTAAAAAGTAGAATTATGGAAAAATATCAATACGGGGCAATGTCTTCGAAATATCAAATTATAGCAGACAATAAACTTACTGCATACGCTACAATGGTTTTACACTACAATAGGTCAGCACATTTAATTGCAATTTACGAGCCGATTGAATGTAAAGAGGATAGTTGGCTTAATATTACGGGGCAAATTTCAGAACGGTTAGATGAAATATTTGGTGGTGTAGATTCGTTTGATAAATACGTTGATGAAAATATTGAACAAATTAAGGAATGTTATAAAAGTTTAACGCAAATAATTTAACCATGAAAAACTTTCACGAATTTTGCAACTACTACCGAGGTATTGACTTTTACACGAAAAAAGGTAGACGATTATGGAAATTTGAGGTTTATTGGTCAAAACTTACAATACCTCAAATAGACAAAGAATTAGTACAAAGGGAACGACCCGAGAATATTATAAATTATTAAAACTGAAATTATGGCAAATTACAGAAAGGTTTACAAATCAGACCACTTAGGAGTAGTAGATTTAGAGGAAATGTTAGAGGACGGAAAACCTTTAATATTCACAATTAAGCACGTTAAACAAGAGTACGGAGCAGTTGTAGCTGGAAACAAAGGCGATTTTAATATCGCTTACTTTGTTGAACCAATTAAACCAATGGTATTGAATGCGGGTAACGCCTCAATTATAAGAGGTTTTTCAGAGGGTAAAAGCACCGATACTGACAAATGGGTAAACATACCTATTGAATTATACATTGATGCAAATGTAAAAATGAAAGGTCAAATAGTTGGCGGTATGAGAATAAAACCTATTCAACCATCTTTAACTCCAAAAGAAAAACCATTGTTTACCGAAGCAAATTTTGAGGCGGCCAAAAAAGCAAAGGCAACCATTGACCAAATAAAAGAACGTTATACTATAACCGCAGAAATTGAAGCATTATGGAACAAGTACAACGTTTAGATAGTTGGTATAAGGATAGATTAGGAAAGTTTACTGCGTCTGAAATACATCGTTTAATGGGTGTGCAAGGATTAGGGGAAACGGGAAAAACCTACGCTATTGAAAAAGCTATCGAGGAATTATTCGGTCAAGTTGAGGAAAACTATGTTAGTTACGACATGCAAAAAGGGATTGATTTAGAGCCTTTAGCATTAGCAAAAATAACCGAATTAAAATCAATGTTATTTTTAGACGTTTCTACTTGCGGTTTTATTTCAAAAGATAAAAATAGCGGTAGCAGTCCCGATGGTAAAGTTTCTGACAACTCAGTAATTGAAATTAAATGCCCGAAAGTAGAAACATTTATGAAATTAGTAGTTTCTAATATTATAGATAAAAAATACTATTTTCAGATGCAAAAACAAATTGATGATACCGATAGTGACAAAGCGTATTTTTTCAACTATTGTGTTATCGATGGTGTTGAATATTATCACGAGATAGTAGTTCAGCGTGACCAAAAAACGATTGATTTAATCAACGAAAGAATTAAAGAAGCGGTTGAAATTAAAAACGAATTTATTAAACAATTAAATAAAAATAAACAATGGAAGTAGTAGGAAAAGTAAAGGCAATTAATCCAGTTCAACAAGTATCGGATTCATTCAAAAAACAAGAATTAGTAGTTACAACAGATGAACAATATCCGCAACACATTTTAATTGAGTTCAATCAGGATAAATGTAGTAAATTAGATTCGGTTGGTGTAGGAGATGAAGTGAAAGTAAGTATCAATTTACGTGGTCGTGAGTGGGTAAATCCGCAAGGAGAAACTAAATATTTCAATCAGATTCAAGGATGGAATATTGAGGTTACTAAAAAGAATTTTTAACTAAATTAAATCCGAATTATTACAATGGTTCGGATTTTTTTTGTATGTTTGTATAGTCGAAGCACTACCGACACTCAAAGTATAACGTTGTGAAAGCAATGTAACCGAGAAAGCCAATAGATAGTAGTGCATCTGTTGGCTTTTCTCTTTTTATTTATGAAACCATTCCCTGACCAAGAAAAATCCATTAACGAAATAATGGAAGCATTTGAAACTAACGACCGTCTATTTTTCTGTTTAGCAACTGGAGGCGGTAAAACCGCTTGTTTCTCATTTATTGCAAAACGATTTATAAAAAAATACGGTGGTAAAGTTTTAGCCTTAATGCACCGTGAGGAATTAATAAACCAAACTTTATCTACACTCCGAAAAATAGATGTTACTTGTGAAAGTGTAATTTCATCAAAAAAGAAAATGCACCATAATTCAAGCGTGTACGTTGCGATGGTGCAAACACTTAAAAACCGACTAAGAAACGATATAAATTTCTTAAAAGATGTAGGGTTGATTATTTGCGATGAGGCGCATTTATTACAATATGATGAAGTGTTACAAAATTACCCAAACACAAAAGTATTAGCAGTATCGGCCACGCCTACAACGATGAAAAAAATATACTTTACAATGTGTAATGTATGTCAAAAGCAATATGATAATATTGAAACGTGTTGTGGTTTTGAAACCTACGAGTATACACGAAAATTTACTTTGTCAGAAATATACGGGGAATTGATAATTGGAACATCAATAACTGAATTAATTTCCGATGATAGATTAGTACGTGAATTGGTTTATTGTACTGGAAATATTGACCGAAGCGCATTAAAAATTGACAATAAAACTGGAGATTTTGATAATAAAAGTACAGATGAATATTACGGTAATCATTCGTTTGATGTGGTAAAAAACTATGAAGAGATTGCAAAGGGTAAAAAAACTATTATTTTTAACTCCAGTTCAAAAATAAATGCGTTGGTACTTGATGCGTTTCTTGAAAAAGGATACGCAAACGTAAAATTATTTGATAGCGTAAACGAAACCGAAAACAGAAAAAAAGTACTTGAATGGTTTAAAAAAACGCCCGACGCTATTTTATTAAACGTAAATTGTTTTACTACTGGTTTTGACGAGCCAACGTTAGAATGTGTAATATTAAATCGTTCGACTAAATCATTGTCGTTATACCATCAAATGGTAGGCCGTGGAGGCCGAAAATGCACCGAAATATATAAACCATACTTTATACTTATTGATGGAGGTGGAAACGTTGAGGAGTTCGGTAAATGGTCGGATGAAGTAGATTGGAAAAGTCATTTTTACAATACTGAAAAACCAAAACCAAAAAAGGAAGCATTAGACCAAACTAAACAATGTCCCGAATGCGGAATGATACACGCAAAAAACGAGGTTCAATGTCCCGAGTGTAATTTTTTATACGTTGACCAGCAGAAAGAAATAAAAACGAGTGGTGAGGTTGCAAAATTAATCGACGAAATACCAAAACCATCGGGGCACAAAATAGTAAAATACGTTTCAAAAATTGGTAGAGATAAAAATTTTGCGTGGACTATTTTAATAAATCAAATTTTAGATTTATTTATATTTCATTCGGTAACTTTTGGCAGTTACTTACAAGCTGAAAAAAACGGAAAATTTGATTTGTCGATGCGTGGACTTATAAAAGAACCATACCAAACAATCCAAAACTCAACACTTGAAAGCGGAACAATGAGAACCAAAGCATATATTATTAACAAAATAAAAAAGAAACTCGATGACTATTACACCCGAAAGTAAGATACAACAAGAAGCATACAATTGGTTTAACAATACCTATTGTTTAAAACATCACAAACCATCATACATTATTCATTCAGTACCGAACGGAATACCAATACCTATACCGAAAAAAGAACGTGCAAGGGCATTGGATTTGCTTAAAAAAACTGGAATGGTTAACGGAGTATCAGACTTAATAATTCACATTGAAAACGGCAAATGTATAATGGCCGAATGCAAAACCGATACTGGATTACAATCAGAAGAACAAAAAGAAATTGAAAGAAAAATAAAAGCATTAGGTGGAGATTATTTTGTCTTTCGTTCACTTGCTGAATTTCAAACTAAAATAAAACTATACTTATGAAAACAAAAGAAGCAATACAACGATTGACTTACACAATATCGAAAAGCAATAAACCTAACGAAACGGATAAAGTCGCTCTTAATTCAGTAATAAAATATATTAATAATTTTGAGAAAGAAACTATAAAAGATAACCTTTTATTTGCTAAATTGTACACCCTTGTTTTATCTGATTTTCTACTTCACTACAAAGATATTGATTTCGCAAACATTCAATTAAATAAGGAATTATCAGCACCGCTTGAATCGCATATATTACTATTACAATCTCGTTTAAAAACTTTTGAGTTAGATACTTTTTTTAAACAAAACGGAATAGTTGACCCGTTTATTATCGGAAAACCAGTTGCAGAAGCGGTTAAAAGATATAACGATAATAAAGAGATATTCCCAAAAATAAATACAAAGGAGCTTTTAGAAGTTATTGATTTATGGGATTATGATAATGTATGTTCACACCTTAACAGAAATATTAATGAATCAATAAATACTTATAAAAATGTTTGATGAAATACCAATAGGAGATAAACCAGTCGAAAAAAAGTTAACATACGAGCAGATTTTAAAACTCCGTATTTTACCGACTGACGATATACCAAAACCTGAATCAGTTTTATTTTTCTACGATCAAATGGTAATGAGTAGGAAAAATATTTCGTGTATTACTGGTAAGGCAAAAGTTGGTAAAACATTTTTAATGACTTTATTAAATATTTCCGTACTTAAAAAAGGTGAATTTGGTACTTTGCGTTCTTACTTGCCAAAAGGGAAAGATAAAATAATTTACATTGATACAGAACAATCGGACTATCATATATTATTGATATTGCAACGTATTCAAAAAGAAGTAGGAGTAGAAAAATTATTGATGTTTAATTTTGATGCAAAGAGCGTAGAAGAACGAAAAGATTTTACCCGTGAATTAATATACAACACACGAGATTGTGGATTACTTGTAATAGATGGAATCGCAGACCTTATTTACGACCCGAACGATATACGGGAATCCTCTCAAATGGTATCAGAATTACGCAAATGGGCGACTGATTGCGATATTCATATTTGTAATGTAATACATCAAAACCCGTCTGAAAACACAAAAATGCGTGGACACTTGGGAACTATACTCACAAACAAATCCGAAACCGTTATACAAATCACATCGTCAAAAGAAAACGAATCTATAAAATTAGTTGAAACGTTGGCGACCCGAAACCGTAAGCCAGAAAACTGGAGTTTTGAAATTATAGAAGGACAACCCGTTATAATGGATGAATGTTACGAAGTACAAAAAGCGGGGCGTGTAGCCAAAAAACAACTAACAGACCCCGAACGTATCGAAATACTCCGAACCGTTTACGCAGACGTTAGAAAAGATTTAGGATTAGGCTACACGGTTTTATGTGAAAAGGTAATTGAATCATCAAAACTTGGAATAACTGGAGGCAAAGATTTTGTGAAATATGCCAAAGAAATGAATTGGATTTTAAATGATGGACCACGTACAAACTACTTTTTATCAGTAAATTCTGACCCATCGGTATAAGGTATAAAAATACAATATGTTAAAATCATACCGATAAATGTAAGAAAAGTTCTTCGGTTTTATCGGTATAAAAATTAAATTTACAATTTCATACCGACTTTTAATAAATATAATTCAATAAAAATGTTAAAAATATTATCATTTAATAACAGAAATAATTTTTATACCGATAAATTCGTAATTATGTATCGGTATAATAACCCCCTATAAGGGGGGTTATACCTATACTTATAAATTTATACCGATAAACTATGAAACTACAAATAAACAACGAAACCCTAAACGTTACAATACTAAAAGAACCACAACTTTATAAAGGGCGGAGTATATTGTTATCAGGCATCGCAAAAAACGCAACACTACCACCAAAGTGGGTAGATGGTTGGAAGTACCATTGGATTTATACATTCCGTTACATCGGCACAGATGAATTTATTTCGTTTGAGTACGGATATTCGGATGAATTTGTTGGGGTTGTGAAAAATAAATGAAAAAAAGTTTTGTAATTCAAAATATAGTATTATATTTGTATCAGAATTAACAACTAAAAAAATAGAAATTATGACAACTCAAGACTACACAAACAAAGTAAACGAATTAAATTCAAAATATCCAAACTTAAAAGCTGAATTAGTAAGTGGTTGGAATAATAGATTAGAAATAAAAGTTATAAATTCAGATAAAGCAAAAACATTAACAGAAATGTTTAGAAGTTTTAATTTTACTTTCTAATGACTTACAAACAAATACTAAAAGAATTAAATGAGGTAGATTTAAAAAAAGAATTTACCTCTGAATTTGAAAGTTTCATAAGTGCTGAATTATTATCAATGATTAAGCAAAGTGATAAAATACATTCAGTCGGTTCTTTAATTAGAATGCTATTAAAGAAATACGAAATTGAAAGCGATATTTGGCTTAGGTGGCAAAAAGTATTATTTTATTTTATGATGCCTAATTTTGAAAAACCTAAATTTATACACTATGTCAGATAAAAGAGGCGGTCAACGCCCAAACGCAGGCCGACCAACCGCAACCGAACCGATGCTAAAAATATCGGTTACGGATTTAAAAGGCAAAACACAATCAAAACAATTCCGCACAACCGCTAAATTTGAAAACGTGGTTGAGGTGGTTGAGGAGTATTTGAAAAACTTAAAATTATAGATTATGAGAAAAATTGGAAAAATTGGAAACTATTACGGTGGTTTATTTATTAAAAAGCACAAAGGAAAATATTATTGGATTATTGAGAACTATGATACTGATTTTAAAGATATATCAGAGTGGGAAGAAATATCAGAAGCAGTCTACAATCAATTAAATTTAATAGAATATAACCCTTTAAAACTAACCCAATGGAAAACAGAAATTTAATTTTATCATTTGACCAAGTAAAGCCGTTGTTATGACAGATATCCAAATAAAAGCAAGGGAAATTGTTATTAAAATGCAATTTCAACAAGTACCGATAACGTTTGAACAAGCTAAACATTGTTCTTTAGTTGCAATAGAATTAATAATAAATAACATTGCTGATTTATTAGGCGGTATCGAATACCATCAAGAATTGAATCATTGGGAGGAAATAAAAACAGAAATTGAAAATTTATAATTTCACCACCAAAACAACGTATATTAAAAAATAATTGTATATTTGAACTTATGAAAAAAATAATCCCAATATTATTAATCCTAACAAGTTGCAACCCCGAACCAGTAGCAAACAAAGACTGCGGATGTTTTAAATTTATTTACAAAGAACATCAAGGACGCCCAAAACAATTTCTATTTAAAGAGAAAGCAAGTCAGGACAATTGCGATAATTGGAATTTAGGAGACGATACAAAGACCGATGAAAATGGTTATGTTTTTAATTTTAAAGAAGTTTGTCAATAAATGGATAATGTATTAACCGATAAGCAAGAGCAGTATTGCCAAAATTACGTTGTTTGTATGAATCAATCAACGGCTTATCGTATTGCGTATGATGCCGAAGCTATGAACGCAAATAGCGTTGCAAGAGAGGCTTGTTTGCTTCATTCTAACCCCAATATAACCCAAAGAATAAAAGAACTACAAGCAGAGGCTTACGAACGTAATAAAGCTACTATTGATGAACTTGTAAACGTTCTTTCTGGTATGGTTCGTTTTGATATTGCAGACCTTTACGATGATAACGGAAACCTATTGCCAATTAAAGAAATGCCGTTAATAGCAAGGCAAATGATTTCGGAGTTGTCAAGCGATGAAATTAAAATGGGCGGTGCTTCAATTGGCGAAACAAAAAAAGTGAAAACAATAGCTAAACTTGATGCAGTTGAAAAATTAATGAAGCACTTAGGCGGTTATGAAAAAGACAATTTTCAGAAAAGTAAAGAATCACTTTCCCCTAACATAAAAGTTACCATCGTTAAATCTAATTCCGACGATGAGTAATGAAATTAATTTCTTAGCTACTAAAGTTTTTGAAGATACGTGGGAAGCTACTCAAAGTGGAACGTATAAACTTATTGAGCAAAAAGGAAGTTCAAGGAGTTCAAAAACGTGGTCAGATTTTCAAGTTATATTTTTAGACCTTTACGAAAACCCAATGACAACGTGTACTATTTTACGAGATACTCAAAAGAGTTGCCGTGAGATTATAGAAGTTGATTGGGTTAAATGGTTAAGTGACCCAATGGGGCGCAAAAAACAACTTGAAAAAAAAGAAATATCAGTACAAGAGTTTGACCAATTCATTAAAAAAGAATCACTAATAAAATATTTTATAAGGAACAAAACTAACCATACGTGGACTTTCTTACATAATAACTCTTTTATTCGATTTACGGGATTGGATGATGAAGATGATGCAATGGGTATGACCCAAGATATTTGTTGGATAAACGAGCCTTATAATTTCAGTCACGAGGTTTATAAACAATTATCCCAAAGAACATCTAAATATATTATTTTCGATTGGAATCCAAAACAAAACCATTGGATTGATATTGAGCGTAAAAAAGATAATACAATCACACTTCATTCAACTTACAAAGACAATCCGTTTTGTCCTATTGAAAGTAAAATCCAAATTGAAAGCTATCAACCATTAGAACAATGCGAAGTAGTTTTGAATGGTCAAATATTACTATCGGAACTTTATAACTACAATTTAGAAACTAATAATTTAGAATTCACTAATAGACAAATAAAAGAAATTAAGCGATGTTTGTATAATGAACAAACAGAAAGCGCAAGTTTGTACCATTATTTAGTTTATGGCAAAGGGGAGAAGTCAGAAAAGCCAAACCGAATATTTAAAGGTTGGCGAACAATGACTGAAAGAGAATTTTTTGATTTACCGTATCAAAGTTATTACGCAACCGATTTTGGACTTTCAGCACCGACTGCTAATATTGAATTTAAATTCGACGGAGATAAAACATTTTTCTTTCATCAAAGATTATATAAACCAATGAATTTAATGCAAGGTAGTTTGTCTACTGAATTTGATAATTTAGGAACTATTAAATCTAAGGAAAATATTTGTGATAGTGGTAACGAATTGAATAAAGCAGAGGGCACAAAACTACGAAACAACGGTTATAATGTTATTTTTGCACAAAAAGGACACGGGAGTATTAATGCTGGTATTGAAACACTACAAAAGTGTAATATATACTATACTGCAACCTCAACCGATTTAGAACAAGAGTATGATAATTATAGTTGGAAGATTTATCAGGGCATTCAATTAGATGTACCCGAAGATAATTGCAACGACCACGCTTTAGATTGTTGTCGTATGGGAGTAAGTTGGTACGTTAAAACTCGTAGATTGTCGATATAAATTGTATATTTGTTTAACTAAAAAATAATTGATTATGAAACCATTATCAAACAACCCTAAAGATTGGATAAAAGCATTTAGTTATATTTTAGTGTTTTTATTTGGTTTCTGTTCGTTCGGATATAAAGAGTCTTTTTATGGATTATCATTAATTTTATTAATAGCTTGTGTGTTCGGTTATATGGTATTTGACGTTATTAATAAAATAATCCATTATTTTAATTAAATCTAAATAATAATTTATATATTTGTTGCAATTAATCAATGTGAAGATGCATTGGACTAAGCAAATGAACGTAAACACACAATTTAAAATCAAAGTCTTAACTTATTAATTTAGGTTAGGACTTTTTTTGTTATATGGTAATAAAATTATTTAATAGACCAGTATTTAGTGTTGAGCGCAATAGAGCGGGTCAATTTACCTATACTTTTTTAGATGGGGGTAATGATTTTGTAAACTCCGATAAGTATTTAGCAATGTCGTTGGATAACCCAGTGTTAATGACTATTTGCGCTATTAGGTCAATAGTTTACGCTCAAATGGAAATTAAACACGTCGATAGTAAAGGCAAGGTAATTGAAAATAGTCCGATTGTAAAACTATTAAAAACGCCTAATTACTTTCAAAGCCAAAACGACTTCTTTTACCAGCAAATGTGGTTTTTATCAACGAGCGGAACAAATTTAATATACCAACAAAAAGCGTTTCAAAATGAGTTACCCAAATCAATTTACAATCTTATACCGAGTGAAATAGATTTAAACAACGCTTATAAGATTAATAAATTTATTACCACGTTAGCAGAGAAAAAAGCATTTGGAGAAAGAACAATTAAGTATAAATTAGACAATACAGAGTACAATTTAAAACTATCTGAGATTATTCCGCTTTATGATTTATCAAACGGATTGACTAATAATAGTTTTTTTACATCACCGAGCCGTGTTAAAGGAATTTCAAAAGTGTTGCAAAATATTGATGAGAATTTAAGTTCTAAAAACATGAACTTAAAAATGTCTCGTAAATATTTAATTCAGAATAAAAGCGATGGCAACGAGGCGCAATTACAAGACCCCGACCGAAAAGATATTTATAGTAAAATAGAACGCAATAGCGCAATCATAACAAACAATAACATCGATGCACGTCATTTAGTTGCTGATATGAAGAAATTGTTTTTGGATGAGCAATTTGCTGATGATGCTAACAAGTGTCTTTTAGCGTTTGAAATGAATAAAAACATACTTAACTACTTTGCAAAGGATTCAACGTTTGAGAATCAGAATCAAGGGTTAATTAGTTGGGTACAAAATTCAATTCAAACAACGGCCACAAACACAATGAACTCACTTAGCCAACAATGGGGATTATTTGAGAAAGGCGAAAAGTTAATAGCAAGTTATGATCATTTGGCGTTTATGCAACCCGTGTTAAATCAAAAGTTAACATCATTCAAAGAGTTGCAAGAGGTTATCAAGTTGGGTAAAGAGAATTTAACTATTACTAATGAAGAAGCGGTTAAAATGAGTAATGAATTTAAAATGAAGATAGGATTATGAGTACTAAACTTACATTAAACGAAATAAATAAACAACTTGAGAAAAAGGATTTAAACCCTAAACTTAAAGAAAGTTTATTGAGCAAAAAAGAAATATTGTCGAAGGATAAAACCGTAAACAAATGATACAAGTAGCAGAATTTCCAAATCAAGAGTTCGCAGATAAATCCGAACTATTCAAGGCATTAACCGACCATAAAAAAGAACTTATTTCTTTAAAGAAGTCAGTTACTAAAAATGCAGATGCGGTTAGTTATGGTTATGTCGAAACGGTATCAAAAAACAACGTTGACAAAGCAATTGCATCATCGGAATTACCCGATACATTAGATGTAAAAGTTGTTATTAATACTACTAACTTTTTAGATTCTCACGGCGATCTACATATTAACGGGATTTGGAATAAATCAGTAAGCGATAACAAAACATTTTTACACCTACAAGAACACAACAGAGATTTCGGACACGTTATAACTGATAACGCAAAAGGTAGTGTTGAGGTAATGACGTGGAAAAAATTAGGTTTACCATACGAGGGCAAAACCGAAGCGTTAATTTTTGAAAGTACTATTGATCGTTTACGTAATGGTTTTATGTTAAAGCAATACGCTAATGGATGGGTTAAAAATCATTCAGTCGGGATGCGTTACGTTAATATTGAATTAGCGATTAATTCAGAGGCCGATTACGATAGAGAATACAAAGAGTTATGGGATAAATATTACCCCGTTGTAGCTAACAAAGAATTAGCTGATGAACGTGGTTATATGTGGATTGTAACCGAAGCAAAGATAATTGAGGGTAGTGCAGTAGTAATGGGAAGTAATTCCGCTACGCCTACATTAGAAAATAAAGAAGAGCCGTTGGATAACACTCTTGAAAACGAAGCCGATAAATCACTTCAAACGGAGAAACAAAAAGAAATGTTACAGAAATTATTAAACAAATTTTAAAAAATGGATGATTTAATCAAACAATTAGGCGAAAAAATAGACCTAATGAAAACAGAATCAGTTTCAAAAGCAGAACTTATTGAAATTATGTCAAAAGTTCAGCAGTTAGAAACCGACGGAGCAGAGGTTAAAACCTTAAAAGAAAACATCGAAGAAGTGGCTTTGAAAGTTTTACAATTGGAAACAAAAGGAATTCCAAGCGATACTCCCGAAAATCTACAAACGTTATTAACTGAAAAAGCAGACGAACTTAAGGCAATGAAAGAGAAATCGGGCGCAAGCGTTCAGATTACTTTGAAAGCAGCGGGAACAATGGCTTTATCAACAAACACAACGGGACAGATACCACAAGCGGAAAGAGAAGCGGGTATTACTCGAATTGTAAGACGTAATCCCTTCATTCTTGAATTAGTTAACGTTGGCACAATTATGTCAAACGTTTGGGAGTGGGTTGAACAAAAAAATGCAGATGGTGGAGCAGCAATGACCGCAGAGGGCGCAGCAAAATCACAAGCCGATTTCGATTTAGTAGTTGCAAGTGCTAACGTTAAAAAAGTAACCGCTTATATTAAAGTTACAAAAGAAATGTTAGACGATGTTCAATTGATGCGTTCGGAAATTGACCAAGAGTTGACCGAATTAATAAACTTGAAAATTGATGACCAATTATTGAATGGTACGGGTTTAACAGTTAATTTAACGGGTATCGTTACAAACGCTACGGCATGGGCTGCGGGTGCATTTGCATTAGCTATTCCAACACCTACAAAATGGGACGTTTTAAGAACTGCAATTAACCAAGTACGTGTTAATTTGTTTGAACCTACTTATATTGTTATGCACCCAACCGATGTTACAAGTATGGAGTTATCAAAAGATAGCACGGGACAATACATTATGCCGCCATTCGCAGCGGTTGATGGTTCGATCGTAAGTGGTATTCGTGTTGTTGCAAACACGGGGGTAACTATTGATAAATTCTTAGTTGGCGACTTCTCAAAAGCAGGTGTTCGATTCAAAGAGGGATTGACTATCAATGTAGGTTACGAAAACGACGATTTTACTAAAAACTTAGTAACTATCTTAGCTGAGGCAAGATTAGTACAAAGAGTAAAATCTAACCATTACGGTGCGTTTGTTTATGGAGATTTTAGCGACGCTATTACTGCATTAACCAAAGCATAATTTTATGGGACATTGGGAAGATACAACCGTTGAGATTGAATACAACGGGAAGAAAACAAGAGTAGCGAGAGAAGACGCTCACTTGTACGAAAGTAAAAAACCAAAAAAAGAAGCTAAAACCGAAAAATAATGCCAAACATAACAACGATAACGCAGTTTCAAAAAGCAAATGAGTTAAACATTCCTTTGAGTACACCCGTACCGAATTCGAGTGCAACAATAGCAACACCGAATAATTCAAGTGCTTTAACTTTGCTTATTACCAAAACTGAAAAATCGGTGTTACTTAATGCATTAGGTTTAGCAACTTATAACACACTTCAATTAGCGTTAGCGGATATAGATAATCCGCTATACGCTTCTTATAAAAAATTAGTTCAAGGTGATGAGTACGATGGTAAAGTTTGGAATGGTTTAGATTACGATTACGGCCTATTACAAAACAGAGTATTTGAGATATTCGTTACTGAAACTAACAGCAGATTGTCAGCAGTTGGCGATGCAAAAGTTAATCCACAAGGCGCAAATTTACATACACCCGCTTATAAAATAGCGAATGCAAATGCTGGCTTTATCAAACAATATCAAGACGGTTATTTAACCTCTCCAATAGTTTACAACGATGGAGAATTTATAGATTGGTTTGGTTGTAATGATGAAGTTGAAGTTTCGCTATATCGGTATTTAATCGATAAAAAAGCGGATTTTGTAGATTGGTCAGAGGAAAACTTTAAGGCGTTGTATGACACTAAAAACTCATTTGGAATATGATAGTTTTTGAGGAGCAATTAGAAAGAATAGTTAATATTTTACCATCGATTACCGATGCAACTTCGGTTGTGTTTCCAATGAATTATAATTGGGGTACGATTGAAGTATTAAACAAATTCTTACTATTACCATCAGAGCAGTCAAAATACCCGTTAATTTGGTTAGTCACGGGATCGGATAGAAACGATAAACGAGAGCCGAGCGTAACACGAAAATCAAGGATTATAATTGCAACACGCTCGTTAAACGTTAATGAGTTAAACCCGTTCCAATACCAAAATGATTTTAAGGTTATTTTACAACCAATAGCAGACAATCTACTCAAAGCATTACAATTAAGCGGAATCAGTCGTTATGATGATAGAGATTTTACAAGCGAAAGAGTACCGAATTATTCGGTAACTTATCGTGAAAACCAAGACGATAAAACAAAAACGAACCAGATTGATATTTGGAACGCAATTGTTTTAGATATTGATTTAACTTTCTACAATATAACGAACTGCATCCAAACAAACATTTTTAATTAAATAAAAAAAAAGAAAATATGGCAGTTTTAATAAATCAGAAAGATTGCACTACTTTGATTAAGAACTTAGGTGTTCCCGATTGTTTAGTAGAAAACGGCAGAATTACGGGTATGATTGCGGTTGACCCATCATGGAGCATCGATATTACAACCGATACATTCGACCAAACGGTTGTAAATGGATTAATCCAAGACGGTACTTTTGTGCCCGTTATGGGAGCGGTTGAGGTTGTGAACGGAACACCCGAAGCAACAACAGAGGAGTATCAAGGCGGTATTATGTCAGTTGTACGCAACGGACTTGTAATGCTAACCTATAAATTCCTTAAAGGATGGGCGTATGCACGTGCATTGTACTCAATGAATAGTTTTCAACAATATAGCATTTTGCTTGTGTTTGAAGATGGTAGTATTTCGGGCGCAATTGACGGAAATACTTTCAGCGGGTATTCAACTGGAATGTTCAACACGGGTACATTCATGCACACGGATGGTGCAGTAAGCGGATATTCAAATACGGTTATCCAACTTACAAGCCAAACCGAATACAACCTTAACACGGCAGTTTTAGACCGTTCAACTATTGGCTTTGATGCAAACAAATTGCAACCTATTACCGATATTGTAATGACAGGTAGAGCGGATGTATCAGAGGCAAAAGTTTACTTCAAAGCAAAATTTGCTATGAATCAATCAAGTAATTTGTTAGGGATTGCTATTGCAAACCTACGATTTACTATTGATGGAGTAGTTGACACTATTACGACTTTATCTTTAGCGTACAACACAACCACAGAGGAGTGGAGTTTTACACCAACAACGGCAATTACTACAGGTGATGCGTTGGTTGTTTCTCTTACAAGTGTAGCGGTTGCAGATGTAGCTCAAATAGGTAACAGATACTACAAAGGAACTACGAGCGCAATTACACCTGTAGCGTAGTTATTTAGAATCATTAAAAATTAATCCTTATTAGAAATAGTAAGGATTTTTTGTTTAATTTTGGGTATGACAGAACGAGAAAAAATATTACATTATTTACATATTAATTTTAAATGGCATAATAACGAGTATATTCACTCAACAAGTATTAGTGTATTTATTGATTGTGAAGAACCTTATATTATTGAATCTAATAAAAATGAATCAGCTACTTTTAAAACTTTATTAGGATTGAAAAGGCATTTTAATAGATTTATATTAAAATACTATAATAATTAAATTAATTCACTATATTTGTCACTAACAAGGATGTAATGCAACTCTAACACAAGGGTTGCATTTTTTAATTTATAGTAGTATGGAAATATTCGGACGGCACATATACGGAGCAGATGCGGAGCAATTTCGCAACCTGTCAAAAGAGGCTAAAAAAAAATGGATTTTAAAATACACGACACAACGTAACGAAGTTATTATTGAGGACTTTGTTAGCAATCCAATAAATAAAAAAGATTGCGGATGCGGTTGTGGTGGTAATAAGCAAGTAAATGAGAGTATCAGCAAAACAATATCAAAAGAACCTACAATCAGTAATGAAAATATCGTTTCTAAGGGAGTTAGTAAACGAAGAACTAATAAAGGACGAAGCAACCCTAAAAAATCTTAAAGAGCAAGATTTTTTGGAAGGTGATATATACGGCGATGGTACAAGGCAAGTTTATGAAAATAGGGATTATTCCTTATTTAAAGAGCGTTTAAATCCTTTGGCGGGTGGTTCAGTCGATTTAATTGTAACGGGCGCCTTTGTTGATGCAATGTACTTATTAAAACCAAGAGGTAATAAATACAGATTTGGAAACCGTGACAAGAAACGTAATATTTTGAAATTAATGTACGGGGATAATATTTTCGGTTTAAATCAAGCCGTATTCGCTAAATACCAAAAGGAAATAATCGCACCGAGATTTATTAGAAAGTTAAAAAGTTATGCCAAAATTTCATAGTTTAGACACAATTCCCGCCAAATTTTTCTTTCAAATACTTGAAACGAAAAACTATCAATTACTAAAACCTAAACCAAGCGAAAAGGATTTAGAAGCGGTTTTTATTGGTATTTATGATGAGTTCTTTTTAAAGTCGGATAATTTTGAGGCTAAACGATATTTAGAAGTAACAAAGGAAATAGCGTTTATTAACTATAAAATATCATCGTTAAAGCAAAGTTTGCATTTCTACTTTTACAATCAGACCACAAAAGAAATGCGTGACGATTTTACAAAGGCGTTATTCGATGGTTACGGGATTACAATTGATCCAAACTTACCTTTCATCGACGAAGTGCTACGAGTATTAAATATTGAAATAGGTATTTTGCAAAATGATTTATCTTTTTTGGAATCAGAATTTAAACTAATGATTTCTAAAAGTAAAAAACAAGCGTTCGACTATGAAGAAAATGTAGTAGCTATGGAAGGTGTAATAGGTCGTTCAATTTCGGACGGAATAATGCTAGATAAATATATTGCCTACGCTAAACAAAGCCAAAAAATAATTAGCAAACAAGAAGAAAATAAACGTAAGAAATAATGACAGGAATATATAAAATCACTAATCCATCGGGTAAAGTATACATAGGTCAAAGTATTAATATTGAAAAAAGATTTACTTCTTATAAAAAATTAAACTGCAAAAAACAACGTAGATTGTATAATTCTTTTTTAAAACATGGGGTTGAAAATCATTTATTTGAAGTTATCGAAATATGCGATATAAAGGACTTAAATATAAAAGAAAGAAAGTATCAGTTAATTTATGATACCATATCAAGAAGTGGTTTAAATTGTAAGCTCACAAACGAAAACGATTCAAACGGGATTTATTGCGAATCAACAAAAACAAAAATGAGTGAATCAGCTAAAGTAAAAGTATTTTCAGAAGCACATAGACAAAATATGTCTAAAAACAGAAAAGGCGACAAGAACGGAATGTTTGGTAAAAAACAAAGTCAAGAAGCTAAAAATAAAATGTCAAAAGCCAAAGAAAATATGAGTGATGAAGTTATAAAAAAATATTCTGATTATGCTAAAAATAGAAGTCAAGAACATAGAGAAAAACTAAGTGAATCACATAAAGGTAAAGTTCCAGCAAATTCAAAAATAATTCTAAATGTAGAAACTGGCATTTATTACAATAGCATAACAGAAGCATCAAAAACATTTCATAAGGGGCAAGGTTCAAGAACATTGTCTTGTAAGTTATTAGGAAAAAGAAAAAATAATACTAATTTTATTTATGCGTAATTATGGCAAATGAGTTCATTGAGTTCCTTTCCGATAGTGCTTTAGCCGAACTAAAAAAAGCCAACGCTGAGTTAGTTACAATGGTAGCTAACGTTGACAATGTAGGTAAGAAAATGAAAAATATTTCTACTCCTAGCGGTTCGGATAGTGCTATTAAGTCATTAACGGAGCAGTATAAGCAACAAGAGGCGGTTATAGTTAAACTACAAACTCAAATACAAAAGTTAGTTGAAAAAAAGAATGTAGAAAATAACGCAATCGCTAAAACTATGCGTGCGTTAGAGAATGAAACCAAAAGCCGTCAAAGTTTAGACGCTCAAAGACAAAAAGCATTGACCGCACTTGATAAGGAAAACGCTAAATTAAAAGCATCAGAAAACGTATATAACAAAGTTCAAGCTAAATTAAATGCATTATCGAATGAGTACAAAGCACTTGCAACACGTAAAGAATTAGGCGCAAATTTAACCGATAAAGAAGCTAAAAGATACGATTTTCTACAAGGCAAAATAACTAAATATGATGCTACTTTAAAAGCGGTTGATGCTACAATGGGTAAATATCAGCGTAATGTAGGTAATTATTCAAGTGCTTTCAATCCGTTATCAAATTCTATTAATCAATTAACCCGTGAAATGCCAGCGTTTGCAAATAGCGTTCAAACGGGATTTATGGCAATATCTAACAACTTACCTATATTTTTTGATGCTATACAAAGCGCAAATACAGAAATAAAGTTATTACGTGCAAACGGAGAAGCCACACCATCTTTATTTCAAAAATTAACTTCGTCGGTTCTTAGTTGGGGGACGGCTTTGAGTGTTGGCGTTACATTATTGACTGTATTTGGTGATGAAATTATAGACGCTATTTTTAATACAAAAGCAAAAGCAAAAGCCGATGAGGAAGCTAAAAAGAAAATAGAAGAAAAAAATAACGCTGAAAAAGAATACATTGAAACGATGCGTAATAGTGCGAGTGAAGAAATTTCACGCTCTCAAATATTATTTGCAAATGCCAAAAATGTAAATATGTCGATGGCTGACAGATTGAAAGCTATTAAGGAATTAAAAGAACGATACCCCGACTATTTAAAAGAATTATCGAATGAGGCTATTTTAGCGGGAGAAACTGCCGACGCTGAAAATAAACTTAACGAGGCTTTAATGAAAAGGGGTATTGCCATCGCTTTACAAGGTAAGTTGACGGAAAAGTACAATGAATTAACCGCAGTGTTATTAGCGATTAACGAAACGCAAAATAAAGCCAATACTTTAACTAAAGAAGAAATGGCTTTAGCAAGTAAATTAGGCGTTTCAAATAAACAATTGATTAAAGACAAGGAAATGATTAATAATTTAGTTATTTCCAATGCAAACCGATCTAAAAAAGCAATTGAGGAAGAAATAGCTAAAATATTTGACCTTTATAATCAATACGCACCTTATTTGTCAGCAGTTAATGAAAGCACAGACGCAACCGATAAAAGCACTAAAAAAGACCGTGAGAAAATCGAAGCACTCGAACTACAAAAAGCAAAAGTAGATTCGTTAATCCGTTCCTTAGAGGAAGAAAAAGCATTGATTGAGGAGTTGCAAGTTGCTAACTCTAACAATTTGGAACAATGGAATATGTATCAAAAAGCTATTGACCAAGTTCAAACAAGCATTGATAATATTAAAAACGGCTACAAAGATTTACACGATTCCGCTATGCTTGCTACTGATGCGTTTTTAGCAAATGAAAAAGCAATTGAAAGCGGGAAAGAAAAAGTTGAGGCATACAATCAAGCGGTTAGGGATTCGTTAGAGATATTTCAAAGTGAGTTTTTTAGCGATGCTGGTTTTCCTACATTATTCAAAGCATTAAACGACGATATATTAGGATTTGGAGAAAAATTTGCAGTAACATTTAATACTATTACCGAAATTGCACAAGAAGCGTTCAACTACATTGCCGAACTATCAAACCAACGTTTTCAAGCGCAATATGATAATTTAGCAAAAGAAAAAGAAGTTGCTTTACAATTTGCGGGAGAAAGCGCAAGTGCAAGAGAAGAAGTAGAAAGACAATTTGAACAAAAACAAAAGGAAATCCGTAAGCGTGAATTTAAAGCTCAGAAACAAATGGCGTTATTCAATATTGCTATTAATGGAGCGCAAGCAATTATAGCGACTTTAGCACGTACACCATTACCATTAGGGTTGCCGTTATTATTAGCTACAAGTGCGTTAACTGCAGTGCAATTAGGCGTAGTTGCAAGTCAAAAAGTCCCCGAATTTTGGAAAGGTACAGATAATGCACCCGAAGGATTAGCGTTAACACAAGAGCGAGGCCGTGAAATTATCGCAGATAGTAAAGGAAATATAAAAAGTTTAGGTAGTGATAAAGGAGCAGAACTAACGTACTTAAATAAAGGCGATAAGGTTTTTAACGCTGATAAAACAATGGAAATGCTTATGTTTGACAATTCATTGAATAATATGTTAAACAATAGCGGAATATCCATGCCAAATATCGAAGTTAACACGCCTAAAATAGATTTACAACCGCTAATAGATGCGATTAATAAAAAGGAAAGCGCAATATTAAACATTGATAAAAGCGGTTTTAAAACATACCTACAAAACGGAAACGTTAAGAAAGAAATTGAAAACAAAAGATTTACATTCACGGGTACAAACGTATAAATATGAGTAATCCATTAGATACAAATTCAATAAAACACGAAATACAAATACTTGACTTCAATGATGTTTGGTATCAAATAGCCGAACCCGTTGGTTTTGATGGTGCTGAATTTGTTTTACTACAAAACTCACAAAGGTATTCCCGTGATATTGTAAAGTTCGCAGTTGATAAATTAAAATTTGTCGATGCTATTGGAATTGATACGGGATTAACTCAACAAATAAACCCTTTTGGCGACACGTCAAACCGCTTAGATTATGGTTTAGGATGGTTGTTGCCTGTAATAAAAGAAAAAGGTTTTGAGGCAAAAGTATATTATAGAATTTCAGTAGATGGTTTAGTATTTAGAACTTTTCAGTTAGACTTTACAGATGATCCATTAACAGACGGCAAAACCTATGTAGAATGTAAACTAATCGACAATGAAAAGGTCGCAAACTTTAAACGTACTTTCGATTCAAAATTTAATGCATTTGCTGATAAAAATTGGAATGAGGAAACAATTACACCAATAGAAACGTTTGATTATTTAAAACGCGCTTCAGTATTCAATGAAGAGGGCGAAATGAATCAGTTAAGTTATTTTAATAAGACCGTTGCGCAATGGGGTGGAGATGCGCACGTATTTCAACCGTGTTTAAATATCGTGAAAGCTGGTATTGAAAACGCCTTAACTTCTTTTTTAGATATTGAATACTTACCTGATACTGCTGATGTCACATTGTCAAAACAATTGATTAATGATAGAACGGTAATAAAAGCAAAGAAACGTATTGTCAACTTGAAAATTAAAATTAGCGGTTTAATGGGGTCGTTTTTAACTACGGGATTTTTTACACGTAATCGTTTAAGAATTGCATACGGGAATATACCTATTGACGATTGGACAACTTTTGATTTATTTGAAAGCACTAATACAAGTTTTACATTTAATAATCTTACATACGAAGTAACCGTACCATTTTTAGAAGTCGGGCAACGTGTGTGGATTTTCTTTTCGTCTACAAACGGAAACCCAACACAAGCAAGTACCCCAATTAGTAGTGTATCGCTAAATATTGCCGACACTATGAAAATTGAAATGACTGCAAACACACAAGGTTTTGACCAAGTTATTAAGGCGTTTAGATGGATAGACTTAATAAAACAAGCTAGTAAATTCAATCAAAATATAAATGTAAATGCTGGTTTATTAGATGTTGGTGGTGTTCATTATAATAACGCTATTTTCAACAAACGAATGATGACGAGCCGAGTAGATAATTTCTTTATAACTCCAAAAGATGTATTTGAAAGTGTTTACGAGGTTAACAATGATTTTGAAGTATCTGAAAACGAAATATTTATAAACCATCAAAAAGAATTTTATCAAAATATTCAAATAGGCAGTTTTTTAGAAGTGCCGTCAATCGAATACTCCGAGCCGTTAAATAAACGGGCGCAAGTAAATAGAATGAATTACGGATATAAAGTATTCGAGCAAGACCGAACGACTACTGGAACAAGTTTAAGCGTTCATACTGATATGGAGTTACGCATCAGGAACGAACAAGTTGAAAACGTAATTGATAGAAAAATATTGTTTAGCCGTGATGCGATGGCCTCACAAAAAGCTATTGAATTAGAAGTTACAAACCCAACTACAAATACAGAAGACGATAATAATTACTATATCGAAAATATGGTAGCATTACCGCCATCATCATTCGGGTTAATTACTGCTATTTTAGCGATGAGAGTAATTAACGGGCGTTTAGAAATACTAAACATTGATAGCGATGGGGATTTTACAAATATTGCTTTTACGTGGACAAATAGAGGTATTGGAGTTGGCCAAACCGTTTCTATTATTGTCGGGGCAAATTTAGGTAATTATACCGTTTTTGCAATCGAACCTAATAAAATAACATTAACGCCAATTGGATTTACACCATCGTTTAGCGGTGATGCATTCATACAATTAAGATTCTTTTATAGCGGTGTGGCTTTTCAAACAAGAACAGACCAAGGATTTTCATTGATTGAAAATATCAGTAATACTTTTTCAAACTTGTTTTACACAATCAAAAGAAACATTCAAAACTATTTTAGCGAACATTTAGCGATGGTATTGTTTTATTCTAAAAAAGATATAATAGTAGCAAAGCCACCGATTAACGCAGATTGTACAACACAATTAACAAGCGAAAGCGCACCCGTAATTGAAAGCGCACCTATTTTATATAGCGGTTTACTAAATCCATTAATAACACCCGTTACTTATAACGGTAATCTAATAGGTGAGTATAGCGATGTTGTGGCTTATTTGAACGCCTACAAAGTTAATAGAGGGTTTTTATTGGCAATAACACCTGAAAACGATGTTAGACGTGTTTACCCTCAAGAGTTCAAGTACAATATTTCGACAAATGAAATAGAAATATTGCGGGGAGAGGTGCAATTTGAAACCGAAAACTTAATAATAACAGGCACTATCAGTAACCTATTTGTCAACGATGCACCTTATAATTTATCAGGTGTAGCGGATTGGTGGAGATTCCAAAATGACTATTTACAGTTGTTTGATGAAAAAAGCCGACCATTAAGCGGAAAGTATAAATATAATTTAGTAATTTTGAACGGGGTAACATATTCGACTAAAGAAGAATTGGTTGCGCAATTAGTACTATTAAATGAATAACGACGTATCTTTTATAAAACTTTACAAATCATTATCTGAAGCGGTTGCATCGGAAAATCCACTTGTTAGCGAAATAAACTATACGGGTTTCGTTCAACAATTACCAAACGAAACATTCTTACAGATCAGTTCAAGCGATGAAAGTATTTCATTTGTTGATGAATTTACAACCGATTTAGTAGATGGTTGTAATAATCTAATTGCAAATATTAATTATAACTTTTACGCTGAATTTCGAGTTGATAGTAATGGAATTACACAAATAGCGTTTGAATTTGGAATGATAGGTGTAGATTACGGTAGTACGGTTTTACATTTACGTTTAACCGATTCTACAAATGGTAATGTTTGGTTTTCAAGTCCGTTTTTAATCGCTAACAACAACAAAAAAATATCTACTCGTTTTGATTATTGGAGCGAAAGCAAATTTAATAATATTTCTTACGATTTATTTGAGCGCAAACAAAGTGTACGCTTAAGTAATTGTTATGATAACACCGCAGTAAATAAACGGGACTTAAAGCAGTATTTACAATCAAACGGTATGCAAGTAAGTTATAGAAGTGTAACGACTTATTTACGCCAATTCATACTTAATGCAATTGATTATTTTGTAAACGACAGATTAGAGGTATTATTTTCGCACCCGATTGTTTATGTTAACCGAGAGCGTTCAGATGTATCGGATTTTAAAGTTGATGAGCGAAAAGGCGATACAAATTGGTTTAGTGGCGAATTTGTAATTAATCCAAAACGTCAATATTTATTACCCGAATATCAAATATTTCAAGGATTAGAAATACTCACTTACATACCCGCAATAGATTCAATCCAAACAAGCGTTCCAACAATACAAGGATTTTTTAATAAACCCGTTACATTAGGAACGGGAACGATACAAATATTTAAAGATGGTGTTTTACTTGAAACTTTTACCGAAGCGGATGTAGATTTAGTTACACCGTTAAACTTTAAAATTACAACCGCATACACCGACACGGGATTATATTCAGTCGTTATCAGTAGCGGTTTATTTTTAAGCGGGATTGAAACTATTGAAGTGGTTAATCCTAATTGGCAGTTTACGATTTCAACGGGTGAGTTTGACCCAGCAGATTTTGATAGTACAGAATTTTTAACATAACAATAATATGGCAACAAAAACAAATTTGATAAGTGCAGTAAATGGGTTTTTAACCGCAATAATTACGCAGTTGAAAGTACGTAACGCACAATTGGAAGTAATAAACGAACTTTACTCAACACCCGTTACAGACGATTCAACAACGGAAACCTACACAACGCAAACAACGCCAACGGTAACCTACGCAATACAAATCACAAAGCAAGGGCGTAGTGTACGTATAAATGGAAGTTTTAGCAATACTACGGGCGTAGCATTGCCAGCGGGAACGGAAATATTTGCTTTTAAAAATAACGAATATAAAGGAAGCACATCCGAATTTATAGGCGAAAACGTTATTTATACACCTTATAAATTAAATTCAAGAGGAAGTATACCGCCTTTTATTGCTACTAAATTTCAAATAATTATTAACGCTAACGACTAATAAAATGGCAAACGGAGTATTAGAAAATAATAGAATACCACAATATTGTAAAAATTTAGTTACTAAGTTTTGGCAGTTCAACGATAATTTTAGTTACAACACAGTAAGTGGCGGAAGTAACGGAGTAGCAAATAATAACCAAGAACGCGCCTACGAGGGCGACAAATCACTTTTAGTAACCTTTACGGGTGCTGGAGAGTATATTTTTAACACGGGCGGAACAGAAACAAATTTCGAAATTCCCCGTGATGGATGGTATTTATTTAGCTTTGCTTTTTGGAAAGAAAATGTAAACGCAAGTGTTGATTATACAATACAAGTTTATGCAAACGGAGTAGCTGACGATGATAAATCGATTGTACAAACTTTGCATAACACAAATGGTTTTGTTGACGGACAATGGAATACGTATTTTCAATTCATTTATTTTAACGAGGGCGATATTGTATCGGCAGATTTTACTGTACAGACAAGTAATTGGAGCGGTACAAAAGTATATTTAGATGGTGTTATGGTAAATCTAAACGACCGAAATTTAACAATACCGCCTATTTATCAGAAACCCGAACCGACAATAATCGAAGTTGAAGCGATAATTGACTTAGGTAGTATTTCCGCTAATGGTTCGGTTGAATACGAAGTTACAATGCAAGGGGTTTTAGAGGGCGATTTTATTTGGCCGTCATACCCAATTGAATTAATCGATTTAGGATTAGTAGTAGCCGTTCCAACAGTAAGCGAGCCTAATAAAATTAAATTCTTAGTACATAATAAATCGGGCGGTGCAATTAACCCAGCAAGTGGAAGTTATAAATTTTTAGCTTATAGACAATAATGGGAATATTTAGAATACATAAACAAGGCACACGCAATTTTTGGCACACTTTCGACACGAAAACAGACCAAGAATTTAGCGATTGGAATATTAACATTAACCATCAAGCGCAAACGATTATTTTAACAATGCCTAACGGTGCTACATTTCCACGTTTGGAAGTAGAAATAACCGATGTTAGAGTTAAAGTACTCACGGGATCGGATGAAACATTTGCAACTACTGAATTATTACGTGCAAGGTTGGTTGAGATTGGGTATAATCCATTGGTCGCTACAAGTATTAGCGGTTCACAGAATTTGCAAGAGGTTTTGACTATTGGAGGACGTGGAATAAAAGAGATTGACACAACACTCGGGAATTACACCTTAGAAACAGAAGATAAAGCATTAGCACTTATTTTGGTAGGCGATACCGAGATTGATATAATTGTACCTACAACGGGGTTTGTTGATGGTGATACAATACCGATATACAATCCTAACGGAACTGCAAACGCTAATTTTGATATTACGGCCGTTGATACATTTTCAGAGTTCAACCCTATTTTACCATCTTATAAAGCAGAATTAATTTGCGCTACGGTTGAATCAGTTATTGCGTGGGGTATAAGTTATGAGAGTAATGGGTTAGAGGGGGGTGGCGGTATTCCTGACGCTCCAAACGATGTAAACGCATACGTTAGAAGTGCTTTATCATGGGTTATTGGTTACACAAAATCAGCTATTGATACTTTATTGAATTTAAAAGCTAATTCAATATCCCCAACATTCACGGGAACACCACAAGCACCAACACCATCAGCAAACGATAATAGTACTAAAATTGCTACTACGGCTTATGTAGATGCTAAAAAAGACTACGCAAGCGTAACGTGTTGGCATTTAGCAAATACTTTTTCAGATAGTACAAGTTACTTTTTTGGAGTAATTAATCAAGTGGCCACAACCACAAGCGATTTAAGACGTAGATTTTACGCTCCTTTTACGGGACAAATTGTTACCGTTCACGCAATTACAAATGCAACAACGCCAACAAGCGCACAAGACGTATCTTTGAAAATAAATAATTTAACGGCAGTTACAAGCGTAACGGTTGGAGCGATAAGATTTGATAATTCAGCGTTTGTTTTTAATTTTACGGGGTTATCTTTTGCAGTTTCTGAAAACGATGCTTTAGAATTTGAATTAGTAGTACCCGCATTAACAACTAACGGGACGGCCTGTACAACAACGTGCCAAGTAACATTTAAAAAATAATGGAAATTCAACTAAACAATTTATCAGGTGCTTTTTACGGACTTGTAAACGAACCGACAACCGAAAACATAACCTTAGATTTAAGTAATTCCCAAATCGGGGGCTTGTCTTGTGTTTATCATAATCATTCAGTAGAACCAATTATAAGCGGTGCAAACGTTTTAAAAAGCGGAAAGTATAAAACTAATACTTTAAATCTTATTTGGTTAACCAAGTTAGATGGTAATAATGTTTTAGCAAGCTATCAAACTGCTACTTTATACGTTCCACCAATTGAGCTAACTCCAATAACTTTTGTAAACGGCCCGAATAACCTTTTAACTAATCCGCAAAGCGGTCAATACTCTACTTCAACGGGTACAACTTACAGTGCATACGGAAATTCGGATTTTAAAATACCAGCTAATCAACTATCTTATATTGAAGTTGATGTACCAAACGTAAATTTAAATAATGTAATGTTAGGTTTAGCGACTTCAAATGTGGCGGGTAATTGGACTCAAACGAAATTCAATTTTACAATATTTAGAAGTACTTCAGCTCCGAAATTTATCACTCATCAAAACGGGGTTTTAGTAAATTCAAATGCGGGGTCTTACTATTATGGTGGAAATTCAAAAGTAAGGTTTCAACGTGATGCGGATGGAACTTGTAAAATATTTAAATCCTTAAACGGGATTAATTTTGAATTAGCATATACTTATTCGGAGCAATATGCTGGCGAAATGTATTTCGTTATTTCCATCAATAACAATCAGGCTATTTTAATCAATCCGAAAGGTTTTAATATTGTACCGAAATGAAGTTAAACATTCAAATACCTAATACAAATATGTTAAATGTGGTTTTCGATGGAAACTCTTTAACGTGGTATCATAATCAAATATTAAGTATTAAATTACGAGATTATTTGACTATGCAAGGGTACGATGTTTTGGTTTCTTCTTTTGGTGTTAGTGGTCAACGTTTACTTCAAATGCTAAACAATGCACCAAGTAAGATTTTACCGTTAGTAAAAACCGAAAGAATTAATATTTTGGTGTTGAATGAGGATGCAAACGGAATACTTCAAGATGGGTACACCGCACAATATAATTTGGATTTAATGAATCAATACGTTAATTTAGCTAAAAATAACGGGTATGATTACGTAATTAGTTGGAACGGATGGAATTTAAGAACGCCTTATGATATATTTATCCCAACACAAACGGCAGTTAATCATCAAATATCATATTTTGATTTAGCAAATACAACCGCTTTAACATCGGATTTAAATATTGATATGCGTAATGCTTTATATGTAGGTGGTGGCGTTGGATTACCTAAAAACCCTACTTATGATATTGATTACATTCATAGAACATTATTAGCTTATGAATTAGGAATAGCACCTTATTTTATAGAACAATTTAATCAAACATTCACTTTTAATTAAATAAACAATGGAACCAAAAGAATACGACATCGTAGTAACATCTACAAAGGAATTAGACCCATCAGCACTAAGAGAAATCCAAGCGTTATTAACTGCGTTAGATTTGAATTTTCAAATGAAAGGGACGATTATTGTTCCAAGGCCACCAAGAACATAATGAGTATTAAAGATTACATAATGCAAAGTATATCGGTATTAGCAATGATATCCGCTTTACTTTGCGTTGTGTTTTTTGGTAGCGACTTTTTAATAAAACATCAAAAAGTTTTAACTTTAATAGATATCAGCTTGTTTGCTATATGTTTTATAGATTTGATATTTGTTTTACTTAGTGGGAAAAAATATTACAAGTTTTCTATAAATTGCTTTATAGGATGGTGTTTATTTATTTGGTGGGAGCGTACCGATATCGTATTTGAGTTATCAGATTTTTATTTTAAAAGCGGATATTACGCTATACTATTATTTGTTATAGTTAAATCAATCTTAGATAATAGAAATGAAAATACTTACTGATACTTTAAAGGTAAACGGCAAATGGTCACAAAAACGATTAATGACATTTAGTAGTTTTTTTGTAGCTACTATTTACGCTTTTTTACCCGTACTGTACCCTAACTTTGATGTAAAGGAATTTGTATTTTTAGGATTCTTAGGAGTAGGCGGATTTACTTTGTATCGTATCCAAAAAAAGAATGAAAATATTAACCAAGTAGAATAATGGCACCAACACAAGAACAAAAAGATATAAAAGATATAAAAGAGGACATCGTTAGTATTCGCTCACATTTAAAATCGTTAAAAGAAAACCAAGAAGTTAACGCCCTTAATCGAGAAGCCGAAAGTAAAAAGTTAGATTTAATCTACAACACTTTAACCAATAACGAATTTAACGGAGGTAACGGATGGGTAACACGTTTAAACAATATTGAAAAAACCGTGCAGTTACACGATACCTATTGGAAAGCATTTTTTACAATCTTTGGTAGTGGTGTTGTTATTGGAATAATCGTTAAATTAGTAGTGAAATAAAAAAACCACCTTAATAGATGGGTTTAATTTTATAATGTTATTTGTAGTTCGTGTCCGTCCATTATATTAACGAAATTTTGCCACTCGTGTAAAAATTCTATTTTAGTCATATATACATTAGTAGTAGAATCAACCACGTACCAATAATTATAAGATTTTTTCCAAAACAATCTAAAACGGCTATAAAGTAAACTTTCTTTAACCGAATTTGATTTAGTTGCCCCACACTTCAACAAAAGTTCTTCTGTTAGTGGCATGCCAGAGAAGTCGTTAAAAGCTATATCCTCGTCTGAAAATATCCTAGCCATTAACTCTAGTGTCATTTCGCAATCAGTAAAACCTTTTCCGTGCGTTCTTCTATACCATTTTCCTATTATAATTTCCGTTGCTTCCATAATTTTATATTTTTTAGTTAGTGCAATATACGAATAAATATTTGTTTATTCAAATTAATTCCCTACATTTACACTTCATAATTTATCGATTTAATTTTTTAGTTTTAACCGCTTGTGCAAATGAGCGGTTTTTTTATTTGGTAGTTTGGGAATAATTACTATCTTTGTTTTTCGCTACAAGAAAAATATATAACAATCCCCTTTCATTTGTAGCGAGTGATTGGGGATTTTTAATTTATTAGATTATGAAAGTAAAAGTAAAAAAAGAAGTTGAAGTTGAAATTACAACGCTTTATGTACGTGCTGGAGTACGTTATTGGGAAGATGGAAAAGTCAACGGAGTGGAAGACGAAAACGGAGATTTAATTCCGTGCCGTGTTGAAGATGATTGGTGTTTGACTATTGATTTAGAAAACGGAAAAGTAATGAATTGGAAGCATGGCATAACCGCTGACGTACATTATAAAGTTTGCGATGATGGTACTTATATTTTAGCAGACGAAAACAACGAACAAGTTTTATGTAAAGAGGGATATGTTCCGAGTTGTTTAGCTATCGATAGTCAAGGATATGGCGATTACATTATTATTAAAATCGACGAATTAGGTTTTATTAATAATTGGGAATTCACAGAAAATGATTTAGAAGATTTTATAGAAGATGAAGATTAATTTATAAACCGCTATTAACGTAGCGGTTTTTTTATTATATTTGAAATAAAAAACAAAATGATAACAACACAACAAGCAATTACAAAATACGGCAAACCAAATCAAAATGGAACGTATTTAACAACTATCAAACTACCTTACCCAATGCGTTTAGCGTGGGATAAAAACACAATCGTAAAAACTATGCGTTGTCATAAATTAGTTGCTGATAAATTCACTGCAATATTTAACGATATTTTAGCGCATTACGGACACGATAAAATAAAAGAGTTAGGAATAGACCTTTTTGGCGGTTGCTTCAATTTCAGGGCAATGCGTGGCGGTTCTGATTACTCTCGTCATAGTTGGGGAATTGCTATTGATTTAGACCCTGAAAGAAATCTATTAAAAGAAACATCTAAAACGGCAAGATTTGCACGTGCTGAATACAAGCCGATGATTGATATTTTCTACAAACACGGATTCGTTAGTTTAGGGCGTGAGAAAAATTATGATTGGATGCACTTTGAAATTAAAGAATAAAAATATCCTCATATAATAACAAAACCCACTTCTTAGGTGGGTTTGTTTGTTTAATTTTTAACCGATAATAACATTTTTCATAGGCCTTATGTTTTAATTATTTCAATATGCAGACACCAAACCTACAACCTTTTCCCCACACTACCAAATTATTTTCTTATTTATAATGGGTTTAAATTAGGTTATTAAAGTAAATTAAATTAATTTAAATTAGTTTATTTAAAAAATGGTTGTATATTTGTACTAAACAATTAAATAATAGAAATTATGGAAATTACAATCGAACAAAAGATTAAAGCTAAGGAAATTTTTTTAAAAATGTACGATGTAAAAGACCCGTTAAATAAATACCCTATGTGTTTTGATACGGCTAAAAGATGCGCTATTATATCGGTAAACTTATTGATTGAAAGTTTAGGGACTAAATATTTAGGCGGCAATCAAAACGCTTTTGAGTATTGGTTTCAAATCAGAGATTATTTAGTTTATTTAACAAAGGAAAATTTAGAATCTTAATTTTAAATATAAATGAAAAACGAAAGAAACGCAGGCGCACCAAAAAAGTACAAAACCGATGTAAAAACTAAAACTATACATTGGTTAATCCCTATCGAAATTGAAAACGATTTAAGGGAATTTGTAGACAAAAAAAGTAAGAAGTATAAAGCCACCTCATAGATGGGAAATTATTAACTAAAAAAATGTAGATGTTATGAACTTAAAAGAAAAAATTTTAGAATTTACATCAGATGATGGTGTTCTATACCAAAGTGAGGAATTATCAGAGTTTATTAAAGATACTTTAAACGAAAGTATAAATAATTCAATTAAAAAAATAGAAAGCGAAACATTTGCTTACTATTCATCAGAAGAAGTGATTGAAATGTTAGAAGATTTAAAAGCAACATTTAACCCCGCACCCGACGGAATCGGGTAATTAAAAAAGTGAATTATGACCTTAGAATTAAAAATAAACGAAAGCGGTTCTTACCGATGGAATACAGAATACTATCATCACGACAATACGTATACAATGCAAGATTTTATAGAAAATCATTTACCTATTGAATTTGCAATAATACACGACGATGGTAGTTATGTAGAAGTTCAGCATCAAGTAACTGATGCTATATTTTCATTGGATGCAAAAGGAGATGGAGATTGTTATAATCACATTGTTGAATGGAATTTTTTAAGATAACTTATAACCTCAATAAAATGAACCAAAAAATATACAAAATTCAAATCCAAATGACGTGTCAAGCGGATTGCAATCGGGTAAAAAAGATTTGTGTTGATTATGGTTTGCCGATTTGGAGCAGTAAAGTAGCCTTTATCTTTAATCCAGATGATGAAAAGTATTTCGCCTATTCTGACAACTTTAATTGCTTTTTCGTTTATCCGACAAGAGGATTGAAAGCTAATAAATCGGTATTTAAACCAATCACAATCGAACAATTTTTAGAACTATTAAACGAGAAATAAAGATGGAAAATAGAACCAACGAAATTAGAGAAATAGACGATTTGATAAGAGATAAAATTTACAAATTGCCTATGCACGACAAACTAACTATTGAGACATACTACGAGAAAAAAGAACGTTTTTCAAAACTAGAAGACTTTCTTATGAATCAGATTGCCGACACCGGAAACGAAAAACTAATGCACACTTTTTCAAGATGGCAAGAAGCAAGAAACGAATTGAATCAGATGTACGTTGATGAAATTTCAAAGTTAGTAAATACGGAAAATCAATTTAATACTAATTGGAATGAAAAATAAATACGATAAGGCTTGTTGGAATTTCCGCAAAAACCTACTCCGTGAACAAAGCACGGAGTTGATAGATAGTTTGTTTAATTTAATTGAGGAGTAATATGGGATGTTATATGTATATTAACGAAAATGACCAAAAAAACTACAGAATTGTAGAAGACAAAGAAATTAACGATTTACTTCAAGAAGCATTAAAATATGATAAGTCTTTAATGATTTCCTCACATTCATATTATCAAAGAAAATCGATATTTCATAAAAAGAAACAAATAAAATGGTATTCTGTATATCACGAATGTTTTGGTAAAAATGGAAATTCACATTTTGAAGCAAGAGAACAAATGTCCGCTTGTGGTAAAAAAGAAATTGTACTTGCTTACTTGTACGGAATAATAAACGGATTTCACGTTGACAAAGAAGATAGTTTAACCGAATTAATACCTAAAAGATGATACTAACAGATAAAGCGAAAGAGAAGTTTTTAGAATGGAGAAAACAAAACGGCTACGAATTGGCGTTATCGCAATCAAGCGGTCAAGGAACTGCTGAAAGTTTTGATAAAGTTTATCAGATTTATGAACACGCATTAATTATTGATTGGTTTTCTACCTTAACACACAGAGGTAAAAACTTTTGGTTTAATATTTTTGATTATTACTATCAAATGAGAATTGAAAGTCAAACGATAAGTGATGTAAATAAACAAACCATTGAAAAGTGCAATGAAATATTTAATAACTTAACAATAATATCAATAACAAAATGAAAAAAACAATCACACTTCTATCATTCGTACTCCTAACCGCTTGCTCCACAACTAAAAACAAGCAAAGCAAGTCCGAGAAATCAGAAACGAAAACAGAAATTATCGCAACGGAAACATCAACTATTAAAACCGATGCAACTACAAACACGAAAACCACTACCGAAATTGTTACGGACACGTCAACAAACGAGGTTACAGAAACTACAACTATTGAGCCTATCGATGCAACAAAACACGCAACGTTTACAAATGAATCGGTCGCAGTTGTTAATTTGAATAATAGTAAAGTAGTAAAAAGCAAAACAACCCGTAAAAGAGACGAAAAGCAAAAAGCCAATACTAATATCGACAAAGGCGAAAAAGTAGCGCAAATCGAAGAAAACGACAAAAAGACGTCAGAAAAACGACAAATGTCGAGTAACAAAAAAGAAACTGACAAAAGCGTTGAGAGTAAATCTATATTTTTTCAATTTCTATGGCTATGGATTTTAATTGCTATTGCTATTTATATCGGGTGGAAAAATAAATCTAAACTATTTTTATGACTCAAAAAAATAATCAATCGACTAAAACCTACAAAGGTGAAATAGCTATAAAATTAATTCAATCGATGCCTAACGCCTCAACAATGGCTTTATCAAGGCTTTTGTTAGAACAAAATCCGCTTGACTTTAGTAACTTCGACCAAGCACGGGCAATGATTAGATTTTATAGAAACGAAAAATCAAGAGCAAGTAAAACAATAATAGTAGGAGAACGCACACAACAAACTAAAAAACAATTTATGTCTAAAAAATTTGAGTTACCCGAAAGCGATTACGAAAAAACAACGGATTTTATTTTACCGAAAGGAAACAACAATGTTTTGGTATTGTCCGACATTCACATTCCGTATCAAGACAACAAAGCGCTTGAATTGGCGTTGAATTATGGTTTAGAGCACAAAGTAAATGCAATCTATTTGAACGGAGATACTATTGATATGTATCAAGGCAGTAGATTTGTAAAAGATAGACGTTTGAGAGATTTGGCGGGCGAATTAGAATTAACACGTCAGTTTCTTAAAACCCTACAAAAAACTTTTAAATGCCCTATTTACTTTAAAATTGGCAACCACGAAAAGCGTTGGGAAGATTATTTAAAACTCAAAGCACCAGAATTATTAGGAATTGACGATTTTAAATTAGAGCAGATTTTACGTTTTCGTGAGTACGGAGTTACATTGGTAAAAGATAGACAAATTGCATATTTGGGTAAGTTACCCGTATTACACGGACACGAATGGTTTGCGGGTTTTGCACCGCCAGTTAATCCCGCACGTGGATTGTTTTTAAAAGCAAAAGAAAGTAGTTTAATCGGACACCATCATACAACTTCAGAGCATACAGAAAAATCGTTAGGTGGTAAAATTACAACGTGTTGGAGTACGGGTTGTTTAAGTGGATTAGAACCCGAATACAATCCTTTTAACAAATACAATCATGGTTTTGCACACGTTAAATTTGATAAAAACGGAGATTATCACGTTAAAAATATGCGTATTATTGATTATAAAATTGTTTAAAATGACAAACTTACAACGCATAAAACGAATACTTAATTTTTACTATAAGCGTGGTATTAATTCGGAAAGGTCTAATAAAGTTTACCGAAACATATTAAAGCAGAAATTCAACCGCCCCTAAAAGGCGGTTATTTTTATTCATTCTAAATTACTAATGTATGTATTTTGTATGTATATTGTGTGTATATTTGCATATGTTTAATTATTAAAAAATAGAAAAATTATGAAAAACAATATTTTAAATGAAATAAAAGAGCAACTAGGTATAGAATTACAACTGTGCGATTATTTTAAAGGGTTGAAAGAATTAAACGGAAAAAAATATTTCAACGTTTTATTAAAAGATAGAATAAGCGAGTCACTAGAATATGCGAAATTAAAACAATATTCTAAAAAACACAATACAATTAAATTAGAGGCTAACGGATTAAATAGATTAGCAATTTTTATAAACTAACTTAATCAGGGATGCGACTGTAACGCATAATTTTTATGCAAAACCTAAAAATCAAAAAGCAAACATTATGGACGGCTGAGCAATTAGAATCAGCCGTTGAATTAGCAAACAAACATTACGAGGGTAATTTTTGTCGAATGGTAAGAGAAGCAGTAAAACATTTAAAAAATCAGAAATTATGAGCGAGTTTAAAGGAACTAAAGGAGAGTGGAGAAATAACGATTTGTCAATTCTTAGCGACGCAAATAAAATGATCGCGGGTTGTTATTTAATGAATTTTGACCATGACGTAAGAGGTAGTAGAATACCTGATTTAGAAGGGGTTGCCAACGCCAAACTAATTTCATGTGCACCCGAATACCATACCGAATTAGTAGATTTAGTTTGGTTAATTGAAAGCGGTGCAACTATTGAAGAACTGCAAGAGCGCATAGTACAAAGTAAACAACTAATCAAAAAAGCAACAGAATTATGACACAATCAGACGACAGATTATGGCAATCAACTAGCCCAACACAACAACAAGACCAACCAAACAACTACGTTTATCGTTTACGGTTTGACGGGGATGTATGGTATACAGATTTAGCAACCTATGAAGATGCAGTTATTGTCCTTAAAAAAATAATTAAAGCTAACGAGGGTTTCGACATTTGCAAAATCGAACAATACGAAATAGACCTATTCACAACCGACGTATTTTACACTTTGGATAAAAACGAGTACATTACGAAAGTTGGTAGATACCTACAACTCGAAGCATCACAATTCACGTTAACAAGCGATGAAGTAGTAGAGAAAAATCAATTACGAACTTATTTAAATTTTAATTTATGAGCAATTTTAGAGTAGGAGAAAAAGTGGTTTGTGTAAACCCAATTAAAGAACTTATTAAAGATAAAGAATATACTATATCCAAAATTTACGAGGGTTTCGTCGAAACGGGAGTACACGTATTAGAAATTGAACCTAGACAAACAAACATGGGTGGTTACTACTATTATAATATTAATCGTTTTAGAAAGAAACAAGACATTTCAGAAACCACATACGACGAGGTTATGCAATGGATTGAAAGCGGTAAACCAATAGAAATATTAAACTAAATTAATTAATTATGAAAAACGAACACATTTTACCAAACACAGAAGTGCCGATTGAACTACGTAAAGAAGTTTATAAAGAGGCATTGGAATACTATTCTGTAAACGAGGCTTTTCAATGTAGCGGTTTGTGTCTTGTTTTACCTATTCTTTTATATGGTGCTACTATTGGAAAAAGTTGTTATAATTAGACAAAAGTTGAATTTACAAGAACTCATAAAATGTTTCCCGAATTGGAAGAATTTTTAGACAGGCCATACAATCAAAGAGACGCCAACCAAGAACGAATCGAATTTTTAAAATCAGTAATATGAGCGAATTATACACCATCGACAAAACTCCACAAACAGAGTTAGAAAAATTCCAAGCGTTACGAATTGAAGCGTTGGAACGTGAACTTGAAAAAACACGAATGTTTCTTTTAGAGATAAAAGTAGCAATGGAAAACTATACTAATAGCATTGAAGTAGATGCTGAAATATTAACTTAAAACAATAATTATGAAAACACCAACAATTGAAGAAGTAATCGAGCATTTTAAAGATGCTGAAATAGTATCAGGTTTGATTAATAATTTCGATATATCTAAATGTTTACATACGTTAG